>OBWT01000677.1_pt1 | contig 9499 bp, 16 predicted proteins | sample 1476541 | NCBI WGS metagenome assembly OBWT01 (sample SAMEA2580134, study PRJEB22360) | human gut metagenome | biome: human gut; feature: human-associated habitat; material: faeces | place: Denmark | collected 2008/2010 | reverse complement strand
AGTTTCATCGGTAGATATTTTTCATTGTCTGACAGCAACAACAATTCATTAAACTGACGTTGCACACGCTTAACCCAGAAATTTTCTTGATTTCTTACTACATAAATAAAGCCATCTGTTAATTCCTTGTCACTAGTATTGACTAATAAAGGCTCTTTATCATGAATAGTTGGTTCCATGGAATCGCCTTTTGCATAGACGATAGCTAAGTCTTTTGCATAAAGCCCATGTCTTGATAACCAATCTTTTCTAAATGCTAATCGGCTAATAGGCTCAGCTGCACCAAAGCAAACCGCTCCGTCACCAGCAGAAACCGCAACATCATAAACATTTACTAATGCAAATTCCCCACAAAACAAATCATCAGATTTACTTGTTTCTTCAACATTCTTATCACCTAAAAGAACATAAGTAATATCAAAACCATGCTGTGCACAAAGAATGAGCTTATCACTAGGGATTGAAGCCCCATTTTCCCATCTCTTAACAGTTGATTCACTTACTTCAATTAAATTTCCTAACCCTTCTTGGCTCAGGTTTAACCTCTTTCGCTCGGATTTAAACCGATCAGAAACAAAATTGTGCATAAAAAGGCCTTAAATAAGTTGAAATAGGGTTATATATGAACTAATATCAGGTCAATAGGGTGCATATATGCACTATATTTACCTTGTAAGGAGATCGTAAATGACATCTAATTCAGAAGCACTCACACCTGAGCAGGTCAAACAAAACCTTCGCGCTCAAGGCAAAACCCTTAAACAAGTTGCTCTAGAAAACAATCTCGAACCTAGCGACGTTTACAAAGTGATGAACGGATCACGTAAAGGTCTTTATGGCAAAGGTCATGAGATTGCTGTGTTACTTGGACTAAAAGCAAAACCAGAGACTGTGTCATAGATTAACTGCTTTTTATCCCTTTTTTAACCCCTTTTTGTACGAAATTAGGAAAAAAGTAGCATGAATGACCATATCCCTCTGATTAGTAAGCTCATATTTGCACTATCAATCTTTGCTTTTGTCGGTTGGTACTTTGCAGAGCAAGACAACGAGATTCTTCGTCAAGAACTTATTTCTCTTAAATACAACATGAGTGGTGATCACTATGACATCACCAAATAAATCAGCAGCAAAAGTTTTAACGGTCTTATTCGCCTTACGTGGTCACTACATTGCAGGCATTAGCAACAAGCAACTTTCTGAAAGCCTCAATGAAACACCAGTGTTTATCACTCGTGCATTACAAACACTTGAAGCAAATGGTTGGGCAGAAAAACGTGACAACGGCAACTATGCACCAAGCATGAAAGCAGTTCGGTTTGGTGTGGCATGCAAAGAAGAATGTGAACGTGTTCAAGCTCGTATTGATGAATACAAGCAACGTCTAAATACACAGTTTTAATAAGGATTCATTATGAGCAATGAAGTAATCACTGAAGTTGACATTCAAACCCACACAAAGGCTGTTGCAGGTTTAGCAACGCAACTTGGTTATGAAGGAGCTTTAACTGTAGGTGCATTGGAAGATGAAATTCGCTTTTTCCAACAACGTACTGTTGAAGCAGTGATGGAGCTTGGCAAGCGCTTATTAATCTTAAAAGAAATTACACCGCATGGTGAGTTTAATAAGCGCGTTGAGATGCTGAATTTCACTCCACGCATGGCACAAAAATTCATGTCAGCGGTGCTGAAATTTTCAAAAACGAATTCGAGTTCGCTTTTGCAGAAAGCTGGAAATCAAACAAAGTTGCTTGAGCTTGTGACGCTAGATGACGATGAAATACAAGTCATCGAACAAGGTGGAAGCATTGGTGAGGTTTCATTAGACAGCATTGAAACTATGTCAGTACGCGAATTAAAAGATGAACTTCGCAAAATTAAAGCTGACAAAGAAGCTGGCGACTTACTTCTCCTAAAGAAAGACCAAAAGATTAATGAACTAGATACAAAGCTCACAAAACTCCAGAGTCCAGTTCAAATAAAAAAACGTGCTGAATCTGAAGAGCAACTAATTGCAGCTAAAGCTTTAGAAGAAGCCAACACCGCATGTTTAACAATGCACAATGACACAGTGCGTTTTAAAAATACAGTCAACTCAATTTTAGACACCATCAACGAGCATGGCCTTTACAACATCCAAGAGCAACTTGAAGCCCTCGTTATCAGCGCATTTCAACAGATTGCGCAAACTAGTGTTGAGCTAGGAATTCAAATTGATTTTGAAACGATGGTAAACCCTGCATGGTTACCTGCGGATCAAGACACTGCTGCATTTGATGCAACAAACGTGGAGCAGTAATCATGACAAATCCAAACTTAGCAAAACAAGATTATTTGCGTGAGATTGCAGCCAAACTTACTGCTGCTGAGTTTGGTGGGAAAGCTGCGATTGTAAAAACTGCATGTGACTTTTTAAGTCTTAGCAAACCGCAACTTTACCGTGAACTTGAAAAAGTAGGTTTCAAATCTGAACGCAAACAGCGCTCTGATAAAGGCAAAACAGTTGTGCCGACTGAAGTTGCTGAAATGGTCGGGGGTATGGTGCATGTAGCAACCCGTGCCAATGGTAAAAAGACATTGCCGATGACTACTGCACTGGAAATGCTTATCGCTGACGGTAAAGCACCGAAAGTATCAGCAGCAACAGTTGCGCGTGTCATGAAACAAAACATGTGCCACCCAAAACAACTGGCTACACCATCGGCACATACACAGCAAAAATCGCTGCACCCAAATCACGTTTGGCAAGTCGATGCATCTATCTGTGTTTTGTTCTACCTGCCTAAAGGCGGCATGCAAGTCATGGATGAGAAGAAGTTCTACAAGAACAAGCCAGCCAACGTGAAGAAAATCGAAAATGACCGTGTGATTCGTTATGTCATGACCGACCACTATTCAGGCTCAATTTATGTTGAGTACGTGTATGGAAGTGAAAGCTCTGAAAACTTAATTGAGATTTTCTTAAACGGTATTCAAAAACGCTCAGCTCAAGAACCTATGCACGGTGTTCCAAACATCCTCTACACAGACAAAGGTTGTGCAAACACTAGTGGATTATTCAGGAACTTACTTGAGCGCCTAGATGTAACTTTCATACCCCATGCGACTGGTAATTCACAAGCAAAAGGCCAAGTTGAAAACGCTCAAAATATTGTTGAAACACAGTTTGAAGGCCGTCTGCGTTTCATGCAGATCAACAACATTCAAGAGTTAAATGCAAAAGCAGCGGATTGGCGCATGTTTTGGAATGAAACCAAAATTCATAGCCGCACTAAGCGCAGCCGTAATGCAGTTTGGCAAACCATTAAGCCTGAACAATTACGCATTGCTCCACCAATGGAATTATGCCGAGAACTTATCAGCACAGTACCAGTTGAAAAAACAGTTAAAGCAAATCTTACGGTTAGTCATGCAATTCAAGGCTATGGCTCACAAGACTATGACGTTCGTCATGTTGATGGGGTTTATCCGAAAGCTAAATTGCAAATTGTGGTGAATCCATACCGTGCGCCATGCATCGATGTATTAACCAAAGATCAGCACGGCAATGAAGTCATTTTCACATGTGAACCGTTGCAGGTTGATTGGGTTGGTTTTGGAAATGATGCAGCTGTAATCGGTGAAGTAATCAAAGCAATGCCACAGAGCGCAATTGATGAAAACCGCAAACGCATCCTCAAGAACGCTTATGGCGCTGACACGCTGGAACAAGTTGATAAAGCAATTGCCAAGAAGAAACCAGCCTATGAAGGCCAGCTCAATGCTATGGCAGATGTTGCTGCGGTTGAAGTTCCGACCTACATCAAGCGTGCTGGTGGGCAAGTCACTACACCAAAACAACGTCGTGAATCTGCACCAATTTCAGCAGTTGAAGCTGCAAAAGAAATCCGAGGCTTAATCGGTGACCTGTGGACCACAGATCACTACAAAGCCCTCAAAAAATCTTATCCAGATGGTTTAGTCCCTGCCGATGCAGTACGTGAAATTGCTGAAGCAATCAAGGCTGAACAAGAACTTCCACAACAACGACCACAACTTCGCGTTGTCGGTTAAGGAGCAACCATGAAACAACAAGACTGCTCGACAAAACTCAAGGATCTAATTTTAGACAACGGAATTATACAAGCCGACTTAGCTCGTTACGTACAGCTAAGCCCGTCATCGATCAACATCATCATCAACTGCCTGAGATGGCCGAAGAAGAATACTGATTTTGTGAAAGCCCGTTTTAGAGAGTTCTTGGTCAACGCAAAGATTAGCGAGTTAGAAATCGACAACGCATTCAACGAAATGTTTGATGCACCACCACAAAAAACGCTTCTCGAAAGACTTGGTTCTGAAGCAGCAAGTGAAAGAGAACTTGATCACGTGTATCGCGCTTTAGTAGCACGGCACGGAAACAAACAAATTAATGAACTTTTAAATGAGGACGAACAAGCCATGTTGCTCGCAAAACAGTCGTTGACTCCACAAGCTAAAAAACTGTTTGGCTTGTTTGATAACCCTTTTACAAATGAAGTTCGCGCAGTTGAAGAACTGTTCTTGAATAGCGACATCAACTATGTGCGTCAAGCCTTATATCAGACAGCTAAACATGGCGGATTCATTGCAATTTCAGGTGAGTCAGGTTCAGGTAAATCGACTTTACGACGCGACCTTCAAGACCGTATTCGTCGTGAAAAATTACCAATTTTGATTATCGAACCATACGTCATTGCAACTGAAGATAACGACATTAAAGGTAAGACACTTAAATCAAGCCATATTGCTGAAGCAATTATTAATACGGTCAGTGCTGGTCAAGAAAAACCACGCATATCTGCCGAGGGTCGTTTTCGCCAAGTCCATACGATTTTAAAAAATTCAAGCGAAGCTGGTTATAGCCATTTATTGATAATTGAAGAAGCACACAGCACGCCAATTGCCACTCTTAAACAATTAAAGCGTTTCTTTGAATTAGAAGATGGCTACAAAAAATTGATTGGAATTGTATTAATTGGTCAGCCTGAACTGGCCAACAAATTAAGTGAGCGTAACCCCGCAGTTCGTGAAGTAGTTCAGCGCTGTGAGAGCGTAACGCTTGAGCCTTTATCTAATACTACTTTAGTTGAGTACTTACAACACCGCGTAAAAAGCGTCGATAAAAAGCTGGAGTCGATCATCACTGAAGATGGCATCCAAGCAATTGCAGACCGCCTAACTCATATCAATAGCGCTGGCAAAACTACACGCTCACTTTTATATCCACTTGCCATTGGCAACTTAATTACCAGTTCAATGAACCTCGCAGCGGAAATTGGCGAGGACGTTATCACCCGCGACATCGTGATGGGGGTTTAGGCCATGAATTTTAATTTAAAAAATGTACTCACTGTGAGCTTTACGCTTTGGGCCTTTTCGGTTGCTGTCGTGATGGCTGTATTAGGAGGTTGCAATGGTTGATTTTGCAGATGTAGCGGAAGGCATTGCTGAAGAACGTATTCAGCAAACCCTTTCAAATCGACAAACCTTTGATGGTGAAAGTGAACACGAATGTATGAACTGTGGAAATGAAATTCCAGAACGTCGTCGTGCATTGGGCAACGTCAAACTTTGCATTGACTGTCAAACCGCAGTTGAAAGTGACTCTAAACACTTCAGGAGATAGCTATGACTCTAGAAATTATTAGCGGTTCTTTAATCATGACCATTCTTGCAGTTGCAGCAGTATGGGCACGAATTAGCGAGGTGATGACATGTCCAATGTAAATAAAAAACGTGCTCAGTTTGCCAAGGATATCGACAAGTTAGTCAGTGGTGATTATGTGCTTGTGCCAAAACAACCAACAAAAGAAATGGAACAAGCTGGAATTGGAATTGTCGGATTTAAAGCAAGACAAGCTTACAAGGCAATGATTAATGCTGCTCAAGGAGCAAACCCATGAAAACTAGATGTCCAGCCTGCGGAGCAACAAACAGCCTAGATGCCCTATTAGGGCATGGTGAAGCCAGCAAAGCGTTTGTTGCTTCACTAAATCTGGTTGGTGATTTAGCTACGCCACTGGTCAAATATTTGGGGATGTTTCGTTCTCAAAATCGTGAACTTACTTTTGAGCGTACAGCGAAATTACTCCGTGAAATTGCTGGGGATATTAACGCTCAACAAATCAAGCGTGGTCACCACAGTTATCCAGCTCCTAAAGCAGCATGGATCTGGGCAATTAACACAATGCTTGAGCGACGCGACCAAGGAAAATTGCAGTTGCCGTTAAAAAACCACGGCTATCTGTATGAAGTGATCAGTTCATTCAAACCAGAAAATGCACCAGCACCAACAGAACGCCGAGCTGCTGCTGCACCACGAGCAAAAACTGAAGCTGAACGTGCAGCCGAGCAAGCTGAACATGACCGTCAAAAACATGCTCGACCTAACTATAGCTTTAAAGAAATGGTGGGCTTTACCCAATTGAATGAGAAGCAGCCAGAACGAGGTCTTAAAGATATTCCTAAAGAACAACTCATGGCCCATGTCGCTCAGCGCAAACAACCAGATGAAACTTTAGAACAGTGCTACCAACGCCTCAAGGCTGCGGAAATTGAATCAGAACAAGGAGCAACACATGAATAAGCCTATTCCAGAAGGTTATTGGGAAAACGCTTCAGGTGCATTTGTACCAGAAGCCAATGTCAAAGAAATTGACAAATTGCGTGATCAAACAGTTCGCAAACTTCATGAGAAAGCAAAAGAAATCCATGACCTTTTAGCGGAGTTCAAGGTTGAAGGCTTTGCTGATATTGCTAGCTTTATCCAAATTTCTACCGACCAATACGGTGCAAAAGTTGGCGGTAATAAAGGCAACGTAACGCTCATGAGCTATGACGGACGTTTAAAAATCCAACGCAATATCGCGGAAAACATCAGCTTTGATGAACGTTTGCAGGCTGCAAAACAACTCATTGATGAGTGCCTTGAAGAATGGACTGAAGGCAGCCGTGACGAAATCAAGGTCATCATTAATAACGCATTCCACGTTGACAAAAAGGGAGACATCAGCACTACCAAAGTACTCGGGTTGAAACGCATTGAAATCAACCACCCGAAATGGAAGCAAGCAATGCAGGCCATTTCAGACAGCATCAACATTATTGGCAGTAAAGCCTACTTACGTTTTTACACCCGCGATGACGCGACTGGTGGTTACTTACCGCTATCTCTAGACATCGCATCTATTTCTTAAAACAGGAACTTTTAAACATGAACAAATCTGACTTAATCGCAAACATCGCAATGGACGCTAATTTAACTAAATCACAGGCAACAGCTGCACTACAAGCAGTGGAAGATGCAATCGTTGCTGCTTTAGCTGAAGGCGGAAGTGTTTCTTGGATTGGCTTCGGAACTTTTTCCGTAAAAGAACGCGCTGCGCGTACAGGTCGCAACCCAAAAACTGGTGAAGAAATTCAGATTGCAGCTGCAAAGGTTCCAACTTTCAAAGCTGGTAAAGGCTTAAAGGAAGCGGTGAATTAATGGCTACAAAAGTAAATAACTTAGATGCTCTTGAAAAGAAAGGTCTAAGAGTCGTTCGGAAGTTCAATCTTTGTGGTTATTTCGAGTACCACGTGTTGGACAGTAACAATCAAAGAATTGCACGGGACACAGTTCAACAACGTGCCATTGATATGGCTTTGAACACCCTAGCAGCATAAGCGAAACACAGGCATTCGTGCCTGTGTCTGCTGGATGTCGTGATCCAGTACTGACGAGCAGCGAGAACATAATGATCAGTATCGAAGATTTAGAGAAGTTACCACCTGAAGTGGTGGAAAGTTTGGGAGAGGTTTCATGAATAAAAAGGAAATTATAGAAAAGATTAAAAAGTGTTTGGCACTTAGTAAATCGGCTAATCAACATGAGGCAGCTACGGCTTTACGCCAAGCTCAAGCACTGATGGAGAAATATAATATCGATGCGGATGATGCTGCATTACTCGGTATTGTAAATGCTGAAATTCTTGGTAGTGGTTCACAAAAGCCACCAGTTTTTGAATCAATGCTTGCACAATCAATTGCGAAGTTAATGGACTGTAAAGTGTTTCTTAGCTACCAAATCAAAAAAACCTACTCGACTTCTAAGGTTGTTGCTGTTTGGCACTTTGCTGGTTTTGATCCAGCACCTGAAATCGCAAGCTACGCCTTTAATGTCTTATATCGTCAATTAAAAAAAGCACGTACCACATTTATTAATACATCTTTAAAGCGAGTTCAAATCCGAGCAAATAAAGTAAAAAGAGCAGATATGTTTTGTGAAGGTTGGGTTATAGAAGCATCAGAGCAAGCTCGACGCATTAAACCCAACACAGAAAAGCTAAAACAAATTGAAGCTCATATCAAGAAAACAACTGAGTTGACTACATTTAAACCCAAGAATCGAAATGAGAAAACTCGTGATTCTAGTCGTAGCAGAAATGACTATTGGTCTGGTCGTCAGGCTGGTAAAGATGCCCAAATCAATCATGGTATGAATGCAGGTCAACAGGTTGAAAAGCTAGGAGCAAGTTCATGACAGAAATTATGAATTGCTTGAGTGTATTAGCCTTGTTTGCAGTTTTTGGCATTGGTTTGATGACTTGCTGCACTGAAGCAAAAAAGGCTTGGTCAGCACGAAAAATTACTGGTCAAACTGTTTTTGAACGCAAAGCCTATGGTCTTAAAGCTGGTTCATCTTTGTGTCTTGCAGTGCTGGCTTTGATTGGGCTTGCAGATGCAGCTAAAGGAGTGTTCTGGTAATGGCTAAATTCAATAAAAAACTGAATTTGATTAAGCTCATTCATGTAGGAAAAACAAAACTTGGTTTTGATGATGAGCTTTACCGAGACATTCTTTCAAGCACTACTGGTAAAACCAGTTCAAAAGATTTGAACCTAGCACAGCTTGAAGCTGTGCTGGATCGCTTAAAGCAACTTGGCTTTGAGGTTGAATCAAAAAATAAATCTGGAGTTAAGAATTTAGCTAATGACGACCAGAGTAAATTAATCCGCCATTTATGGTTACAGCTTCATGGGGCTGGTCAGGTCAGAAACAGTAGCGAAAAAGCTTTAGCAAAATTTGTCGAGAATAAAGTTGGTGTTAGTGCATTGCAATTTTTAAGCAGTCATAACGCAGAAATGATCATTACTCACTTACGCCAATGGTGCAAACGTTGCGGTATTGAACGCATCACAATTAAAGAGTAGGTAATAACAATGGCATATCATCCGCAGATTGTAGATGCTCCAGCATATTTCACTGAGATAGAAATTCTTGGGCTAATTCCTGAAAACTTTACATTCGTGACTAAATTGATCGGCATTCGATCTGCATTGAATATGATTGATGAATATGGAGGTACAAAGGTCTTCATTCCACACAAACATGCACTTGAGCTTCACCATGACATTGCTCAGGTCATCGGTCTAAATAACCTACAGCAGCTTTCTGAACAAATGGGTAATTGTTATATTGAAATACCAATGGGTAGACC
>OBWT01000676.1_pt1 | contig 9501 bp, 2 predicted proteins | sample 1476541 | NCBI WGS metagenome assembly OBWT01 (sample SAMEA2580134, study PRJEB22360) | human gut metagenome | biome: human gut; feature: human-associated habitat; material: faeces | place: Denmark | collected 2008/2010 | reverse complement strand
TTATCTTATCTATGAAAGTACTAAACTGAAAAGTCTAAAAATATGAAATTGATTACGTAATTACAATAATCGTTATATTCCGATATGTGGATTTATCGTAAATTTTGATAGGAAAGATGAAGATTTTATTTCTTAAAATTAAAAAGTATTAAAATAGAAATAAATAAATGACAAAAATGAAGAAAAGATGAAAAAGTTGTTTACAAGATAGAAATTTTTTGATATTGTATTGCCGTGGATGAGTATATGATGAAGAATCATGAATAATTATAGTATTCAGATCGTAATTTGGAATACTAATATTTGGTGTAAGAAGTGTAGATGATAATTAATCTTTATACTTCTTCTTTTTATTATCTTTGCAATATTATGCAACACAAGTGGTGTGTTTTACTGAGTTTTCGGTAAGAAAGGATAATCATGAATCGAATTTATAATGTTATTTGGAGTAAGACAAAAAAATGCTACGTTGTAGTATCTGAAATTGTAAAAACAGGTGGCGGTAAGGTGAAATCCGTACAAAACGGTACAACCTGGGCACGCATGAGTGCGATTATGGCGGTGGCTGCATTATTAATGGGTGGTAATATTACTACAGTTAATGCTGCTACATATACTGCTATGACGATTAATGATGTAAATGGCGCTGGTTATGCTACTGGTAATGTAGTTTATAGTGAAGGTAGTTATTTATACAATTATCAAAACCCTGGGAACCTGACACCATTTGATAACAGTCATTTGTACAATGGTACAGATAGAGGTAACTATACAGAAAATAGTTTTGCTGGCATTGCTATCGGTAAAAATACAAATATTCAGGAAGCTGGTAATCCAACTTATTATTCCGGTTTAGCTATCGGTAACTATGCTCAGGCCACAGGTGGTATTTCTTTTGCTTTAGGTCATTATGCTCAGGCTTTATCACCATCTGCTATGGCTCTTGGTACAGCTACAAAGGCGAGCGGATTTAACTCCTTGGCTATGATGCGTCAATCCGCTGCAGAAGGTGAGTTCTCCGCAGCATTAGGTACTGCATCTTGGGCAAAGGGTAATGGTAGTTTCGCCATGGGTTATTCTGCTACAGCAAAAGCGGATCAATCCATTGCAATCGGTGCAGCAGAAACTATAAAATTACCTGGTCAACAACATGGTACTCCTAGTGCACAATATAATGCCAATGGTAATACCGTAACAGAAGGTGTTCGTTCTCTTGCATTTGGTACAAAGGCGAGAACATCTACTGCTGCAGCTGATTCTATGGCATTCGGTTCTTCATCCAGTACTGGTGGCGCTAATGCGGTAGCTATGGGTTATAGTGCTAATGCTAGTGCAGAGAATGCCTTTGCTATCGGTAATACGGCGCAATCATCCGCACAAAATGCGGTAGCGATGGGTAAAAGTGCCAATGCAAGTGGTGTAAGCAGCTTTGCCATGGGTAGTAGCTCTAATGCTGCTGGTGCTGATGCTATCGCTATGGGTAGTTCTTCCCAAGCCAAATTATCCAACTCTATCGCATTAGGTGGTAATGCAAAATCCTTGGGTGCTGATGCGCTTGCACTTGGCGGTGCGGCTAATGCATCTAAAGATGGTGCCATTGCAATCGGTAAAGAAGCGAAAGCAAACAATACTAATACGACAGCTATCGGTCTTGGTGCTACTGTTACAGGTACTAACTCCATGGCTATCGGTACAAATGCCGTTGCAGAATCCAATAATTCCTTGGCATTGGGTACTGGTACGGAAGTAAGAGGTGCCTTGGTTAATGGTTACTCTGCTTTCACTAATCAACAAAACAACAATGTTGCAAACGGTGTAGTTGCGGTAGGTAACGTAGGTTCTGAACGCCGTATCATCAACGTAGCAGGTGGTGAAAACGATACTGACGCAACAAATGTAAAACAATTAAAATTTGTAAACAGTAACTTGGCAAAATCCATCGCAGGTCCTACATATACGGGCTATGAAGCGAATGGTTCTACATATAAAGCGCCTGATTTCAATATCAAGAACAGTACGTACCATACGGTAAAAGAAGCTGTTGAAGCGGCGCAAACGAATTTCTTCAGTGCTAAAGGCACATCTGCTGATGCGAACTACGATAACACAGGTGCTACAGGCAATAACGCGACAGCAGCCGGTGTACGTACTTCCGCAGCAGGTAATTTCGCGACAGCTGTCGGTGCTGATGCGACTGCAGCGAATGCGAACAGCACTGCAATCGGTTATAAAGCTAAATCCAGCGTAGATGACGGCGTTGCATTGGGTGCGAATTCCGTTGCTTCCGTTGCATCAGGTAAAGCAGGTTATAATGTTAAAACTGCAGACAGCCGTACAAACGGATATAGCGGATTGACTGGCGCTGCGTTGACATCCACTATGGGTGCGGTGTCCGTAGGTGACGGCGGTACAAAAACTCGTCAAATCACTAATGTGGCTGCAGGTACAGCTGATACTGACGCTGTTAACGTGGCACAATTGCGCAATGTTAATTTGAAAGTAGCTGGTAACACTGGCAAAAATGACGTTTTATTGGATAACCAAACATTGACTGTAAAAGGCGATGGTTCTTATGTTACAACATCTGTTAACAACCAAACAATCGATGTGACGTTGACTGATGCTACTAAGAATAAAATCGACAATGCGGCAAATAAAGACTTGTCCAATATTACTGACAATGGTAAATCCGTTATTCGTGATGAAGCACAAAAAGCCGTAAAAGTTGTAGCTGGTAAAAATACAACGATTACAGAAGGTACTGACGGTACATATAAAACATATAAAGTTGACGTAGATGCTCCTGACTATCAATTAGTTGAAAATAGCAGTGCTGCTGATAAAGCTTACACTGTATCTGGCAATAAAGTTGACTTAACTGTACAAGATGCTAAAAATCCTGCGAATAAGAAAACTGTAACGATTAAGGATATCGCATCTAAAACAGAACTCGATAATACAAAAACAGAGCTTATTAATAAAGGTTTGAAATTCGATGCTGATAATGGCGGCGAAAAAACAAATAAATTAGGTTCCAAGGTAACAGTAGCTGGAGATGGTACTAATATCAGCACTACGATTACACAAACTGGTGACGATACAACAATTAAGGTTGCATTAGGTAAAGACATCAATGTTAATACTGTGACAGCTACTAAGACTGTAAAAGCTGGCACTGCTACTATGGGTACCCAATCTGTAACAGATAACAAAAGTGCTGCTCAGAACGGTAACTTTGTATCCGGTTTGGACAATAAAAATTGGACATTAACTGATCCTGCCTATGTATCTGGCCGTGCGGCAACAGAAGATCAACTTAAGATTGTTAGTGATGCTGTGAAAGCGGCTAACGCAAGTGCTTCTGATTATCGTTTAATCGCTAATCCGAACAATGCGGCAGATGGTTCTTATAAGGTTGATAACAATAAAGTTGATTTACAAGTGAAGGACGATAAATCCGGTACAGTTAATACTGTGACAATTAAGGATATTGCGTCTAAAACAGAACTTGATAAAGTAAAAGATCGTTCTGTGAAATACGATGGTAACACAGGTCATGACACAGTAACATTAGAAGGGGCTAACGGTACAAAAATCACTAACTTGAAGGACGGTAACGTAGCAGCTGGTTCTAAAGATGCTGTCAACGGCGGTCAATTACATCAAGTTAAGCAAGATCTTGGTGACCAAATCACAAATACTAAGAATGAATTAAACAATAAGATTGATACAACTAAACAAGATCTTATTGATAAAGGTTTGAAATTCGACGCTAATACAGGTGGTGAAAAAACAAATAAATTGGGCTCCAAAGTAGCAGTTAAAGGGGATAACTCTAATATCATTACGGAAATCTCTCAAGATGCTAACGGCGATAGCACAATTGATGTGAAACTTGGTAAAAACCTTAATGTGGAAACGATTACTGCAACTGGTGCAAACGGTAAGGACGGTAAAATCGGTATCAACGGTAAAGATGGTGTAACAACTAACATTTCCGTTACTCGTGACGGTCAACCTGGTGTAGACGGCGCTCCTGGCACAACTACAACTCGTATTACATACCAAAAACCTGATGGCTCTAACGAAGAAGTGGCGACATTGAACGACGGCCTTAAATTCAAAGGCGACATGGGTGCTACATCTAATGTTAAGCTTAACAAACAAGTGGACATCACAGGTGGTGTAACAAGTGCTTCCGATCTTGCTACAGGCAATAATATCGGTGTTACTTCTGCGGCTGTTGGTGCTGATGGCAATGCAAAATTACAATTGCAATTGGCGAAAAACTTGACTGGCTTGCAATCCGTAACGGCATCCGACACTGTGAAAGCAGGCACTGCCACTGTAGGTAATCATACTGTAGCGGATAAAAAAGGTGGTAACCAAACTGGTAACTTTGTAACAGGTTTAGATAATAGAACTTGGGACATTTCAGATCCTACGTATGTAGAGGGACGCGCAGCGACAGAAGACCAACTTAAGAAGGTTAGCGATGCTTTGAAAGCGTCTAATGCAAGTGCTACAGATTACCGTTTAATTGCTAATCCGAACAACGCGGCAGACGGTTCCTATAAGGTTGAAAACAATCAAGTAGACTTGAAGGTAAAAGACGAAAAATCCAGTGACGTTAAAACTGTAACGATTAAGGATATTGCATCTAAAACTGAACTAGATAATGTAAAAGATCGTTCCGTAAAATATGACGGTAACACAGGCCATGACACAGTAACATTGGAAGGTCCTAACGGTACAAAAATTACTAACTTGAAAGACGGTAACGTAGCGGCTGGTTCCAAAGATGCTGTAAACGGCGGTCAATTACACGATGCTAAAAACGAATTAAATAATAATATTACTAATGCGAAAACAGATCTTATCAACACAGGTCTTAAATTCGATGCCAATGTAGGCGGCGTAAAAACTAACAAGTTAGGATCCACTGTTACAATTCAAGGTGAAGGTACTGCTGCTGACGCTGATTATAGCGGTGAAAATCTTAAAACTTTCATCAATCAAGATGCGGCAACAGGCAATACGACTATTGACGTGAAAATGAACAAAAACCTTAAAGCTGAATCTGTGAAGGTTGGCAAAAATGGTAAGGACGGCGTATCTATTACAGGTCCTGACACAGCGAACGGTACAGATGGCAAGGTAGCTGTGACTGATAAAAACGGTAAAGAAGCAGTTTCTATTTCCGGTAAGGACGGCGTAGGCCACATCGGCTTGACAGGCCCTGCTGGAACGAACGGCGTGAATGGTACTAACGGTATCGACTTGTCCGTGAAACCTGGTTACGACGATCCTATGACAGGCGTTAAAGGCGAAAAAGGCGTTGATGGTACAAACGGTCTTACACGTATCGTTTACAAAGACGGCAACGGCGAACACCAAGTTGCGACTATGGAGGACGGTTTACAATTCACTGGTAACAACATTGGCACAGTGAATAAACAAAAATTGAACTCCTTGGTGAAAGTACAAGGTGAAGGCGTAACTGAAGCTGATTCTGCTGCATTCAAGAGCGCATCCGGCAACATCAACGTAAAAGCTGATGGCACTGACAAATTGGAACTTCAATTGGCGAAAGACCTTAAAAATCTTGATTCCGTAACAGCCGCTAAGACTGTGAAAGCAGGCGGTGCTACTATGGGTGGTCAAACTGTTAACAACACAGCTGGTGATAGCGAAACAGGCAATTATGTAACAGGGCTTGATAATAAAGATTGGGATGCAAATAAGATTGTATCTGGTCGTGCGGCAACAGAAGATCAATTGAAAAAAGCGTTGGATGCTCAAAGTGCTAACTCCACTGATTATCGTTTGATCAAGAATCAGGCGGCAGGCTCCAATGGAGACTACACTGTAGATGCGAACGGCGATGTAGCGTTGACTGTACAGGATAAGAATCATCCAGATCAAACAGAAACCGTTACAATTAAAGACGTTGCTTCTAAATCCAAACTTGATAAATTGAACGACCGTGCTGTTAAGTATGATTTGGACCCTACAGGTAATCTTGATAAATCCAAGGTAACTTACGAAGGTCCTACATATAACAACAAACAAGGTGGCACTCACGTAACGAATGTAGCATATGCTACAGGAAACGATGGTAGCGAAGCGGTTAATGTGGACTACTTGAATGACAAAATCAAAGATAGTGCGGATGCATTGACTAATAAAGGTTTGAAATTCGATGCTAACCAAGGCGGCGAAAAAACTAACAAGCTTGGCTCCAAAGTGACTATTAAAGGTGAAGGCACTGCAGATGACGATGATTACAGCGGTGAAAACCTTAAAACTTTCATCACACAAGATCCAACATCTGGTGATACAACTATCAATGTGAAGATGAATAAAAATCTTAAAGCTGAATCCGTGAAGGTTGGCAAAGATGGTAAGGATGGCGTGTCCATTACAGGTCCTGATGCAGCGAACGGTACAGATGGTAAGGTAGCTGTTACTGGCAAGGACGGCAAAGAAGCTGTATCTATTTCTGGTAAAGACGGTGTAGGTCATATCGGACTCAACGGTAAAGATGGCCGCAGCGCTGATATTTCCGTTGAAAAAGGTGATCCGGACCTCAACGGTAAGGAGATCACTCGTATTAAATACACTGATGAAGACGGTAAGACACATCAAGTGGCAACCAAAGATGACGGTATGGCATACGGTGGTGACTCCGGTAATGTGATTAAGAAAAAACTTAATGAACAATTGGACATTAAGGGCGGCTTAAGAAACGAAGACGATTTGACTGAAAATAATATTGGCGTTATCAGCAAAAATAATATCCTCAATGTTCGTTTGGCAAAAGACCTTAAAGACTTGAATTCCATTACTTTCAACAATGGAGCTAATGGTGCAAATGGTAAAACCGTTGTAAACGGCGAAGGTATGACTATTAAAGATGCAGCTGGTAATCCGTTGACAGCTGTTACAAAAGACGGCGTGAAGATTACCGATGGTCCATCTATGACGAAGGACGGCATCGATGCAGCAGGCAAGAAGGTTACAAACGTTCAAGATGGTAATGTTGCAAAAGACAGCAAAGACGCTGTTAACGGCGGTCAATTGCATGATGCTGTTGAAAGCCTTAAAACTAAAGGCTTTGGTCTTGAAGCGGAAGACGGTCAATCCGTGAAGAAACCTCTTGGTGAAACAATCGATCTAAAAGGTGACGGTAATATCAAAACTTCCGTGGACAACGGCGCTATCAAAATGGCCTTGAATGATAAAATCACTCTTGGCCAAGATCCAGCAAAACAAGTTAACATCGATGGTTCTGCAGGTACAATTACAGCTGGCAATGGCGGTAATCAAGTTAAGATTGACGGCAATGATGGTTCCGTAACTGCAAATACTGTGAAAGCCGGCGATGTAGTCGTAGGGAAACAAACTTCCGACGGTAAAGAAGGCAACTTTGTAACAGGTTTGGATAACAAAACTTGGGATCCTGAAAATCCTGTAGCAGTTCCTGGTCGTGCCGCAACAGAAGACCAATTGAAAGCTGTTAATGATGACTTCAATAATAAAGCAAGAACAGGCCGTGTATTCCAAGGTGACCAACCTGGTGATAGCGGTAAAGTGGTTCGTGGATTGGGAGATACTATGAACCTTACTGGTGGTGCGGATGTGAACCGTTTAGCGGATAACAATATTGGTGTTGTGAAAAACGCTGCTAGTGATGGCTATAACATCAAGTTGGCGAAAGACTTGAAAGGTCTTGAGTCCGTAACTACTACAGATGCTGCTGGTAATACGACTGTTATGAACGGTGGCGGCGTGACAATTACACCTGCTCAAGGTAATGCTGTAAGCCTTACTAAAGACGGTCTCAATAACGGTGGTAATAGAATTACTAATGTAGGCCCTGGTGTAGATGGCACTGATGCGGTTAACGTAAATCAATTGAGCAATGTTATGCGTAGTGTGGATGGTAAGATCGCTGATGTAGGTGCTACTAGTGCAGCTATTTCCGGCCTCAAACCTTTACAATATGATCCATTGGAACCAACTCAAGTATTGGCTGCTGTAGGTCACTACAAAGGCAGCACAGCTGCTGCTGTAGGCGTAGCACATTATACTAATGAGTCTACAATGTTCCATATGGGCGTATCTCTTGGCGGTCATGACAACATGATTAATGCGGGCGTATCCTATAAATTTGGTACATCCGATGCTAAGAAAGCCATTCCAGCACGCTATAAAGCAGGCCCTATCAGCTCTGCATATGTATTGCAAGATGAAGTGACTGCGTTAAAAGCTGAGAATGAACGCATGAAACAACATGACTTAGAGTTAACTGCTAAATACGATCAAGTACAACGCGATAATGAAGAAATGAAAGCTCAAATCGCATTGTTGATGCAACAAGCAGGTCTTACAAAATAATCGAATCTGAATATTCGAGTTCTTAACCACTCATGTAAGGATTGTGAAAGCCGCCCTTTCCGGGGCGGCTCATCATAAGGAGGAAGTATGAAATTCAAAACATTTATGCCTGTATTGGCACTGGCTTGTGTGTGTGCGGTAGGTCAAGCAGATGCGGCTCAAGATCGATTGATGATGCCAGAACAACCGGCTGAACCATTAAACGTGATTGAAGCGGAAGTTGCGGTTCCTGTACCTAGCGAAGAAGTTCGCGACGTTGTTAATGCTTTCACACAATTCCAATTGGACCAAAAGGGCAAACGTATCATGGATGATTCCCGCATTATGACTGGTCAAGAGCGTTACCGTAACAATGTGTTGTACTACATGAACGTTCGCCGCAGCTGGTACATCGTGAGCCATCGTTATAAAAATGATAGCTATGGGCGTTTAGCGTTGGACCGTTTGTACAACGATTACAAACAGTTCTTTACAGAACATGCGACTGTATCTGAAGACGCTAAATTGGACTATGCGCAACAAATCATCGATATCTTGGATCGCAATACAGCCAATGTACATGATGATGAATTGCGTTTCTACATGAACGAAATGGTTATCTTCAGCTTGAACGAAGCCATGAAAGACGGCAATAATCGCGTGAAACCTGTGGACGAAAAAATGGCTCCTACTTTGGATGAACTTCCTACAGTAGACCTTCGCAAAGCGATTAATGCACCAACAATCCAATAAAATAATTTAATAGAATGAATAAGAATATCGAGGACTGTCCTAGTGGTAGTACCTCGATATTTTTTTATATATCGAAATAATTGATAATCTAAACGTATAATTTCATGAAAATAAAATGAAAAAAATTTTACTTTTCCAGAAATATGTGGTATTTTAGTAGTATATTTTTAAAAATATCGATATATTCTCATTGATTATCGATTTATTTCTAAGATTTTTATGTAAGTGGATATAGTTAGTTTGCTTTAAAGGAGAAAGATTAATGAATCGAGTATTTAAAGTGATTTGGAATCGCACAAAGGGTTGTTATGTTGTTGTGGCAGAAACAGCAAAGAACATGACGAAACGTTCCTCTTTGTCGGTTGTATT
>OBWT01000675.1_pt1 | contig 9554 bp, 10 predicted proteins | sample 1476541 | NCBI WGS metagenome assembly OBWT01 (sample SAMEA2580134, study PRJEB22360) | human gut metagenome | biome: human gut; feature: human-associated habitat; material: faeces | place: Denmark | collected 2008/2010 | reverse complement strand
CCCCAAAATCCCCCTCCACGGCCTGCGCCACCCCTTCGCCACCGTGGCCTCCGCCCAGGGCGCGCCCCTGTTCGACATCGGCAAGGCTCTGGGCCACTCCACCCCCGCCACCACGGGCAAGATCTACACCCACCTGCTGGATCAGAACCACACCGCCACCCTGGACCGGGTGGCAAATGCGCTGAAATAATGCCGGGGGCGCGGACGTTTTTCGTCCGCGCCCCTGGCGCTTTTCCGCAAAAAATGGTACAATCCATGCAATCATCCGCCCTTCTCAGGTGTGTATAGGGCAGAAAGGAGCGAGAGCCATGGCCGACCAGCTCCGGGGGAACGCCCTCTTTTCCTACGCAGTGGAACACTATCTGGACACCGTATACCGCGCGGCCTTCCACGCCGCCCCCTCGCCCCAGGACGCCGAGGACGTGGCCCAGGAGGTCTTTGAGGCCCTGCTCCGCAGCGGCAAGCGCTTCCGGGAGCCCGAACACCTGCGGGCCTGGCTGCTGCGGGTCACCGTCAACAAGTGCAAAAACCTCTACCGGGCCAAGCGCCGGACGGAGGTGCCCCTGACGGAGGCCATTCCCGCCCCGGAGGCGGCGGAGCCCTCCGTCCTGGACGAGGTGCGCGCCCTGCCCGCGCCCTACCGCAGTACCCTCTACCTCCACTACTTTGAGGGCTATACCGCCGCGGAGATCGGGAGGATACTGGGCGCCAAGCGGAACACGGTGCTCTCCTGGCTGGCCCGGGGGCGGCAGGCCCTGCGGGAGCGGATGATCGGAGGCTTTGACGATGCATAAATCAGACTATCTGGCCCAGGTGGAGGCCCTCCGCGCCTCCCCGGAGCTGCGGGCCCGGGTGGCCGGGCTGGCCGGGACGCCCGCCCGCCGCCGGAGACTCCGCCCCTGGATGGGGGTGTGCGCCTGCCTGGCCGTCCTGCTGCTGGGGGGAACCCTGCTGCTGCCCCGGCTGGGGGGCAGCTCCGCCGGCGGAGGCGGCCACGCCGGGGGGAGCATCTTCCAGTCCTACGCCGGACCGGTCTTTCCCCTGACCACCCTGGAGGACGCCGGGCTCACCGCCCGCCGCACCATCACACTGGACTTCGCCCCCTGGGGCGACGGGCACACCACCGACATCGACGTCACCGACTCCTATGTGCTCACCAACCCCACCGACACCGACCAGAGCGTCACCCTGGTCTATCCCTTTTCCGGCAGTTTCTACGCCCTCTATCCCCCCACCCTGACGGCGGACGGCGCGGCGCTGGACGCCGTCATCCGCCCCGGCGTGGGCGGGAGCCAGAGTCTGGAGTCCTGGGAGGAGTACGCCGCCCTGGTGGAGGGGAACGATCTGGCGGCGGCCCACGCCGAGATCCCCGCCCTGGACACGCCGGTGACGGTCTACGCCTTCACCGACCTCACCCGGCCGGAGAGCGACGCCGCGGCCCCCACCCTGGCGGTGACCTACCCCTGGTCAGAGGACACCCCCGCCGTGCTGACTTACGGCTTTCACGGCAGCTCCATTGACCGGGAGGCGGGGTGGGCCCGGCGCAGCTTCTCCCTGCCCGAGCCGGACTCCCCCCACGCCCAGGACCCCCGCCTGCTCATCGCGGTGGGCGGCGCTCTGGAGGACTACACCCTACAGGGCTTCCGGGACGGGGGCTGCGACCCCGGCGGGGAGCTGGACGGAGTGAGCGCCGCCGTCACCCGGTACGAGTCCACTCTGAGGGAAGTGCTGAACGCCCTCTGTCCCTCCCCGGATACCCTGGCCCACAAGTACGGCGGGGACGCCGCGTCCCTCTCCAGGGAGGTATTTTTTGACACCCTTTGCCGGGGCTTGGGCACGGCGGTGCCGGCAGACATGACCATGCTGGAGGATGTGTTCTCCTGGGTCAACATACAGGAGCGCATCTTCTATACGGAGGCCGCCCTCACGATTCCCGCCGGGGAAAGCGTCCAGGTGGAGGCCGCCCTGCCCAAGGAGGCCAGCTTTGACTTCGCCTGCGCCCACACGGAGAACCGGGGCATTTACGGCTATGATCTGGTTACGCGGCTGGGTTCCGCCCTCTCCTTCACGCGCCAGACCGCCGCGCTGGCCCACACGGAGCAGATTGCCATCGTCCGTCAGAACTTCGGCTTTGATCTGGCGGCGGGACTTACTTCCGTGCCGCTGGCCCCGGACCAGGAGCACTACTATCTGGAGGTGCGCCGGATCAAATAAAGAGGAATCCCCCGGCGCAGCCGGGGGATTCCTCTTTATGTTCTTTACGCCAGCTTCCGGTTGGGTCGCATGAAGAGCCACTCGGACACGCCCTTGCGAATCACATCGTGCAGCAGGCACTTGGGCTGGAAGCCCAGGGACTGATAGAGCCGCTTGGCCCCCGTATTGAACTGGCTGGTCATGATGAACATATTGGGATAGTTCTTTTCCTCCATAACCCCGATGAAAATTTTGACCAGATCCGTGCCGATGCCCTGGCCCCGGTACTTCTTTTTCACGCCCAGCAGATTCAGATAGGGCAGGCCGGCCAGGCCGTTCCGGGTCATATACATGACGCCCACGGCCTCGTCCCCGGGGCTCATGGCTACATAGAGATCGCCGTCCGCCATCGCACGGAGCAGGTTCTCATTCAGGCTGTCCCCCTCGGCGAAGTAGGCGTCGTACAGCTTGGAGCCATAAAAGACCTCCCGATACTCCTCGAGCCGCTCAGGCACGCCCTTTACCAGCGTAAACTTCATCTCCGCACACACTTCTTTCGGATGGATTTGAGGTCACCGCTCCGCAAGCGGCGCATAATCCGCGTGGGTCCCCACATACTTGTAGGCCGGGCGGATGATTTTGCCCATGTTGATGAGCTCCTCGATGCGGTGGGCGCTCCATCCGGCCACCCGGGCCATGGCAAAGAGGGGGGTATAGAGCTCCAGGGGCAGATCCAGCATGTGGTAGACAAAACCGGAATAAAAGTCCACATTGGCGGATACGCCCTTATACATCTTCCGCTCCCCGGCGATGATCTCGGGGCCCAGCCGCTCCACCAGGGAGTACAACTCATACTCCTCCGTACGGCCCTTCTCCCGGGACAGCTTCTCCACAAAGGAGTGGAGCAGGTTGGCACGGGGGTCGGAGAGAGAGTAGACCGCGTGACCCATACCGTAAATGAGGCCAGCTCTGTCAAATGCCTGCTTGTCCAGCAGGGCCTGGAGGTAATGGCGCACCTCGTCCTCGTCCTTCCAGTCCTTCACCTGCTCTTTCATGTCCTCAAACATTCGAATGACCTTGATGTTGGCGCCGCCGTGCTTGGGCCCCTTCAGTGAGGCCAGGGCGGCCGCCATACAGGAGTAGGTGTCCGTCCCGGAGGAGGTGACCACATGGGTGGTAAAGGTAGAGTTATTGCCGCCGCCGTGTTCGGCATGAAGGGTAAGGCAGATGTCCAGCACGTGGGCCTCCCAGAAGGAGTAGGAGGAGTCAGGCCGCAGCAGGGAGAGGATGTTCTCCGCCGTGGACAGCTCCGGCTGGGGGGCGTGTATGTAAAGGCTGTTCCCGCTCTTGTAGGTGTAGGCCTGGTAGCCGTAGACGCTGAGTACCGGGAACAGGGCGATGAGCTGGAGACACTGGCGCATGACGTTGGGCAGGGAAATATCGTCGCACCGCTCGTCATAGGAGGCCAGGTTCAGCACGCTGCGGGCCAGGGAATTCATAATATCCTGGCTGGGCGCCTTCAGAATGACATCCCGCACGAAGTTGCCGGGCAGGGTACGGTAGTAGGCCAGCTGGTTTTTAAAGCTCTCCAGCTCCGCCGCGTTGGGCAGGCGGCCCAGCAGGAGCAGATAGGCGGTCTCCTCAAAGCCGAACCGCCCCTCCTTCAGCGCCCCCGCCACCAGCTTCTCTACATCGATGCCGCGGTAGTAGAGCTTGCCGTCGCAGGGGATCTCCTGCCCGTCCACCATTTTTTTGGCGATGATGTCGGAGATCTCGGTCAGGCCCGCCAGAACGCCCTTGCCGTTGAGGTCGCGGAGGCCGCGCTTGACGTCGTATCTCACATAGTCCCCTGCGTCAATGCTGCTGTTTTGCAGGGACTGGGCCGCCAGCGCTTCAATCTCAGGGGTGATATCGCAGTAGTTTGGATTGCTCGCCATAGAAAACCTCCATTCTTCCGCTCTGCCTTGCGTACCGCAGAACGCCTTTGTGAAATGTGCATCTCTCCAATATAATCCAGTATAACATGTAATTGTTACCAGAATATGAATCCACACATAAAGTTTGATTCAAAAAACGGTGGACTTGGTCCACCGTTTCTTCAGAAGAGATCCCGTTTTTTCAGGATAATAGCCACCACCAGGATCACCACGCCGGACAGGGCCAGCGGGAACCACCAGAACTGGTCCAGGGGCAGATTGGCCACGTTCATCCCGTAGAAACTGAAGAAGATATTTGGGATGGTCAGCAGGATGGTGATGGAGGTCAGCACCTTCATGATCACGTTCAGATTGTTGGAGATGACGGAGGCGAAAGCGTCCATCATGCCAGAGATGATGGATGAGTAGATGTTAGCCATCTCGATGGCCTGGCGCACCTCAATGAGCACGTCCTCCAGCAGGTCGTGGTCCTCTTCATAAAGGGTAATGATGCGGCCCCGGAGAATCTTCTCCAGGGTCACCTCATTGGCCTTGAGCGAGGTGTTGAAGTAGACCAGTGACTTTTCCAGATCCAGGAGCTGAATGAGCTCCTTGTTTCGCTGGGACTTGTAGAGCTGCCGCTCCATGTAGTTGTAGATCTTGTCAATCTGCTTCAGGTACTGAAGGAAGCGTTTGGCAACCTGCAACAGCATATAGAGAATGAAGCTGGTGCGCTTCTGGGTCTCGGCAAACCGCACCAGTCCGTCCTGAAAATCCTTCAGAATGGAGGTCTCCTTCAGGCAGACGGTGATGATGTGCTTGTCGGTGACGATGATGCCCAGGGGCAGAGTGGAGTACACCACCGCGTCATCCTTCTCCACGGCGGGCACATCGATGATGATGAGGGTCTGTCCGTCCTCGGTGTCGATCCGGGAGGTCTCCTCCTCGTCCAGGGCGGCCCGGAGGAAGGAGGGCTCCACGCCCAACGTCACCGCTACGGTGTTCAGCTCGTCCTCGCTGGGATAGGTCAGGTTCACCCAGCAGCCGTCCTGCACGGAATCCAGCCGGGTCATTTTTCCTTGAATCGTTTTAAAAATAGAGAGCAACGATCTCACGCCTTTCTCGGCGCGGGCCCCTCAAAAGGGTATAAAAATCCCCGCACGCATTTGTCTTTGCCGCCTGTGCGGAAAATATCCTTCCTGCACAGGCCAAGCGGCGACACGGCGTGCGGGTCTACCGGACGGGCCGGTCAGCCGCAGAGCCAATGCGCCGCGCTCCATATGGGACATTCTCGACTCACAGGGTCACCGCTCACAGCGCATATCACTCCTTTTCCAGTATTGTCATTTGCTTTTTTATTATAAGCCCGTCCGGCGCAGATTGCAAGTAAAACGTCCGTTAAGGTGCATCCGTCCTATAAACCGGACCATTTTCGCTTTGATCTCTTCGGATCATTTTTAAAATGATCCAGAGAGATCCCGGATTGACAGGTCGATCGACTTTTGCTATACTGGGTCGGAAGGACGGTGAAAACATGCCCAAGACAATCGGAATTATCGACGCGGATCTGCTCGATAACGGGACCCGTCACCCCAACCTGGCTCTCATGAAAATCAGCGGCTATCAAAAGGAGCTGGGCAACGACGTCACCCTGCTGGAGGATTACTACTCCATTCCCAAATACGACGAGGTATATCTCTCCCGGGTATTTGATTTTACCAACGTACCCATTGATCCCAAGAACTATCCCAATCTGCACATTGGAGGCACCGGCTTTTTCTGGATGACCGCCCCGGACCTTCCCCTGGAGGTCGAACACCATATGCCCGACTACCACCTCTACGACGAATATGTGGGCAGGCAGATCGCCCGGGGCATCAAGCCCCAGACCTACAGCGACTACATGGACTACAGCATCGGCTTTACCACTCGGGGCTGCTTCCGCAAGTGCCCCTTCTGTGTCAACCAGAAGTATGACCATGTGTTTCGCCACTCTCCGGTGAAGGAGTTCTTCGACCCCTCCCGCAAGCACATATACCTGTGGGACGACCAGTTTTTCGGCTTTCCCAAGTGGCAGGAGGTGCTGGACGAGCTGGATGAAACCGGCCGCCGCTTTCAGTTCCGCCAGGGCCTGGATGTGCGTCTGATGACCGAGGAGAAGGCCAGGCGGCTGGCGAACGTGAAGTATCACGGGGACTATATCTTCGCCTTCGACCACATCAACGAGGCCGAACAGGTGGTGCGCGGCCTGAAAATTTGGCGGAGACACTCCGACAAGTCCACCAAGCTCTACGTGCTCTCCGGCTATGAGTCCCAGGGCGCGGAGGAGATCGCCTCCATCTTTGAGCGCATCCGTATCCTGATGGAGTACCAGTGTCTGCCCTACATCATGCGCCACGAGTACTACAACCGCTCTCCTTACAAAGGGATGTTCATCACCCTGGCCCGCTGGTGCAACCAACCCAGCTTTCTCAAGAAGAAGAGCTTCCGGCAGTTCTGCGAGGCCAACGGCCTGACCAGCTCCGCTTTCCGCTACATGTCTGAGTTCGAGCACGACCACCCCGATATTGCGAAGCAGTATTTTGATATCCGTTTCGACCGGCACGGCGCGTAAGGCGCCTGTTCCCTTCCCATACGTCCCAGCATCGGAATTTCAAGGCCGTGTGCCGCGTTTGGCGGCACACGGCCTTTTCCCCTTCTGCACGGCTATGGACGGAGGAAGGGGAAATAATTCATCCCCAGTTCGATGTAAATGCGCTGCTTGAGCAGCTCATACCGGTCCGCAATCGCCCCGTTTTCATAGCCCACTTCAATACCATGACCGGAGGAAATCAGCTTTGCCTTCATGTCGTCCCGGATATACCGCCCCGAAAAGACAATAATGGACGGGATGGGGGCCGCCATACAGTCGTCCAGGGCGTAGCTCAGCTTCTCGAAAGCCGAACCGCTGGTCTCCTGGAGCTTGGCCTCGATGGCCATGGAGCGGCAGTTCTGGGGGTTCATGATCACGATATCCAGCTTACGGGGTGTGCCGATAAAGCGCCAGCCGATGTATTTCTCCTCCTCGACCGCCAGTCCTTCGCCCCAGCCTCGGATATACTCTGCCAGAGCATGCCGGAAGTTGTTCCCGTTGTTGGGCATATAATCCCTCCTCCCATGTTCTTCCTCCATCATAGTGGATCCCATTTCCCGGGTCAATAGGCTTCCGGCCGCCAAACTAGAAAAAGCGCGCTGCGGAACATCAGCCCCGCAGCGCGCCGTCCTGGTTCTGTCCGGCACTGGTTCCGTCTGCCGCCCTCCGAACCTGCAAAAGCAGAGAGAGCATGCCGATACCCAGCAAAATATGACCAATGCCCGAGATTCCGGAAATGGAGGCATCCATTCCTCGGCTCAACTCATTTCCCAGCACCTGGCTCATCCCCCGCAGAAAGAATCCCAGCCCTGTGATATTGAGACCTAGTTGATAGACCAGCAGGAACTTCCCGCTGTTTCGGCTTGAGAAGGCAAATGTCTTTTCCAGCAGCATCAGGATAAGAAAAAACACCATTCCCAGTGCAAAATAGTGGGTATGCAGGAAAGACAGAGAGGTTCTGCCCTCAAAGCCGCTGAATTTGGTAAACTCCCTATAAAATACGCCCAATGCCATGGCGATCACCGCATAGACCATGGCCAACGTCGCAAAATGCCGCGCCAGTAAAATCTCTTTTTTATTCATCCGTACATACTCCTATCACAGCGGATACCGGAATTGGGTCCGCCGCCTATCGCCGGTTCATACAATCAGAAAGGGCGGAGCGAAGGCTCCGCCCTTTTCCGTATTCTGCTTGATTAGCCGAAGTAGCGCTTCAGCAGGCCCTCGAAAGCCTTGCCGTGGCGGGCCTCATCCCGGGCCATCTCGTGGACGGTATCGTGGATGGCGTCCAGGTTCAGCTCCTTGGCCTTCTTGGCCAGCTCAAACTTGCCCATGGTGGCGCCGTTCTCGGCATCCACACGCATCTCCAGGTTCTTCTTGGTGGAGTCGGTCAGCACCTCGCCCAGCAGCTCGGCGAACTTGGCGGCGTGCTCAGCCTCCTCCAGAGCGGCCTTCTCCCAATACAGGCCGATCTCGGGATAGCCCTCACGGTGGGCCACACGGCTCATGGCCAGGTACATACCGACCTCGGAGCACTCACCCTGGAAGTTCTCGCGCAGGCCCTGGAGGATCTCCTCGGGAGCGCCCTTGGCCACGCCCACCACGTGCTCGGCGGCCCAGGTCTTGTCGCCGCCCTGGAGCACAAACTTCTCCTTGGGGGCCTTGCAGATGGGGCAGAAGTCGGGAGCGGAATCTCCCTCATGGACGTAACCACAGACAGAGCAAACCCACTATTTTAATAATGATATTTTATTGCTATGTGGCAGAAGTTCTAATCAGTAATGATTATCATTTCTGTTTATAAGATAGCACAACTTAACTTTTTCGTCAAGTCCTTTTTTCGAATTTCAGGAAAATTTTTTCGCATCTGCTCCCCGAACCGTATCCTCCAGCTCCCCAAACGTAAACAGGGCGTTGAGCACCTCCAGCAGGGCGTTGGGGGAGAGCCGTTCGGGCAGCTCCAGCCGGTGGAGCAGCTCCTTCCGCCGCTCCGCCGCCCCCGGCCCGCCGGACAGGCCCAGCGCCATCAGCTCTGCCTTGGTGATGGCCTGGCGTTTGGGGGCGGCCTCCCCCGTCTCGTCCAGGAAGGTGGCCCCCGCACGGCGCAACGCCGCCTCCAGCACCTCGGGGCGCATACCCTCCACCCCCAGCTTGCCCTCCTTGCCACCCCGGCGCTTGCGGCGCTCCTTGCCGTACACGTCGGGCACATAGGCGTGCTTCACCTGCTCGGGTGGGATGCTCCCCCTCAGGTGGCTGCGGATGACAAAGCCCGCTCCGTCCGGGTCGGTGAGGACGATCAGGCCCCGCTTTTCCGCCAGGCGGCGCAGGAGGGCCAGGCGTTCCTTATCCTTGAAAATACCGAAGCCGGAGGTCTCCACGATCACCGTGTCCACCATCTGGGAGAGGGTGTTCTTGTCGTAACGGCCCTCGACCACGATGGCCTCCCTGATGCGCAACATGTCAGCCCCACCCCAGGCAGGCGTAGCCCGCGTACCATCCGGAGCCCAGATATTCGGTGTAGAGCCTGATCGTCCGGCCCCCCCCCCCCCGGGCCGCGGAGCCCCCCCCCAGCCGGTCCAGCGGCTCGCTGGACAGCCAGGCCGCCGCCTTCTCCCCCCGCAGGGAGAGCACCGCGGCCCCGTCCTCCATCCGGACGGACTCCAGCGCCGCCCCGTCCAGGGGTACCGGCCCCAGGGCGCCGGCGTCCAGCTCCCCCGCCTCCGCGGCGGAGCGCAGGGCGGCCAGCTCGTCCCGCCGCACCGCCAGCAGGCGCTTGGGCTCCCCGCGGGGGGGCGCGGCCCTGCATGCAGTCC
>OBWT01000669.1_pt1 | contig 9640 bp, 5 predicted proteins | sample 1476541 | NCBI WGS metagenome assembly OBWT01 (sample SAMEA2580134, study PRJEB22360) | human gut metagenome | biome: human gut; feature: human-associated habitat; material: faeces | place: Denmark | collected 2008/2010 | reverse complement strand
GGCGGCCGCCTCGCCGGTATCGCGGTTCGTTGTCTGTTGATTCATTACAGCGCCTCCTCAAGAGCTTTGCGCATCGCGATCTCCAGCTGGTCGTCTTCGGTGGTGGTGTCCTGCAGACGCTGGTCGGCATCGCTGGGCGGGTCGTCATCCCAGATACCGGTCATCAGCAATACCTGTACGAGAGCTTGGTACAGCAGCATTTCTTCGCCGCCGATGGCGTGACCGCCATGAGCGCGCCAGGCTTCCATGAGCTTGGTGGGGCGTGGATCGTAGATCACGTCCAACAGCAGTCCGGAGAATGGCTCGGTTCCGGCATTGGCGAGGGCATCCGCGACGTTGTCGGCCGCGTGTCCGGGAATCGTGTTGATGACATAGGTGGCGTTGCGGGCTGCCTCAAGCAGGGCCTGATCGTCGCCTAATTCGATTTCGTTGTACGGGTTATGCACGTTGACGAACTTTTCGGCCACTGGTTTAAGCCCGGTGTTTTTTCCGGGGTGACGGGCGGCGACGACGATATGGCCGATTTCGGGCATCATGCAGCATGCGGCCAACGCCGAAGTGGCGGTGTTGCCATTGCCGATGATCAGCGCGGTGCCGCTTCTCGACGCGGTGTGGTGTTCGCCGAGTTCGCGATTGGCATGGTCGAAGGCGAGTTGGATGCCGATGACATCGGTGTTGTATAGCTTGATGCCCGGCTTGCCGTTCGGCCAAGCGGAATCATCGGCAGCCACGCTCCAGTCGAATACCGCGGTATTCGCCACCTTCAGTTCCTTGGCCCACAAATTTTCCGGAACACCGTACGGTTGGATGGTCTTCTTCAACGGCATGGTCAGGCTCAGGCCAGCCCACGTCGAGTCAAGGCCTTTGAGGAAAGCGTCGAGGTCGTCTTCCCCCACCTCGTGCTTGTCGTACAGCCAATCGTCGAGTTTCAGCGAACGGTAGGCCGCGTTGTGGAGCACGGGTGACAATGAGTGTGCGACGGGTTTGCCGAGTACAGCGCAACGATGATTGGCCATATCCCCTCCTTGATGTCTGTTCCCATGCTAGCCGACACTTTGCTTCGAATATGTCAACCACAGGCCCCGCAACCGAAAATTTACTCTGGGCTGCTGGACCGGGCCGGCTCACTGCTCGTGCAGCGCGGTGTACAGCGCTTCGGCTTTGGCGTGGCCGATGCCTTTGACCTTCTCGAAGTCCTCGACACTGGCTTCGCGCATGGCTTTGACCGAGCCGAAGTGGTTGAGCAGCCGCTTCTGGTAGCTTTCGCCGATGCCGGGAATCTCGTCGAGCGCGCTGCGCAGGGCGCCTTTGCGCCGCTGCTGGCGGTGGTAGGTGATGGCGAAGCGGTGGGATTCGTCGCGCACACGCTGCAGCAGATACATGCCTTCGGACTGGCGTTTGAGGATGATCGGATAGTCGTCGTCCGGCACCCACACCTCTTCCAAGCGTTTGGCCAGTCCGCAGACGGCCACGTCGTTCACGCCACAGTCCTCAAGCGCCTTGGCGGCGGCCATGACCTGCGGCTTGCCGCCATCGACCACCACCAGGTTCGGCTTGTAGGCAAAGTGATGCCGGTTTGTGTTCTGCTGGACGATGTCGGGCGGGGACTCCCGCGCATCGTTCTGCACTCCGACCGGCACCGCGTGCCCCTTGCCACTGATGTCGGAACCGCCCTCACCATTGTCGTTACCGTTCGCAGCGATTGTCTCCGCCGCCACGGCAGTGGTCATCTTGCCGGCGGCCGAGGCCACACGCTGTTCCGCGTCGATGCTTTCGCCGGAGTCGCCGGCGATGTTGCCGTGCTTGAAGCGGCGGGTGAGCGTCTCGTAAAGCGCGGACAGATCATCCACCGCGCCTTTGCCGTCCTTGCCTCGGATGGCGAAGCGTCGGTATTCGGATTTCTTGGCGATCGCGTCTTCGAACACCACCATGGAGGCCACCTGGAAGGCACCACCCACAGTGTTCGAAATGTCGTAGCATTCGATGCGCAGCGGGGCTTCCGCGAGTCCCAATGCCTTGGCCACATCGTTCATGGCCTGGGTGCGTGCGCCCATGTCGGAGATGCGGCTCATCTTGCTGCGTTGCAGTGCTTGGCTGGCGTTCTCGTTGGCGCGGTCCATAAGCTGCTTCTTGTCGCCTCGCGAGGCCACACGGATGGTCACCGCTCCCCCGCGCAGATTGGTCAGCCAGCCTTCGAGTTCCTCACGGCGGGCCGGTTCGACGGGCACGATGATTTCGCGCGGTACCGGTGCGATGGGTGCCAGCAGGTCCGCGCGCCCGGTGGTCTCCTGACGGGTGTTGCGTTCTCGGGTGGCCTGGGCGCGTGCCACAGCGTCCGTGGCCGTGATGGTTTGCGTGGAGCCGATGGCCTCGCGATTGGTGGAGATGGTCGCGGCCGACTGGGGGTGATTATCCCCGGCGGCGTCCGAATACACCTGCACCAGAAGGTCGGCCATCAAGTCGGCGTCATCGATGTCCTCAACTCGTTCGACGCTCCAGTTGCGTTCGCCGCGAATCGAGCCGGCGCGCACATAAAAAGCGTGCACGGAGGCTTCGAGCTCGTCGCTGGCGAAGCCGAACACGTCAGCGTCCACATCCTGGTCGAAGACGACGGCGTTCTGTTGCACCACGGTTTCCAGCATTTGGATCTGGTCGCGCAGTCGGGCGGCTTTCTCGAATTCGAGTTCGGCGCTGGCCTCTTTCATGTCGCGGGTCAACTGGGCGATGTATGGCCGTCCGAGTCGTCCGGTCATCACGCCGACCAGCTGTTCGCACAGCCGCCGGTGTTCGTCCGCTTCAATGCGGTTCACGCAGGGTGCGGAGCATTTGCCGATGGAAGCGAACAGGCATGGCCGTCCGGTCAGTTGCGCCTTATGGAACACGTTGGTGGTGCAGGTGCGTACCGGGAACGTGCGCAGCAACCGGTCAAGACTGTGCCGCAATTCCCACACTTTGGCATAGGGGCCGAAATACCGGGTATCCCGCCGTTTGCGCGACCGCGTGACCCACACGCGCGGAATTCGCTCCCCCGTGCTGACCGCGAGATACGGATAGGTCTTGTCGTCGCGGAACTGCACGTTGAACCGTGGGTCGAATTCCTTGATCCACGTGTATTCCAACGTCAGTGATTCCAGTTCGGTGGCGACGACCGTCCACTCCAGACTGCGTGCGGTCAGCACCATGGTCTGCGTGCGCGGATGCAGCAGATACAGCGGCTGGAAATAATTGGTGAGCCTGTTGCGCAGGTTCTTTGCCTTGCCCACATAAATGACGCGCCCTTCCCCGTCGCGCCATTTGTACACACCGGGTTTGGCGGGAATATCCGAGGTCTTGGGTCGGAACAGGTCGCGAGAATCCCCCAGCAAAGGTGCCCCATTCGCATTCACCTTCGCCGTCGTTTCCCCGGCACCCACAGCTACGCTTTCCGACATTAACGCCGCCGCAGTCTTCCGCCACTCATCCGGACTATGCCGCTCAATATCGTTCGTCATAATCCTCCTCGCTATTAAGCCAATCATCAGGGATTGGGTGGGTTGGGGTGTGTGTTGCTGGACCGTAAAGACTTGGCCTGAGCGGCCCGGAGCGTGTCCAGCAACACACACCCCAACCCACCCGAGGTCAGCTGCAATGGAAGGCTAAAGCATGGGTTTCAGGAACTTGCCGGTCCATGAGGCTTCGCATTCGGCAACCTGTTCGGGCGTGCCCTGCGTGACGATGGTGCCGCCTCCGTCGCCGCCCTCCGGACCGAGATCGATCAGCCAGTCGGCCTCCTTGATCACATCCAGATTATGTTCGATGACGATGACCGTATTGCCCTTGTCCACCAGGGACTGCAGCACCTTGAGCAGCTTGTTCACGTCTTCGAAGTGCAGGCCGGTGGTCGGCTCGTCGAGGATGTACACGGTTTTGCCGTCGGATCGGCGCTGCAGCTCGGTGGCAAGCTTGACGCGCTGCGATTCGCCGCCGGACAGGGTGGGTGCGGGCTGGCCAAGTCGGATGTAGCCGAGGCCGACGTCCACGAGGGTCTTCAGGTATCGGGAGATGCCGGTGTACGCCTTGAAGAAGTCGGCGGCCTCCTCGATGGGCATGTTGAGGATGTCGGCCACGGTCTTGCCGTTGTACGTGACTTCGAGGGTCTCGCGGTTGTATCGTTTGCCGTGACAGACCTCGCAGTCCACGTAGACGTCGGGCAGGAAGTTCATTTCGATCTTCAGCGTGCCGTCACCGTGGCAGGCCTCACATCGGCCGCCTTTGACGTTGAAACTGAAGCGGCCGGGGCCGTAGCCGCGCACCTGGGCTTCGGGAGTCTTGGCGAACAGGGTGCGGATCTTGTCCCACACACCGGTGTAGGTGGCGGGGTTGGATCGCGGCGTGCGGCCGATCGGGTTCTGGTCGACGTGGATCACCTTGCGCACCTGGTCCACGCCTTCCACGCGCGTGTGGCGGCCGGGTACGATGCGTGCACCGTTGAGCTTGTCGGCGAGCACCGGGTAAAGGATCGTGTTGACCAGCGAGGATTTGCCGGAGCCGGAGACGCCGGTGACCACGGTGAGCACGCCGAGCGGGAAGCTCACGTCGATGTTCTTGAGGTTGTTCTCGCGGGCACCCACGACTTTGAGCACCTGGGTCTTGTGGATCTTGCGGCGCTTGGCGGGCACGGCGATCTCTCGCCGGTGGGCGATGTAGTCGCCGGTGATGGAGCGCTTGGCTTCTATGAGGTGCTTGGCGGGGCCGGAGTAGATGACTTCGCCGCCGCGTTCGCCGGCGCCGGGGCCGATGTCGACCACCCAGTCGGCGCGGCGTATCGTGTCCTCGTCGTGTTCGACGACAATCAGCGTGTTGCCGAGATCGCGCAGGTGGTGCAGGGTTTCGATGAGGCGTTCGTTGTCACGCTGGTGCAGGCCGATGGACGGCTCGTCGAGCACGTACATGACGCCGACCAGGCCGGAGCCGATCTGCGTGGCGAGTCGGATGCGCTGCGCTTCTCCGCCGGACAGGGTGGCGGCCGCGCGCGAGAGGGTCAGGTAGTCGAGGCCGACGTCGTTCAGGAAGCCGAGTCGGGCCTTGATCTCCTTGAGCACTTCGCCGGCGATCAGCTGTGCCGAGCCTTCGAGTTTCAGGCCGTTGATCCAGGCGAGTTCGCGTACGACGGGCATGTCGCACACGTCGAAGATGGATTTTCCGTCCACGGTGACAGCGAGCACTTCGGGCTTCAGGCGGCGTCCGTGGCAGACCTGGCAGGGCACTTCGCGCATGTACGACTCGTAGTATTCGCGCATGGACTGCGAATCGGTTTCGTCGTGGCGTCGCATGAGCGTGCGGATCACGCCTTCGAAGCCGGTGGAGTATTCGCGCAGGCGTCCCCAGCGATTGCGGTAGGAGACGTTGACCTTGAAGTCGTGGCCGTAGAGGATGTCGTGCTTGACGTCGTCCGGCAGGCCCTTCCAAGGGGTCTTCATGGAGAAGCCCATTTCCTTGGCCAGACCTTCGAGGATGTGGCCGTAGTACTGGGAGGTCATCTTGGTGCCGCTCCACGGTTCGATGACGCCGTCGGCCAGTGACCTGTCCGGGTCGGAGATGATGAGGTCCGGGTCGATTTCCAGTTTGAAGCCGAGACCGGTGCAGGCGGGGCAGGCACCGTAGGGGGCGTTGAAGGAGAAGGTGCGCGGCTCGACCTCGTCGAGTTCGAGCGTGTGCCCGTTCGGGCAGCTGCGGTGTTCGGAGAACGGCTGGCGGCGGACCGGGCTGCCTTCCTCCTCGTCCACGAAGTCGATGATGATGCTGCCGTTGGCGAGCTTGAGGGCGGTTTCCACCGAGTCGGTCAGGCGTTGGCGGATGCCGTCCTTGACCACGAGTCGGTCGACCACGACCTCGATGGTGTGCTTCTTCTGCTTGGTGAGTTTGATGTCGTCGGACAGCTGCGTCATCTCGCCGTCGATGAGCGCGCGGGCGTAGCCGTCGGAGCGCAGCAGCTCGATCATATCCACGAACTCGCCCTTGCGGCCCTTGACCACGGGCGCGAGAATCTGGAATCGCGTGCGCTCCGGGTAGCCGAGCAGCGTGTCGACGATCTGCTGCGGGGTCTGGGAGGCGACGGGCTCGCCGCATTCAGGGCAGTGAGGGATGCCGGTGCGGGCGAAGAGCAGTCGCAGGTAATCGTAGATTTCGGTGATGGTGCCGACGGTAGAACGCGGGTTGCGGTTGGTGGTCTTCTGGTCGATGGAGACGGCCGGGCTCAGGCCCTCGATGAAGTCAACGTCGGGCTTGTCCAGCGGACGCAGGAACTGGCGGGCGTAGGCGGATAGGGATTCGACGTAGCGTCGCTGGCCTTCGGCGAACAGGGTGTCAAACGCGAGCGAGGATTTGCCCGAACCGGACAGGCCTGTGAACACGACCATGCGATTGCGCGGAATCGCCAGGTCGACATTCTTGAGGTTGTGTTCGCGCGCACCCTGAATCGTGATCTTGAGATCGTTCGGGATGTGCGAGATATCAGCTACCAGCGAACCATCGTGTTCGATCAGCGGCGCCTTTTTGATCTCCCGGCTCAGGAAGGAGTCGCTGGTCATCACCTTTTCGACGATGACCTCACCGTTCTTGCCCTTGCTGGTTTTCGCGCCCGTTGCGCTTGTTGCGCGCCTTGCGCCAGTCTGCATTGCCGCCACAGCCACACCCCACCTTCCATCTCACCGTTCCCGCGCGCACGGTCATGCGCGCGCCAAATCTGTCCCAAGGATACCCGAACACACGACCAAATTCGAACGCTTGTTCGATGGCGTGTCAGGCCGGAAAACTGAACCAGAGTATGCAAAATTCCGGACCATCAGTGGACCGAAACGCAAGAGCCGGCCCCCAAGATACTCGGGGCGTCCGGCTCTCACTTCCATTTCCCCAGCGGGGTTGGCTTACCATGAAGTATACACGGTTTTAGGACATCAATCACTGTCGATGAACACTGTTCGAACATGGCCGAGGAATTCATCGTATCTTCCAGTACCGGCCTGGGCATCACCGTACGCTCCTAGCAGCTGATCAGGGAGCCATAGCCTTGCATCAGTCTCCCCTGCACAGAGTTCGACACGAATTGGCCCGATAAATCTGCGGCTTCTCAATCCATCGATGAAACGGATATCGTTCCTGTCCTGTGAAATCTCGCGCCGTTCAAGCACAAGCGTGTCCACGTTGTATTCTGTTTCCAGCAGAGGCAGAAGACGTTCCAAACATTTACGGCGAGCGCGTTCGGCGGTATTCCACTGGCTCATTGGTACCGCAGCCACAATGACATGATCAATGTCCATTGCAGCCATGGCATCAACGACTTTGCCACGCAATGATGGCCGCATGTCTCGCCAGTGCAATTTCCTTGCTCCTTTGGGCTTAAGCAACGCCAATCTTTGCCTTGTTTCGGTTTCCGTATCATCACATACGCATGCGCCCATCAAGTACATAGGCGAGGGAACTCCGGTTTTCCGCACACTCTCGTCACCCCAAGCGGTTGCCATGTTTGTCCCTTCTCGCGCAACGCAAAACAACAGTTCGATAGTATCGGATAGCAGTGCCGGACCTTGCAGCTATGCAATGCCGTTGCATTATTAATCGGAAGGCATAATGTGAGACGAGAAAAAGCTAAGCCGTTCTAGCTCTTGGCAACATCCCCAATCACTCAGCCTAAATCGGCAAATCCTGATTTTCAATGGACTCCACGGGGATGCCAAGCTTGCGTAATTCGTCAACTGCATCACGCATGGGAATGCGTTCCTGTTCGATACGCCGATAAGCGATTGTTTTGTCAGCACACAGTCGTTCATAAAGACGTCGCTCCGCCGATTGAAGGCCGGGCGTCGGCTTAGGCTCCCGCATAGCAATCTTCGCGCTGCGTTCAGTACGATCGGTACCAAATCTGTGGTACCGATCGTATGCATCGCAATCCATCAGGATGGAGTCGCATTCGATACCTGATTCACGTAATGTCGAAAGTATTTCCAGTCCATCCGCATCCATATCACCCCAATACACGATACGCATGTCACGCAGTGCAGGAACCGCAGGTACAGCATCGCTTACAGCGCGACCAGAACCCCATATGCAGATGCCCTGCGCAATCGGCGGCATAGTCTGATACGTGTCTTTGTTCTCAACGATGACAGCATATTTAATGCCGGATAACGCTTCGCCTTCCCACGGACACCATATGATGCGTTCGAGCTCAGCATCGTCGCGGACCGGATCGAGATAACGGAACCGCAGTTCGGTCGGCCGTTTTGACAGACCCAACGTTTCGACACCGAGCAGTCGGCAAATGGCCTTACGACGATTGGTTTTTGACTCATTCAGCCATTTGCCGCTGAATCCTGTCAGTGGAATCTGTCGCGGCGTCATACCGGTCACGTCATGATGCCTGAAATATCGAACTGCGCTGACAAGCAGATCGAAGTCGTCAGGCTGTTCATGGCCTGTCATGCGAGCGGCCGATTCGATTGTTTCCGGAGCAACGTCACAAGCAGCAACCAGACATGCTATGCGGCGGCGCGCTTCGCGACATTCCGCCGCCAGCGTACGACCAACCACACGCATGGCTATTGATTCGTCAGGAACGACGACTTTGGAGATCAGCTCGACAGAGGTGCCTATGGTGCGATGCTTGGTTATGATTTCGCAACCATTCTTGCTTGCCCATTGCCGTATCTCATTGTTGTTGTCATGCACCGCAATCGCATTGGTTTCCAAAAATGCTTGGTCCGGCAATCCCACCGGCACGGGAAATGGCCATGCCGGTTCGATGTCGTACATATGTGAACGCATATGTTTCTTCACGCATGTGGTGATCGCAGCGATGTCTTTCATGCCGACCATAGTTCCCATCACCTGCTTTCGAACATCGTCGAGTCGAACCGAATCGTCTTAATACCGGCGACGCCAGGACTGCTCATTCGGCAACCCCGTCATCCTTCAATATATCCGACGATGATTCATCGTCCATGTCATTCTGATGCAGCACGGCCTCGCGCAGGGAGGTGAGGCCGGTGTCGGGGTCCTTGTAGGTCACGTAGGCCTTGGTGGAGACCTCGAGGATTTCGCCGGTCTTGCTTTCCGGAGCGGAGACGATGACCTGGAATCCGAGGCGCGGCAGCACCGTGAGGGCGCGCTGCGTGTAACGGCCGTCGGCCTTGATGAGCGCCTCGTCGAGGAACAGCGTGGTGTACGAGGGCTCGCTGGTCAGGCCGCCGCCGAGCAGGTAGATGAGCGCCGCGCCGTATACGAATGAGGTGAGCTCCTGCAAGGCGCCGCCCGAGCGACCACCGGTGGAGGTGATGCGTTCGTCCGGACCGTCGGCATGATGCACGATGGCGTAGAAGGACGAGCGGCAGCGCGGGTCGAGATTGCGGGCGCCGTAGCTTTTCACGCCGTTCGTGTCCTTGACCTGCGCGAGTTCGGCGCGCAGCAGCCCGACCATCGGCGCACAGGCCGCGAAGGCCTTGCGCGAGGCGTCGGAATCGTTGACGTCGGCGGATTTCCAATCGTTCAGGGTGCCGATGACGCGGATGAGCTGCGCCCAGAAGGTGCGCTCGGGACGGCGCACGTCCGCGTGCAGGGACAGGCTGCCGGGCTTGGGAGCGAACCGCGGGCCCTCGAATCGAAA
>OBWT01000663.1_pt1 | contig 9754 bp, 7 predicted proteins | sample 1476541 | NCBI WGS metagenome assembly OBWT01 (sample SAMEA2580134, study PRJEB22360) | human gut metagenome | biome: human gut; feature: human-associated habitat; material: faeces | place: Denmark | collected 2008/2010 | reverse complement strand
CGCCAACGGGTAAAGGTCTCCAGCAGCTTGTCCCGCTCATCCCGCTCCTGAGTCTGGGCGTCCCGAAGGATGATCTGTGCCTTCCTCACGGAGACATCGGCCTGATCCAAGGCCTGACAGGTGCGATCGTAGATGACCCTGGCCTCCTCCGCCTTTTGCAGAACACGCAGGACGTCCTCAATTTGCTGCTTCCGTTGCCGGAGTGCGGCAAGAATAGATCGCTGCTCCGCATCCAGCCGCTCCCTCTGGATGCCGTGGACATAGCAGTCGTGCTCCTGCCCCAGAGACAGAAGGTCGTTTTGACCGTTCAGCTTCCACAAGAGCTGGCGCACCTCGGCCTGTACGTTGTCACATTCCTGGGTCAGCGTCCGCAGGCGAACCTCGCGCCGGGAGATCCCCTCCTCTAGCTTTCGGAGCTGGGATTCCCCCTGTTTCAGCTGTTCTGCCTGTCTGGCACAGCTCTCCCGGGCCTGTTTCAACTGAGCACCCTTGGCGGACAGATCGTCGTCCCCCATGGCTGCCCGTTGGGCCTTGGCCTGCTCCAGCCGGGTACCCGACTGACGTTGCCGGTCCAACTGTTCCTCCAACTGTCGGTTCAGGTCATTGTGGAGGGCTTCTGCGTCCCGGAGCTGGTTGCGCAGGCGCTGTGTGGCGCTGACAGCATCCAGATATGCCTGGCCCTTTCGGCCCAAGATATACTGGTTATACCGGTTATATTCGTTGCGGATGATCCTGGCGTCCTGCATGGCCGCCTGGTATCCGTGAAGCGTATCCTCCAGGCTGTCCATCTGTTCCATAGTGCTGACCATGGCGGACAGGTCATCATCTGTCAGCACCTGGAGGGACAGGTTGAGCAGCTCCTTCACCTCGGTGGGGCGGAAATCCTTGGACAGCTTGGGAGCCCGCACCATAATCAGAAGCTGGACCAACTGATCATACTGCCGGATGTCTTCAAAACCAAAGATTTGATCGTTGACCATCTCTTTGTATGCGGTCTGGCTTTCTGCCCAGCAACTGGGGTCCCCGATGAGCTTGCGAAGTTTCTGCTTGCTCAGAGGGAAATTCTGGCTATCTATCTTTTCATAGAGCCGGAGGCCATCTGGACCGATCCTACGCCCATCCCGGAGGCAGAAACCCCAGAAGTCGATGCCCTTTCCCTGCTGGGCCCGCATCCCCACACCGATGGTTCGATACTCCTCTGTACCGGGCTTTCGGAACTCCAGGTACAGATAACCGGTGGACTCCTCCTGCGCGTTGTCGCCCAGCAGATAAAATTCCATTTTACGATCCCGGGAGCCGAAGGGATCCAGACGCTCTGGACGTCTGTCCCCATCCAGAATAAAGGGGACAAAACTCTGGGTGGTAATGGATTTGCCAGCGGCGTTATTTCCCCGCAGCAGGATATGTCCGTCTTGAAGGGAGAACTCCTCCTGGTCGTACAGCCAAAAGTTGAGAAATCCCAGTTTATTCATCTTCCAGCGGCTCATTGTACTCCCACTCTCCCGATTCGTTTTGATAAGCGGCGGGGTAGCGCCCAACCAGCTTGCCCACAGCCGGATAGAGCAAAATATCCATGTCCAGCTCCTCCAGAAGCATCCAACTGGCCATGTATGCGGTCAACTCTTGACTGATGTGCTCCAGGGAGTAGGCGCGCAGTTGGGAACCCCAGCCGTTTCCATACCGATCCCGGCAGCGCTGGATCTCATAGCGGAACTCTCGGCGGGTGAGCAGTATGGTATCGTCCGCCCGGCGCCCTGTATAACTTGTTCCCTTATCTGGGCGCACAGCAATAGCGCCACATCGGACAGTGCCCGGGTTCCTGGGTAGAGCGCCCCGCAGCGCTCCCCTTCGGCCAGGAGGAAGAATGCGCCATTTTTGTAGAGATGCAGCTCCCCGTTTAAAAACTGATCCAGATTCCCGTTGACCGTCCGGCGCTGGTTTTTGATATAGTCATAGTCACTCTGGATCTGATCTGAGCAGTACAGACCGGGGGTCAGGGTCAGCTGCCGGTAGACCCGCCGCCGGCGCTGCTCCGTCTCATCTCCCTCCCAGGAAAAAGCTTCAAAATCCTCGATAGACTGGCAGTCCATAATGTCCCGGCCAAAATGCACTGGAAAGTGCCGGGACAGACCAGTGTTTTCATAGAGAACCTCCTGAGTTTGATCATTGCCGAAAAGGGCGCTGTTCCCGTCGTAAACCAGCACCAATCCCACCTCCTGGGCGTATTGGAGCACCCGAACCAGAGATTTTCGATGGGGGAACCGGGTCCAGTCCACCGGCCGCACTTCACAGAGGAAGGTCTCGATGGCCTGGGTCAGGGAAGAGAGCAGAAAGGGAGCGCCGTCATCCAGGTCCGCCAAAAATAGCAAAAGGGCGCACAGAAGGCAGTAATCCAGCGGTTCCTGAAAGGACTGGATGCCCATCCAAGGCGTGGCTCTGGGCGGGATTTTTTCCAGCTTGACCACCAATTCGTTGACTACCAGGTTCCAACCTAGCAGCTCGTTGACCAACCTGCGGTAATCGGGCAGGGTACGCTTCAGGTTGAAATAGAGCTCCTTATCTTCCCTGCGGGTCACCCAGAACTGGTTCAGCAGGGCACGAAATTCATACACGGCCAGCCTCCTCAAAGATCAGTACGCAGTTGGGCATGGTCAGAACCCCGTCGGTACACCGCAGCGCACAGGGCTGGCTGCCCCGCTTTTTCAATCGGTAGACTTGTCCATATTGGGTCAATCCCCGCTTGTCGGGGCTGAGATTGGCCAACGCCACCCAGGACAGGAACACGGTGCGCACAGCAGGGGAGACGGGGGTATCCAGCGCAGCCAGGTCCAGCTTCCCGTCCCGGATATGGCTCATGACCTCCTGCCGAAGGGCGCGCTCCTCCTCCAGGATCTTCTGACGTTGGGCCGCCTTTTCGGCGCTCTTGTCCACAAAGCCGGTGCGATCCATCCGGGGCCGGTAGGAGCGGTTTCTGGGCTGGAGGGAGTACTCCATAGGGGACTCGTCGTAGGGACTCAAGTCGATGCGCTCCGACTCCCGGATGTGGTCAAAGGCAAAATGCCGAGCCTGCTGGGCGCCAAATACCAAGGCAGAGAGGCGGTGGCCCTCCTCCACTGTCTGAAAACCGGCAAATAGGGTGAGCAGATGGCGCAACTCCGCCTTGTTGCTTACCCCCATATTTTCCATCTGTACCAGCAGGGCCGCATTCTGCACCGCCCTGCGAATGACCTCGTTGGTTACGTTCAGCACCTGCCGGGCAGCGGGATCGCTGCCCGTGAACCAAGCGGTCAAAGATTGCCAGACCCCCTCGCATCGGGTTTGCAACTCCGCTTTCCAGTTAGGGGGCTGTTCAGACTGGGGACGAGGAATCTCCAACTCACTGCGCTGAACCAGCTCCAGAATATGAGCGACCCGTGCCGGAGAAAACTGCTCCAGCTGTGCGCCAATCTGCGCGGCGCTGTGCTGGAGATCCTGGATAAAATCCTCCAGATAGCGGACAAGATTCTGCTTATAGACGATGAAATCCACCGATTTCATTTGCATTTCCATCCCCGGGCCATAGAACTCCCGGAGAAAATCCTGGTGGTTCTGGCTCAAACGCTGAAAGTCATCCTGCAGATCCTGCCACCAGGCGTTGACCTCCCGAAGGGGCATTTCATCCAACCGTTCCGCCCTATACAAGTCCTCCCGAATACGGCGGAACGGACTGGCGGAGAGACCGGCAGTCTGGGTGGACAGATTTTCCAGGGTGATGGTCAGCCGCTCAATCTCAATGGACGTCTGGGACATCATATACTGAAACTGCCGGTTCTTAAACTCGGCGATAGTGCGGGGCTTGCGAGGATCCTGAATAGGCGTGAGGTTCTTCCACTTGACCAATTGCTGTAGGTCCAGCGTCAACTGCTCCGGGGTATAGTCTGAAAAGACAGCCTGCTCTCGCAGCAGAACCAGAACGGTGTCCCGATCCATTTGATAGTGCATCTTCTGGTGCTCCAGATAGAAAATGCGCATGATCGTACGATATACGGTGTAGTTGTCCGCGGATAGATATCTGGTCTCTGGTATGCTGTCTAATAGGTCGGCTCGCAGCATGCTCCATCAGCCTTTCCGACTCAATCTCTTTATTGGCTTCATCATACTATATCCGTCTCAACATTACAATCGTATATAATGATTTTTGTTTCATACAACTCGATTACACCATCAAAAGAATTAATGGAGGCTTATTTTAGCCAGCAGGATGATTTGGAGAGTCAAGGAATAATTAAAGATGATAATTAGTGTTGTCTTTCGTGTTTCATTAACCGGCTTTTAAAAACTTTTTTGAAGAGCTCAAAAATCCGGCAGCGTTTCAAAAGGACTTTTCGGATGCTAAAAGAGGTGACTGCTTGGATGCAGTCACCTCTTTTGCGATTGGACGGTTCAACTGTCATTCTGCTGGCGCTTGCTCATGCGCCAAAGAGTGGTACGACTGACCCCCAGTTCCTTGGCAAGATCCTTTTTCTTTTTCCGGGCAGGAAGCGCGGGCGGGGGGGCATCCGGTTGCTTGGCCGCGGAGCCAGCGACTAGTCCCAGGTTCCTCAGACTCTCTGCGGTGATGAATTGATCCTCCACCAGCACCACCAAGCGCTCGCACACGTTGCGCAGTTCCCGCACGTTTCCCGGCCAGTCATATTTCTGGAGCAGGGCGACCGCCTCAGATGTGAGCTTGGGACCTTCTTGTCCCATTTCTTCCGACAACTGGCGTAGGAAGCGCTGGGCCAGGGGGAGGATGTCCTCTGGGTGCTCCCGCAAGGGCGGGATCTGAACCTCAAACGTGTTGAGCCGATAGAGTAGGTCGTTGCGGAAATTTCCCTGATCGATGCGGCGCTTGATATCGATGTTGGTGGCGGCGATGACGCGCACATCCACTGGAATGACGGCGGTGCTTCCGATCCGCCGGATTTCCCTCTCCTGAAGGACACGGAGCAGTTTTGCCTGAAGGGGACAGGATATCTCGCCAATCTCGTCCAAAAAGATGGTGCCGTGATGCGCCAACTCAAACAGACCAGGCTTGCCATCCTGGGAGGCTCCGGAGAAAGCGCCGGATTCGTAGCCGAACAGCTCGCTTTCCAACAGGGTCTCAGGGAGGGCGGCGCAGTTTACCGCCACAAAAGGCTGGCCCGCCCGGCGGCTGGCGGCATGGATGCTGTGAGCGAAAAGCTCCTTGCCAGTGCCGGTCTCTCCGGTGATGAGGACGCTGGAATTTGCCGTGCAGAATTTTTTGGCGATCTGAATTTTGCCCTGCATGGCCTGACTGACGGCAATAATATCGTCAAAGGTATATTTGGAGGTGAGACCCTGGCGGACGAGGCTGCCCCGCAGTTGGCGCCTGTCTTGGAGGGGCTTGGAGGCGGAAGCGGTGACAATCAGCGTGCCTGTGGTTCCGCTGCTGCCTGTAATTAGCCTGTAGCGCACCAGGTAGCGCTGCCCTTGGAGAGTGAGCAGGTGCTCGTCTCCGTCCCGTAAGGGGTTCTCTGGGTTGCCGATATAGGTCAGCTTCGGGTGGATCTCCGAAACCGACTGGACGGGCCCCCTGCCCCGGCGGGGGAGCTGGTAGAGTTGGCGCGCCCGGCGGTTGGCCGCGAGCAGACGGCCGGACTCATCCACCGCCAGCACCGCGTCTTCGATGTCGTCCAGGATCATCCGGGTGACGTTGCTTATGGCGTACTTTATATGGATGTTGCGGGCCGCGTCCACCGCCTTCTCCAGGGCGCCCTCCAGCACCTCCCTTCGGGTGCGGATGTAGACACAGGGGTGCCCGCGATCGGTACAGATGTGGCCGACGGTACCGGCGCACACCAGAGCGTCCATACCGTCGGCCAGAGCGGCGTCCACCGCTTCGACGGCGCTTTCTCCGTCCACCACGTCGTAAAGGCGGATCTCTGCTTCACACAGGGCTTCCAGATCGGGTAGCAGATCTTCCAGACCGCGGCGCTCCAGACACAGTGCGATGTGCCGGGGGGAGAACTGCTCCCGGCAGCGTAACAGGGCCTCCACAATATCCGCGCCGTCGAAGTCCAGATGGATGATATGTTTTTGGGGATAGCGGGCACAGATCTGGCGGTAGGTGATGCCCCTGGCCACGATCATATCGTATTTGTCCAGATCATCCAACGGCTGGGTGCCGAAGCGGTGGAGAACATCCACATGGATCTGGCTGCTCTGGAAGCGGCGGGCCTGCTGGGTTACCAGATACAGACTTTCTGGGGAGGGGACGAACACGGCCACATACACCATGACGGTGGCTCCTTTCCTGGAAAATGAACAGAGAAAAAGGTTCAGGCGGACCCCGAAAGACCCGCCTGAATTATACTATATTTGTGACTTTAACTCAAGACTCCTCCAGAGAGGCCAGGTAGTCTGCCTCAAATTGGAGCACATATTCGGTGGCCTTATTGGTGTCCATGTACTGGCTGATCAGCTGGTTGGGCGTGATGTACTCACTCTCCCAGGCTTCCGTCTGGCTGACCTTGCTCAGAGCGTCGCTCCAGAAGGCCGCAGCGGCGTCGCTCATGGCGGCGGGGGCGGCCACGCCGCGCCACACAGGAACCTCAACATCCTCATAGGCTCTATCCACCTCGCTGAGGGTGGGAGCTTCAGCTAGATTGCCGCTGAAGCGCTCGGTGGACAGGGCCAGGGTGGGTGTCAAGTCCCCGGACTCCACATACTGGGTGGCGGAGGCGGGCTTGGAGATCACGAAGTCCAGGTTTCCGCCCAGAGCGGCGGTAATGGCATCGCCGGTGGAGTCGTAGGTGATGTAGCCCATCTGGTCTTCAGTCAGGCCCAGCTCTTTCAGCAGTGCGTTGTAGGTGGCGATGTCGTCACCCTTGGAGCCGCCGATCACCACGAAGGTACCGTTTTTGGCGGCCTCAATGGCGGCGCCGAAGTCGGTGGGATCGCCGCCGGACTTGGCATAATCGGTCTTGCCGGCAGCGGTCTCACAGGTAAAAAGCAGCTGCTTGTCCAGTGCCATGATGGCCAGGATGCGGAAGTTTTCGGCCCGGTTGGGGGTGTTGGCGACCATGGGCATCAGGTCGCCGGAGTTGAAGGTAAGCAGGGTGTTGTCCACATCCACCTTCTTGGTGGCGACCTTGTATCGGCCCACCTCGCCGGCACCGTCGGTCTCGTTGGACACCACGATGGTCTGGCCGTTGACCATGTTCTCGTTGGTCATGATCTCTGCGATTTTTCGGGAGAAGATATCCGAGCCGCCGCCGGCGCCGGAGGTACACACCCAGGTAACGGTTCCTTTAGGGGTATAGGTGCCGTCCTCATTAAGGCCACTGTTCCCGCCGCCGCAGGAGGCGAGGGAGAGAGCCATAATGGCAACAAGGGAGAAAGTCAGGATCTTTTTCATACGCATGAGCTCCTTGTTCAAATTGTAGGTGCGCGGCTCAGACAGCCGCGCTGGACTTCGTCTTGACCTTGTGCAGGATGGCCTTGACAACGGGGGTCAGCACTAGCACCAGGAAGATAACCAGTAGGACGATCTTCAGGGGGGTGTTGGCGAACACGCTCAGGCTGCCCTGTGAGGCGATAAAAGCCTTGCGCATATTTTCCTCCAGCATGGGAGCCAGCACGAAGGCCAGCAGCATGGGGGCGGTGGGGAAGCCGTTCTTATCCAGTAGGTAGCCGACGATACCGGAGACAAACATGATGATCACACCATACATGGAGTAAGAGGTAGAGTAGGCGCCCACGATGCAGATACAGGTGATGATGGGGATCATGTACTTGATGGGCACACTGAGAATTTTGATAAGGAAGGGGATCACCAGCACAGCCACAGCCAGGGTAAGCACATTTGCCAGGTATAGGGAGGAGATCAGGCTCCAGCAGAAGTCGGGATTGGTCTCAAACAACAGGGGGCCGGGGTTCAGACCCCACATCATCAGACCACCCAGCAGCACCGCGCCGGTGCCGGAACCGGGGATGCCGAGGGCCAGTAGGGGGGCGAAGGCACCGGCGGCGGCGGAGTTGTTGCCGGCCTCGGAGGCCGCGATGCCCTCAATAGCGCCGGTACCCATCGGTTCCTCGGACTTGAACTTCTTCTGCATGGCGTAGCCCACCATGGAGCCGGTGGTAGCGCCGGAGCCGGGCAGTACGCCAACGAAGGTACCCAGGATGGAAGAGGGGATGGGGGGGGGCAGCAGCCGCTTGATGTCGTGCTTGGTGGGCATGGCGCCGCGGATGGAGAGCTTAATGGCCTTGTAGTCGCCGTTTTTACGCTTTTCCTCGTCGGTCTTGCGCTCGTTTATGAGTTTGATGACCTGGGCGAAGCCCACCGCGCCGATGATGAAGGGGGTGAAGGTGATGCCGCCCATGAGGTACATGTTGTCAAAGTTGAACCGTGGCATACCGGACAGCGTGTCCATGCCGATGGATGCTACCAGAATACCCAGCATGGTGATGACGATGCCCTTGATGGGGTTCTCGCCGATGAGCCAGCTGATGGAGGTCATGGCGATGAGAAGCACCAGAGTCATTTCCGCATAACCGAAGTTCAGGCCCAGTTTGGCCAGACCGGAGGCGGTAAGGGTCAGGATAATGATGCCAATGGTACCGCCGATGAAGGAGGCCAGATTGGCCGTCATCAGCGCCTGACCGGGCCGGCCCTTTTTCGCCATGGGATAGCCGTCCAGAGCGGTGGTAATGGCGGGAGAATCGCCGGGGATGTTGAGTAGGATCGCGCTGAAGGCGCCGCCGTACATATTGGAGTAGTAGAGTGCGCCCAACATAATGATGGCAGTGGTGGGGTTGAATTTATAGGTCAGGGGGAGTAGTAGAGCCACGCCGGCTAGAGAACCCAGGCCGGGCATGGCGCCCACGATCAGACCCAGAACAGCGCCCAGGGCGCAGGCACCCAGGTTTTCAGGGGAGAATAGGACCTGGAAGCCAGCCAGAAGGGATACAAAATTTTCCAATGTTGTCCAACCTCCTTACATGATATAGGCAAATAGTCCCATGGGGAACTGTACTTGCATCCAAATGACGAACACCCCGATGATGAGGACGGCCATGAAGACCTCGATCAGGATGACCACCTTCCAGGGGGTCTTCTCCACGGCCTTCAGCCACAGCAGCAGGTAGAGCAGGCAACTGGGGATCAGTCCAATGACCCAGCAACCCACGATGACACCGCCGGCACCAAGAATGACCAATAGCTCATTCTTATTGTAGCTGGGGCTGGCCTGGTTGCTGCGCAGCTCCTGCACCAAGCACATCAGGCTGGTGGCAAAAAGCACTACAGCGATGATAGTGGGGAAGAAGGCGGGGGTGGGCTGTCCGTCCCAGAAGCCGAACTTGTTCAGACCAACGCCGATGAATACCAAGGACAAAATGGCAGTGGCGATGGGGACGAATGCGCGGGAGTCGAATTTTACTTTTTGCATAATATTACCTCCTTGTAGTTTTTATCCCGCCGAACAAGGTCGGCGCGGCGGGCTGTCTCCCCCGGTCAGCGGGCGGAGCGGGCAAGAGAACGACCCGCTGCGCCCCTCCGCCGTCAAGCTCCCCTCTCCCGTCGGCGGCTTGGTGGCGGGCTGACCTTACAAGTGTGTCCGTAATCACTGTTATCCAGATCACACTGCGGAGACAACGTTGCGTCCGAAAGAAAAGCAAGGAATGCACCAACTGTTAGAAAAACTAAAAATATTGTTTGGACACACAAAATGGGTGATGAATATTTGTATAAAACATACAGAGCAAAAGA
>OBWT01000657.1_pt1 | contig 9868 bp, 7 predicted proteins | sample 1476541 | NCBI WGS metagenome assembly OBWT01 (sample SAMEA2580134, study PRJEB22360) | human gut metagenome | biome: human gut; feature: human-associated habitat; material: faeces | place: Denmark | collected 2008/2010 | reverse complement strand
GTGGCCGCTCAGGTGGACGAGGTCGTGGTCGCAGCCGCGATGACGATGATGATTATGATGGCCGTGGTCAAAACTCTCGTAATCAAAAACGTGATGCCTACGGACGTTTTACGTCTTAAGCAGAATGTTTTAAAAACAAAGGAGGCTTTTGCCTCCTTTGTTTTTTAGCTTACTTATTTACTGAGGGAGAGGTTGTAGGCCTTTTACAATATCAAGGTATTCAGAACCGTTTAACCAAAAAGATTTTTTCAAAAAAAGTGTCGTCATAATACTTTCGGCTGCTTCGCTATCTGGATTTTCACAAAATAATCCGTAGCTTTCACCTAAAACCGCATCATTTTCAATTAGGCGGATATAGTAAGCATGTTGCTCATTTGCATAACCTAAAACCGCATCACGTTGATTTTTCATTTCGCATGTCTCCATACCAAAAAACTGAATTTAACCAGAATGTTAAGTGTTCAGAATCTCATTTGATAAAAATCAAAAAACAGTCAGCGATAACGACTATTCCGAAATAGGTTTTGATTTTCTTCAAATTGCCATTTTGGTTAAAACATCCCTGTTAAAAGCAAAATGGATTAAAATCTGATCATGAGATTTATTGTTATGCAAAAAAAATATTTCGTCAACTTGAAAATGTAACTTTTTCAAGTTACATTGTTTGTGTAGGATTTGAACAGTGGAGTGGAGGCAATATGCCAAAGAAAAAAGAGTTCGAGCATGGCGGTGCACGAGAAAATGCCGGACGTAAAGCACAGTTCAATGAACCCACCAAAGTCATTCGTGTTCCCGAGTCTCAAGTTAACTTTATCAAAAATTGGTTACTGAATAATGTCAAAACCAATAACTTGACCGACTTTAACTCAAAACTTAATGTCCAACAGGTCCACCCGAATAACGATAAAATTTACCACATTCCTTTGGCAACTGAACGTGTTGTGGCAGGTTTTCCTTCACCTGCGCAAGATGATATTGAGCAAGCACTTGATTTAAATGAATATTTAATTAGAAATGAAAATGCCACGTTTATTGTTAAAGCCAACTCTTTATCCATGTTAGATGCTGGAATTGATATTAATGATCCGCTTATTGTGGACCGTAGCATTCCCGCTAAATCAGGTGATATTGTGATTGCACTCATCGACAATGATTTTACTGTGAAGCGCTTAATGATTGATAGTCAATTTCATCCACCTAAAGTTTGGCTGAAAGCAGAGAACCCTGATTATCAGAATATTTATATTGAAGAGGGGCAAGAACTGGTTATTTGGGGAGTGGTGACTTATAACCTCAAACGAATGAGATAATTTTTTCTCATATTTTATATTCAAGTTACTGACCTGGAATGGAGGCCAGTAACTTTTGCTGAATGACTTTTTAAATTTGTCCAATCAATAAACATGTAGCGATAACAACCATCAAACCACCTGAAAAACGACCAACTAACTGTGCTGCTTGTGGTCTGGTTTTTAAAATAGCCTCTGAACCATAACCTACCATTAAGTAAATTATCGCGCAGCTAATCATGTGAACAACACCAAAGGCAAGAATTTGTGTTGTCACTGACCATGAAGCAGTAGTATCAATAAACTGAGGAAGCAGGGCTAAAAAGAGTAAAAAAACTTTCGGGTTTAATCCACTCACGTAAACGCCTTTGGTTGCCCAGCTCAACCATGACTGAGCTTTTTCAGAACCAGACTCGTTCGGAGTAGGAGGGGTAAGTAATAAATTTATACCCATCCATAACAAATAAGCAGAACCCGCAACAGTAAGAATCATTAGAGCAGTTGGATTATTTGCTACAAGCAGACCAACACCAGCCGCTACCAATAAAATCGTAATAAAGTGTCCAAATAGCATACCTGCGACGGCGGGTACGACGACTTTGCCTTTAATCCCTGCTGAAATGGCATAGGCCCAGTCTGCCCCTGGCGTAATAATAAAAAGAATGGAGACACTCCAAAATGCAATAAAAATGTTAAAAGCCATATGCTTATCTCAGCAAACTATTTTCCAAAGGTTTCGCTCGTGGTTTAGAAAAAATCCCTATTTATGCGAGCTTGTTGAAAATAATATGCTCATGTATTTAGAATGTGCTTTTAAATGTTTGCTCATATCACACTCATTTGGGGTAAATTTTTCTAAATGGATCGCACAGATAAAAAGATTCTTGCTGAATTGCAATTAAATGGCCGATTATCTATCACCGAGTTGGCAGAAAAAGTCGGTTTGAGCATTTCACCTTGTCATAGACGAGTGAAGGCTTTAGAAGAGTCTGGAGCTATCAAAGGTTATCGGGCAGAACTCGACCCAAACTTAGTGGGATTTGAATTTTCAGCGATTGTTTTTATTACGCTTAAAGAGGGCGATAAACAGGCAGTCGAGAAGTTTGAAAATGCCGTGATAGACATACCGCAAATTATTCAGGCACAGCGTTTGTTTGGTGAGCCAGATTATTTACTACATGTGGTGGCTAAAGATTTACCTGCTTTCCAGCGTTTGTACGATGAAAAATTATCTGCTATTCCAAGTGTGCAACGGCTCATCTCAACCATCGTGATGAAAGATGTAGTGCCTGAACGTTTATTCCCGATTGGCTAAGAATCATCAGATATAAAAAGAAGCTTTAAAGCTTCTTTTTTAGTTTTAAGAATATTTAAGCATCGAGTGTTTTACACAAAGAACAGATCGTACCGTTATGTTTGTGAGAGAACATAATATCTGGACGTTCATAGCCTTGCTCACATACGCGGCAGTGATAGACGGTAGCAACAGGAGTGCCTTCAGCATCGTAACGTGGTTCTTTAATACCGTCATCGTTTGACTTGATGTAGTATTTTCCTTTGGTTAATAAACCCATGATTGGTGTTAATACAAAAGCAAGCACAAGTGCGATAAGCGGTGAGTAAGGTGCCAAGAAACTACCGAGTAAGCCGAAGAATGCTGCAATCGATAAGCCTGCTGATACAAGGAATGCAACCATACCGACAGGGTTTACGTTGTATAGCATGTCACGGCGGTATTCCGGCTCTTTAGGTGAAAGTTTTAAAACATATTTGTTGATTGAAATGTCTGTTGCAACAACTACAACCCATGCAATCGCAAAGTTTGAATAGAACCCTAAGATTTTACCCAGTACCGCAAACATGTTGCCTTCCATTAAAGCAAGCGCAATTGCCAAGTTCACCATCACAAACACAATACGACCCGGATAATGTTTGCTAATACGAGTGTAGGCACTTGTCCATGCAAGGGAACCAGAGTAAGCATTAGTCACATTAATTTTAATTTGAGAAATGACCACCAAAATCACTGCGAGTGTTAAAGCAGCCCAGCCCGGAAGCATGTCATGAAACGCCGCATTAAACTGTTGAACAGGTTCAGTGCTGTTTACGCCCGGTATTTTAGTAAGTAAATAGAAACCTAAAAATGCCCCGATAATTTGTTTAATCGCCCCTAAAATCACCCAACCCGGACCCGCTGAAATAACCGCAGCCCACCATGCTTTGCTATTTTCTTTTGTTTTAGCAGGCATGAAGCGTAGGTAGTCAATTTGCTCACCAATTTGCATAATCAAAGATAGACATATACCAGCACCCAACATGATTGCTGCCATGTCTACAGTTGCGAAACCTTCGTTACCTGTGAAAGTTGCAAACTGGCTGACTAAGGTAGGTTCTTGATAAATCAGATAGGCCACAGGACCAATCATCAGAACCAGCCAAAGCGGGGTAGTCCAGACTTGTAATTTACTTAAGGCTTTCATGCCGTAAATTACCAGCGGTATGACCATAACTGTTGAGATGAGATAACCTGCCCAAAGCGGAATACCTAAACCGAGCAATAACCCTTGCGCCATGATTGAACCTTCAAGGGCAAAGAAAATAAAGGTAAAACTGGCGAAAATGATACTGGTCAGGACTGAACCGATATAACCGAAACCTGCACCGCGGGTAATCAAGTCAAGATCGATGTTATAGCGCGCTGCGTAGTAGGCTAAAGGAATGCCGGTTAAGAAGATAATAATCGCTGCAAATAAAATGGAGAAAACAGCATTGGTTGTTCCGTAAGACATACCAATACTGGCGCCAATAGAAAAGTCAGCAAGATAGGCAATACCACCAAGTGCAGTAATAGCGACAACTTTGGGACTCCAGCGCCGAAAGCTGTGTGGAGCATAACGTAAAGTATAATCTTCTAAGGTTTCATTCACTGCTTTTTGTGAATCTGTACCTTGCACAGTGTCCAGATTTGGATGTTCAGATACACTCATAACATCAATCTCCCAATCATTTTCGGTCAATCAACACAAATATTGATCATTGTTTTTTGATGGATTTGAGTGTGTGATTTTTGGGAAAAATTGAAAATACGTTATTTTGCGTATATGTGCGTATTCGAGAAAATCACCATGATAATTGACTTTTGGCATAAGGATTGCTGGGGTTAATGCAGCCCTATCCAAAACATGAGTGTTATGCTAGATTCTTCACGCCCCCAACAAGCGCCACAACGTGTGATCAAAACACGCCGTGAATATAATATTTGGGTGGCAGATGAAAGTATCGAAGATTATGCGCTCCGCTATGCACCCACCTCTGTACGTAAATGGTCACCTTGGACTGTGACCAACACCGCAATTTCGACCGTTAGCTTTTTGGCGATGGAAGCCATTGGGGCGACCATGCTTTGGCAGTATGGCTTTAGTAATGCAGTATGGGCAGCAGTAGTCGTATGTACCATCATATTTTTAACCAGTTGGCCGATTAGTTACTACGCTGCAAAATATAATGTAGACGTCGATTTGCTTACTCGTGGTGCAGGTTTTGGCTACATTGGCTCAACCATTACATCTCTGATTTATGCGAGCTTTACCTTTATTTTGCTTGCGTTTGAAGCCGCAATTATGGCGATGGCACTTGAGCTTGCTTTAGGTATTCCGCAAGTTATTGGTTACTTAATTTCTGCCTTAGTGATTTTGCCTTTAGTAGTTAAAGGCATTGGTTTTATTAATAAAGTTCAGGCAATCACACAACCCATCTGGCTCTTATTGCTGTTATTACCGTGGTTTTTTGTACTTTGGAAACAGCCACAAATTTTAAGTAGTAGTCTGCATTTTGTTGGTGCGGTTTCAAACTCGACTGATTTTAATCTGTATTACTTTGGTGCGGCGTGCACTCTTATTTTTTCATTTGTGATCCAAATTGGTGAGCAAGCTGACTATTTACGCTTCTTACCGCAAAAAGAAAAGAACAGAACCGCATGGCGTTTTGCCGTTTTTCTAGGTGGTCCATCTTGGATTATTTTTGGATTTCTAAAAGTTTTGATGGGCATGCTGCTGATGGTGTTAGCTTTTCAGTTGTTTATTCCTGTCTCTGAACTAGATAATCCGACTTATTTATATTGGGTTGCCTATCAACAATTTATTCCAAACCCTCAGCTAGCGTTAATATTGACTTTAGCACTGGTTTGCTTGGCGCAAATTAAAATTAATATGACTAATGCCTACGCTGGCTCACTGGCATGGTCAAACTTTTTTGCGCGCTTAACTCATAGCCATCCGGGGCGAATTGTCTGGCTTCTTTTTAACGTTTTTATTGCCATTGTTTTGATGGAAATGGGCATTAGCCATGCAGTTGAACGCATTTTGGGACTATATAGCAATATCGCTTTGGCATGGATTGGTGCCGTTGTTGCCGATTTAATTATCTGTAAGCCTTTAGGCTTAAGCCCAAAGGGAATTGAATTTCGCCGTGCTTATTTATATGACATCAATCCCGTAGGTGTAGGCGCGTTACTCATCGCTTCAGTGTTATCGATGCTGAGCTATTTGGGCTTTTTCGGTCTCATGGCGAAAGGTTTAGCAAGTTTCATTGCTTTGGGGAGTGCGGTGTTATGCGTTCCTATTATTGCTTACCTAACTAAAGGCAAATATTACATTGCACGCCAGCCTGAAAAAATTCAGGCGACTTCGGTTGCTAACTGTGTCGTGTGTGAACGGGATTATGAGCTTGCTGATATGGCGGGTTGCCCAGCCTATAACGGTACGATTTGCTCTCTATGCTGTTCACTTGAAGCACGCTGTCACGATTTATGTAAACCCGATGCACGTTGGTCAGTACAGCTCAAAAAAGCCATCTGGCACTATTTACCAGAACGTTGGGCTAGCCGTTTAAATAGCAGGGTCAGTTTGTATCTATTGCTGACTCTAGGGCTGTCTATTGTTTTGGCAGTGAGTTTAAGTCTGGTTTATATCCAAGAAAAAACCTATTTAGAAACCATTAATGCTGCAGCCGTTCCTCAGTTATTTACACTGTTTGTCAAAATCTACACCATTTTATTTTTATTAATGAGTGTTGCTGCATGGTGGTTAGTGTTAAACGATGAAAGTCGTCGTAATGCCGAAATCGAAACGCATCAGCAAACTGCATTATTGATTGATGAAATTGCTGCCCATGAAGTCACTTCAAAAGACCTGCAAGATGCCAGAATTTCAGCAGAACGGGCAAATGATGCAAAAAGCCGTTATGTCATTGGCATTAGTCACGAACTAAGAACGCCTCTAAATAGTATTTTAGGCTATAGCCAATTACTCCAAAAACAAGAGCAGCTCTCAGAACAAGGCAAAATGGCGCTCGGTGTGATTAGCCGTAGTGGGCAGCATTTAACTTCACTGATTGACGGTTTACTAGATTTAGCGCGAATTGAAACAGGCAAGATTTCTTTAAATGTAGTGGACGTTCATTTCCCAAATTTTATTGAACAAATTATTCAAATGTTTCAGCCACAGTTTGAACAGAAGAATTTACAGTTTGTTTATGAAATTGGAGATAACCTGCCGCACTATGTTCGTACCGACAAAAAACGCTTAGAACAGATACTTATTAACTTACTAGGCAATGCTTTAAAGTTTACAACGAGCGGCACAATTACTTTGAAAGTCGAGTACCGATTTCAAACAGCATATTTTGAAATTAGAGATACGGGCTGTGGTATTGCCGAGGCAGATTTAGAGCGAATCTTTAACCCGTTTGAACGGGGTAGCAATGTGGTTCAAGGCGGATTTACCGGAACAGGGCTAGGCCTACCCATTGTAAAATTATTAGTCGATTTACTTGGTGGCCAGCTAGCTGTGACTAGTCAGCTCAATCAGGGTTCACAGTTTAAGATTAAGTTTTATTTACCTTCAAAAGAAGTGGTTCATCCAATTTCTAATGTTTATTCCAACCAAATTACGGGTTATCAGGGCGAGCGTAAACGAATTTTGGTTGTCGATAATGAAGCGGTGGACCGAGGTTTAGTTGCTAATTTTCTCAAACCTTTGGGATTTATGATTGAAGAGGCCGAGTCGGGCATTGATTGTTTAAGACGTGTACCTATTTTCCAACCTAATCTGATCTTGATGGATTTAAATATGCCTTTGATGGGCGGTTGGGAAACTGCGCGATTATTGCGTCAGAATAATATTACCAATGTGCCGATCTTAATTATTTCAGCGAATGCAGGCGAGCGTGAAGTCAATCCACAAGACGCCGTCTTAAGTGAAGACTTTATGTTAAAACCAATCGATCTTAATTTGTTGCTGAGTAAAATTGGAGATAAGTTGGGTTTGATATGGATTGATTCCAAATCAGATGCACACCTTGAAAATAATGAAGTTCAAACACTTGATCTAAATATATATAAGCAAGAGCAAACCACTGTTCATGCACCAATTAAACAGCCAGAAGATAATGAGCTACTCGATTTACCGCAAAGCTTGCAGCAATTAAATGATTTGATTGGACAAGGTTATATCCGTGGAATTCAACAGACTTTAACGCAATGCCGTCAAAATTTTCCAGAGCATAACGAGTTATGGGAACAGCTTGAACAGGCGATTCAAAAGTTTGATTTAAAACACGCGCAACGATTAATTCAGGATAAGCAATGAGTACGCAACAAGTTTCTTTTCAGCAAGCTTCACCAAATGAGCAAGCTGTTATTCTGATTGTGGATGATGTGCCAGAAAATTTAGGCTTGCTACATGAAAGTCTGGATCAGGCAGGTTATCGCGTACTTGTCACAACCGATGGGTTAAGTGCTATTGAAATAGCACACCGATGCTTACCAGATATGATTTTGCTTGATGGCAATATGCCACATATGGATGGTTTTGAAAGTTGTATACAGCTTAAAGCGAGCCCAATTACCCAGTTTATTCCCGTCATTTTTATGACAGGCTTGTCGGAAACAGAGCATATAGTGCGAGGTTTCCAGGTCGGCGGGGTGGACTATGTAACCAAGCCTTTGAATATTGAAGAAGTACTAGCAAGGGTAAAAACACATTTGGCACATGCCAAACTATTGCAGCAACAAAAACAGGTGATTGATGCGACGGAAACAGCCATTCTTGCGCTAGATGTTCAAGGTAAAATTGTTTGGAAAACCCAAAAAGCCAGTGATTTACTGAATCAATATTTACCTGAATTAGAGGGCTTTGAAGCAGGCTTAAAAGCTTGGTTTTCAGATTTAGTACATGAAAAAGACCCTAAAAAATTAACCAGCTGTTCTTATTCAACGCCATCCCAGCAATTACAGCTTTTATTGCTTACACCGTGGGAAAGTGAGCAAAGTGTGGCAAAAAATTATCTGATACAGATTAAGACTTCTACGCCGGCTTTGGAAATGGCTGATATTTTGAAATATTGCCCACAGTTGACTCAACGTGAGGCAGAAGTCATGCATTGGTTGTTGTTAGGGAAAACCAATAAAGATATTGCAGAAATATTGGAGCTTAGCCCACGGACCGTGAACAAGCATTTAGAACATATTTTTGAAAAACTTTGCGTTGAAAATCGAACTGCTGCCGTGGCGCATATTAATAGCCTAGTGCAAGAGTTTCATTAAGTTAATTGAAAATGATAGAGGCCCGTGTTGAGCCTCTATCATTTTTCTTACTTCAAATTCTCTTTAAAGAAAGTGGTTAATTTATTAAATGGAATGAGATCGATTCGATCGTATAAATCAACATGTCCTGCACCTTTAACATAGTAAAGTTCTTTAGGTTGGCCTGCGAGTTTATAAGCTTCTTCACTAAACTCTTTTGAATGGGCCTGATCACCAGTAATAAATAGCATTGGGCGTGGTGAGATGGTTTCGATATCGTTAAATGGATAGAAGTTTAAAAATTTGACATTACTTGTTAGTGTTGGGTGCGTTGTAAGGTCTTTTGATGAACTTTTCGGTGTGTATTCACCACGTGGGGTACGATAAAAGTCATAAAATTCACGTTGGATCGGATGTGTATCTGCCGTTAACTCATGCGTAGTCCCACTAGTATATTTTGTTTCACCGCCTGTGAACTCGACATAACGTTGCGCAGCAGCTTCAGCAATAATTTGCTTTCTTTGCTCTAAGGTTTGTGAGTGACGTAAGCCATTGCGGTTCGCAGCTCCCATATCATACATGCTGACAGTGGCAATTGCCTTCATACGAGGGTCAATTTTTGCTGTGCTGATGACAAAACTTCCACTTCCGCAAATGCCGAGTACACCAATACGTTCACGGTTAATAAAAGATTGTGTTCCTAAATAATCTACAGCCGCACTAAATGCTTCTGCGTAAATGTCAGGTGCAACTACATTTCTGGGTTGGCCCGCGCTTTCACCCCAAAATGATTGATCAATCGCCAAGGTTACAAAACCTTGTTCAGCCAGTTTCTGTGCATAAAGCATAGAGCTTTGTTCTTTGACGGCTCCCATTGGGTGACCAATTACAATAGCGGGGGTTTTTAGTTTTTTATTTAAGTTTTTGGGGATAACCAGATTACCGACTATATCCATGTTGTATTGATTTTTGAAAGAGACTTTCTGAATAGTCACTT
>OBWT01000655.1_pt1 | contig 9898 bp, 8 predicted proteins | sample 1476541 | NCBI WGS metagenome assembly OBWT01 (sample SAMEA2580134, study PRJEB22360) | human gut metagenome | biome: human gut; feature: human-associated habitat; material: faeces | place: Denmark | collected 2008/2010 | reverse complement strand
AAGGTCACCGGGGGGCGGGTGGCCCGCCTGGCGGTCACGCTGCCGGTCGCCGAGCGCGCCCGCGAAGTCATGGCCTTTCATGGCCGCTGGATCCGCGAATTCCAGCCCCATCGTCTGACCCTTGAACACGACAGCTTTGTGCTGGAAAACCGTCGTGGACGCACTTCTCATGAACATTTTCCGGCGCTGATTACCGGCAGCCGCGCTTTTAGCGAGATGCAGGGCGAAGTGTGGGGCGTGCACCTGGGCTGGAGCGGTAACCACCGCCTGCGGGCGGAAGTGAAAACCGACGGTCGCCGCTACCTGCAGGCGGAAGCGCTCTATCTGGCGGGCGAAATGGCGCTGGCGGAAGGGGAAACGCTGTGGACGCCGAACCTCTACGCCAGCTATTCGGCGCAGGGGCTGAACGGCATGAGCCAGCAGTTCCACCGCTATCTGCGTGAACAGATTATTCGCTTCCCGGACAACAAGCCGCGCCCGGTGCATCTCAACACCTGGGAAGGGATCTATTTCGACCACGACCCGCAGTACATCATGCGCATGGCGGATGAAGCGGCGGAGCTGGGCGTGGAGCGCTTTATCATTGATGACGGCTGGTTTAAAGGGCGCAACGACGACTGGGCGGCGCTCGGCGACTGGTATCTAGATGAGGAAAAATATCCTGACGGCCTGACCCCGGTTATCGACCATGTGAAGTCGTTGGGGATGGAGTTCGGCATCTGGGTTGAGCCAGAAATGATTAACCCGAACTCCGATCTCTACCGCACCCATCCCGACTGGCTGCTGGCGCTGCCGGGCTATACGCCGCTGCCCGGGCGTCATCAGTTTGTCCTGAACCTGAATATCCCTGAAGCCTTTGATTATCTGCTGGAACGGATGAGCTGGCTGCTGGGCGAACACGCGGTCGACTATGTGAAGTGGGATATGAATCGCGAGCTGGTGCAGCCTGCCCATAACGGCAAAGCCGCCGCCGATGCGCAAACTCGCCAGTTCTACCGCCTGCTGGATACGCTGGTGGCCCGCTTCCCGCATATTGAATTTGAATCCTGCTCCTCCGGTGGCGGGCGTATCGATTATGAAGTGCTGAAGCGTAGCCATCGCTTCTGGGCTTCCGACAATAACGATGCTCTTGAGCGCAACACCATCCAGCGCGGCATGAGCTACTTCTTCCCGCCGGAAGTGATGGGCGCGCACATTGGCAACCGCCGCTGCCACGCCACCTTCCGCCAGCACAGCATTGCGTTTCGCGGCCTGACGGCGCTGTTCGGTCATATGGGGCTTGAGCTGGACCCGGTGACCGCCGATGAGCAGGAGCGCGCGGGCTATCGCAAATACGCGGCGCTGCATAAGCAGTGGCGCGATGTCATTCATCACGGCGTGCAGTGGCGTATCGATATGCCCGACGCCACAACCCTCGCGCACGGCGTGGTGAGCGAGGATCGACATCGGGCGATTTTCCTCGTCAGCCAGCTGGCGATGCCGGACTACACCCTGATGGCGCCGCTGCGCGTGGCGGGGCTGGAAGCGGGTGCCCGTTACGAGGTGACGCTGCTCGACCATCCCGATATTCAGATTACGGGAGAGGGCGGCCATACCATGCGTAAGCTGCCGGAATGGATGACGACGCCGCAGACCGTCAGCGGTGAGTGGTTGCAACAGGCGGGGCTGGCGCTGCCAATCCTCGATCCGGAAAGCGCCATTTTGATTGGCCTGCAACGCGTGTGATGACCACGGGCCGCGCGTCGGCCCTTTTTGAGGAATACACCATGAACCCGACCGTCTGTACCCATAAAAACAACCCCAATTTCTGGATTTTCGGGCTGTTCTTCTTTCTCTACTTTTTCATCATGGCCACCTGTTTTCCGTTTTTGCCGATCTGGCTATCGGACGTCATTGGCCTGAATAAAACCGAGACCGGCATTGTTTTCTCCAGCCTGTCGCTGTTTGCCATCTGTTTTCAGCCGATACTGGGCGTGATCTCCGATAAGCTCGGGCTAAAAAAGCATCTGATGTGGATCGTGACGGTGCTGCTGGTGCTGATCGCGCCCTTTTTTCTCTACGTTTTTGCGCCGCTGCTGAAAACCAATATCTGGCTCGGCGCGCTGAGCGGCGGGGCCTACATCGGCTTTGTGTTCTCCGCCGGCGCCGGGGCGATGGAAGCCTATATCGAACGCGTGAGCCGCAACAGCGGGTTTGAGTACGGCAAAGCGCGGACTTTTGGCTGCCTCGGCTGGGCGCTGTGCGCCACCACGGCGGGGATGCTGTTCAGCGTGAATCCCGAGTGGGTGTTCTGGATGGGGTCGGCCGCCGCGCTGGTACTGGTCGTGCTGGTGGCCATCGCGAAACCGCAGGCCAGCCAGACCGCACAGGTGATGGACTCGCTGGGGGCTAACCGCTCATCGGTGGATTTAAAAACCGCCGTACGCATGTTCCGTCAGCGTAAAATGTGGATGTTTATTCTGTACGTCATCGGCGTCGCCTGCGTCTATGACGTTTTCGATCAGCAATTTGCCACTTTCTTTAAATCCTTCTTTGCTACCCCGGAAGCGGGCACCCGCGCCTTTGGTTTTGCGACCACCGCCGGGGAAATATGCAACGCGATTATTATGTTCAGCTCGCCGTGGATTATTAACCGCATCGGGGCGAAGAATACTCTGCTGATTGCCGGAATGGTGATGGCGGCGAGGATGATCGGTTCATCGTTCGCCACGACGGCCGCTGAAGTGGTGGCGCTGAAAATGCTTCATGCGCTGGAAGTCCCGTTCCTGCTGGTAGGCGCGTTTAAATATATTACCGGCGTGTTTGACGTTCGCCTGTCGGCGACGATTTACCTGGTTGGTTTCCAGTTTTCCAAACAGGTGGCGGCGATCTTTCTCTCCGCTTTTGCCGGGAATATGTATGATCGTATCGGCTTCCAGGATACCTATATGATCCTTGGCGGCATCGCCCTGACCGTCACCTTGATATCCGCCTTTACCTTATCGGGCAAGGCCACCTCGGAAAAGATGGGCGATAGCGCGATGACGGTTTAGAAAATAGTCCGATAATTCACAAGGATGTGATTGATAAATGAGGAAATATTGACCATGGATATGAAGGAAAGAATGAACAGCGGCGAGCTTTATCTTGATTCAGGATATGGGTTACCGCAGCAGCGGCTGATGGGCAAGGCGCGAGCTTACGAATACAACCACTCGCACCCATTTAATCAGGAATTAAGAAACGACATTATTCAGCGGATGTTCGCCGCCGTAGGCGAGCACTGCTGGATAGAGCCTCCGATTCATGTGGCCTACGGCACCCACACCACCATTGGCGATAATTTTTACGCGAACTTCAACCTGACGCTGGTCGATGATGCCGACATTATCATCGGCAATAACGTAATGTTTGCACCCAACGTGACCATTTCCACCGCCGGCCATCCTATTCATCCGGATCTGCGGCACACCCAGCAGCAGTTCTCTCAGCCGGTGGTGATTGAAGATGGCGTCTGGCTGGGCACCGGGGTGATTATCAACCCAGGCGTCACCATCGGAAAAAACTCGGTCATTGGCGCCGGCAGCGTGGTGAACCGTTCCATACCGGCGAACGTGGTTGCCGCTGGAGTCCCCTGCCGGGTATTAAGAGCGATTGCCGACAGCGACAAAGAGAAGTTTCAGCTGTTTACTGTTTAACTTATCGTGGCGCCGGGCGGGAAGATGTCGGTCAATTTGCGAACAGGGACGTGTTTCCGCTGAATCTCATGATGCTTTTGCCTGACTATTCATTGCCCAGGCATTTCTCGCGTTACTCAGAAGGCTAATATTTCGTGAAAATTAGCCCCTTAAGCCATAATCAGACAAACGGTTTCCATCGTTATTTTCTCGATTTTTTATTCATTTTTTCCGTCTTTTTCTGCTGGAGAGAACCGGCGGTAATATGGTTTTTCATCGGCCTTTTAATTATAGTTTTAGCCATTATTTTTATGGTGATGTGATTTTTTATAGCATTTTTATGTGGTTTTTATGTGAATAAATTTATCATTAATGAGTGGGGGGAGTAATGGTTTTTTCCTTGGGGAAGGGTATTTTACGTATGCAGAAAATGAGAATTTTTATGCGGATATATCAGTGGGATTCGATAGGTAAAAAAACGCAATGTGAAATTAATATGTTGATTTATAATGATATTTTAATTTTTTTTATTTCCTCTATTTTTGGTGCTAGTATTTTAATTAAGTAATGTCGTAGGCTGAATATGAGAATAAATAATGGTTATTATCGATGATGATTTTGATCGTGGTTCCTTACGTTCCTTTTCGTTTGGCCGTAATACCAAGCCCGCGTTAGCGGTCCAGCGTATTTTTCAGGCGCTGCTGCCCGTGAGCACGCCGCTTGAGCTGCAGCCGGATGAGCGATTTGAATTTTGCGATACTGAAAATAACGCGCATATATTCCTCCTGCGCGAGGGAACTGGGGTGGTTTGCCATGATGAAAACAATATGGCGATAACCACGTTGTTTTCTCCCTCCGTTCTCGGGCTGATTGATGGATATAGTACTTTCTATGATGTTGAAGCCAGGCCGAAGCACTTTTTTTCTGCAGAAACACATTGTTCTGGTCGATTAGTTCCTCTTGATAGTTTTGTGAAAATTATAGATGAACAAAATCTCTGGCATGATATCGCCCGGATTCTGGCCCATCGCTTATTGGTAATGGCCATCCGCGAGAAAGAGTTTATTGGCGTGGAATCATTCATCATGATCCGGACGTTGATACTGGAACTGGGCTCCTATCCTGAGGAATATCGCGAGCAAATCAATGTGCTCAATTTTATCCAGCGGCGCACCAATCTTTCCCGCAGCGGAATACTGTACGTCCTGTCTGAACTACGCAAGGGGGATTACATCAGCGTCCACAGAGGCGTACTAAAGGGTATTAATAAACGAATTCCTATCGATTTTTAAATGTATTCATAACTATATATTAACAATAGCGCCTGTTTTTTTAGATGTATCAGCTCTTTGCATTATTAACATCATGATTTTTATACGTAATTATCATTATTGACTTGCATCATCTTTGAATGTCCAGTTTTGGACGAAAAAATTGATTTAGATTCATAAAACTTTCTGTAAGAATTATTCCCAAGACAACACGGAGTGTCTTCTTATATTTAAACCGCTTTTTATCGCCACAGGGGAACGTTCCCTGGTAATTACTTCGGTTATAAAAAATAAGCGGTAATGAATGAGGGAATACAAAATCAATTTAATGTGTATGGATTAAAAATGAAAAAAGCATTTATGGTAAAAAGCGTTGTTCTGGCAATGGTTATGGCTGGCGGCATCTCTTCTGCAATGGCTGCGACCAGCGGGTCTTCTTCCACCGTTAATGGCGGCACCGTTGAGTTTAAAGGTTCTGTTGTTGATGCGGCCTGTGCGGTAACCGCGGATACCACCAACCAGGTGGTGAACATGGGTCAGGTTCGTCTGGCTGCTTTCACCGGTAAAGACTCCGTGGCTAACCAGAAAACCCCGTTCACTATCAAGCTGGCTGACTGCGATACCACCATCGCTTCTCAGGCTTCCGTCACCTTCGACGGCAACGCGGCAGCGGGCGAAGCTGGCGTGCTGGACAACACTTCTGGCGCGGGCAACGCGGCGGGCGTCGGCATCCAGATTTATGACAAAGACGGCTCTGCGCTGGATCTGGGCACCGCGTCTCAGGCTGTTACGCTGATCGACGGCGACAACACCCTGAACTTCTCTGCTGACTACTACCAGACTGCGGATACCGCAACGGCCGGTAGCGTGGACACCACTGCCACCTTCAACGTGACTTACCAGTAATATCGCGTCAGTTATTTTCATTTAGGATCTCTGTGCCAGGGACGGCGGCTGTGTCATTGAAAGGAGTAGATATGAATTTCACTACACAACGGTTGAGGGCGCTTTCCCTTGTGGGGGCGTGTTTATTTCCCGCTCTGGCACAGGCAGGCAACCACCACGTGGTGACGGTAAAGGGCGGCGACGTTGAGTTTCAGGGCGCCGTTGTCAATGCCGCCTGCGCGGTGGATGCCGGCAGCGAGGATTTGACCGTTGAGATGGGGCAGGTGCGCTCCAATGAATTTCATGGGCTGGGAAGCTGGACCGATCCGCAGGCGTTTACCATTACGCTGAAGGATTGCGACACCACGGTGAGCCAGCAAGTCAGCGTGGCCTTTCGCGGCCTGACGGATGGCAAAGATCCGGGGGTACTGGCGGTAGCCGACGGCGCGCAGAGCGCGCAGGGCGTCGGGTTAGGTATTTTTGACAATCAGGGAAATCAAATTATCCCGAACACGCAGCCGATGAGTTTTACCGCTATTCAGGACAATACGACCGTACTCAATTTTGTCGCCAAATATCGCGCGACCTCGAGAACCGTCGTGGCAGGGGATGCAAACGCACAAACCTGGTTCACGTTAACCTATTTGTAATTTCCTGATGCCGTCCGCGGCAAATCTTTACTGTGAAAGGCACTTTATGTCCGTTATTTCTTTTTCCCGCCTGTCTCTGGTTGCCCTGGCGTTAGCCGGTGCCGGTCTGGCCGTACCCGTGGCGCAGGCGCAAACCGAAACCCAGGCGCACGCCGCGGCGAACGGCGGGGTATCATTAGGTTCCACCCGCGTCATCTATCCGCAGGGCAACAACCAGGTTTCTCTGGCGGTAAATAATACCGACCCGAAAGCCACTTTTTTAATTCAGTCATGGGTGGAAAACGCCAGCGAAAGTAAAAGCAGCGACTTTGTTGTGACGCCACCGCTGTTTGTGATGAAGCCGCAGAAAGAGAATACGCTGCGCATTATGTACGTTGGGCCGAATAATCTGCCGGCGGATCGCGAAAGCCTCTACTGGGTAAACGTTAAAGCGATTCCGTCGGCGGCAAAAGACACCAAAGGGAAAAATACTCTGCAGATCGCGGTGCTGAGCCGGATTAAACTTTTTGTCCGCCCGAAAAATCTGCCGATGGCCTCGATTGATGCGCCGGCGAAGCTGCGCTTTCATGAAAGCGGCAATACCCTGACGGTGAAAAACCCAACGCCCTATTATATGACGCTGGTACAGATTCACGCCGGGACCGCAACATTGCCTACCACCATGGTGGCGCCGATGTCGCAGGCTGATATTAAACTTCCGGCAAATGGACAGGGAAATATCACCTTCCAGACCATTAATGACTACGGGGCAAACTCGCCCGAACAGAAAGCCATAATAGAATAATAAACAGGTCGGCAAAATAATGACGTTAAAAATAAAATATATCGCCCAAGCGGTGATGCAGGTTCTATTTGCCCGCCGTCGGGTATACCGTATTATTTTGCCGGCAACTTTATCGGCATTACCGTTATCCGCGCTGGCGGACAACTATTTTAACCCGGCATTTTTATCGGACGACCCGAACGCGGTGGCCGATCTTTCCCATTTCGAAAAGGGCGATAACCAGGCCCCGGGTAAATATCACGTAGATATTTATCTGAATAAGCAGCTGGTCTCCACGGAAGACGTGAACTTTAAAGCGGCAAAAGGCGGCCAGGACGATACAGGGCTGGCGCCGTGCTTCACCACCGCGCGTCTGGAACAGATGGGGGTCAATACCAAAGCCTTCCCGGACCTGGCGAAGCTGGCGCCGGAGCAGTGCGTGCCCTTTGCCGCCATACCGGAATCCTCCACCGAGTTCGACTTTGAGCATCAGCAGCTGAACATCAGCGTGCCGCAGGCGGCGCTAAAGCAGAGCGCACGCGGGTATATTCCCCCGGAAGAGTGGGATCAGGGGGTCAACGCGCTGCTGCTGAACTATGACTTCACCGGCGGCAACAGCGGCGGTGATACGAAAGAGGACAGCTACTATCTTAACCTGCAAAGCGGTCTGAACCTTGGCGCCTGGCGCCTGCGCGACTACTCGACCTGGAACTACACCAGCGGTGAGGGCGATACCGAGAACAAGTGGGAGCATATCAGCACCTACGTCGAGCGCACGATCGCGCCGCTGAAGGCGGAGCTTACGCTCGGGGAGAGCTACACCCCGTCTGATGTTTTCGACAGCCTCGGCTTTCGCGGCGTCCAGATTGCTTCCGACGACAACATGCTGCCGGACAGCCTGAAAGGCTTTGCGCCGACGGTGCGCGGTATCGCCAAGAGCAACGCCAGGGTCACCATTAAGCAGAACGGCTACGTTATCTACCAGACCTACGTCTCGCCGGGCGCCTTCGCCATTAACGATCTCTACCCGACCTCGTCGAGCGGCGACCTGCAGGTGACGGTAAAAGAGAGCGACGGGAGCGAAAATACCTTTACCGTGCCGTACTCCGCGGTGCCGCTGCTGCAGCGCGAAGGGCGGCTTAAATACGCCCTGACCGCCGGTAAATACCGCAGCACCAACGATGACCAGGATGAGGTCAACTTCGCCCAGGGGACGGCGATCTACGGTTTGCCGCATGGCTTCACCCTTTACGGCGGCTCGCAGGTCAGCAATGACTACCACGCCTTTGCGTTGGGCGCCGGGCTGAATATGGGGGATTTCGGCGCGATCTCCGCCGATATTACCCAGGCCAACAGCACCCTCGCCGACGGCAGCCAGCATGACGGCCAGTCGGTGCGCTTCCTGTACGCCAAGGCGCTGAACGATCTCGGCACCAACTTCCAGCTGCTGGGCTACCGTTACTCGACGGAGGGGTTCTACACCCTCGACGAGACGACGTATAAAAACATGAGCGGCTATACCGGCGACAACGAGTGGAAAGATGAGGATCACGATGGCAAGCAGGATAAGCCGGTGTGGACCGATTACTACGATCTCTACTACACCAAAAAAGGGAAAGCGCAGCTCAATATCTCGCAGCAGGTCGGCACAATCGGCTCGATTTTCGTCACTGGCTCCGAGCAGACCTACTGGCACACCGATGAGAAAGATCGCATGTTGCAGGTGGGCTATAACGGCAGCTGGAACGGGATCTCCTATAGCCTGACGTGGAACTATGACAAGTCGCCGGGGGAAGACGAGGCGGACCAGATCTACGCCTTTAATATTTCGCTGCCGATTGGCCAGTGGCTCTCCAGCAACCATAGCGCGGATATCTACCGTTCGGCCAACACCACCAATATGAGCTTTGGCACCACCACCGATCAGCACGGTAAGACCACGGGGACCACCGGCATCAACGGGACGCTGCTGGCGGATAACAACCTGAGCTATAACGTGCAGGAGAGCGACGGCAACCACGGCACCAGCAATAGCGGCAACGCTAACATGAGCTATCAGGGCACCTACGGTAACCTGCAGGCCGGTTACAACTACAGCGACGGCTACCACCAGGTGAACTACGGCGTAAGCGGCGGCGTGGTGGTCCACCGCGACGGTATTACCCTCAGCCAGCCTCTGGGGGACACCAATATCCTGGTGAAAGCGCCGGGGGCGGCCGGCGTCGAACTGGAAAACGCCACCGGGGTGAAAACCGACTGGCGCGGCTACGCGGTGATCCCGTACGCCACCACCTATCGCCAGAACCGCGTGGCGCTGAATACTAACTCTATGGGGCAGAACGTCGATATTGAAGACGCGGTCACCAACGTGGTGCCAACCCAGGGGGCGCTGGTGCGCGCCGAATTTAACGCCCACGTCGGGGTGCGCGCGCTGATGACCCTGATGCATAACGGTAAGCCGGTCCCGTTCGGCGCCACGGTCAGCCAGAAGGCGGGCAACAGCACCATCGTCGGCGACGACGGCCAGGCCTACCTCGCCGGGCTGCCGCTGAGCGGCATGCTGGATGTGCAGTGGGGTGAGAGTGCCGGACAGCACTGCGTGGTGAAATATCAACTTCCGGAAAGCGCGAAGCAGCAGCCGGTGAATAAATTTAGTGAAAGGTGTCAGTAATG
>OBWT01000654.1_pt1 | contig 9913 bp, 11 predicted proteins | sample 1476541 | NCBI WGS metagenome assembly OBWT01 (sample SAMEA2580134, study PRJEB22360) | human gut metagenome | biome: human gut; feature: human-associated habitat; material: faeces | place: Denmark | collected 2008/2010 | reverse complement strand
AAAATCCCGGGCTAACCACTTCTGTCGGGTATAATTAATAAGCGAGCGGCTATATACTTAATTTTACGGTTCTATAATTCTAATAAGAGCTCATATAAGGGCTTCTTAGAAAAATGCATGAGGCACAATGATTTATGCGTCCATTACACCCAATTGATTTCATTTTTCTGTCACTTGAAAAAAGACAGCAACCCATGCATGTCGGTGGATTATTTTTATTTGAAATTCCTGAAAATGCACCAGAAACCTTTGTACATGATTTAGTAGAAGATATTAAACGCTCAAAAAGCATTCCTATTCCGCCCTTCAATAACCGTTTAAGTGGTCTATTTTGGGATGAGGATGAAGAGTTCGATATCGATCATCACTTTCGCCACATCGCTTTGCCTCACCCGGGCCGTATTCGTGAACTTCTGGTTTATATTTCACAGCAGCATAGCTCACTAATTGATCGTGCAAAGCCACTTTGGACTTGTGACATTATTGAAGGAATCGAAGGCAATCGTTTTGCCATGTATTTTAAAATCCATCATGCCATGGTAGATGGTGTTGCGGGTATGCGTTTGATCGAGAAATCTCTATCAAAAACACCAGAAGAGAAACATGTTGTTCCTTTATGGTGTGTTGAGAGCAAAAGAGCTAAGCGTCTAAAAGTACCAACTCCAAGTACCAGTAAAATTAAAAGTATTTTAGGCGGTATTAAGTCTCAACTCGACATAGCTCCAAAAGTCATGCACGAGCTATCTCAAACAATATTCAAGGAAATGGGTAAAAATCCTGATTATGTTTCTACTTTTCAGGCACCAGTTTCTATTTTGAACCAAAGAGTCAGTGCTTCACGTCGTTTTGCGGCCCAATCATTTGAATTAAGCCGCCTTAGAAAAATTTCAAAAGCATTAGGCGTGACAATTAATGATGTTGTTCTAGCTGTATGTTCAGGCGCTTTACGTGAATATTTGATTAGCCAAAACAGCTTACCTAAAAAGCCACTTATTGCCATGGTTCCAGCTTCATTACGTACAGATGATTCTGACATGAGTAACCGAATTACCATGATTTTGGCAAATTTAGGGACGCACAAAGATCAACCGTTAGAACGTCTAGAAATCATTCGCCGTAGCATGCAAAATTCAAAGCAACGCTTTAGCCGCATGACTGCGAATGAAATTTTAAACTATAGTGCAGTTGTTTATGGTCCGGCAGGATTAAACATCATGTCAGGAATGCTTCCTAAGCGTCAGGCGTTCAATTTAGTAATTTCTAATGTACCAGGACCACGTGAGCCGCTTTATTGGAATGGCGCGAAATTAGATGCTCTCTACCCTGCTTCAATTGTCATGGATGGACAAGCTCTAAACATTACCATGACCAGTTATTTAGATAAGCTTGAAGTTGGATTAACCGCTTGTCGAAATGCTTTGCCAAAAATGCAAAACCTTTTGACTCATTTAGAAGATGAGATACAACGTTTTGAAGAAATTATTGCAGAGAAACAGCTGAAACATCATTCAGCAAGTTAGAAAATTAAGGGGCTTTGAATTGGCCCCTTATTTTTTGATTGTGCGGCACTGGTTAAGCAACTGATGACATACTGAACGAATCATTGCAGTTGTAATCGGTACTTCTTTACCTTGGTCATTCAACATATAGCAGCTATTTACTGGCGTGCTTTCTAAAACATGTTTAAGACCGTTGCTAATTAAGTTTTCACTTACATTCATGGGTTATACCTCTTATTGTTTGCTAAGACGTTTAATAGGGAGAACGTCTAGGGCTACTGTATGTAAGTAGTATTTAAAATTCATGAATGAAAGTAAAATTTCAGTTGTAACAAGGATTAAGCGATATCTTGTTACAACTTTAACTTAAAATGATATCGTATTGCTCTTGCGTATATAAATTTTCGACCTGAAATTTAATAACACGGTTAATAAAATGCTCTAAATCGGCTACTGCTGGTGCTTCTGCTGTTTATAATGAAGACCAAATCGGTCAATCACAGAAGGATGGGCAACAACAGTAAAGCCACTCGTTGACTCAAATGCGCGGGTATATCGTAATATCTCACGAAATATTTCGTAACATACTGTCTCCGCTGTTTTGACAAAACCACGTCCTTGACATGTTGGACATGATTCACATAACAAGTGTTCTAATGATTCACGAGTTCGTTTACGCGTCATTTCGACCAGACCAAGTTCTGACACTTGAGTAATTTTGGTCTTCGCGTGATCTCGCTCAAGCATTTTCTCAAACTGACGCATCACCTCTTCACGGTGAGTTGCTTCTTGCATGTCAATAAAATCAATAATCAGAATACCACCCAAATTACGCAGTCTAAGTTGACGCGCGATAACTTGAGTCGCCTCCATATTGGTTTTAAAAACAGTGTCTTCAAGACTACGACCACCTACATATGAACCTGTATTAACGTCAATCGTTGTCATGGCTTCAGTCTGGTCGATCATCAGATAACCGCCCGACTTCAAAGCTACCCGAGTTTGTAAGGCTTTTTGAATATCTTCTTCAACATTATAAAGATCAAATAGTGGTCTCTCCCCCGGATAATGGATGAGACGACTCTTCATATTCGGGACAAACTCATCTACAAACTCAAGCAGTTTTGCATGAATCTCTCGTGAATCTACATAAATCTTTGCAGTTTCTTCGCTTGCTAAGTCGCGAATAATACGTTGAGGTAATGGAAGCTCTTCAAAAATTAAAGAAGGAACAGCAACGTCAGTCTGCTTACGCTGGATGTACTCCCACAATTTGCTCAGATAGCACATGTCCTGTGCAATTTCTGCCTCATCCACACCTTCTGCAGCCGTACGGACAATCACGCTACCGGGTAAATTATGCTCAGATTGAATACCTTCAATAATATTACGCAGACGATCTCGCTCTTCTTCAGACTCAATACGCTGCGAAACACCAATATGGTTGCCATACGGCATTAAAACCAAATAGCGAGAAGGGATTGAAAGATCTGTACTGAGGCGTGCACCTTTTGTGCCCAACATATCTTTCATTACTTGGACAGTAAGGGTTTGCCCAGGATGTAATAGCTCAAAAACATTCGGGGTAGGTTGTGAACGAGGCCAAACCATATCATTGATATGTAAAAAGGCTGTTCGAGACAAACCAATATCAACAAAGGCAGCTTGCATGCCCGGAAGCACTCGTACAACTTTACCCTTGTAGATATTGCCGACTAGCCCGCGTTTAACTGTACGCTCGACATACAGTTCATTAACAGTTCCATTTTCGATTAATGCCACCCGACACTCCATAGGCGTGACATTAATAAGTAGTTCTTCTGACATACATAAACTCAAAGCATTATAAAATTTTTTATTAAAGAGTCAGAGAAGCTGTTAACTTTAACGTTGTCTAGTGTTCATCGACAATGCTATTCAATGAAGAATGATAACAACCCCTTATGTCTTTACTCTTTTGAATAACTGTGCAAATTCGTATAAAGGAAGTCCTACCACATTACTATAACTTCCTTGAATTTGGGGAATATATTGCGAGGCAATTCCTTGAATTGCATATCCACCCGCTTTTCCAACAGGCTCACCCGTGGTCCAATAATCTTCCATATCCTGTGTAGTCAGGCGCTGAAACTCAACTTGTGTTTGCACTACCTGACTTAACATCTGTTGTTGAGTCGCAACGCACAGTCCCGAAAACACATCATGCCAACGTCCAGATAATTGTTTCCAGATTTCAAAGGCATGATTTTTCGATTCAGGCTTACCAATAATTTGACCGTCAAGTCCCAGACTTGTATCGGCAGCAATAACAATAGCTTCTGGAAAAAGCTTCAATACAGTTTGAGCTTTTTCTCTAGCCAACCGTTCAACATAGTGATGAACCAGCTCATTTTCATGAACAGACTCATCAATGTCAGGACTATAGATTTCAAAATCCAAGCCTAGCTGTTGCAACAGCTCCTTCCGACGAGGAGAGCTAGATGCTAAAACTATATGCGCCATTTTGCCAAACAATAATAGACGACCGGCCATGTGATGATACTTGTCATCAAAGGCTGCCAATGTCTAGCAATTGAAAAATGAATTCCACCCATCGTCTGTGTTACCCACATAAATGCTAAATGGGCAATAATGACCAACGTTGCTATCGTCCATAAATTAACAAAAGTTAAAATACGGCGTTCCCGAATTAAAAAACGGGTAAGAAAAGTCACAATTACAAAACTTAAGGCATTGAGTCCTAAAGGTGCATCAAGCAGTAAATCTGTAAAAATCCCCATCCCAAATGCAAACCAGACCCCACACCATGTTGGCTGACATACCACCCAAAATAGCATGATCATTAACATGAACAGTGGCCGCCATCCTGAAATATCATAGGATAGCGGATAAACCATGAGTACAGAACCCACAATAACGGAGAGAATAATTCCCCATAATGGATCTTTACGCTTTTCTCGTTTAAGTTTAGCGATCGGCATATGGCTGCTCCTTCGCTAATGATTCAGAGAAAAGTACAACTACATGATGGCCTGTTGCTAATTGTGCTGATGGTGTTACATCAATTTCAGCAAACTCACCTGAATTATGGCGTCTTATTTTGGCAACTGTACCCACTGCGTAACCTGCTGGGAAATGTTCACCCAAGCCTGAGCTAAACACTTTATCACCCACCTGAATATTCGCACTGGTCGGGACATATTCCATTTTTAAACGGCCCAAATCACCTGTACCAGAAACAATCGCCCGCATTCCTGTACGCTCAAGACGTACCGACAGTGAATGCTCTTTATCTGATAACAACATCACGCGTGAGCTATGAGGATATACACTAATGATCTGCCCCATAATACCTTTATCATCCAAAACCGTTTGACCGACCTTTAGATGGTCCATAGAGCCGCGGTTAATAATGATGATATGACGTAATGGGTCTGCATCTGTTCCAATCACTTCGGCAATTTCCATACGACCATCAATAATTAATGGGGTATCAAGAAGTCCTCGTAAACGGGTATTTTCAGCTGACAGTTCAGAAAGCTTCTGTAAGCGGACTTGAGCTTGTAAAAGCTCAGCCTGCATCGCGGTATTTTCACGACGCAGTTGTGCTTCAGATTTTGTTTGTTGATTCAGCCATTCTCTCGACAGTACCGGATAACTAGCCAATGCATAAATTGGGTTATATGCAGCGTACAAGACATCCCTTGCTGGCTGAATTACATAAGGCATGCGCCAATCAAAGAATAGCACAACCAAACATGTAATGACCGCAATAATGAACGAGCGGAAAGATGGCGGCTGTCTTGAAAAAATATTCGGTTGCACCGCCTAATCCTTAAACTTAACCGACGAAAAGCATGTCATGGTTCGGGTTGTCGAAGAATTCTAATACTTTACCACCACCACGGGTTACACAAGTAAGAGGATCTTCAGCAACAACAACTGGTAAACCAGTTTCTTGAGCCAATAACTTGTCAAGATTACGAAGTAGCGCACCACCACCTGTCAACACAATACCGCGCTCAGCAATATCAGAAGAAAGTTCAGGAGGAGTTTGCTCAAGAGCAGATTTCACAGCGCTTACAATGCTTTGTAACGGATCAGAAATAGCTTGAGTAATTTCGTCAGAAGTTACGGTAATTGCACGAGGCACACCTTCTGCAAGGTTACGGCCACGTACTTCAATTTCTAATGTTGTACCATCAGAAACAGCCATACCTACTTCTTTTTTAATAATTTCAGCAGTAGTTTCACCAATCACACAACCGTGAGCTTTACGAACATAATTGATGATTTGCTCATCAAAAACATCGCCGCCGATGCGTAAAGAGTCAGCATAGACACAACCTTGCAATGAAATAATTGCAATTTCTGTTGTACCGCCACCAACATCCACAACCATAGAACCACATGCTTGTTCAACTGGCATACCTGCGCCAATTGCTGCCGCCATAGGCTCTTCAATCAAACGAACATCACGGGCACCAGCATTAAATACTGCTTCGCGAATCGCACGACGCTCGACCAAAGTTGATTTACATGGTACACATACAACTACACGAGGTGCAGGTGGGAACAAACGTTTTTCGTGAACTTTACCAATAAACTGATTTAACATGGTTTCAGTCACTTCAAAATCCGCAATTACACCGTCTTTCATTGGACGAATTGCAGAAATATTCGCAGGCGTACGGCCCAGCATTTGCTTAGCATCTAGACCTACAGCAGCAACAATTTTTTGTGAACCACTGTGACGAATTGCCACAACTGTTGGTTCATTTAATATAATGCCGCGGCCTGGTGCATAAATAAGTGTATTTGCTGTACCTAAATCAATGGCTAGATCCGGCGAAAACAAGCCAATTAGTCGTTTTAGAATCACGGTTCGTTCTCAGTTAAACTTTCATGTGGATGCAAGGTGGCAACTTTAAACTAAATGTGATGATTTGAACAAGTCAATCGCTTATTATAACGCACGATATTTTGAAAATTTTTAATACTGATTAGGTGATGTTATGTCTACATCGGATGCACAGCATTCAGCAGATTTAAATGCTCAAACAGTTTCAGCAATCGCCAATCTTGCTCGATTGTCGCTCAATGATACGCAATCTGCTGAATATGCTCAAAGTCTAAATAAAATTTTAGGCATGATGGAAACCTTAAAAGGCATTGATACGGAAGGCGTAGAACCTTTGAAAAGTCCTTTTGACAATCCTCAACCTTTACGTGCTGATGTGGTAACTGAAAGTAATCATCGAGATGAATACCAAGCAGTTGCACCAGCAACTCAAGATGGTTTGTATCTTGTTCCTCGCGTGATTGAATAACTTTTAGTCAATTAATCCATCTTCCCTATTTTGAATGTAAAGAAATTTTACTCATGACTGATTTACATCGCTTATCAATTCGTGAACTTGCTGAGGGCTTAAGCCAAGCGAAGTTTTCATCTCGCGAACTGACTGAACACTATTTAAAACGTATTGCTAAAATTGACCCTCTGGTAAAAAGCTACGTGACAGTTACGCCTGAACAAGCTCTTGCTGAAGCCGACGCTGCCGATGCAGCTTTAAAAGCAGGTAATGCAACAGCTTTAACGGGTATTCCTCTTGCTCATAAAGATATCTTTTGTACCAAAGGCATTAAAACGACTGCTGGTTCAAAAATACTAGATAACTTCATCTCTCCTTACGATGCAACTGTTGTTGAAAAAACTAAAGCAGCTGGTCTTGTCACTTTAGGTAAAGTGAACATGGACGAGTTTGCCATGGGCTCAACTTCTGAAAGTTCGTATGTTGGCGCAACGAGCAATCCATGGGCACTTGACCATGTTCCTGGTGGTTCATCAGGTGGTTCTGCTGCGGCTGTAGCGGCTGATTTAGCGCCTTTCGCTACAGGTACTGATACAGGCGGCTCAATTCGTCAACCTGCGTCATTCTGTGGCTTAACAGGCTTAAAACCAACCTATGGTCGTGTATCTCGTTTCGGGATCATTGCTTATGCATCATCATTAGACCAAGCAGGTCCAATGGCACGCTCTGCTGAAGACTGTGCTTACCTAATGAATGTTATTGCAGGTCATGATGCTAAAGACTCCACTTCGGTTAAAAAAGAAGTCGATGATTACGTTGCAAACCTGAATAACACGTCTGTAAAAGGCTTACGCATTGGTATTCCTAAACAATACTTTAACGTTGCAGGTTTAGATGCTGACGTAAAAGCACGTGTTGAAGAGTCTTTGAAAAAGCTTGAGGAAATGGGCGCAACGCTTGTTGAGATTGATCTCAACATGACTGAAGCTTATGTACCAACGTATTACCTCATCGCGCCAGCAGAAGCATCTTCTAACTTGTCACGTTATGACGGTGTTCGTTATGGCTACCGCTGTGAAAACCCAGCAGACTTAATGGATCTTTATAAGCGTTCTCGTTCAGAAGGTTTTGGTCCAGAAGTTCAACGTCGTATTCTCATTGGTACTTATGCGCTTTCTGCGGGTTATTACGATGCTTATTATGTGAAAGCACAAAAAGTACGTCGTTTAATTCAACAAGACTTCTTAAAAGCATTCGAAAATGTGGATGTGATTGCTGCTCCTGCTGCTCCAACAACTGCATATAAAATTGGTGCGAACTTAAGTCCAACTGAAATGTATTTAGGCGATATCTATACACTTGCAGTGAACTTGGCAGGCTTACCAGCGATTAATGCTCCTGTTGGTTTTGATAAAGACAGCTTACCTATAGGCTTACAATTAATTGGTAACTACTGGTCAGAATCACAATTGTTGTCGATTGTTCATCAATACCAACAAAACACCGATTTCCATACTCAACGTGCGGCAATTGCTGAGGAGAATGCATAATGGCTGAAGCTCAAAAGTTGAAATTGATTGACGGTTGGGAAGTCGTTATTGGTATCGAGATTCACACTCAGCTTGCAACCAATTCTAAAATTTTCTCAGGTTCATCAACTGAATTTGGTCAAGACCCAAACACGCAAGCGAGCCTAGTAGATTTGGCTATGCCGGGTGTACTCCCTGTTTTAAATGAAAAAGTAGTTGATCTTGCTATTCGCTTTGGTTTGGGTATCGATGCTTACATCGATCAAGCTTCGGTATTTGCACGTAAAAACTACTTCTACCCTGACTCTCCAAAAGGCTACCAAATTAGCCAAATGGACAACCCGATTGTGGGCTTGGGTCACATTGACATCCAACTTGAAGATGGTACGACTAAACGTATTGGCGTAACTCGTGCTCACCTTGAAGAAGATGCTGGTAAATCTGTACACGACCAATTTGAAGGTATGTCTGGCATTGACTTAAACCGTGCTGGTACACCTTTGCTTGAAATCGTTTCTGAACCTGACATGCGTTCGGTTGAAGAGGCTGTTGCTTATATCAAAGCGATTCACACGCTAGTACGTTGGTTAGGTATTTCTGACGGTAACATGGCAGAAGGTTCATTCCGTGCGGACTGTAACGTATCTTTACGTCGCCCGGGCCAACCTTTTGGTACGCGCTGTGAACTTAAAAACCTCAATTCATTCCGTTTCATTGAGCAAGCGATCAATGTTGAAATTGAACGCCAAATGGAAATTTTGGAATACGGCGGAAGTATCGACCAAGAAACTCGTTTGTTCGATCCAAACAAAATGGAAACGCGCTCTATGCGTTCTAAAGAAGAAGCGAATGACTACCGCTACTTCCCCGATCCAGATTTGTTACCTGTGATTATTGCTGATGAGCAAATTGAAGCTGCTCGCGCTGCACTTCCAGAGCTCCCTGCTGCACGCCGTACACGCTTTATCGCAGACTTTGGTGTAACTGAGTACGATGCACATGTACTTACGCTCTCACGCGAAATGGCAGACTTCTATGAAGCTGTTGTGGCTGCTGCTGGCGGTGCAAGGTAAAGTATCGGCAAACTGGGTAATGGGTGAGTTCTCTGGTGCTTTAAACAAAGCAGGCCTAGACTTAGCAGACTCTCCTGTTTCTGCTGAACAGCTTGGCGGCATGATTGCTCGTATTGTTGATAACACCATTAGCGGTAAGATTGCAAAACAAGTCTTTGGCTTTATGTGGGAATCGGAAGGTAAATCTGCCGATGACATTATTGCGGAAAAAGGCTTAAAGCAAGAAACTGACACAGGTGCAATTGAAGCAATCATTAAAGAAGTACTTGCAGCCAATGAAAAAATGGTTGAAGAATACAAGTCTGGTAAAGAGAAAGCCTTTAACGGTCTTGTTGGTCAAGTCATGAAAGCATCTAAGGGTAAAGCTAACCCTGCTCAAGTAAATGAGTTAATGAAAAAATTGATTGGTTAATTTCATTAGCTAACTCAACAAAAAAGCCCCGATTTATCGGGGCTTTTTTATATGACCTACAAGATACACTTCGACTAAAGAATATTCT
>OBWT01000650.1_pt1 | contig 9957 bp, 10 predicted proteins | sample 1476541 | NCBI WGS metagenome assembly OBWT01 (sample SAMEA2580134, study PRJEB22360) | human gut metagenome | biome: human gut; feature: human-associated habitat; material: faeces | place: Denmark | collected 2008/2010 | reverse complement strand
CAATTAATTTTGCTGATTTTCATCTTCAATCTGAAAATTTAAAACGTCAAAATTAGCAGTTTGAGTCGGCAGTGATAACGCTTGATTAATATATAAATTAATTAATTTTTGGCGAGAACCAATCGAACGCTGATAATAAGTAGAATTTAAAAGTAGTGATGCACCATAAGTCAGTGACCAGATATAAGACAAATAATCACGAATCGACATGTCATAATTTAATGATTTTAAATACTTTTCGGTAATATCTTTAATTGCCAAAATACGCTGCTGTCGAATTTCATACAGCTCTTCGAAAAGATGCTTCAACTTAGATTCTGTCATCGTCAGATTTTCTTCAAGTTGATGCAATAGAATCGTTTTACCCGGTGCAAGTAAATGATGAAGCATGTAATGAGGAGCATACTCTTTGAAATCTGTATTATATTTTTTAGAAATTTCTAAAATTTGCTTTTCATTTTGAATAATGAGCTCAAGTAGAAGCTCATTTTTACTTCTAAAATGCTTATAAAGTGTGCCTTTAGCAATATCTAGCTCGGCCACTAACTCGTCTAGAGTAATTTCCTGATTGTTTTCTAATAACAACTTTTCTGCCACGCTCAGAATTTTTTCTTTACGCATCAAAAACTGTGTATGACGATCAAGATTCATAGGTATTCCCACACCAGTTTGGCCTAACTAATAGTTTACTTCCTGTAAAAAAGAAAAAGACTTTTCTCGAAATTTTTAGCCTTTTTCTTTCTCTCTTTACGTATTACCACATAACCTGTTTTTTGTCATTTGCCGCTTCTATCGTTCCCAGTTTGCAATCCCTCTAAAGAGTAAGCGAACTTGTGTAGAAGCATTTTCAATAAAGGCGGTTTGTTGCAGCTTGAGCTGTTCACCTTGATATTGTTTCGATAGGTTGAGCCACGTCATTGCCCATGTAAATGACATATTAGTCAAAATGGTAGATAAGACATTTAAGTCTTGAGGATTTTGAATATGTTTAAAATTTTCGAGTTTAGTAAGATCAGTTGTTAGATCTTCAATCAGAAATTCGATTTCTCGTGCAATTGCTGCACGAACCGTTTCTGAACCTCCCCAACGTTCAGCAATCATAAATTGCCATTGCTTAGGGCTATGATTCACCGCCTGCACAAATAGCTCAATACTGGTTTGGGTTTTAGCAGATTTATGTTGTAAGTAACTTTGTCCAAGTTGATGTAAAACGCTTTTTAAATGTAGGGCAACTTGATCGACCAATTCCTTGCCGAGCTCATCCATGTCCTGAAAATGGCGGTAGAACGCTGTCGGTACTAAACCCACTTCACGTGCAACTTCACGCAAACTGATACTACTGAACGAACGCCCAGACGTGCTCAGATGCAAGGCTGCATCGAGAAGTGCCTGACGACTTTGCTGTTTTCGTTCATCGCGTATCGACATTAAAAGAACCTATTTACACCGTGAGCCAAAGTCTAACAAAAAAGAGCAAACTTTCATAAAAAAAATAGTGAACAAGTGTTGACTGAGTGAACAGTTATAAATATAGTGTACATATGTTCACTATACGAACATGTGTTCACTCAAATAAATAGCCAGATACAAAAGAGGAACGTATGAACGCAACACTTAGTTATCAGCCACATTGGGTTCGAGAAGATTTCGTTGATTTTGTCTTGCAGAAAATTAACGTGACTTGGGCGTGGAAAAGGGTACTTGCGGAAGTTACCGCAGTTCAGCCACTACATACCGATATGGTGCTCATTAGACTTAAACCAAATCGTAATTTTAATTTCGATCAGGTTCGAGCGGGTCAAAGTATTTTACTGACTTTACTTATCGATGGCGTTTATCAACAACGTAGTTACTCGATTATTGAAGTGACAACGCAAGGTGAAATTGCTTTAGGCATTAAAGTACAAGGTTTGGTGTCTCGTGCAGCTCAACTATTACATGTGGGCGAGTGTGTTGAGATTTCACAGCCACAAGGTGATTTTATTTTGCATCAAGGCCAACAGCCTGCCATTTTAATTGCATCAGGAAGCGGTATAACTGCAATTTATTCACTCTTGCAGCAAGCTTTGAAACAGCAGCTTGAACAAATTCATGTCATTTATTTTAATCGTGTGGAAGTTTTTCATGCTGAATTAAAAGCTTTGGCAGAACAGCATCCACAGCTTCAATATCATTTTTTTAATACCACCGAGCAAAAACAGCATTTAACGGAAAGCTTACTGCAAAAGCTGGTTCCAGATTTCGAGCAGACAGCAACTTATGTTTGTGGTCATCACGGTATGATGCAGCAGGCGAATGAAATTTATTCGCAAAAGGGTGCGCAGTCGCAGCTTCATCAAGAGTATTTTCAGCCACTTCAAGTGACTGGTACACATGCAGCACAGCCTGTTATTTTCCGCCGTGCTCAACACGAGTTTTTAGCTGAAACAAATTTACTGAGCAGTGCAGAGCAAGCCGGTTTACGTCCACAACATGGGTGCCGTATGGGGGTCTGCAATAAATGCAGCTGTACCAAAGTGAGCGGAGTTACTCAAAACCTGTTAACTGGTGAAATTGAAGATCAACCGAACCGCCCAATTAAACTATGCGTGAGCCAGGCATTAAGCCCAGTCACAATTGATCTATAAAAAGAATTAAAGAGGATTAACCCTATGAATATGGCATTAGAATTTTCTACTGTTTCTAAATCTGCTCATTTAACACCTGAACAGACTGAAGAGTTCGGTCGCCGTGTTGAGCAGATTCGTCAAGATGTTATGCAAAGTCTTGGTGAGCAAGATGCAAAATATATCTACAAAGTGCGTAATTTTGTTCGCTACACCGAAATCGCTTCACGTGGCATGTTGATGTTTGGTGGTTGGATTCCGCCAGTCTGGCTACTAGGCACAGGCTTATTAGGTATTTCTAAAATTGTAGAAAATATGGAACTTGGTCATAACGTCATGCACGGTCAGTTTGACTGGTTAAATGAACCAAGCCTGAACGGTAATACTTACGATTGGGATACCATTGCCTCTGGTGATGACTGGCGTGAAACACATAACTATGTGCACCACACCTATACCAATATTGTCGGTAAAGATCATGATGTTGGTTATGGTCTTTTGCGAGTAAGTGATCAACAGAAGTGGGAACCTCGCCACCTGTTTAATATTCCCCTCGGTCTACAGTTAATGTTTTTCTTTGAGTGGTATGTAGGCGTGCAAAACTTACATCTTGAAGATGCATTAGTTTATAAAACCAAGAGCTGGAAACAGGTGTGGAAAGATTCGGCTAAAGTCCGTAAAAAAGCCACACGCCAAGTTTTAAAAGACTATGTGTTTTTCCCTGTGATCTCTGGCCCTATGTTTTTACCGGTTTTTGCAGGAAATGTAGTTGCGAATATTATTCGTAACTTGTGGTCATCTGCGGTGATTTTTAATGGTCACTTTACTGAAGATGCAGAAACGTTTGAGCCTGATAATACTGATACCGAAACTAAGGCAGAGTGGTACTTACGCCAGATTCGTGGTTCAAGTAATTTTAGTGGTACAGAATGGCTGCATTTTATGAGTGGTAACTTAAGTCATCAAATTGAACATCATTTATTTCCAGATATGCCAGCTAATCGTTATAAAGAAGTAGCCCCGAAAATTAAGGCACTTTGCACTGAATATGGTATTAACTATAACGAAGCGAACTTTATGCGTCAGTTCTGGAGTGTATGGGTACGTTTAGCGAAATGTTCACTGCCAAACCATACCACTGGAAAAGTGATGCAGACATTAGAAAAGTTAAAAGCAAAATTTAAATTTGCATAATCTCAGTTAATTCAAAATAGCTCCTTTTTAGGGGCTATTTTTATTTTTGAGTTATGAAACTTGCAGACTTACATTTGAAAGTAGGGAATAAACTCAACCTGTCAAAATCCTTTGCTATACTATGCCCAAGTTTGTATTTAAGAGAAGTTAGGAAGGATTATGCGTATTGACCAACGTGCATTAGACCAATTACGTGAAGTGAAAATTACACGAAACTACACCCGTTATGCTGAAGGTTCTGTGCTGGTCGAATTTGGTCACACCAAAGTCCTTTGTACTGCAAGCATTGATAACTCAGTGCCACGCTTTTTAAAAGGCCAAGGCCAAGGCTGGGTAACGGCAGAATATGGCATGTTACCGCGTTCAACACATTCACGTTGTGACCGTGAAGCGGCTCGTGGTAAACAAACTGGTCGTACTCAAGAAATCCAACGTTTGATTGGCCGTAGCTTACGTGCAATGGTTGATTTGAAAAAGCTTGGTGAAAACACGATTACCATCGACTGTGACGTGATTCAGGCTGATGGTGGTACGCGTACTGCTTCAATCACTGGTGCTGCTGTAGCATTAGTTGATGCGATGAATGTTTTATTGTCTCAAAAGAAAATTAAGCATGATCCGCTTAAAGGGTTAGTTGCTGCGATTTCTGTCGGTATGTATCAAGACGAAGTGTTGCTTGATCTTTGCTATGAAGAAGACTCGAACTGTCAAACTGACTTAAATGTAGTAATGACACAAGCTGGCGAGTTTATCGAAATTCAAGGTACTGCCGAAGATAAACCGTTTACCCGCGCTCAAAGCAATGCCATGTTAGAAATGGCTGAAAAAGGAATTGCCGAGCTCATTAAAAAGCAACAAGAAGCTTTAGGCTGGTAATTTTACGCTTTCTGAAAAACGCATCTTCGGATGCGTTTTTTTATGCCTTCATCAAATCGACATAAAAACATCACTTGCCTGTCACTTTAAGGCTTTATTAGTAGTTCGCATTTAAACCGTTTGGAAAAAAACCAATGCGAAAACTTTCACTTTTATTAATTACTTCTTTAGCACTCATGCTCAGTGCTTGTAACGATGATAATGACTCAGATAATTCATCGCCAACAACACCGCCCACCAGTAATTGCAAAATGCACTGTGCACCATAATAAGAACTCAGGATAGAACTAATGAATCGTCGCGAATTTCTTTTAAATTCTACAAAAACCATGTTTGGGACAGCTGCTTTAGCGAGTTTCCCGCTGAGTATTCAAAAAGCCTTAGCTATTGATGCCAAAGTTGAAAGTGGAACTATTCAAGATGTTAAACACATCGTGATTTTGACTCAGGAAAACCGTTCTTTCGATAATTATTTCGGAACATTAAAAGGTGTACGTGGTTTTGGTGATCGTTTTACCATTCCAATGACGGAAGGCCGAAAGGTTTGGGAACAATATGATGCGAATAAAAAGAAAGTATTGCCTTACCATTTAGATAGTCGTTTAGGAAATGCTCAGCGTGTTTCAGGTACACCTCACTCATGGTCTGATGGCCAAGCAGCTTGGGACAATGGCCGTATGAGTGATTGGGCCGCTTATAAAAAACCACAGTCGATGGGCTACTATAAAAAACAAGAAGTCGAATATCAGTTTGCTTTAGCGAATGCTTTTACCATTTGTGATGCTTACCACTGTGCTATGCATGCGGGGACCAACCCAAACCGTAAGTTTATTTGGACTGGAACTAATGGTCCTACAGGTGCAGGTGTTGCGAGTGTTGTAAATGAATTTGATGGGATTGGGCCATCAACAGAAGGTTATGAATGGACGACGTATCCTGAGCGCTTACAGCAGGCTGGCGTAACATGGAAAGTTTATCAAAATATGCCAGATAACTTTACCGATAACCCGTTAGCTGGTTTCAAACAGTATCGCCGTGCAAATGAGCAATCTGGTCAACCTGTCAGTAACGACACGCTAACGTGTCCAGCATACGATGAAAAGATTGATGCGACTCAACCACTTTACAAAGGTATTGCCAATACCATGCCGGACGGTGGTTTTTTAGGAACTTTTAAAGCTGATATTGCACAAGGTAAATTACCGCAAGTGAGTTGGTTAGTTGCTCCTGCAACTTACAGTGAACATCCGGGGCCATCTAGTCCTGTACAAGGCGCTTGGTATATTCAGGAAGTATTAAATGCATTAACTGAAAACCCTGAGTTGTGGAGCCAAACCGTTTTATTGGTGAACTTCGATGAAAATGACGGTTTCTTTGACCATGTCCCTTCACCAAGTGCACCGTCTAAAGATGTAAACGGTGTTGTATATGGAAAAACGACTTTAAACGATCAGCAAGTGTCTTATGAGTACTTTAACCATCCAGCAGTAGAGACTTCAAAATCCCAACCTAAGCCAGATGGTCGAGTGTATGGACCAGGCGTACGCGTTCCTATGTATGTGATTTCGCCGTGGAGCCGTGGAGGGTGGGTAAATTCTCAAGTCTTTGACCATACCTCTATTTTACAGTTCTTGGAAAAACGCTTTGGTGTGCAAGAACCTAATATTAGCCCATACCGCCGTGCTGTATGTGGTGATTTAACGACGGCATTTAACTTTAAAACACCGAACCTTCTGCCTGTTGCTGAACTAGATGGGAAGAAAACCAAAGCCGAAGCCGATGCGATTCGTATTGCTCAAGAATTATTGCCGCAAGTTTCTGTTCCAAGCCAACAGCAATTTCCTCAGCAGGAAATGGGGATTAGACCATCACGGGCTTTGCCATATATTTTGCACACCAGTGCCAAAGTTGATGCGACTAAAAAAACCGTAAAGCTCATGTTCTCTAATACGGGTAAACAGGCAGCAGTTTTCCATGTTTATAACCGATTAGATCTAATAGCAACTCCACGCCGTTATATGGTTGAGGTGGGTAAACAGCTCAATGATGTATGGAATGCTACAAATGGGCAGTATGATTTATGGGTACTTGGACCAAATGGTTTCCACCGTGCATTTAAAGGCAATTTGAGTCAAACCAATCAAACTCAAGCATTACCGGAAATTAGAGTATGTGTGGAAGAGTGTGATGCGAATTTGTATTTAAAAGTTCGTCACGATGGTAATAAATCAGTTAAGCTCACAGTCAAAGCAAATGCTTATCTTCCAAACAAGACATGGACGATTGAAACGAATAGTTCTGAAAAAGAACTGGTTTGGGATATGTCTGAATTTGGTGGTTGGTATGACTTTACTGTGATTGTAGCTGATGACGCTACGTTTAGTCGTCGTTTTGCAGGACGTATAGAAACTCAAGAAGATTCAATTTCTGATCCTTATATGGGTTATTTAGAGTCTTAAGTTATATAGCCTGAATTGGGATTGTTATTTAAAGTCGATTTAGATGACTTTGATAAAAAAGCACAGCCTCATATCCCATGAAATTCAAATAGAGGTTGTATAGGCTTCCTCACTTTTGAAAGGTCAAAAGTGACAAAAACCTTTGTTTCTCTGATGTTACTTCCATGTAACACAGAGAAACGGTGACATCCATGTCATCTGTCACGATAGTAAATAAGAGGAATAAGGTGTTTATATAAAATACTATGTGGGAAGATGCTGTCGTATAGATGAATAATAAAAATAAAGACTTACCTTTTGTAACAGAATCTCCTAAGCCTAGTCATATTTATCTTTTATCTTGAAACCCTGATTTTTAAAGTAATGGGGAAAATTTATGCTACAAGGTTTTATTGTATTATTAGCAGTCGTTACATTTGTTTTAATGGCTGCGACCCACGTGATAGTGGGGCACAAGCGACTCAGTCAGCATGGCAGAAAACACAAGCGGCAGACATGACCAAGTCGCAAAAGAATACCAATAATGACGCAGATTTTATCTAAGCATTAAAACGCATAGATAAATCTACAGCTCTAACGTCTTTAGTTAGGACGCCCATAGAAATATAGTCAACGCCAGTGGTGGCAACTTCACGCAAGTTTTCAATAGTGATATTGCCAGATGCTTCGAGTTTACAGCGTCCCGCCACATGTTTTACGGCATCAATCATTTGCTGTTGGCTAAAATTGTCGAGCATGACAATGTCCGCACCAGCTTCAAGCGCTTGGTTTAGCTCATCCCAAGTTTCAACTTCGACTTCAACAGGTTTGCCTGGCGCGATTTGATGTGCTTTTGCAATTGCTTGAGCAATACCGCCCGCTGCCATAATATGGTTTTCTTTAATTAAGAACGCATCAAATAAACCAAGACGATGGTTTTGTCCGCCGCCAATAGCAACCGCATATTTTTGCGCAATACGTAAGCCTGGTAGGGTTTTACGTGTATCGAGAAGTTTTGTATTTAAACCTTCAAGATGTTGAACATATTCAGCAGTTTTTGTAGCGACAGCAGACAAAGTTTGAATAAAGTTTAAAGCAGGGCGCTCTACAGTAAGTAAGCTACGTGCAGAACCTGCAAGTTTTAAAAATGCTTCGTTTGCAGCAACACGTTCACCTTCTTGTTTTAGCCAAGTCACTTGAACAGTATTGTCATAAGCTGAGATGAGCGCATTAACCCACGGTTGTCCAGCTAAAACCATATCTTCGCGGCTAATGATGGTTGCGGTAGCCTGTTCATCTTCTGGGGTGAGCATGGCGGTAATGTCACCGTCCCCAATATCTTCTTGTAATGCTTGTTGAATATTGATTTGAATTGATTGTTCAAGCAAAGACTGAGGTATGCTCATACGGTTTCCATTTTGTCGATGACCCTAAAACTTGCGATATATTAGCATCGTCGACCTGAAAAATAAGCTGTTTTATGAGATTAATCGCGATAAACAATCGCATTTACTACTTTGAAAAGCACATAACTGTTTTAAACTAAAACAATTGGCAAGCAATTTATTGGCGTCTCAATGAAGCAAATCACACCGTATGAAGTTATAGATGGACAATTAAAAGGGGCGAGACAAATCCCTTCTCCAAATTTTAACCAGCGTCCGACTGGCACCGAAATTCAAATGATTGTGGTTCATAATATTAGTTTGCCACCGTCTCAATTTGGAGGTGGCTATATTGAGCAGTTTTTTCAAAACAAGTTAGATTGGTCAGTTCATCCTTATTTTCAGACTATTGAAGGTATGCAAGTCTCTACACACCTGTTAATTTTACGAACAGGTGAAGTCCTACAGTTTGTTAACTTTAACGACAGAGCATGGCATGCAGGGCGTTCAAGTTATTTAGCCAAAGTTGAATGCAATGATTATTCAATTGGTATTGAGCTTGAAGGAAGTGATGATTTACCTTTTGAAGACGTACAGTATGAAGTACTAACTGACGTTGTTACTGCAATTCGCCAAGCTTATCCTGAAATTAAAAACCATATTGCAGGGCATTCAGATGTTGCTCCTGGCCGAAAAACTGATCCAGGCCCTTATTTTAAATGGCAGCACTTTAGACAATTGTTAGCTCAGAAAAAAACTTGAGTTTGTTCATCATTTCACAACGAAAAGATTTTCTAGTTTCATTACAATAGCGTCTTTCGAATATAGCTGTAGGTGAGTGCGATGGCATTGTGGCGATCGACTTTTATTGTCAGTGCAATGACGATGTTGTCACGAGTGTTAGGATTAGTACGTGACGTCGTATTGCTCAACGTGTTTGGTGCAGGTAAAGACTTTGATACCTTCGTCGTCGCTTTTCGTATTCCTAACTTTTTTCGACGACTATTTGCCGAAGGCGCCTTTTCTCAGGCCTTTATTCCAGTATTAACTGAATATAAAACAGGTCGAGCACACGCTGAAGTACAGATCTTAATTAGTCGGGTTTTTGGCTGTTTACTCACGGTCATGACCTTACTTACTTTTGTGGCTATGGTTTTAGCACCTGCAATTATCTATATGTACGCACCGGGCTTCCACAGCGATCCGGAAAAGTTCGATTTAGCTGTCAGTATGTTCCGTTTGACCATTCCCTATTTAATGTTTATGTCGCTCACAGCTTTTGCCAGCAGCATCTTAAATAGTTATGGCTCGTTCGCTTCACCTGCTTTTTCGCCAGTTTTATTAAATGTAGCGATGATTGCAGGAGCGTGGTGGCTTACGCCGTATATGGCTGAACCAATCAAAGCATTAGGCTGGTCAGTTGTTGCGGCAGGGGTATTACAAGTAAGTTAACAGCAG
>OBWT01000649.1_pt1 | contig 9961 bp, 5 predicted proteins | sample 1476541 | NCBI WGS metagenome assembly OBWT01 (sample SAMEA2580134, study PRJEB22360) | human gut metagenome | biome: human gut; feature: human-associated habitat; material: faeces | place: Denmark | collected 2008/2010 | reverse complement strand
TAAGGAATTTGCACAGTTCAGAAAATCCTAGGCTACACATCTTTGATGATAAAGGCACTTTAGCGATTATTGATAATAGAACTCAAATTGCTTGGTTGGAGCCCTCTCGTCAAAAAACACAAACTAATATGAGCTTTAACTTTGCTTTTGCAAAAACATCGGATTTTACTAAGGTTTCTCGTAAAAAAGATTATTATGTACAAGACTGGTTATGGAATCTGATTTGGAATTCAAACAATGAGAATCTAGCCTCGAAGGATAGTTATTTTAAAATTGACTATTGGCCACAGCCCTATCAAAAAGAATATAGAAAAGTGAGTCTACAACTCTCTGCTTGTTTTATACAGGGAGCAAAAATTACTGATGTGGCTAAACAGCTTAACTTATCAATCAATGACGTCTTGCACTTTGTTACAGCTTGCTTAATGGCAAATAATGGAAAATTTATTTCTGCAAATAAATGTGCTTACACGCCTAATTCTTATTTAGAAAATTCAAATACGGACAATCATTTTTTTAAAAGTTTTATAGGGAAAATTAGACGGCGTTTTGGTCTTTAAGGGAAATTATGATTATACAGCAATATAAAATTGTCTTTGCAGGTAGTATGGGGGCAGGAAAAACAGAAGCGATTAAATCGCTATCTGAAATTCCAATTCTGGAAACAGAAGCATTCAATACAGATGTACAAAGTCACCAGAAAACCCAGACCACTGTAGGCATTGATTATGGTGAAATTACATTAGATGATGGAATCAAAATCGGACTCTATGGAACCCCAGGATGGTCGGTCATTTGTGAAGGTGCAATCGGTGTTATTTTATTATTAGATCATAATAGTTCGAACCCAATTGCTGAGCTAGAAAGCTACTTAGAAACCTTTCAAAATTACAATGATAATATTGCGATTGGTATTACTCATGCTGACGAAAATAAAGAATCATCACTTCAACAATATCGTAATTGGATAAAAGCAAAAGGATTACCGTATCCGTTGTTTTTTATTGATGCACGTGAGGAAGAACAAATTTTAATGATGGTTGAATCATTAATTGCATCACTTGAAGTCAAGGTAGGCTTAACATCTAAAGGGAATGATCATGCTTAGTATCCCAACTCAAAAGCGAACCGCTCCAACACAGTTACTACAACTTGCAAAAAATGAAGCTCATAATATTTTGATGAATACACGAGGTGTAGACTTTGTGATGATTTGTTCTTCCGATGGTTTTGAATTAGCGACCGTAAGTCATAAAAACTACCGTAACACTACAAAATTAGCAGCAGTGAGTAGCTCAATTTTGGCAATGGTCACTGCATTTTTAAAAGAGATTCAACTCACTGGTTGTAACAACATTACTTTAGATGCAGATAATGGCAAAGCTATTCTGACCGCTATTCCTGCCGTTCATCACCCGATGGTTATGGTTACGCTAAGCAATAAAGAGGTTCTTTTAGGACAACTATTATATAGTCTAAAAAAAGCAAGTCAGTTAATTGCGGAAGCTGATGGCGAATAAATCAGGACTCCTCATTTAAAATAAATACCGCTCTATATGAGCGGTATTTTCATTAGACTTGAATAGTAAATAACATTTGCCTTTTTTTTACTTGCTGGCCTTGCTGTCCTAAAACCTCTTCCACTACACCATCAACATCAGCTTTAATCTGTTGCTGAATTTTCATAGCCTCAAGAACTAATAAAGTTTGACCTTTCATTACTTGATCACCTTTATTGACCAAAATATTCACCACAGCGCCATCCATGGGCGCACGAATTTTGCCATCACCGGCTACATCGGCAACTTCTGGTGCTGTATAAGTCACATTGCGAATCAGAACATTACCATTATTCTGATCTAAATAAAGCTGCTCTCCATCCAATACGTATTGCACACAGCGGCGCACGCCATTCAACAGATAGATCAATTGTTCTGCTGTTTTTTCAACAACCTCAATACTTACAGTTTGCTCACAGAGTTGTACCGTAAACGTGTTATTTACAGATGAAAGCTGTAATTGGATATTCTGATCATCATATTTCAACTTCAAAGGTAACGGCACGCCAAGACCTGTTTGCCATGCCGCAGTTCTTTTGCTTTGGCTAAATAATGCTGCAGCAATGGCTAAGCTTTCTAAAGATAGAACCTGCTTCTGTAGACTACTATCATCTTGAAAATGCTGCTGAATAAATGCAGTATTGGTATCACCGGCCACAACAACCGGATGACGCAGTAAATTGACCAAGAACTGCTTATTGCTATTTACACCCAGCAAAACACAGTCATCGACGGCACGCGCCAATAAGCGAATTGCATCCTCACGGGTTTTACCGTATGCAATCACCTTTGCTACCATCGGATCATAAAATGGACTGACTTCATCAGTTGCTAACATGCCATGATCGATTCGTACATTTGGCAAATTTGCAGGCTTCCAGCGTAAGACTTGACCAGTTTGAGGCAAAAAATCCTGACGCGGGTCTTCTGCATACAAACGCACTTCAATTGCATGTCCAGTTAAGGTCAACTCATGTTGTTTTAAAGGTAACTGTTCACCATTGGCAACACGTAACTGCCATTCAACCAAGTCTAATCCTGTAATAAGTTCAGTGACCGGATGCTCTACCTGCAAACGAGTATTCATCTCCAAAAAGTAAAATGCACCCGATGCATCTAGCAAAAATTCAACTGTCCCTGCCCCCACATAAGCACATGCTTTCGCTGCTGCCACTGCAGCCTCACCCATTTGCTGGCGTAGTTCAGGCGTCATCACTGGACACGGTGCCTCTTCAACAACTTTCTGATGACGACGCTGGATCGAACAATCGCGCTCAAACAAATACACATAGTTGCCATGTGTATCGCCAAAAACCTGAATTTCGACATGGCGCGGAGCAATGACTGCTTTTTCTAAAATAAGCTCGCCTGAACCAAAGGCATTTTCAGCTTCTGAACGTGCTGTTTGTAATGCCTCAATCAATTCAGATGCTTGTTGTACCAAACGCATGCCACGACCGCCGCCACCCGCAGAAGCTTTAACCATCAAAGGAAAGCCAATTTGCTCTGCTTGTGTAGCCAAATATTCAAGGTCTTGTCGCTCATCTTCATAACCTGGCACACAAGGAACACCAGCTTTGATCATGGCAATTTTGGAGAGGCGTTTACTGCCCATTAACTCAATTGCTGAAGCGGTTGGCCCAATAAAGGTAATCTGATTGTCGATACACGCCTGAGCAAATTCAGTATTTTCCGACAAAAACCCATAACCGGGGTGAACTGCATCCGCCCCTGTTTTTTTGCAAGCTTCAATAATTTTAGCGATAGAGAGATAAGACTCCGATACTTTTGAAGCACCGATATAGACAGCTTCATCCGCCTCTTGCACATGGCGAGCATGACGGTCAGCATCGGAATAAACTGCGACAGTCTGATAGCCCATGGCTTTGGCTGTCTGCATAACTCGAACTGCAATTTCACCACGATTAGCAACCAGTACTTTTGAAAATTTCATTATTTTTATCCTTATCGCTTATGACTCATCGGCCCAATTTGGCAATCGTTTCTGGATAAAAGCCATCGTTCCCTCTTGTCCTTCAGCACCACCAACCGTTTGAGCGAACTGCTGTGCAGCATCATTAAGCAATTCATTTAAATTTTCATTGAGCGTTCGATGTAACAATGCTTTAGTTACACGCGAAGCCTCTGGTGCTGCTCGTTTAATGTGCTGAATGGTTTCCTGTAAAGCTTGTTCAAGTTCGATTTCATTATGTGCAATTTGATGAACCACACCAACACTCAGTGCAGTATGTCCTTCAAAACGCATACCGAGTAAAGCAAGTCGGCGTGCCTGAGTCAGGCCAATACGTTTCACCACAAAAGGAGCAATTTGCGCAGGAATTACACCTAGACCCGTTTCAGGTAAACCAAACTGAGTATTGTCACGGCTAATGGCAACATCTGAAACACAAGCCAGACCAAAACCACCACCTAACACCGCACCCTCTAAAATCACCACAACAGTCTGCGGTGCAGCTTCGACTTGCTCAAGCATGGCGCCAAAACGACGGTTAAAATCCACATAAGGTTGTAAGCTACCAACATGGGCTGCTCCACCACACAAACCCGCCATGTCTTTAATGTCACCACCTGCACAAAAAGACCCGCCTTCACCACGGATAATCACAGCACGAATTGAAAGGTCATCACGAATGGTAGTAAAAACTTGTTGAATGGCATTCACCATATTCAAGTTCATGGCATTGCGGCTCTCCGGTCGATTTAACCAGAGATATAAAATACTGCTGTCTTGTTCCAATTGAATGCTATCATCAATATCTATAGCTTGTAGAGAAGTCGAAAGTGTCATGGCTGATTCCTTATTTTTGTTTTTTTGGCAAGATATCCATAAGTTTGCAGATAATCCCCAACATAATCTCATCTGCCCCACCACCAATAGACCCTAAGCGACCATCACGGTACAACTGTGATGCAGGGTTATCCCACATAAAGCCATTGCCGCCCCAATATTGCAAACAGCTATCAGCAACTTCACGAGTTAAACGTCCTGCTTTGAGTTTTGCCATAGAAGCCAGCTTGGTTACATCTTCACCCGCAATGTGCTGTTCACACGCTTGGTAGGTTAATGCTTTAAGCGCTTCCACTTCGGTCATAAGTTCAGCAAAACGGAAATGAATATATTGGTTATTAATGAGTGGCTGACCAAAGGTGGTACGCTCTTTGGTGTAGTCGATGGTCTTTTGGATTAAATTTTCCAACCCGCCAATGGCATTGGCACAAGCCCATAGGCGCTCTTCCTGAAATTGCATCATCTGCATCATAAAGCCCATACCTTCAACACCCACCAGATTACGCTGAGGTACACGGACATTGTCCAAATAAACTTGAGCGGTCGTTGTTGAACGCATACCTAATTTATTCAGCGGTTCTGAAAAACTAATCCCTTTAGTTTTTGCTGGTACAATAATCATCGACTTGTTGACGTGTGGTTTATCGTCAGATGTGTTGGCTAAAAGACAGAAGAAGTCGGCCTGCAGTGAGTTGGTAATCCACATTTTGCTGCCATTAATGATATAGTCATCGCCATCCTTTTTAGCAGTTGTTTTAATGGCTGCCACATCCGAACCGGCATGCACTTCCGATACCGCAATTGAGGCAACATATTCCCCAGCAATTGCCGGTGTTAAAAATTCATCACGCAACTCTTTGCTGCCAAAACGCGCCAAAGCAGGTGTTGCCATATCCGTTTGTACTCCAATAGCTAAAGGCACACCACCACACGCTGCACGACCAATTTCTTCGGCAACCACAAGGTTATAAGAGTAATCTAAAGCCAAACCGCCATTTTCTTCAGGCTTACAAATCCCTAATAAGCCGAGATCGCCCATCTTTTTAAATACATTATGAATTGGGAATTGCCCTGCTTCTTCCCATTCCGGAATATGTGGATTCAGCTCATTTTGAACAAATTGACGTGCTGTGCGACGTAATGCTTCATGTTCAGCAGTAAATTTCATTGTGTTATTCCTATTAATTTTTTTAATTGCGGTAAAGGTTGATTAAAAACGGGACACACCAAAACGAGTTGGATTTAGCTCTCGTTGCTGTGCTTCATAAATGGTCTGTAAAAGGAAAATTAATAATTTTCGGGTATCTCGCGGATCGATAATGCCATCATCATGTAACATGGCCGTATTAAAAAGCGCGGTAGATTGCTGCTCCAATTTCATCGCAGTGCTTTGCTCAAGAAAATCGAGCATTTGCGGATTCGGCTCCTGACCAGAAGCTTTTTGTTTTCCTTCTGCCACAATGCGTAGCACCTTTCCAGCCTGTGCAGATCCCATGACAGCAACATGCGAATTTGGCCAAGCAAAGATAAAATCTGGCGATAAGCTTCGACCACACATCGCGTAGTTACCTGCACCATATGAGCCTGCCACAACAATAGAAATTTTAGGTACGGTACAATTGGCAACCGCTTGAATCAGTTTCGAGCCATGCTTGATAATGCCACTTTGTTCGGCATCGGTTCCCACCATAAAACCTGTGGTGTTATGCAAGAACAATAATGGACGTTTAGTCTGCTCACACAGGTGTATAAACTGAGCTGCTTTCGCTGCTCCTTGAGGCGTAATCGGACCATTATTGGTAATAATACCAATATGCAAACCACCAATTTTTGCCCAACCACATACCGTTAAATCATCATATTCCTGTTTAAATTCTAGAAAATCTGAATCGTCAATAATGCGCGCAACCACTTCTTTCATATTCAGTGGTTGTTTCGGGTCGTTTGGAATCACACCCAACAGTTCATCGACATCGTAACGAGGTTCTTTATATGTCGTTTCAACTGGTTTGATTTGTTCTTTCCAGTTCAGATGTTCAAAAATTTCACGTGCAAGTCGAATACCATCAGCATCATTTTCAGCCAAATATTCTGCTGTTCCAGCGACCTGCGCATGCATTTCTGCACCGCCCAATTCCTCCGCTGTAGCGACTTCACCCGTAGCAGCCAAAAGTAAAGGTGGGCCTGCAAGAAGCATTTCGGTTTGTTTGCGTACAGCAATGACATAATCCGAAAGACCTGGTTGATAAGCTCCTCCTGCCGTTGCATTCCCATGTACCACTGCAAGTTGTGGAATACCTGCCGCAGATAAACGTGCTTGATTGGCAAAGGTCATACCGCCATAGGTAAATACTTCTGCTGCATAATTTAAGTTGGCACCGCCACTTTCGGTCAGCGTAATCAGCGGGAGTTTTTGTTCCAAAGCAATTTTTTGCAAACGCAGTGTTTTCTGTACACCCATGGGCGACATGGTTCCACCTTTAATTGCACTATTACTTGCTGAGACCAAACAGCGCACACCACTGACAAAACCAATGCCGGCAATTACGCCACCACCAGCTTCCGAACCATCTTTATCATCATGCATGTTGTAGCCAACCAAACCGCATAGTTCGATAAAAGGAGAATCTGCATCGAGTAATAACCGTAGACGCTCATGCGGCAAAATCTTGCCTTTCTTGTCAAACTTCGCTTTGGCAGCATAAGACTTATCAATGCTTTTTTGTTGAATTGCACGGACTTCACTCAGCTGAGCAAGCAGTGCCTCTTTATTCTTTTGATACTGTTCACTACCAACAGTAATTTCGGATTGAAGAATGGTCATTTTTATTCCTCACTCCAAACCTGAATTATTGTTGTGCTCGACTTTTTCAGTTTTATCTTTTTTAAAAATTTCAGGAATAAACGCGCGATGGAAACCATTATAAGACTGACTATTTGTCGCCTCGGCTAGTGGATACATGCGTGTCCCTTGCGATGCAGCACCATCAATACGCAAAGTTACACCGGACACAAAAGCTGCGGCATCAGAGAGTAAATAACAAATTGCCGATGAAACTTCAGACTCTGTTCCCATACGTTTTAATGGTACATTACCAGCAAGACTTGGAATAATCACTTTGGCAAAATCACCGCTATAATTATCCATCCCTGATGACACAATCCACCCCGGTGCAACAGCATTTACTCGAACGCCCGATTTACCCCATTCAACCGATGCTGTTTTAGTAAGATTATCCACCCCTGAACGTGCTGCACCCGAGTGCCCCATTCCCGGCATACCACCCCACATATCGGCAGTCATATTGACAATACTGCCGCCATGTTTTGCCATCCATTGGTTATAAGCTTCGCGCATCAGGTAAAAAGTTGAATGCAAGTTATTACGTATAACGGCATCAAAACCATTGGCAGAAATACTTTCCAAGGCAGATGGAAACTGACCGCCCGCATTGTTCACCAAACCATCCAATCTACCGAATTTTTCAATCACCTCGGCAATCATATTTTTGACTTGCTCTTCTTCACGGTTATCACAAACAATGAAATGAACCAAGCCACCATCTTCTATAATTTCTTGGCTTACTTTCTCTAATTTCTCAATTTTGCGTCCTGTAATCACTACTTGTGCCCCCAAAGCGGCAAGCTCATGTGCAGTACAGCGGCCTATCCCTGAGCCACCACCCGTCACAGTCACGACTTTATTAGCAAAAGCATCTGGTCTAAAAATTGATTGATAACTCATCTTTGTTTCATCCATTCATTTTATTTTTCTAAAAGATGTGCCGGAACTTTTACAGGCATATCCAATAATTGTTGTGCAAAGGCCTTCCCTTGCGGATCTATGCGTAGGCTTGCAACACCACCGCCACCCAAGGCATTTTCCAACATAAAATTCAGTGCATTTAAACCCGGTAACTCATAACGAATTACTCGCCCTTTCTCTGCATCCAAAACATGCTGCATATAGCTAGCAACCGCCTGTTCAGTCAGTGCCGCACGAATCCATGGTAAGTATTCTGCTTTACGCGCAATCACACCGATATTGCTATGATTACCTTTATCACCACTGCGGGCATGTGCAATTTCAATCAAAGGAACTTCAATTTCATTCCCTTGATAAACTACACTTTCACCTGCCCCCAAATTAGGGAATTGCTCTGTAGAAGTACCCCGAGGAATCTCAACTGGATAGCGATTGCCCTCAAAATCGATTTCAACATTTACCTGATCTTTATCGATTAAAAATGAAAATAATTTAATCACTGGAGATGCTTTGGGTCGGCCTCCAACAATTCCTGCCAAGGCAGGAGCCATACCTGTTGAAGCTTGTGCAATTTCAGATGCAAAGAACATACATGCTTCTTTAAACATGTGTTTTACAGCTATTTTGACCACAACTTCACGACTATTTAATGTTTGGGCATGTTTGCCGTAGGTACTTTCAATACCTAAAATTTCAACAGACTTTTCACTAAAAGGTGGCACTGAACGCATTGCTAAAACACGTTCACACTTAGTCAAAATCGCATCGGCAATGACTTGTGCTTTTTGTGGTGCCTCACGTCCTGCAATGAGGAAACTCACTAAAACCCGATAACCATCAGGATAGGTCGCGCTGACTTTATATTGTGTAGTTGGTGCTTGCCCTTTTGCACCCGTCACACGAACTCGGTGCTCCCCGACTTGCTCTAAATGCACGTGGCTGAAATCAGCAATTACATCGGGTAGTAAATATGCTTGAGGATTGCCAATTTCATAAACGATTTGCTCAGCAACCGTAGCGGTAGAAACCAGACCACCAGTCCCCTGTGGTTTGGTTACAACAAATGAACCATCTTCACTCACTTCAACCACTGGAAAACCCATATTGTCAAAGCCTTGTACCAAATGCCAATCGGTGAAATTGCCGCCTGTACATTGGGCACCACACTCAATCACATGACCAGCCAAGGAACCTTGTGCTAATTTGTCATAGTCATCTAAAGACCATTGATATTCATTAAGTAAAGGAGCAAGTACCACAGCAGAGTCAACAACACGACCAGTAATCACAATATCTGCGCCTAGATTCAAAGCATCACGAATAGCCACTGCCCCAAGATAAGCATTACTACTCGCTACTTGTTCTGGTAAAGGTTCACCACTAAACATTTCCAGAACATTCTGCTGCTTAAGCTGCTCATGTTTTGGTAAAAGATCGTCACCTAAAACCACAGCAATTTTCAGGTCTAAGCCATACTCTTTAATAATTTTTTGCAAGGCATCGCGGCAAGCCAATGGATTAACACCACCAGCATTACTAATCACCTTAATCTTTTTTTCTGCAATTTTTTTAAGTAGAGGTGCCATCACCCGACTGACAAAATCCAAAGCATAACCATGCTTTGGCTCGACCATCATCGCTTTTGCCATAATCGACATGGTGATTTCTGACAAATAATCAAAGACTAAATAATTAATATCGGTTAAATGCACCAATTGGAAAGCCGCAGTGTTGGTATCCCCCCAAAAACCTGAGGCACAACCTATTTTTACGACACGCCCATCATCCTGCTGATTACTTGTCATTTCATTTCTCATTATTCTGTAT
>OBWT01000643.1_pt1 | contig 10071 bp, 8 predicted proteins | sample 1476541 | NCBI WGS metagenome assembly OBWT01 (sample SAMEA2580134, study PRJEB22360) | human gut metagenome | biome: human gut; feature: human-associated habitat; material: faeces | place: Denmark | collected 2008/2010 | reverse complement strand
TGGCCGATCCCCGTTGACCGTCACGTAGCCGTGAACGAACAGGTTGGTCGGTTTGCGGAAGCCGCTGCCTTCCAGCATCGCCGGCCAGAACAGGCTGTGGAAGTAAACGATGTCTTTGCCGATAAAGTGGTACAGCTCGGCGGTAGAGTCTTTCTTCCAGTACTCGTCGAAGCTGGTGGCGTCGCCGCGCTTGTCGCACAGGTTCTTAAAGGAGCCCATGTAGCCGATCGGCGCATCCAGCCAGACGTAGAAGTATTTACCCGGCGCGTTCGGGATTTCGAAGCCGAAGTACGGGGCATCGCGGGAGATATCCCACTGCTGCAGGCCGGACTCGAACCACTCCTGCATTTTATTCGCCACCTGCTCCTGCAGCGCGCCGCTGCGGGTCCACGCCTGCAGCATTTCGCTGAACGACGGCAGGTCGAAGAAGAAGTGCTCAGACTCGCGCATCACCGGCGTCGCGCCGGATACCACCGATTTCGGTTCGATAAGCTCGGTCGGGCTGTAGGTCGCGCCGCACACTTCGCAGTTATCGCCGTACTGATCCGGTGATTTACACTTCGGACAGGTGCCTTTCACAAAGCGGTCCGGCAGGAACATGCCTTTTTCCGGATCGTAAAGCTGAGAGATGGTGCGGTTTTTGATAAAACCGTTCTCTTTCAGGCGCGTGTAGATAAGCTCCGACAGCTCGCGGTTTTCATCGCTGTGCGTGGAGTGGTAGTTGTCGTAGCTGATGTCGAAGCCAGCAAAATCGGTCTGATGCTCCTGACTCATTTCGCCAATCATCTGCTCCGGAGTAATTCCGAGCTGCTGCGCTTTCAGCATGATCGGGGTGCCGTGGGCGTCGTCGGCGCAGATGAAGTTGACTTCGTGGCCGCGCATTCGCTGGTAACGGACCCAGACATCAGCCTGGATGTGCTCCAGCATGTGGCCGAGGTGGATTGAGCCGTTTGCGTACGGCAGCGCGCACGTTACCAGAATTTTCTTCGCGACTTGAGTCATAGTGGGCATTACATCTTCTATTGTAAAAAGGGGTTTTGATGTTACCGCAAAGGCAATAATTTGGTAAGCCCAAAGCTTATGGTGGGGGAATTATTCCCTTTAAGGTAAACTTAACGCACAAGATTCAACTCACAATAACAAAGGAGTCGGGATGAGTTCGCAATCCCAGGCCAAATCCCCCGAGCGTCTGCGCGCGATGGTCGCCGGGACCCTGGCTAATTTCCAGCACCCAACCCTGAAACATAACCTCACTACGTTGAAGGCGCTGCATCACGTCGCCTGGCTGGACGAGACCGTGCACATTGAAATTCAGATGCCGTTCGTCTGGAACAGCGCGTTTGAAGCGCTGAAGGAGCAGTGCAGCGCCGAGCTGCTGCGCATTACCGGCGCCAAAGCCATTGACTGGAAGCTGACGCACAGCATCGCCACGCTTCAGCGGGTAAAAAATCAGCCGGGCATCAACGGCGTGAAAAACATTATCGCCATCAGCTCCGGCAAGGGCGGGGTGGGTAAATCGTCGACGGCGGTCAACCTCGCGCTGGCGCTGGCGGCGGAAGGGGCGAAAGTCGGCATTCTGGATGCCGATATTTACGGGCCGTCGATTCCGACCATGCTCGGCGCGGAAGATCAGCGTCCGACTTCGCCGGACGGCACCCATATGGCGCCGATTATGAAATTCGGTCTCGCTACCAACTCCATCGGTTATCTGGTGACCGACGACAACGCCATGGTGTGGCGCGGCCCGATGGCCAGCAAGGCGCTGATGCAGATGCTGCAGGAAACGCTGTGGCCGGATCTCGATTATCTGGTACTGGATATGCCGCCGGGCACCGGTGATATTCAGCTGACGCTGGCGCAAAACATTCCGGTCACCGGCGCGGTCGTCGTCACCACGCCGCAGGATATTGCCCTGATCGACGCCAAAAAAGGCATCGTGATGTTTGAAAAAGTCGAGGTCCCGGTGCTGGGTATCGTGGAAAACATGAGCATGCATATCTGCAGCAACTGCGGACACCACGAGCCGATTTTCGGTACCGGCGGCGCGCAGAAGCTGGCGGAGAAATATCATACCCAGCTGCTGGGCCAGCTGCCGCTGCATATCACCCTGCGCGAAGACCTCGATAAAGGGACGCCGACGGTGGTTGCGCGTCCGGAAAGCGAGTTTACCGAGACCTACCGCCAGCTGGCCGACCGCGTCGCGGCGCAGCTGTACTGGCAGGGGGAAGTCATTCCCGGCGAGATAGCCTTCCGCGCGGTCTAATCTCCTCACTATCCTGAGCCGCCCGGCGCTTTTCGCCGTGCGGTTTTTTATTTTTTCCGTCCCCGGTTTTCTACCGGGGAGATAATCACCGCGCGAATAATATTGCTGTTAAATATTATTTATTTTTATTCACATTTAGCGATATTGAGATTAATCAATAAAACATATTGCTAACATTGTTTTCCTCTGGCGGTTGTGCGAGCTTTAATAGCAAAGAAGTAACGATTTTAATTCGCCGTGATGAGATTTAATTTTGGCTTTTTATTTGGCGAAGTGTGGATGTTATCAGTAATACGTATATAAAAACGATGGAAGGAAATTATAGCCGTACACATTTCCGGAGTGCATGATGAATAATATTGCTCTAATCGTTAAGTTACGAGAACTACTGGTTATTTTTATGCATACGCGCTCGCTGCCGGAGAAAGCAGCAGACGCGTTGCGTTATTGCCAGGAGCATCTCCCGATAGCTGAGATTCCGATTGGCGCTTATGGTGAGTACAGTGATATTTTTGAACAGATTGTTTTTTTATCGGATGACAAGAGTCGTACGGCCCCGGATGATTTACTGCGTAGCGGCGGCGATCTGATATTAAGTATTTTAATGCTCTATGAGCAGGTTGCTTCATATATTGCCGTCGAGGAATTTATGCAAAAGCAGAACCGCTTTAACGAATAGCGCTTTGCCCCAAAAAAACGCCAGCGGCAGGGAGAGCGCGCTGGCGTTCAGCTTTTAGCGATGGTAGAAAATCTCGCCATCATAAATTTTGAGGATTTTCCCCTCGGTTTCGGTAATCAGCACGTAGCTTCCGCCCATATAGGTCCAGCGGGTCCCGGCATCCGGCGCAGGCAAATTGCGCTGCTGCCACTGCTTGATGTTGTATTCTGGCGTGAGGTACAGCGGCGGTACGGTATCGCCGATGTGAAATTGTTTGAAGTCCGCGGTGACCCCATCCAGCTCATATTTCTGTATACCTTCGCCGGCCGCCGCCCACGCGCCGCTGGCGCAGGCCAACAGTACGCCCAGAAGCATCATTTTTGTTTTACGCATAATTTCCCCATTATTATCCTGGACACAAAATCGCAGCCTCGTATGATTCCTGATACGTCAAGGGATTGGCAAGCGTTGGTTTGGTTAAAAGTGTAAGCAAACGGTGATGCAGCGCCGTTTTTCATCGGCGCGCGCCTGTTTTGAGAATAATCCGGGTTGAGGAGTGTGTATGTTCCGGCTGGAAGATCTGGCATTGTTTGTCCGCGCTGCGGCGTTAAGCAGCTTCAGCGATGCGGCGCGAGAGGCCGGGCTGCAGCCCGCGCAGGTGAGCGCGGCGATCAAGCGTCTGGAAACGACGCTGAATATCCGTCTTTTTGCCCGTTCGACGCGGAGTTTACGCCTGACGCCGGAAGGCGAAACCTGGCTACCCTATGCCACGCAGATGCTTGATACGCTGCACGCGGGGCTGCAAAAAATCAGCACGCCGGATGACGAAGTACGCGGTACGTTACAAATTGCCGTGCCGTCCGACCTGGGGCGCAACTTGCTTCTGCGCGTGTTTCGCGCTTTTCGCCAGCGCCATCCCGCGCTGCGCCTGCGGATACTGTTTTCCGATCATCGGACCGACGTATTTAAAGATCCGGTGGACGTGGCGTTTCGCTATGGCGATAACGACGATGCCTCGTTTATTTCCCTGCCCGTCGCGCCGGAGAACCGCCGGATGCTGGTGGCCTCGCCCGGCTGGATAGCCGAACACGGTGAACCGAAGACGCTGGAAGATTTGGCCCGGCACAATGCGCTGACCTACGTGCTGCGCGGCAGGGCGTTCGATCGCTGGCCGCTGAGCCTGGACGGGAAGGTCCATTACGTGCAGGTTGCCGGCACTATCGTGAGCGATGATGCGGAGGTGATTCGCCGCCTGGCGGTTGCCGGGGAGGGGATCGCGTTCAAATCTGAACTCGACGTCGGGGATGATATCCGTGAAGGGCGGCTCCAGGTGCTGTTGCCGGAGTATCAGGGCGACGTGGTGCCGCTGAATATGATTTGCCCGCACCGCAAGCAGCTTTCGCCTGCGGTACGGCTGCTGTATGAGGCGGTGAAAGAGGCGTGCGAAGCGGTTCATTCCCGCGCGCCCTCTGCGGGCCGCTAGCGCCGACTCGGGAATGGCACTGGGGTGATAAATCGGCGTGGCTTGTTCCCGGCTCGCGCTGCGCTTAGCCGGGCTACGGATTGGTAGCCCGGACAGGCGCGCCAGCGCCGCCTCCGGGAGAACGATCGGTGCGAAGCTTAATGCTTCACCAGCGTGGCAAAGTAGTAGACCAGCGGAATCGCAAGGATCCACAGCCCAATGGGAATTTCCCGCCACTTGCCGGCAATCGTTTTAATCACCACATAAAACAGCAGCCCGCCGGCAATCCCGGTCCCGAAGCTATTGGCAATCAGCGTAATCATCACCATCATCAGCACCGGCAGGCCGTCGGTGAAGTTTGCCAGGTCCACTTTGCGCAGGCCGCTGAACATGTTCAGGCCAATGAGGATCAGCGCAGGCGCGGTCGCCTCTTTCGGGATCATCAGCGCCACCGGGGTAAACAGCAGCATCAGGAGGAACATCACCGCCGCCGACAGCGCGGTCAGCCCGGTTTTGCCGCCGGCTTCCGCTGCCGCCGAGGATTCAATCAGCGCGGTCGCCGCCGGAATGCCCAGCCAGGGACCAACGGCCGCGGCGATCGAGTCAACCATAAACGGGCGATTGATATGCGGCATATTGCCTTCCTCATCCAGCAGGCCCGCTTCGCCGCCTACCGCCAGCGTGGTGCCCATCGTGGAAAAGAACTCTGAGGCGAAAAAGACGAACAGGAACGGCAGGAAGGCGATATTCAGCGCGCCCAGCATATCGATTTGCCCCAGCACCGGCGTCAGCGAATGCGGCATATCGATAAAGCTGCCCGGGAGTCTGGTGACGCCCATCGGAATGCCGACCAGGGTGGCAAAGAGAATCGCCCACAGAATTGAGCCGGGGATTTTTCTCGCCTGCAGGGCAATGGCCAGAAACAGCCCGCAGAGCGCCACCAGCGCCCCCGGTGAGAGAAAATCGCCGAGCATCAGGGCGTTGGTTTTGGCGTTAGCCAGCACCAGCCCGGCGTTACGGAAACCCAGCACCGCGACAAACAGCCCAATGGAGGCCGTCAGGCCGAGCTTGATCGACTGCGGCACCGAACGGGTCACCACTTCACGCAGGCCGAACCTGGTTAGCAGGAAAAACAGAATCCCCGACCAGCAGGCGATCCCAAGACCAACCTGCCAGCCAATGCCTTCGCTGCCCGCCAGCGTGACGCCGACCAGCACCGAGCCGCCGATGCCCGGCCCGACGATAAACGGCAGGTTGGCATAAAACGCCATCAGCAGCGTGCCGCCGACGAACACCAGAATCGTGCCGGTGGTTGCCGCGCCTTTATCCATCCCGCCAACCGCCAGCAGGCCGGGGATCACCACCAGCAGGTAGGCGGCGGCGAGAAAGCCGGTGATGCCCGCGAGGCATTCGGTGCGCAGCGTGCTGCCGCGGGAATACAAGGCAAAACGGCGCTCCAGCCAGCTTCCTTGCGTGGATGAATGAAGGGTATTGTCGGCCATGCTCAGGCTCCCTGATGATTATTGTTGTGTTCTGTGTGTTCCGGGATTTCCCGGCAGTCTATCAGCGGTTCGACGATCTGGCGGGTGCTGCCGTCGGTCAAACCTAAATCGGTCAAATGCGGCCCGGCGTTACAGGCAAGGCAGGTGCCTTCGATAGCCTTAAATACGCGATAGGGCGGCTCCCAGTCGGCGACCTCCGCGCTCAGGTCGCGAAGCTGGCGGAACTGTCTGGCCAGCTCCGGGGCGGGCAAGTCGGAAAGCATTCCGGCAATCGGCATCGCCACGTGGGCAAGGATTTTTCCCTGCTGAGATAGCGCCATACCGCCGCCGGAGGCGATCAGGCGGTTTGCCGCCAGCGCCATCTCGTCGGCATCGCGGCCGAGCACCACCAGGTTGTGGGAGTCGTGGGAGTAGCTGGTGGCGATGGCGCCGCGCAGCTCGCCCCAGCCTTCCAGCAGCGCAATTTGCGGCGTCGCCTGGTGACGACCGTGGCGGTGCTTAACCCAAATCAGGCTAAACCCGTCCGGGATTTGCACCCGGCCATCGCGGACCTGCACCTCAACCTCTCCCCATTGGGTAAAGCGCGCGCCGCGAATATGCCGCAGGCGGGCGACGCCGTGGCGAATCGCGCCGACGCGGAGGATAAAATCGTCAGGGCTGAGCGGCGGCATCTGCAGGGTATCGCGCGGCGGGGTAATACCCGCCGCCGGCGGAATCGACTCAAGCAGGGCGCCCTCGCGGGCAATCAGCTTCCCGGCGACGTACACCTCCCGCGCGTCGAGCTTTTCTAATGAATCAAAAACCACCAGATCGGCGCGGCGTCCGGCGGCAATCAGCCCCAGATCGTTACGCTGCAGACGGATCGCCGCGTTTAAGGTGGCGAAGCGCAGGACGTCGGTGGCCGGCAGTCCGTGCTCAATCAGCAGGTTGAGCAGGGCGATAATGCCGCCTTTTTCCAGCAGCATATCCGGCGGCACATCGTCGGTGCAGACGGTGATTTGCGAGGAGAGATGCGGCAGCGTTTTTAGCGCGTTAACGATATCCGGCAGCAGGTAAGGGTGCGAGCCGCGAATTTCGATAGTCAGCCCGGCGCGCAGTTTTTCCAGCGCATCATCCGCTGAGGTAAGCTCGTGATCGGAGGTGACCCCGGCGGCAAGGTAGGCCTGAAGATCCGCGCCGCGCAAACCGCGGGCGTGGCCTTCGATCAGCTTGCCGCTGTTGAGACCGGCCTGGATAATCTCCTGCATCCGCTCGCTGCCGTGCAGCACGCCGTGCATGTCCATCACTTCGGCGACGCCGCAAACTTCCGGCCAGGCCAGCATGGTTTCCATCTCCGCGCCGGCAAAATCGGCGCCGGACATCTCCAGTCCCGGCGTCGACGGCACGCTGGAAGGCGCCGCGACCATCACCTGCAGCGGCAGATGGCGGCTGGCGGCGACGGCGTAGCGCACGCCTTCGACGCCCAGCACGTTGGCCAGCTCGTGCGGGTCCCAGAATACCGCCGTGGTGCCCTGAGCCAGCACGATTTCGGCATAGCGTTCAGGCGGCAGGTGGGAGCTTTCAAGGTGGACGTGCGTATCCATCAGCCCCGGCGACAGGAAATATCCCGCCAGCGAGCGGCGTTCGTGGGCATCGGAGCGGCTGCCGCGCGGGTGCACGCTGGCGATGGTTTCGCCGACGATCCCGACGTCGGCCTCGCGGATCTCTCCGGTGGCCATGTCGACGATCTGCGCGTCGGTTAATAAGAGATCGAACGGGCATTCGCCGCGTGCGGCCTGCACGGCGCGGCGGCGGGTTTCAGCACTGCTGGACATAACAACTCCGGCACAAGGATAATGGGGATACTCTAGGGGCAGAGCAAACGTTTGCCCAGATGAATAAATTTATCGCCCGATAACCTCGGGTTATTCTGCATGCTCACCATTGATGAAAACATGATGACTGAACCCTGGCAGCGTCTGCCCGCGCTCTCCCTTAAGCAGATCCAGTATTTTGTGACCCTGGCCCAGCTACGCCACTTTACCGACACCGCTAACCGGCTGGCTATCAGCCAGCCGGCGCTAAGCAGCGCGCTGCGGCAAATCGAGACGGTGCTCGGCGGCAAGCTGGTCAACCGCACCGCCTCGGCGGTGACCTTAACCGATCTGGGGGCGGCGATTTTGCCCCACGCCCGGCGGGTGCTGAGCGTGGCGCAGCTGGCGTTTCAGGATATGCAGCAGATAGTCGAGGCCGGCGGCGATGGTACGGTGCATATCGGGCTGGTGCCCTCGGTGAGCTCGCTGCTGTTTCCGCTGCTGCCGCAAACGCTGGCTCAGGCGTTTCCGCGCCTGAGGGTGGAGTTTCACGATCAGACCAACGACGCCCTGTTTTGCGAGCTGCAGTCGGGAAAGATAGATTTTGCCGTTGGCGCAATAGACAGTTCGTTACCGCCTGAGCTGCAGGTTTATCCTCTGCGCGACGATCCGTTTGTGGCGGTGCTGCACTGCAACGATCCGCTGGCCGGGCAGCCGCATCTGCCGTGGAAGCTGCTCGCGGGGCGCGATATCGCGGTGTTCTCAAAGGGCAATATTCAACGTCTGGTCGGCGCGCTGGCGGAGAGCCATCGCCTCACGCTGAATACGCGTTATCAGGTTGACTATATTGAAACGCTTTACGGCCTGGTGCGTTCCCGGCTGGCGGTGGCGATTCTGCCTGAGCTTTATACTACCCACCTTCAGGATCCGGCGTTAAAGGTGGCGCAGCTTCAGCAGCCCGCGCTGACGCGAACCGTGGCGCTGATGCGCGGGCCGCAGCCCTTGCCGCCGCTGATTGAGGAATGTTTCGCATTATTGCTAAGTTCGCTGCGCTGACCGGCGCGGGGAGGGGAGCCCGACGAACGCAGCGCGCCGCCTGCGGGAGAGGCTGTCAGGGAAGATGCTTAATCAGCACGTCGACGGTGAGATGATTAATGTACTCCAGGGAGTGTGAAGCGAGAACGCCCAGCAGCCGGTTGTGGTGACCGGCAATGATCAAATCAATATTCCGCTGCCGCACGCACGCTTCGACATCGGCAAAACGACGCGTGGTCACTAGCGATAGCGTCTGCACCGGTAGGGCGACCGTGGTGGCCAGTTCATTGAGCAGCGCTTTGGCCTGAATCACCTCCCGGGAAACGTCATCATCCAGCAGGCTGTCGGAGACATAATTAAGCGACCGGTAGTCGGTGCTGATATGGGCGATGGTAATACGCATAGCGTTTTCTTCCGCCATTTTCGCGGCGTGCGCCAGCAGCGGAACGCCGTCAAGGCTGCTGTTGATCAGCACCAGAGCATGGTGATAAACGGACATAACGATACCTCGACGCAGGGTGATACCTGTTGATAATTTTGTGCCTGCGGCGAGGGGAAAGCAAATGAAACTCCGGACGGGGTAAGTCCCGCAGCTGGCCGCCGCGGGAGCTTATTTACGGCGTCACGATATTGAACCAGAACTCAAATTTATCCATATAGCCCAGCATCTCATCCAGCTTCGCGCCGTCGCCGGTCACTTTGACTTCACCCTTATCCTCCGCCTGTTTTAGCGTTTCCTCTTTCAGAATGATTTTGTTCAGGGTGGCGCGATCCAGCGCGATGGTAGCGTCGGCGTCTTTGGCTTCGGCATCGGCGGTGTGGTTAAGCACGCCGTTTTCCAGCTCTAGCTTATATTTACCGCCATCGTTGCCAAGGTCGATATTGAACACCGCTTTGGCGGTTCCGGCTTTTTCGCCGTTGATATGGACCGCAAGATAGTCGAAAAACATTTCCGGGGTCATGGCCCGCACGGTATCCGGGCTGGCGGTATTCGGCGTCGGGCCTTTCACGACGCCGTTGCGTAGCTCCTGCGCGCCGGTCAGGTAGAAATTACGCCACGGTCCTGATTCCGCCTGATAGCCCAGCTGCTCCAGGGCGTCGGCTTCCAGATTGCGCGCCTCCAGATTACCGGGATCGGCGAAGACAATTTTACTCACTACCTGAGCTACCCAGCGATAGTTGCCCTGGTTGTAATCTTCTTTGGCTTTCTTGAGGATAGCGTCGGCGCCGCCCATATAATCAACGAACTTCTTCGCCGCTTCTTCCGGCGGCAGCTCGTCCAGCGTAGCCGGGTTGCCGTCGAACCAGCCGAGATAGAGGACGTAGGTGGCCTTCACGTCATGGCTGAAATATATCAA
>OBWT01000638.1_pt1 | contig 10139 bp, 10 predicted proteins | sample 1476541 | NCBI WGS metagenome assembly OBWT01 (sample SAMEA2580134, study PRJEB22360) | human gut metagenome | biome: human gut; feature: human-associated habitat; material: faeces | place: Denmark | collected 2008/2010 | reverse complement strand
AGGCACTTGCCGATTGAAACGGCGGGCGATACCGCCTACCGCCGCTTTTTTCCGCTGGCGCAGGCCTGCGATGAAGTGCTGTTCGATCTGAAAATCATGGATGAAACGCTGGCCCGCGAGCAGCTGCGGATGAATATGCCGCGGGTGCTGGATAATTTCACCCGTCTGGTAGAAGCGCATATTCACGTGATCCCCCGGGTGCCGCTGATTCCGGGATTCACGCTTGATGAAGCGAATTTCCGCCGGATTCTGGCGTTTTTGGCTCCCTTTAAGCTGCCGGAAATTCATCTTTTGCCGTTCCATCAGTACGGCGAACCCAAATATCACTTACTGGGAAAAAAATGGTCGATGTCGATGATTAAAGCCCCTGCAGAATCTGAGATTCAGCCATTCAGGACGCTGGCCGAACGGGCCGGTTTTAGCGTGACCGTCGGCGGATAACGCCTGGAGGATGCTATGGATTTCACTATCGTTGCCGTCACGGCATGCGTCAGCGGCGTCGCTCACACCTATATGGCTGCCGAGCGGCTGGAAAAAGTCGGCCACCAGGAGAAATGGAATATCAAAATAGAAACCCAGGGCGCGTTGGGGGTGGAGAACAAAATTATGGCCGACGATATCGCCCATGCCGATGTCGTTCTGCTGGTGACGGATATTGAAATTGACGATGCCGGACGCTTTAGCGGCATCCGCACCATTAAGACCAGCATCAAAACCTTTCTGCTGCAGCCGCAGCAGATTGTCGACGCGGTGAAATGCATTATGAAAAAGCCGGTGGTTTATCTTGAGATCCCGTGAGTACACCGGTGATTTTGTCGCCCAGGCAAGGCGCTTGCGCCGCGGCCCGGGGAAATAGCACTGCGCCCGCTCAGACTTCCCCCGGTCGCGCTGCGCTTACCGGGGCTACAATTCCATGCGATTTTTACGCCACGCCCAGCAGCCATTTCTGCGCGGGCGTCAGGCGGCTGGCGGTTTCCGGCGTCAGCCAGCGCTGCTGATCCTGCTGCGCGGTATCCGCTCTGTCGATATATAAACCGTGCAGCACGCGCCTTCTGCTGCCAACGCGGTTGCGCGTCCCGCCGTGCCAGGCGTGGGCGTTATAAATCATCACGCTGCCCGCCGGCGCGGCGAATACCACCTCATCAGGATGCGCCAGCTCCGGGTCATCCAGCACCGCTTCCGGCAGCTCCGGACGCAAATGGGTACCGGGAATAATGCGCGGCGCGCCGTTTTCCGCGCTCAGGTCATCGATAGCCCAGATGGTATTCACCAGATGCACTTTCGGAAAATCGTGACGCGGCTTTTTCCAGTCCGCATGTAGCGGCTGATGGCCGCCGTTGAACAACGCTTCCCGCGCGTTCAGGCTGGAAACTTTAAAATCCCCCTGAAAAACATGCCGACAGGCGGAGAGAATCAGCGGGTGGGACCAGACCTTTTCCCAAATCGCGCCTTTGTTAATCAGGTTGGCGATGCGGGTTGCCGTCGCCTCCTGGTGGTGCTCGATCGCCAGATTATCGCCCTCTCTCTCGACGATGGCGTCGATAAGCGCGCGCATCGCCGCCAGCCACTCCGCGTCCACCACGTTATGCACAACGGTGTAGCCCAGGGTATCCAGCTCCTGTTTCATTGCCGGGCTCAGCGCAACGTTCGCCCCCAGCGCATCCAGATAAACCGCAGATTGTTGTTCCATCTTTATATTCCTTAACTTATCGATAACACAAAATAAACTCTAATCGGCGGCGGGCGGGAATACATGAGGGCAAAACTACGAAAAACTGGACGAGCGTACGCGGCAGGGAAAAGTGTGATGGCCATCAAAATCCAGCTTTTCCCCCTTCCTGCAGGGCAATCATTAGCGAAGCCGCCTGATACAGAACAAACCTGTGCAGATAAAATAGATTATAATCAAGAGGATAATTGCTCTCTTCTAAGGCATACGGAATGATTGACGATCTGGCGGATATTTTAAATCGTTTAGTAAATCAGAAAGATAATCTGCACGTCAGGTTCCCCGACCCGGATATATCCGAGCCCGCGCTGGCGTTTAAGGTGCCCTTTCCACGGCTGGAAATTGTGCTTGAGGGTGAGCTTAAGGAGAGCGGGCTGCCGCTGTCGGAGACAATGCTCTCCGCCTCGCAGGTGCTCTACGTTCAGGCGGGTAAATGGACGCTGCCGGAATGGACCGCGCCGGCGTCGACGTTAAGCATTCTGTTTGGTCGCCAGAAGCTCGGGTTTTGCGTTCAGCACTGGGACGGCAGGCAGCTGCGCACGGAAAAGCAGAACGTCGCCCGCCTCGGACCGCGCGTGGGCTCCTACCTGCTGCTGTCGCTCAATGAAATCTGCCTGCAGCCGGACCCGGTAACCGCCAGGCTGGTGGTCGCGGCCCTGTTGAGCCACTGCCTTGAGCAGCTGGTCGGGCTGGAGATGCGCGTCAGCCGCAGCCGCGATCTGTTTCTGGCGGTACAGGATTATCTCGAAGAGCATCTCACCCAGCCGCTGACCCGCGAGTCGGTAGCGAAGCGTTTTCATATTACGCCCAACTACCTGTCGCATATATTCCAGAAATCCGGTTCCGTCGGTTTTAATGAGTTTCTCACCAGCGTCCGCCTGGAAAAGGCGAAAAAGCTGCTGCGCGGCTACGACCTCAAGGTCAAAGAGATCGCCCACAACTGCGGTTTTGTCGACAGCAACTATTTCTGCCGGGTGTTTAAACGCTACACCGAGCGCTCGCCTTCCGAATATCGTCGCCACTGCCGCAGCGCGCAGCAGGGATAGTTCACGCGGCCCATTCAACCCGTCCGCGGCCGTTATTTTTCGCCTTATAGAGCGCGTCATCGACTTTTTAATAAACAGGTTCTGCGGCTCGTCTTGATGGCGCAGACCGACGCCAATGCTGATCGACAGCGGGTTATCGTGGTTGATCAGGATCGCGCGGGCATTTTGCAAAATCGACTGCGCCAGTTCATCCACTTCCTGCGCCGACAGGCCATCGACAATAATGGCAAATTCTTCTCCGCCAATCCTCGAAGGCAACACCTTATCGCTGGTGAGCTTCGCCAGCTGTTTGCCGAGGGCAAACAGCACTTCGTCCCCTACCAGATGACCCCAGGTGTCATTAATTTTCTTGAAGTAGTCGATATCCACAATCATCAGCGCCAGCCTGCGCCCCTCCTTCTCGCGAATGGTGTCGATAAAAAAGCGACGGTTGGGCAGCTGGGTCAGCTCATCCTTGAGCGATTGCGAACGCGCGTCGACGTACAGGAGATTGATGCGCTCAATAATTTTGTAGACCCCGACCGCGCTCAGCAGCATGCCGGACAGGCGCAGCAGATCTTCGCAGTAGTACCCCATCCAGCGCGGCTGGTGGAATATTTCGTCCATCAGATCGAAAGTGCCCCCGGCAATCCACAGCAGCAGGCCGTAGCGTACCCAGTTAACCGCCACGTGGTTCATCCGCACCTTGGTTGAGCTCCAGAGCATAAACAGCAGAAAGAGCAGCGCCAGCAGATCGATATACATCCCTGGATTCGTCAAAATTTCGCGCCACGGCCCCAGCGGCGGCGAGACGAACGCGCACAGGCTCGATACGGCGACGATCGCCAGCAGTGCCGGAAAGATATGGGTTCGGGAAATAGAAGACGAGGGTTGAATATGAGTGTTTTTTTCGCGTTCGGGCATGGTCAGGTCTCATTACAGCGCGTCTTGCCAGGGTTTTTAGCATAACAGCGCAAAGCGTTTGCGCGAACTGTAAAGGTGCGATGTCTGACGATGCGCAGCAGCGAGCAGAAGAGAGTGGACTGACCCCGCGGAATGTTCCAACCTACTACCAATCCATGGCGAGGAAGTCAGTGGCGCGAATATTAAAGAGTTAACGCTACGAGGATGTGGCAATCGGTGCTGGGGGAAAGGTCTTTTCTGGACTCCGGGAGCGGTCTTCCATTTTTAGCCCGATGGCCGATGCAGAAGGGGCGGACTCCGCTATGCAAACAAGGCAGTGCTGACGCAGTTTATAACGCTCTGGTCCGCCGCAGACTCAGCCTCAAGGCTATCTCGAACTATCAGCTTCAACGTTAACGCTGACGTTCAGTCTCTTCGCCTCCATGGTTATTATCTTCCGGGCAAGGGCCCTGTCGCCGCCGTGCACCCGATCTATCAGCGCCTGGACGATTGTCATCATAAGAAAGTGCTGATTAGCCGGAGAGAAATCGGTCATATCAATCCCGCAATCCGCCAGCTGCTGGTGCGCATCGCGCTCTGTCTGAGTAATAAGGTCAGTCACTTGCTCTTTCATTTGTTCGACGCGCGCAAAAACCACGCGATTAATGATTTCGATTTGCTCAGGTGTAAAATTTTTGTCCATTATTATGCTCTCATCACAGTCTGAAGTAATTAATCAGCCAACCAGCCTCAACCCTTTCGCCACCACTCTTTTGAACTCTTCACAATGCCTATGCTCCGGCTGCGTGCAGCGCGCTGCGTGCTTCAGCCCGCGGCTTAACAGCTGCAGCTTGCGCACGGTGGCATCAATCTCTTTCGCACGCTGGAGGAGCAGCCCCCGGTCAATCGTGACCCCGGCTTGCGAACCAAACATCGCGGCGAGTTCATCCAGCGTAAACCCTGCCGCCTGCCCCAGCGCAATGAGCTGCAGCTTATTGAGCACATTTTCATGGTACTGCCTTCGCAAACCATTACGGCCAACAGGCTGAATTAATCCCTTTTTTTCGTAATAACGCAATGCTGAGGGTGTAACGCCGGAGAGGTCGGCAATTTGTCGGATATCCAGCGCTTTCATGGTTGACTTAAACCTCGCTTTAAGTTGCACACTGGCTACCAGCCTGACATGCATTGGAAAAGGAGTACACCCTGGATACGATTATTGTTGTTAAAACTGTCATAACGGGTATTGGCGCAACGCTGATCATGGATTTGTGGTCATGGTGTCAAAAATACATCCTCAAGATACCGCCGCTGAACTATGCCCTGGTCGGTCGCTGGATATTATGGCTAGCCAGAGGAAAGCTCTGCCATCGCACCATCATCTCAACTCCGGAAATGGCTGGGGAGAGGCTTACCGGCTGGGTATTTCACTACCTGACCGGGATCGCTTTTGCTTTTGTCCCTCTGCTACTGAGCGGCGCCGTCTGGCTGGACGCCCCCTCGCTTACATTAGGCCTGCTGGCAGGCGGGTTAACCTTATTTGCGCCGTTCATCATTCTTCAGCCCGCATTGGGCTTTGGCATCGCGGCGTCGCAAACACCTCGCCCATCGCTGGCTCGCTTGCTCAGCGTGCTCACGCATCTGGCCTGGGGATTCGGACTCTATATCGCGGCTCTGGCAATCAGAGCGTGGGAATAATGGCTTAACAGACCACCAGGGGTCAGAGTGAGGCTAACTGCCCCCTTCGCGGTACGGGAATATTGCGCGGCTCGCTCACCCGACCAACCGTTAGCAACCCATATCACCTGTTTTGCCGCTGTAGCTGATTATGCTGCTCAAGCTCATACTCAATAAAGGCGTCTATCATGGACCGATACACTTTCTCAATAATCACTTCGGGCAACCCTGCCGCAGCCGCCTTCTCGCGAACCCGATCAATAACCTGCTGCACGCGTTCTGGCGCGCGTACGGCTGCGTGGTCTGTTTTAAATGCGGCGGCGGCCTGAACACACTCAGCGCGCTGAGCAATCAGGCTCACCAGTTCGCTATCAATCGAATCGATCTGACTTCTGACATCGGCAAGGGTGGAAAACGTCATTATTTGAACCTCAAAACTAGTACATGGGTTCATAATGATATAGTAAATTTCGCCCGATTCCACGCCTGGCGTCTATTCAGGCAGCGTTGGCCAGCTTTTCTTCAAGGCCGATGCCGGCGGCGCGCTGCAGCGGTGACCTTTCGTTTTTATCCGCGGACGCGCGTATTTGTTAGTGATAGAGCTTAGCCGGACAGCGGTGGTCGCTGGGTACGTATAGCCGCATAGAGGGAGCATAGCTCCTGCAGGCTGTTGGTCCCCATACGCTTCATCAGCCGGGTACGCTGGACGCTGACCGTGGACGGGCTGACCCCGCGAATACGGGCAATATCATCCAGAGAATGGCCGCGTAAACTGAGCCTCATGATCTGTTGCTCGGCATGGGTAAAATTAAACGTATCGGGCAGATAAGCAACGCTTTGGTTCTGGGCCAATAACAGGCCCATCACTTTTAACGCCTGACGCAGCTCTTGGACCGTCAACCTCTCTGACAAACAGAGCTTTAGCAGGCCCGGAAACAGCCGGTTGATGGCCTCAAAATGGCGCTCAGAGGTGATGAAGATGGCGTAGTGCTCCGGCGGATGGCGAAAGAACAAAGCATATATCTCCTGGATATCCATCCCGCAGGTGACATACACGCAGTTGCTTAACCCCGCATCCGCGCCATCGCTCATCTCCTGCAATAGAGTCTCTACGCCAGAAATAAATACACGATCCTTTCCATGAATAGTCATCTTGAAGTCCCGAGGTTACTGTCTTTTATTATCCTTCCATATGGATAGTTTTCTGAGAGTGTTATGTCGTCCGTCAGGCAGATCAATAGCGCAATCTTATCCGTTTAGCTTTCGTTTAGGTAAAGGAATCGGAAGCATTGACTTCGGTTTAACCATTGAAACTATCAGAGTATTTTTAAGTTTTAACAAAATGAGCGTCTAAAAATATAGGAATACGATTACCGCCAGTTCAAATAAAGCCTTAAATTCACGCAAAAAAAAGCATCAAAAAACCACAAAATAATATATAACACCATGATAAATATGGTAAATATATAATTAGGATTATCTTTATAAATAACATAAAAAAAATTCAATCTCTCTTTTTAATATTCAGATCTCGATCTCAAAACATCATTTCATTTTGTGTAAAAGTTATTTTCAATAAAATTACAGGTAGTGCGAGTTAGTCATCGTCAGGGAATAAAGAATAATGTGTGGTGAATCCCCCTAAGCGGCGGGGTCATGCTGAATTGAGGAATACCCTCATCAACGTTTCGTTTTTATTGACGAATCAGGAGGTCAGCGCCTGATTCACCGGGAGGCACCCGGCACCACACCACCATCTAATAATTTAATGTGTATCGTTCTGCCTGCTTTACGGCAGGTAATTTCTTGTACCTTTGGAAAATAAAAAAAGTAGAGGCACCCTATGTTTCGTTCCTTATTATTAGTCACGATCCCTTTTATCAGTATTGCTGCCCACGCGGTGACGTTTGATTATCGTCATGAAACCAATGACAAAGCCGGCAATAATCATAAAGACAGACTGCTGATGTCGCACCGTTTTGCCAATGGCTTTGGCCTGTCGCTGGAAGGGAAATGGAAAGGTTCGCAGGATAAAAATAAAGCCTATGATGAAACCGTCAGTAACGGCACCGAAGTGGTGGCAAGCTATGTGCATAAAATAAATAAAACCTTTCAGATAGAGCCTGGCTTCTCTCTGGATACCAGTTCGTCTTCAAACAACTACCGCCCTTATCTGCGCGGTAAAGCCAACCTGACGGATGACCTCAGCGCCTCGCTGCGCTACCGCCCTTACTACAAGCGCAATTCAGGCAATATCGGCACGTCTAAAGACACCTCAGAGAACGGCTATAATCTGACCAGCGTTCTTTCCTGGAAATTCCTCAAAGATTATCAGCTCGATTATGAACTGGACTATAAAAAAGCCAACTCCGCGGGGGTTATTTTAGCGGATAACGAAAGCTACGACTGGACCCATGATTTTAAGTTGACCTATAAATTTGATAAAAACTGGTCTCCTTATATGGCCATCGGCAACGTATCCGGCAGTAAAACCACCGATGAACGCCAAACGCGTTATCGCGTTGGTGTGAAATACTCCTTCTGATAACTTCCTGTCAGCCAGATAATAAATAAGGGTTTTATTAAACCCTTATTTTCATTAAGAGGATAATAATGAAGATTGCAAAAATCACCCTTGCATTGGGCGCTCTGAGTCTCTTCTCACTGAGTGCTGGCGCCCAGGAGAACGCGCGGCTGAGCAGCGTAAAGCAGTTCGCTGACGTCGTGCTGGATAAAGCGGGAGATCGGTACGGCCATCACTCTCCTCTGCTGGCAAACGGCGTGGATCCTCGCACCGGCAAGCAAATGGAATGGGTCTTTCCGGACGGTAAAGTGACCGTGCTGTCGAACTTCTCGGCCCAGCAAAACTTGATGCGGGTGCTGGTAGGGTTAAGCAACCTGACCGGCGAAGCAAAATATAAGCAGCGGGTCACGGAGAATATTCGCTACTATTTTGACCACTATCAGGACGCCAGCGGACTACTGCTGTGGGGAGGCCATCGCTTTGTTGATTTGAAAACGCTGCAGCCTCAAGGCCCGAGCGAAAAGGAAATGGTCCATGAACTTAAAAACGCGTACCCCTATTACGACATGATGTTTGCCGTCGATGACAAGGCCACCGCGCGCTTTATCAAGGCTTTCTGGAACGCTCATGTTTACGACTGGAAAACGCTGGAAACCAGCCGTCACGGGGAGTACGGCAAACCGATGGGCGCGCTCTGGCAAAGTGATTTTGTCCAACAGCCGCCCTTTTTCGCCACCAAAGGCCTGAGCTTTCTCAATGCCGGCAACGACCTTATCTACTCCGCATCGCTGCTCTATAAATACGATGGCGACGCAGGCGCGTTGACGTGGGCGAAGCGTCTGGCCGAACAGTATGTACTGCCGCGAGATAAGAAAACCGGACTGGGCGTCTACCAGTTTACCCAACCGCTAAAACGCGCCGACACCACCGATGATAGCGACACGCACTCGAAATACGGCGACCGTGCGCAGCGTCAGTTTGGTCCCGAACTGGGCCCGGACGCGCTGGAAGGCAATATGCTGCTGAAGGGCCGGACCAGCACGCTCTACTCAGAAAATGCGCTGATGCAGCTTGCCCTGGCCAAATCGCTCGGCAAAGACGGTGACGATCTCAAAAAATGGACCCTTGATGGCCTCAAAGCCTTCGCGACCTACGCTTACGATGAGCAGAACAATACCTTCCGCCCGATGCTGGCCAACGGCACGGATCTCTCCGGCTATGCGTTAAAACGCGATGGCTATTACGGGAAAAAAGGCACGGTGCTGAAAACCTATCCGGCAGGAAATGAATTTCTTCTCTCCTACGCCCGCGCCTGGACGCTTGAACCGGATCGTGCCATCTGGAAAGTCGCCCGCGGCATCGCGAAAGGCCAGGGTTTAGGCGATATCGGTGAACCCGGCGGCGCAAACCGCAGGCTGAATAGCCAAACGGAGAACCATCAGCCGTATGCGATTTTCGCCCTTATCGACCTGTGGCAGGCCACCGGGCAGCAGGACTATTTGACGCTGGCGGATCGCATCGGCGCGAACATCATCAACAACCAGCGCCTCAACGGCTTTTTTGTCGATGACCCTGAGGCCGAATATGCCAGTATCGATAGTATTGCCCCCTATGCGCTTCTCGCCCTGGAAGCCGCCTTCCGCAACACGCCGGACGCGGTGGCGCCGTTCCTGAACGGCGCGGGATTCACCGAGGGTGCTTATCGGCTGGCTGACGGAACGGTTCGCTACTCCACCCGAGATGACGAGCTGTTCAGGCTCAGACCCGGCGAACAGCTCAAACCGAACGGCAAAAAATAAAACGGTCCCCCCACCGCCACCGGTGGGGGACCGTTCCGCGATGGGACAGCTCCACTTGCACAGCGCCGGACCGCCCGGCGCTTAATTTCCGGCATCCAGCGCCGACACCGCGCGCGAATAGGCCGCTATCGCCAGCGCCACATCATCGGCGGTGACCGACTCAGCGGGATGATGGCTGATGCCGCCTTTGCAGCGCACAAATAGCATCGCTGACGGCCAGCGTTCGGCCATGGCGATAGCGTCATGCCCGGCGCCGCTCGGCAGCGTCAGCGAACGCCCCTGCACTTCCTGCACCGCCTCGTTCAATACCTGCTGCAATCCGCTTTCGCAGGCGGTAGCGGCAATCCGGTAAAACTCTTCGGCGCTGAACCGCAGCTGGCGACAAGAAGCAATGGCCTGCGCCTCATTCAGCAACGTATCCAGCAGCGCATCCAGCGGCTGGGCTTTCGGCCCCCGGAAGGTGCGGGGCAGCAAGGGCTGGC
>OBWT01000635.1_pt1 | contig 10181 bp, 10 predicted proteins | sample 1476541 | NCBI WGS metagenome assembly OBWT01 (sample SAMEA2580134, study PRJEB22360) | human gut metagenome | biome: human gut; feature: human-associated habitat; material: faeces | place: Denmark | collected 2008/2010 | reverse complement strand
TATTGTAATTACAAAGAAGCGTTATTTTCATTTTGCATTGCTAACTGAATGCTGTCTAAACGTGTTCCCTGAAATGACAATACAGTTCCTTCTTTAAATATTCGACGTGCAAGTGTAGTAAGCACCGTTCCCGGTAAAGCTTCAATCTGCAACCTCACACCTCGCTCCCATGCAGCTTGGATGGTACTTTCCCAATCTACAGTTCGGCTCATATTAAAAGCCAAGTCATCACCAATCTGTTCTGGCCTGCTAAGCGTACGAGCCGTTGTACCACTTAAATAACGTATTTTAGGCTGCTTTAAAGTCACTCCCTCCATAGACGCTGCAAGTTGCTTTGCTTGCTGACTTAATAATTCACAGTGCGATGGCACCGATACATCTAATTTTTTTGCCACCACGCCTTGTTGCTTTGCCAAAACAGCAACTTGGTACATGGCTTCAAAGCTTCCTGAAATAACGATCTGGTTATGTGCATTAATATTTGCAACAAACACCTGTGGCGTTATTTCATAAATCTGTTTGACCCATACTTCTACTGCTGAACGATCTGCACCAATCAAGGCGGTCATACCATAGCCCACCGGATAGGCGTTTTGCATGAGTTCACCGCGATAGGCAACCAAACGAATAGCATCTTCATAGGATAAAACTCCCGCTACAACCGCCGCTGACCATGCACCGATTGATAAGCCCGCAACATAATCTGGTGTTAAGTTTTCCACACTTAATAGTGCAGAACTCACCACACCTGAAATCAGTAAACAAAGCTGTACTGCACGTGTCGATTGCAATGCAGCCGGACTATCTAGCATCAAGACATCTTCTTTGAGTGCATCCGATGCACGCTCAAGGTATTCTTTAACTAGAGCGGTTTGAGGTAAGTCGTGCAACATATTGCTTCGTTGCACACCTTGCCCCGGATATACCCAAATTGAAGCCATGATATCTATTCCCTAATTCCATGGGTTTTCTAATAAAACAGCACCATCAGAACGTTTCAATAGAACTTTTCCACTGTTCTCAGCCCATTCTTTTAATGCCAAACCACCTTGTGGTAGTTGCAGTTGTATATCCACATTAAGCGCTGCTTGCTGAAAATTTTCGAGTAGCTCAATTGCCAGCTTTTTGGCAAAAGATTGTTCAGCTCGAATCAACAGATCTATGTCACTTTGTTGGGTTACTGTTTTAATGCCAGTTGCCAGTTCAAACCCGAAACTTCCTGTATATCCCCAACATCCTGAAAATTTTTTCATAATGCTGGAAATGCTCTGTAAACGTTCTGCCAAGTGTGCAAACTGCTGCATATCTACATGAGTCAATTCTTCGGGTTTAAGCTGTCTGCTAATTGCAGATCGTGGCATTTGCGCTGCATATCGTTGATGACGAAATTGCCCCCTTATACCCACAGCCACCTGATCTTCAGGAGTAATTTCCCGTCGAACTACAACGGGATCACCGCGTAGTAACACCTCTTTCACCCAAAGCGGAGCATCATCAGCCAAGCAGTCGGCTGTCATGCCCCACAGCAAATCATGGGCTTCGAGATTAAGTTTCATGACCATTGCTCACGCAATAATTCACGAACCTTCTTAGACATCTGACGGTTTTGTCCGTGAAGTCTTTGTTCCAGTCCTCTAGACTGCTCAGCATTAATTTCTTTAAATGCTTGAGCAATCACCTGCTTCGCTAACAAAAGATCATCATTTGTCGGTTGTTCAGGGTTTTCAACAGATAACAGTTCAGATAACAAACCAAGCGTGGCATAACTTTCAATGTCATAAGCCATTGGCGGAATGCTTGAGGCCAATTGCTCTAACTCATCAACTGATCGCAAGGTAACGCGTGCAGCAGATTCCTTACCCATCGCATGCACCATAACACCTGAATCTTTTAAGGCAATAATACGATTGGCTTGATATCCATGCGCCAAGAAAGCACCCGACATCGATTTACCAACCAACAAGCTAACAATAGGATGGCCTGCTAATCTGGCTCTAGCATAGCTATCTACTGCACCCGCTAAAGCTTGATGAATGCCTAATAATTCTTCACGGCGCCCATAGGCCTGACTTGGAACATCAACCAGACATAAAATGCCGCGTTTAGTTTCTGCATTTGCATCGGCTTGAATCACCTCATCAACCGCTTTTGCTAAATTCCAGCCTTCTAAGAGTCCAACTTCGCCTTGTCTTGCCCGTGGGAACAGATTATTACTATCTTGCACAACTGCAATCACACGCACTGCTTGCTGATCAATCTGACCATCAGCTACCCAAACAGAAGCTTGAAAACCTTCAACTGTCTTAAAGCCTTGTGTCAGTGCTTTAAACCAATGTGCACCACGAGTAGATGCTTTTAATGTATCAACGGCGATATTCATGCTTGCTCTCCTTGATACAAAGCTTGAACTTGTGCTGGGGTAATTTGCTCACCAGTATCAACTTGTTGTAGCTTTTCTAAATAGAATGAGTAATTTGAACTACGATGCTGGTGAGGTACGCCTTGAGTTAAATAATCGATGACTTGCTGACGAATTTTCTGGCGATCATCGTCTACATAAGCATCTGCCAAACCACTAGTGAAGCGCTGATTACCACCAGTAATACTCCATATAAATGGACGATCTTTGGCGTTATATTCTTGAACACCAGCTTCTTGTTCAATTACTTGCGGGCCATTTAAGCCTAAACGCCCTTCTTGTGTCATTACAATATAGCTACATAGGCCAGCCGCAATTGACATACCGCCAAAGCACCCTACACTGCCTGCAACTACTGCAATCACAGGTTGATACTGACGTAAGTTCACAATTGCAGCCTGAATCTCAGCAATGGCTGCCAAACCCAGATTTGCTTCTTGTAAACGAACGCCACCCGTTTCTAAAAGTAAGATTGCTGCTGTTGGAATGCCTTTCAGGTTGTCTTCAACTGCAAGCTCTAAGGCTCCCGCAATTTTGGCACCGCCCACCTCGCCTAAACTTCCACCTTGAAATAAGCCTTCAATTGAAATTAAAACCACTGGGCGTTCTTGAATAGATCCTTTTGCAATCACTACACCATCATCGGCTTGTGGGACAATATTTTGCTGAACCAACCAAGGCGACATAACACGGGCAAATGGGTCGAGTAACTCTCGAAAAGTCCCTTCATCTAATAATGCTTTAGCACGCTCTCTGGCGCTGAGTTCAATAAAATCTTGTTTATTTAATAAACTTTGGATATCAGTCATGCGCAATCTCCTCTAATGCTTGTTCCAGACGTAAGCGCACGACACCGGGAGTTGCACCAAAGTCATGAATATCAATATTGACGGCAGGTGGTATTTGCGCAGTAAAAATTCGTTCAAAAACATTGTGCCAACGTGCTGCACTGCCATCTACCGAAGTCACTACATGAATAGAAGCTTTTCCAGTTTCACCAGGTTCCATCAAAATTTCTAAATCGCCAGAGCCGACACATCCTACCAACGCTTTTTTTACAGGTGGCTCTGTTGCAACAAATTCAAAATGAAGTGTTTCCATAATCAAAATCCCTCTTTATTTTTTAAAGATGACTGCTGAGCACGATCTATAAACAATGTTGTTGCCAACAAATCTGCGGCACCACCAGCGGAGGCTTTCATCCGAAGTAGATCAATCTCTAAAAGATGCAAAGCTCGGCGACCTTCTAAGCTTGAGCTGCCGCCCAAATCAAGTACTTGCTGAGCACCTTGTTGCATACGCTTTAAACCCGATGTTCCCGAGCGATAAAGCACACAGGTATCGGTCAGGTCAGTCATCATGGCAAGTAAGGCATCTAAGCGAGCGAACTCTTCTTTCATTGGTTTACTACGACTTTGGTAAAGCTGCTTTAACCCAAAATTCACAATAGTTGGAAAACCTTGTTGTGCCTGTTCTTTGGCACCTAAGATGCCTAATTTTTTCTGTACTTGTTGGCCATGACTCAAAGCCTTCTTTGGAATAAAGCGATCTTCAAGCTGAGCAATCTGACCAGCTAAATGGCATAGCTCAACAGCCGATAAATATTGTTGATTCGTGCGTGCCAATGCTGCGGCCGTCACCATTAAACCCAAGGCCCAAATTGCACCGCGGTGTGTATTTACACCATTTGTTGCCAACATCATGGTCTTTTCACCTTGGCGACCGATTTCTCCAATGTGTTCACGCAAGGCTAAACAAACCTCACCATGATGTATGGCTGCTTGAGCCATTGCCTCAAACATAGGTTCTAAACTTTTTGCAGAGCGCTCCATTAATTCCAAAGTCAGGTCATCATGTGCGCCACTGCCACGCCGATCAACCAAAGCTGGTTTCGGTGTCAGATTAACTTCATCAATTAACGCTTCGACCGCTAAACTTGCCAAAATATGACTATCGCTGAGCGTTTGATATTTAACTTGTGCCATCATTACCAACTCCTGAATTTTGCAGGGGGTTGATATAAACCATCAGACCATGTCACCAAGTCGGCAATATTTTTAGCAGCTAAAAGTTCACGTGTGGCATCGGTACGGCGAATACCTAAATCTTCAGGAAATACCACCAAACCTTCACGTCTTAAACGTGCTGTTGTTTTCGGGTCTTGGCTTAAACCAATGCTAGTCACACCTGCCACCGCAGCAATCATGGCTTGGCGCTCTTCTTGGCTGCTTGCTTTATATAAATAAGCAATGCCTTCTTCGGTGAGTAAATGGGTGACATCATCACCATAAATCATGATCGGTGCTAAAGGCAGACCTGCTGTTTTAGCAACATCAATCGCATCAAGACGATCTACAAAAGTTGGCTTGCCACCCTCTTGGAAGGTTTCGACCATTTGCACCACCAGCTTTTTACCACGTGCCAAATAGGTTTCTGTTTCATTGGCACCTTGCAAGCGCATATCTAGCCATGCTGGCGTATCGTGACGACGTCCGCGTGGATCATGCCCCATATTTGGTGCCCCACCGAAACCAGCCAAACGACCTTTGGTGACAGTCGAAGAATGCCCCATGCCATCAACTTGCAAAGTTGCGCCAATAAATAGATCAACAGCGTATTGACCTGCAAGCTGACACATCATGCGGTTGGAACGTAAAGCGCCATCACGACCTGTAAAGAACACGTCGGGACGAGCTGCAACATATTTTTCCATACCGAGTTCAGTACCAAAACAATGCACGCTTTCAACCCATCCAGTTTCAATCGCTGGAATTAAGGTTGGATGCGGATTCAGAGTCCAGTTTCGGCAAATTTTTCCTTTTAAACCTAAAGACTCACCATAGGTCGGTAAAATCAGTTCAATTGCCGCAGTGTTAAAACCAATACCATGGTTTAACGATTGCACATTATGCTTTTCATAAATTCCGCGAATTGCCATCATCGCCATAAGCACATGCACTGGCTTGATGTGTTTCGGGTCACGAGTAAATAACGGTTCGATATAAAATGGCTGATCTGCCACCACCACATAATCAACCCAAGAAGCAGGAATATCGACACGTGGTAAATCTGAAACGTCATCGACCAGTTCATTGACCTGAACAATCACGATACCGTCACTAAAAGCAGCAGGTTCAATGAGTGCTGGAGAGTCTTCGGTGCTAGGGCCTGTATAGATATTGCCTTGGCGGTCCGCCATAAAACCCACCGAGAGCACCACATTTGGAATTAGGTCGACCACCAAACGTGAATACAACTCGATATAGGTATGAATGGCACCAATCTCTAACAGGCCATCTTCAATTAACTGGCTAATACGTAAACTTTGCGGGCCAGCAAAAGAGAAATCGAGCTTGCGTGCAATACCTTTTTCAAATAGATCAAGATGTTCCGAACGCCCGACACTTGGCATAATCATATGTAAATCATGCAAAACATCTGGATTGGTTTGTGCCAAAGATCGAGATAAGAAATCTGCTTGCTTTTGGTTATTCCCTTCAAGTACGACTCTGTCACCCGGTGTAATCAAGGTTTCTAAGACTTTAATAATGTCTTGGGTTGGAATGACCACACCATCGGTATATTGGCTTGCCATCTCCAGTTTTAGCTGTTTGGCATGACGCCGCTTTGTCCATAATCGTTCTTTATTCTGAACTGATCCTTCCATGTGCTTACCTATATAGATCGCAGTTTTGTTCTGAATCTATAAAAGCGCTTTATGGAATTTTGATCAATCAACCTACATCGGTAGTTATTAACTTCAGGTTAATGATTGTCACAGCTTCTCTCTTCTGGCTAAGCCCAAAAAGAGAAAAACAGCTTGCTTAAAATTCCTTTTAACGTGGTTTATTCAACATCCATTCCAGATTTTGGCGAACCGCAGGCCACTCATGTTTTAAAATGCTATAAACATGGGTATCCCTCAAAATATCATCTTTCACAATTTGATGGCTTCTTAGCACACCATCGAGCTTTGCACCCAAGCGTACAATCGCGGCTTGACTTTGAACATTTAAAGAAGATGTGCGTAACTCAACAGCAATACAGTTTAAAGTCTCAAATGCGTGAGCGAGCAATAGCTTCTTACATTCAGTATTTACAGGCGTACGCTGTGCAGATTTGCGGTACCATGTCGAACCAATTTCTACACGGCGATGTGCTTCTTCAATATGCATTAGTGTTGTCATGCCCAACGCCCGTCCCGTTTTTCGATCTTCAATATAAAATGGCAGCATAGAGCCGGATTTTTGTAAACCAAGACGCCTTTCAATTTCAGCAGCCATTTGTTCAGGTCTTGGCACACGGGTATACCAAAGATTATAGAGCTCCCCATCGCAAACGGCCTCTGCCAGTAAGTCAGTTTGAGTTACATCTAGCGGCTTTAAAATAACGTGTTCACCCAATAACTCAACAGGTGTAGTCAAAGACATCTTTATCTCCTCAATTGATATTAAGCTTTTATATTTTCAAAATTATTTATTTAACTCAGCGACACTATACATAGCGTCCGCTATAGTTTGATGACCAGATTTCGATAGGCCATCTGCCGCGCCTAAAATGTCACGACGTTCTTTATTTTGCCCAAGTTTTGATTTTCCTTGCAGCTTGGTAATTTCAATTTCTATTCCCACAATCGCCTTTAACATTGGTTCAAGATAGTCCTTTGGTGCATCTGACATTTTCCATGGTTCAGGTTGAGATGCCTCATGAGTACGGGTTAAACGAGCCACCACGCCACGGACAAATCGCTCATCATCTCGAATCGTCACTTTGCCATATGCATGCACAACCCTATAGTTCCATGTCGGTACTTGTCTGTGCTGTTCATGTTTGGATGGGTACCAGTTTGGTGAAATATAAGCATCGCCCGCTTGAAACACGACGAGTACCTCATCTCCATTTTTAATGTCCTGCCAGACAGGATTAACTCTAGACACATGCGCATGTAGCACACCCAAGTTCTCTTCATTTACCAGCAATTCAAATGGAAGATGATTTGCATCTAAGCCATTACTTCCATGAGTAAAAAGCACACCAAATGGATATTCGGTAATAAGAGAATGTAATACATCCAAACGGTTTTCTGCATAATCATCGGGGATATACATGGCTCAAAACCTCACTGTAAATATCAGGGTTATTTATATTTTGTGTTGTAAATTTTCTGGTTTATGTGGTTTATTAAAAAGAACCACTTTGTATTTTTTTAAGTAGACCAGAATTATGGCCAGAATGGCAAAAGTTGTTGAACTTCCGTCTATTGCGAAGATTGATAAAAGACAAGGGAAGATAAGTGCTCAACTGACTCAAGCTTTACGTGAAGCTGTACAAAGTGGTGATTTACAGCCCGGCGATCCGTTGCCTTCTTCACGCGAACTGGCTCAAACACTTGGGGTCGCTCGCGGAACGATTATCGAAGCTTATGATCAGCTTTTAGCTGAAGGTGTGTTTGACTCTCAACCACGAACTGGCACTTATGTGTCTCATGCTTTGGTTAAAACATCTGTAATACAACATTCTTCAAAAGAAAATAAACCTAACTTGATCTCTTTGACCAAATCGGCACGTTCATATGCCAAAGTGCTTGATGAATTTAAGCCACTTCCCCATGTTCCTTTTGCGGTATCTGTCCCCGCTGGACGTACTCAACCAAGTGATATTTGGCGTAAATTTGGTAATAAATTTAGATCTCGGGGTGCAGGTGCTCCATCAGGTTATGGTGAACCTCAAGGGGTATTATCACTAAGAATTGCTATAGCAGACTATATACGACGGTCACGTTCTGTCCACTGCGAACCTGAACAAATTGTGATTACGCCCGGCATTCAACAATCACTTTATATTTGCAGCCAAATTTTATTTGAAGCAAAAGATGAAGTTTGGGTTGAAGATCCGGCTTATCGGGGGACAACGGCCATTTTTGAGCATGCTGTACAAAACATTCGGATGGTACGTGTTCCTGTCGATGAAGAAGGCATTCAGGTGGAAACTGGAATTAAGCTTTCTAAACATGCACGTGCCGCATTCGTGACACCATCTCACCAATATCCACTTGGCATGCCGATGAGTCTAGCAAGACGTACTGCTTTATTGGCTTGGGCAAAACAGCAAAATGCATGGATCATTGAAGATGACTATGACAGTGAACTCCGTTATAACGGTCAACCCTTCCCATCTTTACAAGGTATGGCACCCGACCAAGTGATTTATCTTGGAACTTTCAGCAAAGTTCTATTTCCATCACTTAGACTTGGTTATGCAGTATTGCCTAAAGAATTGGTAGCACCTTTTTGTGGGCTTAGAGTCTTAATTGATCGACACCCGCCTGCTGCTGACCAACACGTTTTGGCTACTTTTATTCAAGAGGGCTATTTAGAGCGGCATATTCGACGTACTCGAAATGTCTATGCAGAAGTTCGAGAATACATTATTGATCTGATTGAAAAATACATACCTCAAGAACTAGCTTGGTTACAGCCGGGCGATCAAGGCATGCATATGGTGTTATGGCTTGCTCAACATATTAACGTTGCAAGCTCGGCAGTCGATGCAGGTATTGCCATCAAAGCAATTTCACCGACATTTTCAAAAGAGCGGCGACGTTCGGGTTTAATTGTCGGCTTAGGCGATTTTGAACCCGAACTGATGAGGCAAGCCATAAAAAAATTATCAAGAATTATTCAACAACATGACAAATCAAGTTAGATAAAATCTACAACAGCAACCATAGATGAATCGCAAATGGCCCAATCAGTACCATTAAAATACCTGCAATGACCATGGTTAAACTGGCAATTACACCTTCTTCGCTATTGCGTTGCTGTGCTCTAACTGTACCAAAACCGTGGGCTGCATTTCCGAAGGCTGCCCCATTGGCCACATTAGAACGAATTTTAGTAATCGCTAAAATTGCATCACCACAAATCATACCGACCAAACCCGTAATGACAGTAAATAAAGAAACCAATGCTGCCGAACCGTGAATATCTTCCGCTAAAATCATGGCAAATGGTGTGGAAATAGAACGTGCCATCAAACTATTGGTCACTTCAGGGCTAAAGTGGAACCACTGCGCCATCTCATAGGCTGACATCACACCTACACTCATGCCCACAATAATTGCAATCGAAAGGACGCCAAGGTTTTTACGAATCGTTTCCCGATAACGATAAATCGGTACAGCGAAAGCAACTGTTGCAGGCCCTAATAAATTAACAATCCACTGCGTATCTTCTGCATAAGTTTGATAGGAAATTCCAAAAATCGTCATCAAAATAATGGTGAGTACAGGTACACTAATCGCGGGTGATAACCAAAGTTTTGGATTTTTCTGATAGATTCGCTTTGCCACAACATAGGCTGACAAAGTCCAGATCAGACAAAGAATTGACCAGATATTCATGTCATTTTCTCTTAGATATGCTTATGTTGAAGACGTTTTCGAGCCTGTAAATATGCCTTTAAACGATTGTAATAGTGAATAGTCAGACACGTACTGAGCATGACAGAAATGGTCCCAACCGCAATGCTCAACACAATTTGCCAGCCTTCGGTCATAAACAAAGTTTTATACTGAACAACGGCGACTACAACAGGCACGAAAAACAGCAACAGTTCACCTAAAACAACAGTTGCTCCCACTGCCACCTGATCCATTTTGATAATTTTAAAGAACAGGCATAAAAGCAATAAAAACATACCTAAAATGCCTGCCGATACAGGCACACCAAGTTTTTGATGTAAGAGATATCCGATCCACCAA
>OBWT01000631.1_pt1 | contig 10227 bp, 9 predicted proteins | sample 1476541 | NCBI WGS metagenome assembly OBWT01 (sample SAMEA2580134, study PRJEB22360) | human gut metagenome | biome: human gut; feature: human-associated habitat; material: faeces | place: Denmark | collected 2008/2010 | reverse complement strand
GAAATTATAAAAAAGACTTTCTTATTATATAAAGAGCAAATCATCAACAATAAAGATGCTAATAAGAATACCATACACCCTCTCAATAATAATTTAATGATAATTACAAACATCACTTATCATTTAAATTATCGAAAATAGGCCAAGATTTTTTTGACAAGGTTCTTGGCTTTATTTGTACCATAACAGTATAGTGCAAATTTTAATTTACGGATACTCGAACCGAACCGAAAATAATCTAAATTATCAAATACAGCATCGTTCATATTCCGAGAGTGTAGATATTCTTTTAATTGATTTGTAGCAGTCAATATAAAAGGCCCATCACCTAAGCTAACAGCCCATTTTTTATAAAAACCCTCGAATATATCAATATAATCTACTTTACTAACATTGAATATTTTTTGAAAATCAAAGAGATTTTCATGAGGTAACATAGTCTTATTCAATACAATAACTCTAATTGTTTTAATTCTGCTAAAACATATATTTAGAGGCAGTGTTCCATTCATACAAACAATCTCGGAAGCTCTATTCCACAATTTAACTTGATCTTCTAGTACGAGTTTCTCTGGAGAGATAGGTTTATAATTATTTGCAAGAAATATATTTTCAATTAGTTCACCTCCAATTTCCTTCCCATTTGCATGTTTGTAATTATTCCTTGATAAGTAAATCTTTTCTCCGTATCCAATAGACTGTTTTGAATCCGGGCAGGCCAATGCATTGTTAACAACACGATCAAATATTCTTACATAGCATTCAGAATAAGTATTATCATTTTTAGAATATTCAGGAATAACTACACTTTTGAATTTTGTTGGTTTTGTAACTAGAATTAAATCCTCTTCCGAAACCCCGAGCAACTCCATAAATCTGAGATAGTTACCATGCATTTTTTTCCCAGATTTACTTACATACGCTATTTTTTTTCCTTTATTCTCATTTAGTAAAAACCACATTCTTGAGATATTATCAACTATAAAATGGCCCCAATGCTCAGTAAATATCCCAAACCAGATAACGTCAAAATCGAAAACACTTTCACATTCGAAATTATAAATACCTCCGAAACTAGCCCAATACGAATAAAAGCCAGATTCATCAACAAAAGTATTATTACATGATATAACCCCTCCAAGCCCCCATATATTCTTCCCTTTCTTAAATGGTAATATGACAGCATTTTTATACGTCGTTACCTCAAGCTCTTTTTTTGATATTGATATTATCGTTCTCACATTATTTACCGATAAATTTTCTAATAGTCATGGTAATATTCCTGTTGACAAGTAGCAACAACACACTCCTGATAACTCCATAATATGGGAACAGCCCATGTTTACAAAATGTAAAATTATCCAGTATTATTTTCAATCTATTGTATACTTGAATTTTTCTTTTCTGTGAGGATATACTTTTTTCATCAACCTCATAAACTAATAAAGGCCGCCCAATATTGGCCACTTTTCCCACCTTCATCAATCTAAAGAACAGATCATAGTCCTCACATGCAATATATTTCTTGCGATACCCACCAACAACCTTCAACGCTGATGATCTCATTATCACAGAGGGATGAATAAACATATTATTTAAATACATTTGTTTTCTTATAGTATTATCTTCAATAGGAACTTTTCTTATAAATAAAACTTCGCCATTTTTATTGACAAACTCAGCCCAAGTTCCAATAAGTACCAAGTCAGTGTGTTTATCCATGATTTCAACTTGAGAGATAAAACGTTCTGGTCCAGATACATCACCAACATCAAGGCGAGCAATATATTCGTAGTCATCTATAATTGAGTTCACACCATAATTTAAGGCTTCCTCAATTCCAACATTTTTCTCTAATCTTAAAACTTTAATATTATCAAACCCATCGCAATAATCCTTGATTTTATTTGTAACAGGTATATAGCTTCCATCATCAACAATAATTGTATGTATATATTTAGGAATACTCAAGATTGTTTTCTTTAGATCATCATACTCAGAATTATATGAAGGAATTAATACGCAAACTTTTTCCATTTCGCCTCTCGCACAATAATAATAAAATTAATAGGAGATAAAATATTATCAACTTCGAGAAGTTTTTAGCAAAAAAATACTAGCTACTCTCTTCGCTACTTTTGAAAAATCATGGATATCTCTTACCATTGTAAGAGCATGTATAATATATTTAATTGCAGCTTTATTATTTCCATCATTTCTATGTAAGCGAGCATTAGTCAAATAAACTGATAAAAAATATTTTCGCCTTTGCTTAGAATAATTTAGACATTTATTTTCTTCAATACATCGAATAGCGTAGCCTTTCTTAAAGTTTTTTTCAGAAGTAATTCCGGTACCATTGTGGAATGTATGTTGAAATAATTCTTCATGTAAGACACCAACTCGAAATCCACTTCGCAGTACTTTCAACATCAATATATGATCTTGGAACCTCGGAGAGTCAGTAAACAGACCTACTCTATCTAAAACATTCCGTTTAAAACATTGGAGTAAAAGCACTGCCGTTAATAATAAAATCCCCTAACATACCAACTCTAGCAATACCATATCCTTTTTTTTGCTTTATAACATCATCAACAAACATATCACATACTGAGACATCTAATTTTTCTGAATTAAGATGCTCAATTTGTCGCGATACTTTATTTTTAAAATAGAAATCATCATCATCCAGAAAAGTCACATACTCACCAGAGCTATATGTTATTCCCTGATTCCTAGCCACACTGCCGCCGACGTTTACCCCTGTAGCTAATACTTTAACTCTAGCATCATTTGAAAACTTTTTAAGTGCTATATTTGTTTCATCGAAATATACACTATCCGCTGCGTTATCATTTATTACTATAATCTCAATATTTTTATAATCTTGGTTCAATGTACTTTCTACTGCTCTTATCAGAAAATCTGGACGACCATAGCTTGGAATTATGATAGATACCATCTCATTAATCATAATAGTTCCTTGATATTGATTTAGATATAAATAAATCTTGTTTTCTTTGCCATTATGCTTGCGTTATAGTTTTTTTCGAATTTAATTCTGGCGTTATTTTTCAAAGCAGTTATATCTTTGGATTGAAGAGAAAGTATTATTTCAGCTAAAGATATATAGTTTTCCGTATCAAATAAGAACCCATTTATATTATCATCTATTATTTCTGGAAAAGAAGTGTTTTTGCTTGCAATTACTGGCACTCCATACATAAAAGCCTCAATTGGCACCATTGCAAACCCTTCCCATCTTGATGGCATAATTAATATATCACTTGACTTATAGAATTCACCAATTTCATCATTACTTTTCCAACCCAAGAATTCGACACCATCTATTTGTGGTAATTCGCCATTAGATTTTTCCCCAATGAAATCACCGATAATCCTGAATAAAACATTAGAGTTTTTTTCTCTTATTTTCTCAATAGCTTTAATCAATATATCAAACCCTTTTTGATAATCAAAACGGCCGACAAACAAAACTTCTAATACCCCATCCTTCCTTACATGAAATTCTTTGTTGGGATTTTTATCACTTACCCCGTTATAAATTACTTCTAGCTTTGATTCAGTCATACCATATAATACAGCTTGTTGTTTTTCATACTGACTGACGCATACTATTTTATCTGTCACTACCTGTAACAAACGCTCAATTAAAATATAAACATTCTTTTTAATCTTATTTGTTTGCATAAGAAATGAAAATGCATGAGGGCAATAAACAATTTTGCATCGATAAGGATATATACTCATAATTACCCTACATACAAGCCCAGCAAATGAACTATGAAGATGAACAACATCCGGCTTAAATTCTTTTAACACTCTTATGAATTCTTTGCCTAACTCAACAAAGGAGTTAATGTTTCGACCTGACTTCCTATAATGAAATAATACTACTTTTTTATTATTTGAAGCATGGTCCTGTTCCATTTCATAATCATTTGCAGGCAGTAAACAAATCACTTCATCGATAGTATTATCTTCAACTTGAGAATTAACCAACTCGTTAATTACTGTAATAACACCACCTTTGTTTACTTCGCTGACATGAAATACTTTCATTTTATTTCTCATCTAAATCACAAATATTTAATAAGCTCCATCTTTCTTTAGAACTACACTTATAGTTTTAAAGAGAATAGCAATATCATTCCACATTGACCAATTTTTCACATACCAGGCATCCAAATAAACTCGGGTTTCATAATCAACATCACTTCGGCCACTTACTTGCCAAAGACCGGTCATTCCCGGTTTACTCAACAAGTAATAATCTACCTCTTCATTATATCGTTCAAGTTCTGCGGTAATAATTGGTCTTGGCCCGACTAAACTCATTTCACCTTTTAATACATTAAATAACTGGGGCAACTCATCAAGACTGGTGCGTCGCAAGAAGCCACCTATTTTTGTAATTCTAGGATCATTTTTAAGTTTAAATGTAGCATCCCATTCTTGTTTTGCTGCAGCATCGTTGGCTAGTAAATTTTCAAGAACTTCTTTTGAATTAATAACCATTGATCGGAACTTTAAACATTTAAATGGCTTTCCATCTTTACCGATCCGTTCATGACCATAGATGGCTGGACCACCATCTTTTTTAACTTTTATACTGATATAAAGTAATATAGGAGACAACGCAATGATAATTGTGATAGCTCCTGCCAAATCAAATATTCGCTTTAATATCCGTGAAGACCACTTAGCAAGATTTTGTTGCACACGAAAGATCATAACTTCATGACTAAATATAAATGACATATCGGTACTATCTAGCGGCATTCCTCGTAAAGTAGGAATGACAGAGACATAACGAAAGCCTTTAATCATAAAATTACGTAACCAAGTATTACGCATTTCGCTTTGATTTGATTCAACAGCAACAATAAATTGTGTTTTTTTATCAATCGTTGCTAACCAGTCTATATCATTAGGTGACACATTAATACCATCAACATTCTCACCAGCAGTTCTACCTCCCTCACTGGCAATAAAACCCACTATATTTAAGCCAAGGTTCCGCTCGCTGCTTATCGCTTTATAAGCTTCATATGCATTTTCTCCACTACCGATAATCCAAGTGTCGCGTTGCCAGTAACCAAGGGTATTCAGAATACGCTTAGCCACCATACGGGAAACAGGAACAAGGATCATAACGAATAGCCAGGTCAGCATCCAAAGGGAGCGGGAATATGTCCATGTTGTAAATGCAATAACGGCAATTTCAATAACTGCAAATATCACTAATGTTCTTAGAATTTCTTTTAATTCAAACCAGAAAGTTTTCCGATAGAAGTAATGACGCAACCGCATCGCGTACCAACCTACACAGCAGAATGCTAATAACCAATGCAAGGCAATCCAACCTTCACTTTGAGCAATATTAATTGTATATTGATACTGGTTGGCTGTAATTGGTATCATGGCCATGGCTAAATAGATAGGGATAATGAAACTGATAAAATCAGATAAGGCTAGCGTCGTACTAACTAAAAAATTCCTGCCGAGGAGTGTCATGATTCCCTCTCAATATATGTAATCTTCTATAAGCAGTAGAATTCAAGCAAAGGTTAGAAGCTTATTAGTAATAAAACAAGCCAGATCACAAACAATCCGGCTTATATTTTTTATTTATCGTCTGTATAAGAATATCCATAGTGGCTATAGCCATAACCATAATAACTACTGGCTTTTTTTACTACGCCATTTAAGATACAACCTTTTACCATGACACCACTTTGTTCAAAACGTTTGAAGCCAACTTCAATTTCCTTAGTTGTATTCTGCTCAAATCTAGCAATCAGCAATGTCGATCCTGCATAATGTCCAATAATGGCAGCATCTGTTACAGCTAATATCGGTGGTGTATCAAGGATGACAATATCATAATTCTGACTTGCCCAAGTAATCAGTTCACCCAATCGGCGATGCATCAATAATTCAGCTGGATTGGGTGGAACTATTCCTCGAGATATATAATCAAAACCCGCTATTGGAACGGATTTTATTGCTTTTTTTATCTCGACCTTTCCTGAAAGAATATCAGAAACGCCATTCTCGTTATTTAACTTAAATAATTTATGTGTATAACCTTTTCGCATATCCATATCAATGAACAGGACCCTCTGTCCAGTCTGAGATATTATCGCTGCAAGGTTGGAACTTACAAATGTTTTCCCGGCATTTGGGCTTGCTCCGGAAATCATCAGAACATTGTTTCGCGCCTCCATCATCGCAAAATGCAGACTAGTACGTAATCCACGGATAGCCTCGATTGCCAAATCCGCTGGATTTTCCACTGCCAAGAAGCTTTCGTATTCATACTCTGTTTTTTTCTTCACTCTAAAAGTCTGAATACTTTTTTTCGCAAATGTTTCCGAAACGGGGATGCTGGCATAAACACTTATACCCAGCTCTTCTAATTGTTCGGGGCTTTCAATTCCTCGCCGCAGGAATACTCGTAACAATACCAGTCCAATAGATACCACTCCCCCCAAAATAATACCAACCAATAAAATAATTACCTTTTTCGGTTTTACTGGTTTAGGTTGAGCTACAGCATTATCGATAATTCGAACATTACCAATAGCACTGGATTTAGCTATATTTAACTCCTGCTGACGGTTTAAAAGTTGCATATAAACAGCTTGTCCTGAATCAACATCACGACTTAACTGTAATATATCCTGCTGCGTTTTAGGCATGCCTGAAACGCGTTGATTGAGCTTTGCCTTCTCGTCCTGCAAAGTCTTTCGCTTCTCCATCAATGCCTTGTAAGTTGGGTGCTCCTTCGTATACAACTGCGAAATTTCAGATTCTCGAAATGTCAATTCATTTAACTGATTATCGACATTCACTATCTGTTCAAGGACCGATTTAGCCTCTAAAGAAAGGTCGACTGAATCTTTCTGTCGACGATATTGGTTTAATTTATCTTCAGCAACATCTAATTCATTTCTTACCTTAGGTAACTGTTCGTTAAGGAACTCAAGGCTTTTAGCATCTTGCGCCGCCTGACGGGCAACGTTTTGTGCTAAGTAATTACTACTGATGCTATTAAGTATTTTCTCCAGCAATAAGGGATCCGGGCCGGTTAATGATAGACCTAACATTCCTGTATCTTTACCTTGGTCGGCTACTGCTAGCGACTCTTGCAAATCTGTAATCGCCTTCAGTTTACTCACATAAGAAACAATGAATGTTGAGCCTGGCTCTGCGTTGATATTATCAACTTTGAGAGCAATACCGTTGCTATCCAGTAGGACACCAACCTCTCCTGACATTTGTACATCGTTGAAAGTCACGCTGTAATGGGTCTTATCCTTTACTATTAGCTTCAACTCAGGAATATCCAACTCGCTGTCTGAGGGTAAATAGAGCCTGCTAACTGTCAAACTACCCTGCTGTTTGCCAGTTAATCGCGCCCACCCTTTCCCAACCAAAGGAAAATAGTCTTGTTCTACCCGTGCCTGCAAGTTGAGATCGTCAACAGTTTTACCCAAAATCATACGCGATTGTAATAACGCTATTTCTGGCGCAGACTGCGGTTGGCTATCAGGTAACATCTGACTCAAACTATTAAGTAGAGCATTTCCCTGTTTCTGCTCTACTTGTAATAGTGAATCAGCCTGATAAAAAGGAGTAGCTAATAAAGCATATAAAAGTGCAATAAGTGTAAATAACGAGGTAACGGAAATAATAAGCTTTCGATGATCGATAAGCTCACCGATCAGACGCCCTAAGTCGATTTCATCCGCCTCTTTCTCAGCGGCTCTGTTTTTAATTGATGACATGCAATGATTCCTGATAATTATGCGCCCAATTTTTCGACCCAGCGTATGCCAGCCAGTTCAATTAACTGATATACCGATTCAAACGCTTCATCGCTTTTTCGGTAAGGATCGGGGATTTCCTTTTGATTTAGCCATTGACCGAACAACATCGTTTTTCCTCTGACTTCGGGCGCCATCCGTCCAATCTGCTCCATATGTGATTTTTCCATCACCAAAATAAGATCGTACTGCCGACCTAATGCTGAAGTAAACTGGCGACCTTTATGCCCTATCAATGAAAGACCATGCCTTTCAGCAATCCTTATTGCGCTATCATCCGCACTATGACCTACCAAAGCGCCAGTACCCGCTGAATCTATTTTTTTATTAGGTAATGCTTGCCGTAAAAAACGTTCACCTATCGGTGAACGGCAGATATTACCTGTACATACCACTAAAATTGAATCAAACATTAATTCGACCATGTATTAATATAACGAACGGTTTCAGTCATATCATGAACACCTGTGATCGTTGGGACGAGCTGTGAAATCACTCTATTCCATCGAACAAGTGGAGCAGCAGTAACATAAACGATATCATACGGCTGTAGCTGGAATTCCGTACCCAACACCATCGCTGACGCATCCTGTGCATTAAGTTGGTAGATATTGGCAATTTTTCCTTGTTTATCTCCCTTCAACTGACGGATGACAAAAACGCCAGTCGCATCACTGAATGCTTGCGACATCCCTTCTGCATTTCCTAGCGCTTCAGCAAGGGTCATACCGCTTCGGTCCATTTTGAGAGTACTCTGTTTACCCACCTCGCCCATTACAAAGACTTTCAAATCGTCATTACGCGGGACAAAAAGAATATCACCAGGATAAAGTAAGCGATTTTGGGTTAAATCCCCCTTTTGCATTAAGGCATACAGTGAGATTTTAATATCCTTACCGTTATGTGTTAGCACTACGTTTCGCCAGTCTGCATCCGCAGCTAACCCACCTGCTGCGTTGACGGCATCCATTACGGTGAGAGGAATATTGGTAATTGGTTGTTGACCTGATTTGGAAACTTCTCCGGTGACATAAGCTTTCTGAGAACGAAATGCCGCGATGCTCACATCCACCTGTGGGCTTTCAATATAGGTGGTCAAGCGGCCAGTAATATCCTGTCGCACCTGGCTTAGGGTTTTACCCGCCACCTGTACTTTACCAATATAAGGGTAGAAAATGGTGCCATCAGAATTAACCCAGTTGCCAGTGTCACTTGCGCTACGATATTGACCCGCAGGGGTTGTCAACTCAGGATGATCCCATACAGTAACCATAAGTACATCGCCAACCCCAATGCGATACTCATAGCTTTTTAACAGACTATCCAGTTGAGGATTCGAACGAGCAATGACGGGTTCAGGGCGAAGTTGATCTATCAGACCCGGCGTCATGGGATAAACATTAACCAGTTTATCCAGATCGTAATCGCTATCAGGCAGCTCAACCACATTCTTACGAAGGCTATTCAACCCCTGGCCCGGGATGATTGTACAACCCGATAAAAACCCTATAGCTAATGCCAATGCCGAAAATCTAACAATTTTTTTCTTCATAATGTCACATCATCAGTAAACTAAAAGTATCTCATTCCCAAACTACCGCGCGTTTTTTAGCTCTTCACAGACTGCTGAAACCAGCGGCCACATACCAGCCTGCTGACATCCTAAAGTTGCTGTAGCCAGGCTATAAATTAAATGGTATTTCAATCCCTGCGCTGGCACCAACGTCGTCGCTATCACTGTTATCAGCACCGGTGTACCAGAGGGAAGTATTTAAACGCACTGATTTATACACATCCCCGCTCCAGCCCAACTGCACTCCTTTCAGTGTATCCGATTGTGGGAAGGCTTTATTAATCGACTGGCTTTTTGGATTGACCTTGGCATAGGCCAGACGTGCGCTCCAGCGCTGGTTATCTTCTGTCACCAATTCAACCTTGCCGGCATACAACTGACCATCACCGCCCATAGCGTCACCCAACGGATAACCCTGCTGATAGTAACCATCCTTATAAATATGGTGGGTATAGCTGTAATTGGTCCCATTCATATTTGTACGCGTATCATGCGCTTCTAAATACCAGTTTACGGCATCTTTGCCCCAACCATGATGCCCCTCGACTCCACCAAGGTACATATTTGCCGATGGAAGATAGCCAGCCTCATCTTCACCAATCATCTGCCCATAGACGCTAACCGGCCAGCCAAGCGTAGGCTCTAGCCTCAACTTAAAGTCAAAACCAGCGAGCTGGTTGCCTGGTTCATTGGGATCGTTTGCAGTTGTATTATCTTTACCCGTAAAACCATCCCAGAAGCTGCTAAACGACTCCGGTCTCCCCTCCCCGCCCCACTGCATAATGCGTGATGCGCCCA
>OBWT01000628.1_pt1 | contig 10255 bp, 8 predicted proteins | sample 1476541 | NCBI WGS metagenome assembly OBWT01 (sample SAMEA2580134, study PRJEB22360) | human gut metagenome | biome: human gut; feature: human-associated habitat; material: faeces | place: Denmark | collected 2008/2010 | reverse complement strand
GGCGATAAATCTTTGCGGGGCTTTCTTGCGGCGGGCGTATTAGCCAGTGCGGATAATAACAACACCGTTCTCCGTTTCACGGGGCAGCGTTGGCGGGATAGCCATTTCGGTGATAGTCAGCACCTGCGCCGGGGCGAGGGTGTGGTCGGTGCTACTGCCCGTTATTGTGGTCTGATTCGACAGAAAACGTTCATGCTCCAGACGCGCCCAGAAGTTACCGGTTTCTGCCGCCGGCGTGATTTTATCACCACGTTCAAGATGATGTGGGCGGTAGTGATACACATCACCGTAGGTGTTCCCCTCTCCGTCTCCGCGGGTCATGTCAGCCGGTACAGACATCAGGACGTTCTGTGCTTCACGGTGGTTGTAGTCACTGGCCGTAACCGAACGCTCCACCACGTTATGCCAGACGTACACATCCCACACCGAGTCGGCCGCATTATCATTTGTCCCTGACGGGCTGTTCAACGGCAGCGTTTTACCGAACGTCCAGGCGCTCTGCTTGTCTGCGAAATGCACCACTTCGGTCTGGGTATCGGGCTGCAGGGTGAAGAAATAAAAAATCCCCACCTCTGCAAGCAGACGTTCGATAAAGGCGAGGTCATTTTCCTGGTACTGGTTAATCTGCTCACGCTTCGGATAATCGGCCTTGAGGGTGAACTCATACTCCCAGTCCTTGAGGCCATGCTCCGTGAGCACCTCTGTCACCACTTCCGGCACCGACTTGTTGACGAAAAAGCGATGAGTACGGAACTGATTGCCCAACAGCGCCAGGAACGGCTCCAGCACAATGCAGTATTGCGCTTCATCAGCGGAACCACCGGTACGCTCGAAACGGGTCACCACCCCGTGAACCACCTTGCGATCCGTCAGGGAAAGCAGGTTGCCCGCGCCCATGGTCAGGGTTGCCGGCTTACTCAACATCTGGCGGGCATCAATATTCTTGTCAGTGCTGGTGAAGTTGATGGTGTACCTGTACAGTGCACTCATCGCTTCTGAGCCGCTAAAACCTTCCACATCAATATTTGCCACACACGACGGAATATCCAGTTGGTAACGGTTTAACGGGGTTTGGATTAAACTGCTCAGTGTATCTGTCAGGCTCACGCTCTTTACTCCGTGTAATATTTCAACATCCTGAATGACCAGTGATGGAAAGAAAGACAACGATATAAGTTTTAAATTATTTTATTTAGCTACTCCACCGTATAGCCACGTTATCTCTATGCCTGTTGGTGGAACGTTATAAATACCTTTCTGATTGATTTTCAGGGGGATGACGAAACCGTAAGATTATTCATCATAAACGTATGTATAAGCAAAACGATATATAAGATAGCCTGCAAAAAATTCTGCTATCGAAAACACACCCCAAATATATCTGGATTCACTTGAAGATAAGAAAAAAAACCAAATAGTAAATACAATACCAGAAACACCCAACCCCATCCCCGCCCCGCGAATTAACCGGGAAAGGATCACCAAAAAAATCACCTTGATTTTCATAAACCTCCAAAAAAGTATTCGCATACTTTATCAAACTCGGCAGGATTTCTGTCTCCTACCTCACAAGCTATCTCAAAAGGCTTAACGATATCTTCAACAATAAAATAAAGAAGATCCAGGTCACCAAGACGTTGGAGTTTATTGTGCAAAACAGGATTTCTGTCTTCGAGGTCTCTTGATGTATAAATTGCTCTGGATGTTTCAGCACCAACAGATAACAATAAACCAGCCAAACTTCCAGCAAAAAAGGCCGATACACCTCTGGATGCTATTGCTTCACCCAACTTCACACCTGTTAGTTCAGTAAATGCCATTTTCCCCATGAACGAACCGGAAACATTTTTCACAATAGAAGATATTTTTTCGACATGAATGCGTGAAACAAAATCTTCGAGGGAGGTTTTAATGACTTGCTCAATAACCTGATGGTTAAATACGCCTTTTTTCACTAATCGCGCCAGCCTGAATTTATCATCCAGATTATCTCTACGATGCTCAGCATCAATGAAATCATACCCCAGATAAGCAAGGCTGACTGGAAACGAAATAAAACCTTTTCCTATTGCGCCCCAAAAACCAGAGCCATCAATATTAATGGCCTCAAGCATACCTCTGGCAATCTCTTTTGCGCTGTCCATAATTGTTACCCTTTAGATAAGCCTGTTAATCAAACTCCAGCCCGATGCCCTCTTCCTCACTCCAGCCAAGGCGTAACGACTGTGGCTTCTGTCCCGCCGCCAGATGGCTCAGCAGTTGCTGGCTCAGCACCGGCAATATCTGCTGGTTCAGCAGGCTGTCCACGTTGCGCGCCCCGGTATCCGGTAGCAGGCAGGCAGCGGTGAGCGCATCGTACAGACTTTCTTCAATATCCGTTTTCATACCGTAGTGACGGCTGAGACGCTGTCTCACCTGGTTCAGCTTCATCTCCACAATCATGCGCATGGCGGGTTGTGTGAGCGGGCGGTAAACCACCGTCTGGAAACGCGCCAGCAGCGCGGGCTGGAAGTGGTCGCGCAGCAGCGGACGCAACAGTTCATGCAAATCGCTGTCTGTGGCGTCGGGCTGTTCGTCCAGCAACTGCATAATGTGGTCGCTGCCGAGGTTGGAAGTCATCAGGATGACGGTGTTACGGAAATCAATTTCCCGCCCCTCGCCGTCGCGCATAAAGCCCCGATCAAAGACCTGGTAGAACAGGTTCATCACGTCGCGGTGCGCCTTCTCCACTTCGTCGAGCAGCACCACGCTGTACGGGCGCTTGCGCACCGCTTCGGTGAGGATGCCGCCCTGACCGTAGCCGACGTAGCCAGGAGGAGAGCCTTTCAGCTGCGACACGGTGTGCGGCTCCTGGTATTCAGACAGGTTGATGGTGATAAGGGATTTTTCCCCGCCGAACAGTTCATCCGCCAGCGCCAGTGCGGTTTCGGTCTTGCCGGTGCCGCTCGGCCCCGTCAGCAGGAACACGCCCTGCGGGCCATTTTCCGGTGCAAGCCCGGTTTTTGACGCACGCAGGCGCTGTGCGATGGCGTTCAGGGCCGCATTCTGACCCACCACCCGTTTGCCGAGGTTATTCTCCAGGCTCAGCAGCTCCGTCTGCTCATCCTTCATCAGCGAGGAGAGCGGCACGCCGGTCCAGTCGGCGATGACCGTGGCGACGGTTCGCGCATCCACGTCGAGGCCCAGCAGCGGATTGTTTCGCTGCACGATAGTGAGTTGCGTCTGCAGGTCACTAATTTCTGCCTGGCGAGAGATATCCGCGCGGCAGGCAAGCAGTTGTTCCGTCAGCTTCAGCTCCTGGCCAGACTGCGTTTCCAGTTCGTCGAGTTCCAGGATGATGCGGATTTCGTCCTGTTCGATAGAGGCCAGTCTTTCGCTGTGGGCGCTGTTGCCCACTGCAATATCCTCCAGCAGCGCCTGCTTTTCCATGGCGAGCGCCGTGAGCTGCGCCTTCCGCCGGGTCAGCGCTTCCGGCACGGTGTCGAGACTCATGCGGATACGGGCCGACGCCGTATCCAGCAGGTCAACTGCTTTGTCCGGCAGCTGACGTCCGGTGAGGTAGCGTCTGGAGAGGGTGACGGCAGCCTTCACCGCCTCATCGGTGATATGCACGCCATGATGCTCCGCGTAGCGGGATTTCAGGCCGCGCAGCATCAGGCAGGCGGTGTCGTCGTCCGGCTCGTCTACCTTCACCATCTGGAAGCGGCGCTCCAGCGCGGCGTCGCGCTCGAAGTACTGTTTGTATTCGCTCCAGGTGGTGGCGGCGATGGTTCTGAGTTCACCGCGGGCGAGCGCAGGCTTCAGCAGGTTGGCCGCATCCGCGCCGCCCGCCTGGTTGCCTGCGCCGATAATGGTGTGTGCTTCGTCAATGAACAGCAGCACCGGCTGCGGTGACTGCTGCACCGCTTCAATGATGTTTTTCAGGCGCTGCTCGAATTCACCTTTGACGCCCGCCCCCGCCTGCAGCAGGCCGAGGTCAAGGGTGCGCACGCTCACCGCCTTCAGCGCATCGGGCACGTTGCCCTCAGCAATACGCAGCGCCAGCCCTTCCACCAGGGCGGTCTTCCCCACGCCCGGCTCGCCGACCAGGATCGGGTTGTTCTTGCGACGACGAGAGAGAATGTCCACCATCTGACGGATTTCCGTATCGCGACCAAACACCGGGTCGATTTTGCCTTCTTTCGCTCTGGCGGTGACATCGAGGGTGAATTTATCCAGGGCGTTCTGCAGCGCCGGGTTGAGTTCCCCCTCCTTTATATCAGCGCCGACCGGACGGCCGACAAACTCCACTTCACCACCGTGATTTTGTGCCAGTTCGGCTTCCTGCTGCACATCCGGGCGCTCATCTGACTGAGCGTCCAGCAGCGGGCGAAGACGCTCAAGCTGGCTCTGCCCGAGGGTCAGCAGCGGCCACAGACCATCGCAGCGCGCCAGTTTAGGCTTATCGACCATCGCCATCAGCAGATGCACACTGCGGATATGCTCTTCGCCGTTAAGGGAGGCGAACAGCCAGGCTTGCTGCATCAGCGTCTCAATGCTGTCTGATAGCTGCGGGCGACTGCGAACAGAGCGAGGAAGTGTATCCAGCCAGCCCAGCAAATCCTGCCAGATGGCATCCATATCCCACTCATAGCGCCGTGCCAGCACCGTCAGGTCACCCTCTCCCTGCTCCAGCAGCTTCAGCAGCCAGTGCTCGGGCAGGATTTCCGCATGGGCGCGCGTCTGGCAGAGCGAAGCCGCGCCTTCCATCGCGCGGGCACAGTAAGGGTTCAGACGTCGCAACAGGCTGGCTGGATTTTCCATGAGACTCTCTCTTTATCAGTTCCGGACACGCTACCGCCCGTCGCTTTTCCGTAAAGGAACCCAAAGCGCACAGGGTCAGGCAGGCAGATTGTATTTTCTCTTTGCTGAACACCCGCATCTCAGGCGCTCAGCAAAAAACTGCGGACAGGAAAACCTGCCCGCTTCAGAATTACGCGGTGGCGCGTTCGTTCCAGGAATCGGAATGAATGATGTTGCCGTCCTTGTAGGTCCAGGTGATTTTTTCGTAACGCAGTTCGATTTGCTCGAGGTGGTTATGCTTCTCGAAAGCAGGATCCTTGATGTCGTGCATCTTCGGATTGACCTTCACCAGCTTCACGTTCTCAAGCTTCGTGTTGAAGTACTCCACTTCCTGGCCCGCATCGTTGATTCTGTACCATTTGAATTCCGCAGACTTCAGGGTCTGACCGGTGGTCACGGCCTTGTACAGGTACGGGCTGGAGGAGTCGATTTCCTTGGTAAACAGGAACGGGGTGTGGATACGGGTACCCGTCAGCTTGCCGGTGTTGTTATCGGTCGGGATGTACAGGTTGTGTTCCTGGGCCACCACTTCGATACTGCCTTCACGATCCTGAACGTCCACGGAACCTTTAATGTCCGCACCGCCGTCGTCCTTCAGCCACAGATAAACAGGAATTGCCATGTTAATTACTCCATTTCATTTTTTGACGCGCCATCATCCGATGACGCGGGTGTGTTGCCCGGCAGCTGGCAGGCGTTCGCCTGCGGCACCAGACTGATTTCGACACGGCGGTTGAGCGCACGGCCCTCCGGGGTGTCGTTGGTGGCGACAGGACGGCTTTCGCCGTAGCCCTGCACCGCAAAACAACTCTCCGGCACGTCGCCGGTGTCGCGCATCCAGTCGCGCACGGACTCCGCACGCTTAAGCGACAGCACCTGGTTAGACTGGTCATCCCCCGTGCTGTCGGTATGGCCCGCCACCACAATCAGCCAGCCGGGTTTCGCCTTAATCCCCACGAGCGAGTTCACCAGCAGCTTTGTCGAGCCAGGTTTCAGCGCCCATTTTCCGGTGTCGAACAGCGACATGCTGTCGAGACGAAGGGTTTTCGGCCCCTGAATGATTTTCTTAATGACCGGAGGCGGCGGTGGCGGAGGAGCCCAGTCACTGACTGCGGCCTCAACGGGCGGGATCAGTCGCAGTCCCTGATACAGACCCAGGCGATAACGCAGTGGCTCCCCGCGCCGCGCCCAGTCGTCCAGCAATGCGCCATCGGCCCTGAGGCGCTGCTGCGCACGCAGTTTCGGGGCAACAGGCTTTCCCGTCAGCTGGTGATACAATGCAAGGTGATCGCCAACATTACGGATAAGGCGCTGGTTGTTCATCCAGGACGCCAGCATAGCCAGCGCGAGAAAACCCCCGCCCAGTAATCCGGCATAACGCCAGAACACCATCCTGCGGCTCACGCCACGTCGGCGCGGCAACGCAGGCAGCAGCAGTTCAGGCAGCGGCAGTGGCTCTGTGGTGACAACGGCATCCGGTGGCAGCGCCGTCACGGTAGTGATGTGCTGTTGCCAGAGACTGCCCGCGATACCGCTCACCGGCACCATGCACATACCCTGCACGCAGGGCTTCATCACCGGCAGCTCACCCTGGCGAACCGACAGCAGATCATTCACCGCGCTGTTTTGCCAGGCAAGCAGACTGTCCAGCCAAAGGCCATGGCTCAGACGTGAAAGACGCCCGTCCGTTCCGTTTTCCCGGGTCCACTCCGTCAGTGACACATTGCCCTGACCGGGCTGATACACCTGAATACCGTTTCGCGGGCTTATCGTGGTAAACCAGACGGGCTCAGCCTCCGCACAGGCCACAGGAGGCGATACCCAGGTCACGGTCCACAGCGGGGGGAGCGTGCCAAATGCCGCACAGCACCGGACGACAGCCCGCTGCCAGCCACGAAGATTCTGGGTAAAATCATCACCGGAGGTGTGCTGTTCAGGCACCACCGCCAGCATGACGGAGATTTGCGACACCAGAGCCGGACGCACCAGGCTCAGGTGCTGTGCCAGGAGCGGCAGCTGTTCCGCATCCTTCACCCACAGATACCAGCCCTGCCGGGTTTCCCGGTGACGGAAGCCGGACACAAACAGCGGGCTGTTGTCGCCACAGACGAGGATCACCGCCCCCTGAAAATCTTCCGGCGGCAGATTTTCATCCACAATCTCGCGGACAGCGGTCGCCCGCGCCAGAGAAGCCCGGCGCTGACGCCAGAACATCACCCCGGACACCAGAATAACCAGCAGGCTGAGTGCCACGCGGCTGCCCGTGGACAGTGGCCAGAATCCCAGAATGAGCCACAGCGCCAGTACGGCACCCAGGGCAGTTAACAGACTTCGGTACGCATCCCGCATCGCTTACCCCGGCCTGACGGTCTGGCTTACCAGCCCGGTAAGCGAAGACGAGAGGAAGAACCAGAGCGCCACCAGGGCGACAACGGCCACAACCCAGGTCAGCCAGTACCCGCGACGACCGCTGCGCAGGCGTGATGCCCGGGCAACAATGGGAGCGTCCTGTGCCAGCGTAAAGGCAGGCACACGCTCCGCGAGCGCGCGAACGGTATCTTCCCGACGCTCGTCATCCTGGGCGCGATATTGCCCCACGAACCCCAGCTGCAGGGTCCGGTACATACAGGTCAGGACAGCGGCGTCAGGGGCGGTTTCTTTCAGCAGGTTGCGGATCCGTTCCCATAACTCCTCACCGGCATTGAGGGTGCCAAAGAAGTGTGCCTGCAGCGGGTCACGCCGCCAGGTCAGATAACCATCATCGGTGGTTCCCCGGTTCATCACGCTCTCATCAAGCAGTGCACACAGGGCATACACCATATGGTCACGGCTGATGTCGCTGTAACCGGCTTCCGTGAGCGCAGCCTTCGCCTCCTGCACCAGACGGCAGGCCCGGCGATAGAGCCCTTCCCCGTCACGGACCTCCTGTCCGCCCCGCAGCTGGCTGGCCATCAGCCAGCCCGGGTAGAAAATACGCTCAATTTGACTCATTTCTGATGTATTCATGTGCGCAGCACCGCAAAGAGTTCAAGTTTCACATCGCCCAGTGAGCGCGGGGTATAGAAGGTGCAGCTTCCCGCTTCCAGCATCGCCCGCGCCGCCTCACTACTCAGATCCAGCGAGAAATACTGGTTCTCAAGGCGTAACGGGATAGCGGCCGGCACATGGGGGAGCGGCCTGATAACCATCCCGCTCAGGGCCACATTCACCACATCCGAAACATCATCAAAGCTGCCCGCTTTACACAGTTGAGGGAATTTCGTCTGAAGCTCATGATTTGGCATGGAGGAGCGTACGGAAAGGTAGAAGTCTGCCCCTTCGCGCAGACGCGCATCGTGCAGGGCACCTTTCCAGATCTGGTCCTGGTGCTCCAGGTGGATACTGACCACCCGTGACGGCAGGCTCGCTTCCAGCAGCTTATCAAGCAGTGCCAGCAGCGGCGGGAATACCCGTTCCGGTGCATCGTGCTGGTAAGCCGGAATATCGCCGGCGTCGTGTTCCAGTGAGAAGGTCAGCAGGCTGCCGGCCAGACGGGACAATTCGCGGTACAGCAGTTCCGGGTGCCTGCCCGGTGTCTGCAGCAGTTCCGTCAGCACCGGCTCGGCGCTGTTCAGGGCATTGAGCAGCCAGAACAGGGAGACATCCGCGACCGCAAAGTCTGCCATCCGCTCATTGCTCTCACGGCGCATGGCCATCAGGCGACGGCGGCGGGCCTGCAGACGGACCAGCAGGTCACCCAGTTCGGTTGAAAGCCACGGACTGGCGGCAACAGACAGCATTGGCGGGATAAAAGACGGGTCCCGGATCCACTGCCCCTGCGCATTACGCACAAGACGGGCGACCGGACAGATCAGGTATGCCGTGTTTTCCTGGCTGGACAGACGCAGGGTCAGCGCATGACGCAGGATCGCAAGCTCCCCGCTTTCATGGCCGGCCAGTTCCTGCACCACCACACGCTCAGCTTTCCAGCGACGCGGGCGCTCACTGTCCTGACCGTTATCAAGGTTGCCGCCACTGGCGCTCAGCAGCGGCAGTGCGGCAACCACTTCAACAGCCCCAGAGCCGTTTGCGGCAGACAAATCACAGACCGGCGGAATATTATCCGCCAGATCCGTATCAACAATCGTGCCATCCTGGAAACGTACGACCAGACGGATGGCATTCAGGCGCGCGAGCGCCAGTGCAGCATCATCAAATTCTGCCGCAACCACGCCCCAGGGATGAGAAAACCCCATCCGGGCGACCATGTCGGCAACGTATTCACTCCAGCGGGCCTGCTGCTGGAACTGTTGCGGGGCCAGAGCGGCCCCATCCTCCCAGAGTGGGCGGTAAATTTTCATCCCTGATTTCCCCTCGCCTTACGATTTGGCTTTCGGCATCCGGGAAACCAGCGACAGGTTGACGTCCATCCCTTCCACCTGGAAGTGCGGCACCGCGTAAAGCTTCACGCGGAAGAAGCCCGGGTTGTCTTCGATGTCTTCCACCACCACTTTTGCGTCGCGCAGCGGGTGAGAGGCCTGCAGTTCGTCGCCCGGATCGGTCATTTCCGTCACCAGCGTGCGCACCCAGGTGTTGAGTTCAAGTTCCAGCAGACGGCGGTCTTTGGTGGTCCCGATGTTTTCGCGCTGAATCAGCTTCAGGTAGTGGGCGATACGTGAGAGCAGGAAAATGTATGGCAGGCGGGCATTGATACGGCTGTTGGCCGTTGCATCCGCCGTGTCATACAGGGCAGGCTTCTGGGTGGAGTTCGCCGAGAAGAAGCACGCGTAGTCGCGGTTCTTGTAGTAGGACAGCGGGATAAAGCCCAGGTTGGCGAATTCGAACTCGCGGGTTTCCGGGATCATCACCTCTGACGGGATCTTCACCTGGTTGCCGGTGCCGAGGTCATACAGATGGATTGGCAGGTCCTGGACGGCACCACCGGCCTGCGGGCCACGGATTTGCACGCACCAGCCGTTGTTGATGAAGCTCTTCACCATGTTGGCCGCAAAGGCGAACGAGGCGTTGGTCCACAGGTATTTATCGTGATCCGGACCTTTCACTTCTTCAACGTAGTTGAAACTGCGCACCGGTACGGTGTCCGGGCCATACGGCAGGCGTCCCAGCACGCGCGGCATCACCAGACCGAGATAGCGGGAATCGTCCGTCTCGCGGAAGGATTTCCACTTGATGTACTCGGCGCGATCAAAGTAGTTGCCGATGTCCTTGATGGCGGCTACCTGCTCCATGTTCTCTTTTAAAAAGAACGCCGGGCCCGCGGAGCCAATAAACGGCATATGGGCAGCCGCAGACACTTTTGAAATATTACGCATCAGCGCCACGTCCTGCGCGGACGCATCAAATTCGTACGCGGATATCACCGCAGCGATCGGCTCCCCCCCCCGCGGGGCGTCTTCCATCGTGCACATCGCCG
>OBWT01000626.1_pt1 | contig 10300 bp, 6 predicted proteins | sample 1476541 | NCBI WGS metagenome assembly OBWT01 (sample SAMEA2580134, study PRJEB22360) | human gut metagenome | biome: human gut; feature: human-associated habitat; material: faeces | place: Denmark | collected 2008/2010 | reverse complement strand
TATTTTCGACGAAACCCCGGGCGGGCCCCGCAGCGCCCGCCCCTCTTCTGCATTCACACCGCCAGCGCCCAGTTAAGCATCAACAGGAGCCCAAAGCCGGGCACGCCCAGCACGCCGAGCACCAGAGCGTTGACCAGATTGACCCCCAGGTGAAGGCCCACCAGGCCGCCCACACCGCTCAACGCCCACAGGGCGGCCAGGCCCACGCCCGTCCGCGCGGCCAGCCGCACCAGCCACTCCAGCGGCCGCCGCAGGGCCGCCAACAGCAAAATCAGGATCAACCCGCCCACAATCCAGGGCAGGGCATTGAGCAAGGTTTCCACCGCCATCCCCTCCCAGCTTTCCTCGGCCAGTCCCTTGGCGGCGGGTTCCCCCCGCAGTTATCCCGGCTGCGCCTGCGCCTCCCCGTCCAGCTCCTTGACCCGCCGCAGCAGGTAGGAGTACCGGGCCTGGAGGGCATTGATCTCAAAGACATAGGACTCGATCAGATCCGGGTCCTTGGCGGCGTTAAAGCCCGCATAGGCCTGGGCAATGAGGCTGCGGGTCTGTCCCAGCCCCTCCAACAGCGCCCGCCGCTCGGTATCCTCCGCCCGCTCCCGTCTTTTCCGCAGGAAAAACACTCTGGCCTCCTCCGCCATAACGGCGCCTCCTTTGTTTTTGGTTTCCCATCTCATGGTATGTCCAGTCTGGACAAATATGCCGGAGCCTAAACCAAAATTTTCCGCGTATGGCGCTCCGTCCTGTGCACATACTATGCCCGGACAGGAAAGAGGCCTGTTCCTCCTTGCATCTCCTTTTAAGCCGGTGCCGGGTGAGCTCACCCTCTGGCGAAAGGCGAAAGGAAGCGCAAGCTGTCCAAACAAAGCCGCCCGCCCCGCGACGAAGCGGGGTCAGGCGCAGAAAGGCCGCCGGACAATGTCCGGCGGCCTTTCGCGTTTTCTTGACACTTTGGGCCGGTTTGGAGTAATATAATAAGATGTAATTTTCTGATTTTGGAACGAGCGAGGAGAGGCCCATGGCGAAAAGCAATTCCCCCAAAAATTACGGAAACGACTCCATTTCCTCCCTGAAGGGGGCCGACCGGGTACGCAAGCGCCCGGCGGTGATCTTCGGCTCCGACGGGCTGGAGGGCTGTGAGCACGCGGTCTTTGAGATCCTGTCCAACGCCATCGACGAGGCCCGGGAGGGCCACGGCTCCCTGATCACCGTCACCCGGTACGAGGATCACTCCATCGAGGTGGAGGACTTCGGCCGGGGCTGCCCGGTGGACTGGAACGAGAAGGAGCAGAAGTTCAACTGGGAGCTGGTGTTCTGCGAGCTGTACGCCGGCGGCAAGTACAACAACAACGACGGCGATAACTACGAGTACTCCCTGGGCCTCAACGGCCTGGGCTCCTGCGCCACCCAGTACGCCAGCGCGTACTTTGATGCGGTGATCCACCGGGACGGCTTTGAGTACACCCTCCACTTCGAGAAGGGCGAGAACGTGGGCGGCCTGAAAAAGGAGCCCTACTCCGGCAAAAAGACCGGCTCCCGCTTCCGCTGGAAGCCGGATCTGGATGTGTTTACGGACATCAATATCCCCGTGGAGTACTACACCGACGTGCTCAAGCGCCAGGCGGTGGTCAACGCCGGGGTCACCTTCCGCTTCCGCAACCAGGTGGGGGGGAAGTTCGAGACCACCGACTTCCAGTACGAAAACGGCATTGAGGACTATGTGAAGGAGCTGGCGGGGGAGAACTCCCTCACCCTGCCCGTGTTCTGGCAGACCGAGCGGCGGGGCCGGGACCGAGCGGACAAGCCCGAGTACAAGGTGAAGCTCTCCGTCTCCTTCTGCTTCTCCAACACGGTGCAGATCATCGAGCACTACCACAACTCCTCCTGGCTGGAGCACGGCGGTTCCCCGGAGAAGGCGGTGAAGTCCGCCTTCGTGAATGGCATCGACGCCTACCTCAAGGCCCAGGGCAAATACCAGAAGAGCGAGAGCAAGATCACCTGGGCCGACGTGGAGGACTGCCTGGTGCTGGTGAGCAACAACTTCTCCACCCAGACCTCCTACGAGAACCAGACCAAGAAGGCCATCAACAACAAATTTGTCCAGGAGGCCATGACCGAGTTTCTGCGGGCCCAGCTGGAGGTCTACTTCATTGAGAATCCCCTGGACGCGGGGAAGATCGCCGAGCAGGTGCTCATCAACAAGCGCAGCCGGGAGAACGCCGAGCGCACCCGGCTGAACATCAAGAAAAAGCTCTCCGGCAGTGTGGACATCGCCAACCGGGTACAGAAGTTTGTGGACTGCCGGACGAAGGACACCACCCGCCGGGAGCTCTACATCGTGGAGGGCGACTCGGCTCTGGGCAGCGTCAAGCTCTCCCGGGACGCGGAGTTCCAGGGCATCATGCCCGTTCGGGGTAAAATCCTCAACTGCCTGAAGGCCGACTACGCCAAGATCTTCAAGAGCGAGATCATCACCGACCTTCTGAAGGTGCTGGGTTGCGGCGTGGAGGTGCACGACAAGCACGCCAAGGACATGGCCGCCTTCGATCTGATGAACCTGCGGTGGAACAAGGTGGTCATCTGCACCGACGCCGACGTGGACGGCTTCCAGATCCGCACCCTCATTCTCACCATGCTCTACCGCCTCACCCCCACCCTCATCCAGCGGGGCTACGTCTACATCGCCGAGTCCCCCCTGTATGAGATCACCTACAAGGACAAGACCTGGTTCGCCTACTCCGACGCGGAGAAGAACGAGATCGTGAGCGGCGAGCTGGCGGGCAGGAAGTGCTCCATCAACCGCTCCAAGGGCCTGGGCGAGAACGAGCCGGACATGATGTGGCTCACCACCATGAACCCGGAGACCCGCCGCCTCATCAAGGTCATGCCCGAGGACGTGGAGCGCACCGCCGCCGTCTTTGACCTCCTGCTGGGGGACAACCTCCAGGGCAGAAAAGACCACATCGCGGAGAACGGCTACAAGTATCTGGAGCTGGCGGACATCTCCTGACCGGGCATACGGCCGCTATATAGGGCGGCTGACCGTTCCAAGCAGACCGTTTCCCGGGCCGTGCAGCAGTTCAAGGCCGCGGTCAGCCGTCGGAGCGCCCGGAAAGGCCTGTGGCAGTCCGGCTATTACGGCCCTATCATCCGAAAGGATGCCGATCCGGCCGAAACCCGCCAATCTATCGCCAACAATCCTCTGAACTGGATTCTGAATAAGGACTGATACCAATGCCCAAAAAGAAGGCCCCCGAGGAGGGGGCAAAGAAGGTAACCAACCCCAACGTCATGGGCCTGCGGCCCGAGGTGCTGGAACAGCCCATCACCGAGACGCTGGAGATCAACTACATGCCCTACGCGATGAGCGTCATCGTCTCCCGGGCCATCCCGGAGATCGACGGGTTCAAGCCCTCCCACCGCAAGCTGCTTTACACCATGTACCAGATGCACCTGCTGGGGGGCGCCCGCACCAAGAGCGCCAACGTGGTGGGCCAGACCATGAAGCTCAACCCCCACGGCGACGCGGCCATCTACGACACCATGGTGCGCCTCAGCCGGGGTTACGGGGCCCTGCTCCACCCCCTGGTGGACTCCAAGGGCAACTTCGGCAAGGTGTACTCCCGGGACATGGCCTGGGCGGCCAGCCGGTACACCGAGGTGCGGCTGGACCCCATCTGCGCCGAGCTGTTCCGCGACATCGACCAGGACACGGTGGACTTTGTGGACAACTACGACGGCTCCATGCAGGAGCCCTCCCTGCTGCCCACCACCTTCCCCAACGTGCTGGTGAGCGCCAACCAGGGCATCGCCGTGGGCATGGCCTCCAACCTGTGCGGCTTCAACCTGGGCGAGGTGTGCGACGCCACGGTGGCCTTTCTGAAGAACCCCCAGGTGAACCTGCTGGACCACCTGAAGGCCCCCGACTTCCCCACCGGCGGCGAGCTGCTCTACGACGAGGGGGCCCTTCGGCAGATCTATGAGACGGGCCGCGGCTCCTTCCAGGTGCGGGCCAAGTGGCGCTACCTCAAGGGCGAAAACCTCATCGAGATCTACGAGATCCCCTACACCACCACGGTGGAGGCCATCATGGACAAGGTGGCCGAGCTGGTGAAGGGGGGCAAGATCCGGGAGATCGCCGACATGCGGGACGAGACCGATCTGAACGGCCTCAAGATCACCATCGACCTCAAGCGGGGGACCGATCCGGACAAGCTGATGGCCAAGCTCTTCCGCTCCACCACCCTCCAGGACTCCTTCTCCTGCAACTTCAACATCCTCATCGCGGGCATGCCCCGGGTGATGGGGGTGCGGGAGATTCTGGACGAGTGGACGGGCTGGCGCATGGAGGGGGTGCGGCGGCGCACCTACTTCGTGATGAAGAAGAAGCAGGACAAGCTGCACCTGCTCCGCGGCCTGAAAAAGATCCTGCTGGACATCGACCGGGCCATCAAAATCATCCGGGAGACCGAGGAGGACGACCAGGTGGTGCCCAACCTGATGATCGGCTTCGGCATCGACGACGTGCAGGCCGAGTACGTGGCCGACATCAAGCTGCGCAACATCAACAAGGAGTACATCCTCAAGCGCATTGAGGAGGTGGCCGGGCTGGAGGAGGAGATCGCCGACCTCCAGGACATCGTGAACAACCCCGGCCGCATCAAAAAGCTCATCGTGGCCGAGCTCCAGGCGGTGCAGAAGAAGTACGCCGTCCCCCGGCGGACGGAGATCGTCTATGAGTACCAGACCGCCGCCGCGGAGGACGCGGAGGACGAGACCCCGGACTACCCGGTGCACGTGTTCTGCTCCCGGGAGGGCTACTTCAAGAAGATCACCCCCCAGTCCCTGCGCATGAGCGGGGAGCAGAAGTACAAGGAGGGGGACGGCCCCTGGCTCCAGTGGGAGGCCTCCAACCGGGACGAGCTGCTGGTCTTTACCGACCGGCAGCAGTGCTACAAGGCCCGCCTGAGCGACTTCGACGACTCCAAGGCCAGCCTGCTGGGCGACTTTTTGCCCACCAAGCTGGGCATGGATCCCGGCGAGGGCTTCGTGTGGGCCTGTGTCACCGCCGACTACTCCGGCCACCTGCTGTTCTTCTTTGAAAACGGCAAGGTGGCCCGGGTGGCCCTGTCGGCCTATCAGACCCGCCGCAAGAAGCTCACCGGCGCTTACTCCGACAAGTCCCCCCTGGCGGCGGCCTGTCTGCTGACAGAGGACACGGAGATGGCGGTGACCTCCACCGAGGGCCGGGCGGTGGTCTTCCACACCGCCGCCCTCACCCCCAAGACCACCCGCTCCACCCAGGGGGTCAACGTCATGACCCTCAAGCCCAAGTACAAGGTGGCCGACGCCCGCCCCCTGGCGGACACCACCATCGTCAACGCCGCCCGCTACCGGGCCCGCTCCCTGCCCATCGCAGGCATGCTGCTCCGGCCGGAGGACCGGGCCGAGGAGCAGATGACGTTACTGGAATAAAATAAAGAAGGTATCGGCTATGAATCGTGTCGCAAAGCAGTATGTCCTCCCCTATCTGTGGATCACCCTGGCGTCCGCGGTGTACGCCGTGGGCTTCAACTGGTGCTACGAGCCCAACCAGATCGGCTTCGGCGGCATCACCGGCGTGGGCCAGATCATCAACCACATCCTCCCCTGGGCCCCCATCGGCACCGTGGTCATCATCCTGAACATCCCCCTGTTCCTGCTGGGGTGGAAGCTGCTGGGCGGGCACCTGCTGGTGTCCTCCCTTTACTCCATGTTCATCTCCTCCATTTTCATCGACATTCTCCACATGCTTCACACCTTTGAGCCTATGGAGCCCATTCTGGGGTGCATCTTCGGGGGCGTGATCATGGGCGGCTCCCTGGGCGTGGTGTTTCTCCAGGGCGCCACCACCGGCGGCACCGATCTCATTGCCCGCCTGCTCAAGCTGAAGCTGGCCTGGCTGCCCATGGGGCGGCTGCTTCTGGCGGTGGATCTGCTGGTCATTGTGGCGGTGGCCGTCGCCTTCCGCAACATCTACAGCGCCCTCTACGGCGTGGTGGCCCTGTATATCTCCTCCTTCGTCATGGACCAGGTGCTCTACGGCATGGACAACGCCAAGGTGGCCTATATCATCAGCGACGCCTACGACCAGATTTCCCACGCCATTATTCACGATATGGACCGGGGCGTCACCCTTCTCCACGGCGAGGGCGGCTGGTCCGGAGAGGACAAGAAGGTGCTGCTGGTGGCCTTCAAGCAGAAGCAGATCGTGGCCCTCAAGCAGACCGTCAAGAGCATCGACCCCAACGCCTTCCTGATCGTGTGCGAGGCCCACGAGATCCTGGGCGACGGCTTCCGGGAGTATAAGCACAACGATCTCTGAGCTGTCCAGGGGCGGGAGAACGCGCCCCTGGACACCCCCCCGTCCTGCATATGCCCTGCTTTTTTGCCCGCAGGCGGATAACCCCCTGTGCTCTGTCATTTTACGCTGGAAAGGAGACCTGTTTATGCCCGGTTTTGAGAAGGTACGCAAAAATCTGGAGGCCCACGGCTTCGATGTGACCTGCTTCGACACGGCGGCGGAGGCCGCGGACTACCTGGACCGCAGGCTGGACGGCAAAACGGTGGGGCACGGCGGCTCCATCACCCTCAAGGAGCTGGGCCTTCTCGAGCGGCTCCACAGCCACTGGCTGGGGGACAGCTTCGCAGACGCGGCCGCCGCCCCGGTCTATCTGACCTCGGTCAACGCCCTGGCGGAGACCGGCGAGCTCATCAACATCGACGGCACGGGCAACCGGGTGGCCTCTACCATCTTCGGCCATGAGGAGGTCTACTTTATCGTGGGCGTCAACAAGCTGGCTCCCGACTACGACGCCGCCCTCTGGCGGGCCCGCAACGTGGCCTCCCCCAAAAACGCCCGGCGGCTGGGCAAAAAGACTCCCTGCGCCGTCCGGGGGGACAAATGCTATGACTGCAAAAGCCCGGAGCGCATCTGCCGCGCCCTGGCCCCCCGGCATCGGCCGGGCCGAGGTGGTGCTGGTCAACGAGCCTCTGGGCTACTGAGGAGAGGAGGGCGTGGCATTGAAACGAGGCATGGCGGCGGCGCTGGCGTTGAGCTGCGCCCTGCTGCTCACCGGCTGCTCCTCTCTTCTGGAGAACCCTTATGCAGTGGTGGAGCCGCACACGGAGCGTCCGGCCACGGCCGAGGACTCCTCCGCCGTCCAGGCGGGCACCTATTCCGAGCTGGTCAACACCGTGCTGTTTTTTGTCTCCCAGGGGACAGAAAAGGGGCTGATTCAGCTTACCGACGACTATGACGGGGATGTGGAGGAGGATCTCAACCGGGCCTGCCTGGAGGTGGCCAAGGACGACCCTCTGGGGGCCTATGCGGTGGACTTTATCAAAAACGACTGCCCCAAGGTGCTCACCACCTATGAGGCCACCATTACCATTTCCTACCGCCGCACCCGGGAGCAGATACGCAGCTTGGTCAACGTCACCGGCACCAGCGCCATCCGGGATGAAGTGCGCGCCGCCCTGGCTGATTTTCAGAGCGAGGTGGCCCTGCGGGTGGGCTACTTCACTGAGAGCGCCGACTCCATTGCCGCCCTGGTGCGGCAGGGCGACGAGCCCGCCGGCGCCCTGGGCATGCCGGAGTTTACCGTCTCCCTCTACCCCGCCTCCGGTGGTCAGCAGCGCATTGTGGAGATCCTGCTCACCTATCCCGAGGACACCCAGGCACTGCGTCAAAAGAGCGATGACCTCCAGAGCACGGCAGATGCCCTGGTGCTCCCTCTCCGGCCCCATCAGCTCTCCCCCTCCGCCCGGCAGGCCGAGCTCTTTTCCCTGGTTCGGGAGCACGTCCGCGCCCGGCCGGACGGCGGCCCCACCGCCTGGGACGCCCTGCTGGGCGACGGGGCGGACAGCGAGGGGCTGGCGCTGGCCTTTCAGCTCCTCAGCGGGAAGATGGAGGTTGGCTCCGTTCTGGTGGAGGGTACTCTGAACGGCGAACCCCACTTCTGGAACCAGCTCACTGCCGACGGCGGCGCCCACTACGTGGATCTCACCCGCGACGCCTCCGGCACCACCTATTCCGCCGCCGATCTTCTCTCCCTGGGCTACGTGTGGGAGGGCGCGGAAGAAAATGCAGAAAATTTGAATTAACCCCTTGACAGCGGCGGAACGGTTCGCTATAATATAATCCGTCGCTTGCAGGTGTAGCTCATCTGGTAGAGCGCCACCTTGCCAAGGTGGAGGTAGCGAGTTCGAGCCTCGTCACCTGCTCCAGAAATGAAAACGGGACGGCCGATGGCCGTCCCGTTTTCATTTCTGGATTCCGTAGTTCTTTTTTATGCTCGGGGCAACTGAATTGCCCCTCCGCCAAGGTTTTGCCTCCGGCAAAACGCTTGTGCGCCGCACACGCGGCGGCGGCCTGTCGGGCCGCTTTTTCCTCTGCGGCGGTTGGCCGATGGCCGTCCCGTTTTCATTTCTGGATTCCGCAGATTTCTTTCATGCCCAGGGCAAACAAATTGCCCCGGCGTCGAAGCGGCGTCCCCCGCTATCGGAACCGTTCAACCGTCAGCCCCGTCTTTTTCTCCAAAAAGGCGCGGAGCTCCTCCGGGGCAGCGCCCGTCACCCCCTCTTTATCGCAGAGCTGGCCGTGGTTCTTTCCCAGAATGAGCACCAGGTAACGGTCATTCTCCGCCAGCCGGAGGAGCTTGCTATATTGCCATTGAGTGGCCGCGCCGGCGATTTTGGTTTCATAGTGTTCCTCCAAAAAGCGCACCGTGCACACCTCCATCCCCGGCAGGGCATTCCGCCTGGCAAAGAAGGCGTTGATTGCGTCCTCCCCCAGCAGAACGGCCAGCATCAGGACGGCCACCGCCCCATTGAGCGCCACAGTTCCCCACTCGCCCCAGGAGACCCAGGCCGACAGCAGGCTCAGCACCAGGAGCACCCAGCACCAGACGCGCAGCAGCCGTGAGCGCGTCCTGCGGACGGTTTTACGCAGAGCCCTGGCCAGCGCAGACAGCGCCCTCCGGTCATAAGTGGTACTGCATATGATTTCCATAGAAAAACCTCTCTTTCGTCTGCGTGGGTATAGAATAGCAAATATCCCGCGCCGCTGGCAAGAAAGATTTTCTTACGATTCCTTGAAGCCTCTGTAAGAAAGAACCCTATGCTTCGGGCCGCCCGAGCGGGCGGCCCGTTTTTTCGGAAAGGAGTCTCTATGCCAAGCTCTTCCATCGAGGCCCTGGGCCGCTTGATCTCCCGCCAGGTGGCCGGGCACCCTGACCGTGCCCGCGCCCTGCTCCGCACGGCCTACACCCTGGTGGGGGTACAGATGAAGTACTTCCCGCCCAAAAACGTGCTCCCCGCCCGGTGCGCCATGCAGGGGGACACGGCCCGCTCCATGGCCGCCGCCCTGGGCCGCCCCGGCCGGGCGGCCTGCGTCAACATCTTCCTCCCCTGCGAGGTGCTCCACGCCCTGAACATCCCCCCGGTGCTGCCCGAGGGGCTGTCCTGCTATCTGGTGTCCACGGCGGCGGAGCGGGTGTTCGTGGAGGCGGCGGAGGAGCGGGGCGTGCCGGAGAGCTACTGCTCCTACCACAAAATCCTGCTTGGCCTGGCCGAGACCGGCGTCATGGCCAGGCCCCGGTTCATCCTCAACACCTCCCTGGCCTGCGACGCCAACCAGCTCACCTTCCGCCGGCTGGCGGAGTTCTGGGACGTCCCACGCTTCACGGTGGACGTGCCCTACGCCCCCTCGGAGGAGAGTGTCGCCCAGGTGGCCGAACAGCTCCGGGCCATGGCGGCCTTTGTCCAGGCCCACGGGGGGCGCCCCCTGGAGGAGGACGCGCTGCGGGCCGCGGTGGCCCGCTCCCGGGCCACCGTGGAGGGCTACCACCGCTACCTGTCCCTGCGGGCGGAGCGCTCCCTCTCTGACGAGATGACCTCCGAGATGCTCTCCGTCTTCGCCACCCACTCCATGCTGGGTTCGCCGGAGGCCCTGCGCTACACCGAGCAGCTCTGCGCCCAGGTGGCCGCCCTGCCGGAGGGGCGGCGTGGAAAGCGGATTCTGTGGCTGCACACCCTCCCCCACTGGCAGGACAGCCTGCGCGCCCTGCTGAACTTCCGCCCCGACGTGGAGATTGTGGGGTGCGACATGGCCCTGGATGCCGATGTGCTCCCCGAGCCGGAGCGCCCCTATGAGTCCATGGCCCGGCGGCTGGTCTGCTCCTCCTTCAACGGCGGTGCGGAGCGCCGGGCGGAGCGGGCAGCGGGGCTGGCCCGCCTCCCCCGGGCCGGCGGGCCTCCCGGT
>OBWT01000620.1_pt1 | contig 10368 bp, 7 predicted proteins | sample 1476541 | NCBI WGS metagenome assembly OBWT01 (sample SAMEA2580134, study PRJEB22360) | human gut metagenome | biome: human gut; feature: human-associated habitat; material: faeces | place: Denmark | collected 2008/2010 | reverse complement strand
AGCCGCCGCACCCGTGGGTCGGAGGTGGCCTCCGGCGTGAAGGCGGACTCCCCCAGGTGGCCGTACACCAGCATGGCCGCGGTGCAGTACTGGCCGCTGAATTTGTAGCCGTAGGGGGTGGACGGCTCCGGATTGTCCACCGTGTTGACCGCCACCTGATAGGTGTGATCCACAATGCGGGTGATGTGCTCCGGCTCCAGCCGGTGCTCTCCCCGCAGCAGTTGGGCGCAGTAGTCCGCCGCGTGGGTGTGGCGGCAGCAGGCGTAGGGCTTCAGGGAGTTGGTCAGCAGGGCGCAGTTGTCCCAGCTCAACGCCCGCGTCAGCGCCTCCGGGTGGTTATCCGGCGTCATGGCGCCCAGCAGGCCCCGGTCTCCCGCCAGGATGTCCTCCGCAGCGGTAAAGCCCAGCGCCGCCAGGCGTGCCGACCGCAGGCCGCAGAGGGTACCGTTGGCGGTGTGCAGGGTCTTGCTCATGGCGCCGTCCTCCAGAAACTGCCACAGGCCGGCCGCCTGCGTCCCCGCCGAGCCAATGGCGTGCAGCAGTTTCTCCCGGTCCAGCCCCATCAGCTTGCCCGCCGCCACGGCAGAGCAGAGCGCCCCCACCACTCCAGTGGTATGCCAGTAGTGGTAGGAGCCTGGGTTGATGGCCTCCCCCACCCGTGCGCCAATCTCGTAGCCCGCGGCAATGGCAGCCAGCACCTCACGCCCGGAGCGGTGAAGCTTCTGCCCCACCGCCAGCGCCGCGGGGATGGTTACCGCCCCCAGGTGGGTGATAGAGGCGTTGTGCACGTCGTCCATATCCATGACATGGGCGCACGCGGCGTTCAGCGCGGCAGCATGTTCGCAGGAGAGCCGCTCCAGTCCGCTGTTCCAGGCGGTCGCCTCCTGCTGTCCGTCCCCGGCGGCAAAGTAGCTGCGCCAGATACCCCATTGCCGCGCCCCTGCGGCTGAACTGAGCCGGCTGCCGCCACGCCGAGCAGATCCTCCAGATAGAGCTTTGCGTTGTCCACCGCTTTGGAGGGCAGACTCTCATAGCGGACTTCATATAGAAAATCGGAAAGCTGTTTTGTAAGCATTCGGACCTCTTCCTGGCTGTCCCATTGGTCCAGCCAAAACGTGCGCCTTTTTGGAATACCGCCCCATGTCATTCCGGTATTCCGCGCAATAGCAGGCGCACATATTTTTCTTTTTGTGTAATATTTTTTTGCTAATATTCCATTTTTATCTCTTTTTTGCTTTTTCTCTGGTATACCAATTCGAATTATAGCAGATTCACTCAGCAATGAGAATACACAAAATAAAAATCGTTACATTTGACAAAAGCCGTCGCTTTTCCTTGGTCATAACAGAGAAATAGCAAGTTGCATCTTTACAAATTGTATGCATAAGTGCTATATTGGCTCCACTGGTATACCGATTCTCCAATAAAGCACGCAATTTAAGTCGTTTTGATGGAACGGAAAGGGATATCCAATTATGAAAACAAACAAGCTTATGATCACCTGCGCCCTCTGCGGCGGCGGTACCACCCGCAAGCAGTCCCCCTACGTCCCCCTGACGCCGGAGGAGCTGGTCGCCGATTCTCTGGCCGCAGTTCGGGCCGGCGCCTGCATCCTGCACATCCATGTCCGCGATGACGAGGGCGCGAACACCATGGAGACCAGCCGCTTTGTGCAGGTGGTCTCCATGATCCGGGAAGCCCTGCGCACCAACCACCTGGATGCCATCATCAATGTCACCACCTCCGGCACCAAGTTCTCCGAGGATATGCGGGTGGCCCACCTGCCCATCCTGATGCCCGAGATGTGCTCCTATGACCCTGGTACCCTCAACTGGGCCAACAGCTACATCTTCCTGAACACGCCCCCCTTCCTGGAGCGGCTGGGCCTGCTCACCCAGGAGCTGGACATCAAGCCCGAAATTGAAATCTTTGATGCCGGTATGCTGGGCAACGTGGATTACTACCTGAAAAAAGGCGTCCTGAAGGCCCCGCTCCACTACCAGCTGGTTCTGGATGTCCCTGGTGGTATGCCGGGCAATATTGACTCGATCAACCATCTGGTTTCCAAGCTGCCGGAGGGCTCCACCTGGTCGATCACCGGAATCGGCAAAGCCCACATGCCCTGTATGCTGGCCGGTCTGGCCGCCGGCTGCGACAACCTGCGCGTCGGTCTGGAGGACAACGTGTTTATGAAGAAGGGCGAATACGCCACCAACGCCCAGTTGGTGGAGCGGGCGGTCAAGCTTGGTATCCTGGCCGGCCGTGAGATTGCCACCGCCGCCGAGGCCCGCGAGATTCTCGGCATCGAGCCTGAGAAGGGCGTTCTTTATCAGCCGTAAATTGACTTGGAAAAGGAGAATGCGCGATGAAATACGATTTTGAAACGATTATTGACCGCGATCCGGCCATCCGCGGCACCGGAAAGTACCGCATCATGAAGGACTCCAAGGGCAATAAGCCCCCCAAGGGCATCGTTCCCCTGTCGGTGGCCGACATGGAGTTCCGCACCGCCCCCTGCGTTATTGACGCAATCAAAGCCGAGGCGGACTTCGGCGTGCTGGGCTACCACCGCCTGACCGACAGCTTTCGGGAGTCCTGCTGCCAGTGGATGAAAACCCGTCACGATTGGGACGTTCAGCCCGACTGGATCGTCCCCTTCGAGCAGGTCGTTCCCGCCCTCTATAACGCTGTCTGGACCTTTACCCAGCCCGGCGACGGCATCCTGATCCAGACCCCCGACTACCACCACTTCACCGGCGCCACCGTCAATACCGGCCGCAAGGTGCTGGAAAACCGCCTGGTGGCCGACGAGAAGGGCCACTATACCGTGGATTTCGACGACTTCCGTGAGAAGGCCAAGCAGGCCAAGCTGTTCTTCCTCTGCTCCCCCCAGAATCCTACCGGCCGCGTCTGGACGGAGGAGGAGCTGCGCAGGATGGGTGAGATCTGCAACGAGTACGGAGTCATGGTGGTGGCCGACGAGATCCACCACGATCTGATCCAGCCCGGATACAAGCACATTGTGTATGCCTCCCTGGGCAAAGAGTTTGCCGACAACTGCGTAATCTGCACCTCCCTGAGCAAGACCTTCAACCTGGCTGGCCTGTGCTACGCCAGCATCATCATCCCCAACGACGAGGTGCGGGCCAAGTTCCAGAAGCAGATGGGCCTCCAGGCCTTCATGCTCGTTGCAGATTCCGGCCCCGGGGCCCCCGTGGCCCCCTCCCGCCACGGCGCCGAGTGGCTGGAGGAGCTCATCCAGGTCATCAAGGGCAACTACGAGTATGTCCGCGACTTCTTCGCCCAGCACTTCCCCGGAGTTGTGGTCACCGAGCTGGAGGGCACCTACCTGGTCTGGTGCGACTTCCGCTGCTTCGGCATGAGCGACGCAGACATGAAGGTGTTCCTCACCGACGAGTGCATGCTCTACCTGGACAACGGCACCGACTTCGGCGCGGCCGGTTCCGGCTACCAGCGCATCAACGTCGCCTGCCCCCGCAAGACCCTGGCAGACGCTCTGGACCGCTTCTATCAGGCCGCCAGGAAGCGCGGCATGGCCCGGTAATTTCCCCGGAAACACGACCAGAATGGATTAGGAGGCTATGACATGTTAGAGAAAAAGGTACCGTTTTGTATCGACCACTTCAGCATCGCCACTACCCACCGCGACCGCCCGATCGACCTGGTGACCAAGCTGGGCTTTACCACCGCCGACTGCTACACCGACCGCACCGTGCACTTCATCTTTGAGAACTCCTACTTTGAGCTGTGCACCTACCAGCTGAACACCACCATCACCTGGCTGACCCAGTCCGTCCCCGCCACCAATCTGCCCAAGGTTCACTCCTATCGCCTGAGCGTCAAGGGGACTGACCCCAATCCCATGCGCAACGCTTTGATCGAGGGCGGCATCGAGACCATCGGCGAGATCAACAACCCCTTCCGCCAGCATGTCCGCTACGGTGAGAAGGAGGGCGAGGCCGGTTACCAGACCTTCTTTATTCAGAACTACGAGCCCTTTACCGACATTCTCTTCGGCTGCACCACCCATCTGGCCAAGGAGCTGATCGTCAAGAACGAGACCAAATTCCCCCACATCAACGGCGCCAAGCGCCTGGCCTACATCACCGGCTACTGCGACAGCAAGGAGCGCTTTGAGGAGGCCGATGCCGCCATCTCCAAGCTCTACAACGCCGCCAAGGGGGCCACTGACACCGGCTTCAACCTGGACACCTATCAGCTGGTGGATCACGACGCCTACGTGGCCGAGTTCGGCTGCGAGCCCCGCAACGACGGCCTGAAGCTGCCCATCGTGGCCGCCGCCTTCTCCGGCTGCCACCTGGAATTTGTGGAAAAGCGCGCCTATGATCTGAACCTGAATTACTTCCACAAGGACGGCAAGCTCTATGTGGACTGCCGCCGTACACTGGGTCTGTTCCTCGTGTTCATGCCCTGACCCCCGCCATTCCAGAATAAGAGAGGAGCAGCAACATGAAATCTGCCTTAAAAAAGGTGTCGCTGATCCTGGCCATCTGCTTTGTAGCATTTCACCTCTACACCGCAGCGTTCGGCACTATGCCGGGCATTGCGCAGAAGTCGATCCACCTGGGCTTCCTGCTGGTGATCTTCTACATCAATGCAATGGTCGACAGCGAGAAGCGTTGGGAGCAAATTTTTCTCGGTATTATGGCACTCTTCGCCCTAGGCGGCTGTGCCTACATCACCATCCTGGATGAAAACCTGCAACTGCGCGCCGGAATTGTGTACGCCAGCGACATTCTGTTTGCCATTCTTCTGATTATCGCTATCTTTGAGGCGTGCCGCCGTAAGATGGGCAATCCCCTGGTCATCATCACCCTGGTCTTTGTGGCCTACGCCTTCCTGGGCAAGTATATTCCCGGCTTCCTCAACCAGCCCGGCATGACGCTGAAGAAGTTCACCTCTTTGGTCTATCTGACCACAGACGGTATCTTCGGCTCCCCCCTCTATGCCTCGGCCTCCTATGTGGTCCTGTTCGTCCTGCTGGGCGCTATCATGAGCGTCTCCGGCATCGGCGACTATATGACCAATCTGGCCACCTCCCTGTTCGGCCACATGCGCGGCGGCCCCGCCAAGGTGGCTGTGGTGGCCTCCGGCTTCTTTGGCTCCATCAGCGGCAGTCCCACGGCCAATGTCATCGGCACTGGCACTTTCACCATTCCCATGATGAAAAAGAACGGCTTTGAGCCCGAGTTTGCCGCGGCGGTTGAGGCCACCGCCTCCACCGGCGGAGCCATCATGCCCCCCATCATGGGCTCCACCGCCTTTATTATGGCGGAAATGCTGGGCATTCCCTATACCGCCGTGGCAAAGGCCGCCCTGATCCCTGCTATTCTCTACTTCCTGGCCGTCCTCTTTGGCGTGGATATCTATGCCGCCAAGCATGGGCTGAAGGGCATTCCCCGCTCCCAACTGCCCAAGGTACGCAGCATGCTCAAGCAGATTTACATGCTTGCCCCCCTGATCTTCCTGATCTTCTGCATGGCCGTGTTCAATATGACCATCGTGCGCTCTGGCCTGCTGACCATCATCGTCACTCTCGTCCTGGTGGAAATCAACCCCAAGACCCGTATGACCAAGGAGCAGTGGCTCCAGATTCCTGTCCAGACGGTAAAGAGCGCCGTTTCCGTCGGCATTGCCTGCGCCATGGCCGGTATTATCAGCGGTGTGATCATGGGCAGCGGCCTGGGCTACCGCATCTCCTCCATCCTGACCAGCGTGGCCGGCACCAGCATGCTGCTGCTGCTCGTTCTGACGATGGTTGTCTCCCTGATCATGGGCATGGGCGTCCCAACCACGGCGGCCTATCTGGTTCTGGCCTCCCTGGTAGCCCCCACGATGATTCAGTTGGGCATTCCCCCGCTGGCCGCCCACATGTTCATCTTCTACTTCGGCTGCATCTCCTCCATCCCCCCCCCTGTGGCGCTGGCCGCCTATGCCGGTGCCGGCCTGGCCGGGTGCGATCCAAACAAGACAGGCTACAAGGCGTTCCGTCTGGCCTTCTGTTCCTTCCTCATGCCGTACTTGTTTGTCTACAATCCGGTACTGCTGATGGAGGGCGGCGTGCTGGACATCCTCTGGAGCCTGGTTACCGCGCTCATTGGCGCCTATCTGCTGGCCTCCGGCTTCGAGGGCTTCTTCTTCCGCTGGAGCCTGAAGTGGTTCGAGCGTCCGCTCATGATACTGGGCGCTGTGATGCTGATTGTGCCCGGTATGGTCACCGATTTGGTAGGTATCGCCATCATCGTGGTGGAGTTTGTCACCGAGTTCATGTTTAAGCGTTCGGAGAAGTTCGTCCCCGTTACCGTTTCCCAGTCTACCACGTGACATTTTCCCCCGGGTGAATGCCATTGGAGAGAAAAAGAAAAGGAGATATCGTTATGAAAAAGCTGTCAAAACTTATGTGTCTGTTGCTGGCAGTCGGTATGCTGATGGGAATCGCCTCCTGTAGCAGTGATGCTGGAGAGGGGGGCGGAGGCTCCTCCGGCGGTACGGAAACCGTGCGCATCAGCTGCGGGCCCCTGAACGGCTATCAGAACGTCCTGTATAATTCCATTGCCGACATGATGAACAAAGCCAACCCCGGCAAGTACAGCTTTGCTATTGAGGCCTCCACCGGCTCCGCCGAGAATGCCCGCCTGCTGGCTATGGACGAAACCGACTTCGGCACCATGGGCATGGATATGACCCTGTCCTGCTACAATGCCGAGGGCGAGTTTGAGGGCCTGCCCGCAGAGCAGATCATGCACGTGGCCACCCACTCCGGCACCGGCGCGACGGTCCACGTTATCACTTCTGCGAAGTCCGATATTAACAGCATTCCCGACCTGGCCGGCACCAAATTCGGTGTCACTGCCGGCATGATGGCCGGTTACCTGGACGATGTTCTGTGGGCCTACGATATGACCACCGATGATCTGGGCAGCGTGGTAAACCTGTCTCTGTCCGACCTGTGCACCGCCCTCCAGGACGGCAATATCGACGCCTTCCTGTACGCCACTCCCGCCCCCGGCACCAACTTTACCGACCTGGCCATGTCCTTTGGCATCAAGGTCGTCGACATCGGCCAGGAGGCCGTTGACAAGCTGATGGCCGAGAAGCCCTGGTACCACACAGTGGTTATCCCCGCCGGCACCTATGACGGCTGTGATGAGGATATCACCACCTTTGCCCAGTACACCGCTCTCTGCGCCCGTGCCGACGTGCCCGAGGAGACCGTCTACAACCTGGTCAAGACCATGATGGAGAACGCCGATGCTCTGGAAGCCGTGCATAAGAACGCCGCCGGCACCTGTCCGGAGCGCGGCATCGAAGGCGCCCTGATCCCCATGCACCCCGGTGCCGAGCGCTATTACAAAGAGGTCGGCGTGCTGGACTGATCCCCAATTCCCTTTCAAATTCCCTCCAGATTGAAGCAAGCGGTACCGCCCATCCGGGCGGTACCGCTTGCTTTTGTCGCCGCAGGAATCAATAGATCCCCGTCAGCTCCTGATAGAGATTTTTTGCATAAGAGTCAGTCATACCGCTGATGAAGTCGGTCACCAGCAGCAGCCGCAGATAGAGGCGGTACCCCTCATCCTTTCCCTCTGCGTCGGCCCGGTAGCAGGCCAGTTGATTTTCGGAGAGCAGCTTGACCAGCTTTTTCTCCGCCGCCGTGGGCCGGTATTCCTCGGGGGCGTCGTCGCCGGCATCCAGGTAGAGCACCGCCGGGACAAACCGGGACAGCAGGGTGGTGAGTATGGTCTGGGCCGCCAGCTCCAGGGTGAGAATTCCCTCCGAGTCGTAGGCAAAGCGACCCATGGCCGCCTTCAAAATACGGATGGAGCCGCCGTGGAAGGTGCCCTCCATGATCTCCCGCCGGAACGTCCCCTCCATGATGGCGGAATAGGAGTCCGTCTGTCCGGCGCCGTAGGGGACGAAGCCAAAGGCGGCGGTATACATGAGCCAGTGGCGGGCATAGGCGATCCACCGCTGGAAAGCCGCCATGGAGCTGCTCTCCCGCTCGCGCAGGCGGGTCAGCTCGTCGATCATCTCGGCGGATTTTTTGACCTGGCCGCCGTTGAGGCCCCAGTCGTCCTTTTTCGCCTCCAGAGTGTCCCGGAAGAACCGCTCGAACTCGTCCAGGGTGAACAGGCCCTTCTTGTAGGCGTCCTCCAGATCGGCAGTGGCATAGGCGATGTCGTCCGCCGCCTCCAGAATATAGGTCAGGGGATGGCGGCAGAAGCCCTCCACCGTCCGGGTGCCGGTGGCGGAGGCCAGCGCGCCGAAAAGCGCCTCCTCGGCCTTGTAGTAGCCCAGCTTGTGGAGCTTCACGTCGGCGCTGGCCTTGTCTACCCTGGTGGAATCCACCGGGTACTTGACCAGGGTGTTAAGCACGGCAGGCATGAGATCCATACCGAAGGCGCTGTCCACCCGGTACACCTTGGTCAGCAGGCGCAGGGCCTGGGCGTTGCCCTCGAAGTGGCAGAGATCGGCCTTCATCTGGCGGTCCAGCCACTGGGACAGGTGCCTGCCCTTGTAGCTCAGACGGTCCAGGTGGCTCTTGAACCAGTCGCCGATGACCACCTCGCCGAAGTGGCCGAAGGGCGGATTGCCGATGTCGTGAAGCAGTCCGGCGCACATGACGGCGTTGGCCGCGTCCCGCGCCTCGTCCTCCGTCATGGCGTAGGGGGTGCCGCTCTTGTTTTTGCGGATATTGGCGGTAATCATGGTGGCAAGCTGCTTGGCCAGCGCCGAGGTCTCCATGGAGTGGGTCAGCCGGGTGCGCACAAAGTCACTCTTGTCCAGGGGAAACACCTGGGTCTTGTCCTGGAGACGGCGGAAGGGCGCGCTGTTGACAATCCGCCAGTAGTCCAGCTCAAAGTCGTTCATCGGGTATTTGGACAGGTCGTCCGGGATGTCCAGCGGTTCCTTCCGCCGGGCATACAATAGGATCTTCCATTCCATTGGTTCCCCTCCTTTTCTTTTTCTCTATGTGGCTTCGGCAAAATGGAACACCATTCCACAACGTTTTCTTTATTATAGCATAAAATCCCTCTGAAAAAACAGCGGCGGCGTGTTTGAAAACCTTCACTTTTTCAAACACGCCGTTGTAATTACATAATATACCACAGCTTTCCAGGAATAACAAGCGCTTTTGCTAGAGATATACGCTTTCTTGTTGTCAATTTTAGCTTTTTTCGACAAGTAATTTTACGGACTGAAAAAGTGAAAATTTTTCAAACATGAGGCGCGATATCCCCAATATCCATAAGAGAGGAGTTTCAAAAACATGAAAAGCGATTGTTATTCCTTATTTTGGCTCTATGTATTATAATTTCTTTTTCTCCTTCAACTCTGGCTGCAAATCTACCGGAGGTAGACGTGCGGACGGAGGGGCTTACCCCGGCGCAGCCCCAGGAGGCGCCCGCAGAGAAGCCGAGGGATGCCGGCGCGGAGCGGCGGACGATTTATGTCTCGAACGAAGGTACAGAGGAGGACGACGGCGCGACCGCCGAAACGCCGACCACGCTGGCCCGTGCAACCGAATTGGCAAACGAAGGGAAAAAACCGGTCGAAATCGTGGTCTTAGGACAGGTATCAGTAGATACCTGGACTAGCCCCACTGTAGAGACTACTCTTCGAGGCGGGGACGAGAACGCGGAGCTGCTGTTTGAGTATTGTTCGGCCTCGGATGGAGCGTACAACATCAGTCTGGCAGATGCCCTGACCATAGATGAGATCAAATTTAACTGCAACTATACGGATTATTTTTTTAGCAGATATTATGGTACCTACACCATCGTTGCCAACGGTTATCCGTTGGTCATCGCCTCGGGCGTGCAGTACAGCTATTATACCGCAGACACCATTGTTGACGGTAAAACATGTAGCACATCCAGCTGCTATGTGATTGGCGGAGGTCTGGACGAGGATATCACCGGCGGCACTCATGTGGAGATTTATACCTCCTTGCCGCTTACCTATGTATACGGCGGCGGAGTGAATGGCTCCGTGGAGAGCAATGTTTATCTGCACATTGAAAACTGCGGTAAGATTCAGCATGTGCGCGCTGGTGGTTACGCAAATAAAAAAGATGCCAAAGTCAACGGAAATATAACGTTGGACTTTATCAACTCAGTCACCGATAATCCTATCTATGGCGGCGGATATGCGCGGTCGTCCTATTCAGCGGAGGTTACTGGTTCAATTTGCATAAATCTGTCCGGACTAAATAATGGCTTTGGCAGGCCCATTTACGGCGGCGGGTATGGGAAAAACGCTCCAGTAGTAGGAAATATTACATTTAACATTTCAAATACTAAAATGAACAATAATGCGGCCGCTATC
>OBWT01000612.1_pt1 | contig 10504 bp, 10 predicted proteins | sample 1476541 | NCBI WGS metagenome assembly OBWT01 (sample SAMEA2580134, study PRJEB22360) | human gut metagenome | biome: human gut; feature: human-associated habitat; material: faeces | place: Denmark | collected 2008/2010 | reverse complement strand
TTATAATAAAAAGCAGAATTACTGCTGCTGCTGTACATAAAGGTACAGGTAGTCAGACCAGTAATTCTGCTTCTATGGTTACTATATATGAAATGACGAAAGATATCAATGATGGATATGGAACCCTTCACATTGATGTTAATGGCAATCCTGAATTTTATATACTTATTCCTGCCACATAGTTTTCGTATAGTTCTTTATAGTGACCACCGCGTTTGATGAGTTCGTGGTGTGTTCCTTGTTCTGTGATAGTGCCGGTAAAAATCCAAGTATCTTGCAGTACCATGCCTACCGTGTTGTGTAAGCTTTCACGAGATACGTCGCGAATATCTACGCCATCATTGATGATGGTAGCTGTTAAGGTTGGTATATATAAAGTGCCTGCTACATTGAGTAACGAAAGAAGTGACACAATGATAATAGAGAACCATAAAGGTTTTATATAACTAGAAATTAACTTCATTTCAATCCTTTCGACATATCTTTCGATATATTAGTGATTTTCGATGTTTATATTATATTGTATAAAACCAAAAATATCTAGTAAAAACTATTACTAAAAGTTTAGTATCCATCAATAAGTATTATGACGAATATTATATTTTTACTAAAAATATTCTGCTATACTGTATTAGCAATTTTGCAGTTTTATTTTTAGTAAGGAGTGTTCCTAATGAAGTCGAATTGGAAATTATTCGCACCGCTTGTAGTAGCTATTCTTGTATGGCTCATCGGTGCGCCTGAAGGCCTTAGTCCAAATTCTTGGATTTATGTAAGTATTTTTGCAGGCCTCGTGGTGGGGTTGATTTTAGAACCAATCCCACCCGCTTTTATCGGTATCATTGCTGTTACCGTATCTATGTTATTTAAGGTTGGTCCAGCACCTATTGTAGACAAAGCAACTGGTGTAGCAAAGGCTATTACGGATGCTCAAGCTATCAGCTGGGGGCTTAGCGGTTTCTCTAATGCCATCGTGTGGTTGATATTCGCAGCATTTATGATCGGTATCGGTTATGAAAATTCTGGTCTTGGTCGACGTATTGCATTGTTCCTCGTAGCCAAAATTGGAAAGTCCTCTTTAGGCCTTGGTTATGCCATTGCTATTACTGACCTTGTGTTGGCTCCATTTATTCCTAGTAATGCGGCTCGTTCTGGTGGTACGATTTATCCAATTGTATCTAGTATTTGTCCGATGTTCGATTCTTATCCAGACAAGAATCCTCGTAAAATTGGTTCCTATTTGAACTGGGTAGCATTGGCAACAACTTGTGTATCTAGTTCTATTTTCTTGACTGGTGCGGCGCCAAATCCATTGGCTCTTGAATTGTCTGCTAAGTCGGGTATCGTAGCTGCCAACTGGGGTACATGGTTCTTAGCATTCTTGCCAGTAGGTATTATTCTATTTATCATTACACCATTGTTGACGTATGTATTCTGCAAACCGGAGGTAAAAGGGTCCCCTGAAATTGCAGCATGGGCAAGGGATGAATATAAGAAATTAGGTTCCATGACACGCAGTGAAATCTTCATGGCCTTGATTTCTGTATTGGCTCTTGTGTTGTGGATTGGTGCTTCTACATTTAAAGTGAACCCAACTACAACAGCTTTGATTGTTATTATCTTGATGATTTTCACCAAGATTATGACATGGCAAGACTTCCTTGCTAACAAACCAGCATGGAATGTTTTGACTTGGTTCGCTACACTCGTACCTATGGCTGCGGGTCTTAAAAACGTAGGCTTTTTGGAGTGGCTTGCTAAATCTGCAGGTGGTTCTTTAGTATCCTTAGATCCCACAATGGCAGTTCTTGGTTTGTTATTAGCATTCTGCTTGCTTCGTTACTTCTTTGCTTCTGGCACCGCTTATGTAACTGCCATGGTAGGCTTATTTGCTACTCTAATTCTTCAGATTCCTAGTGTTGATCCAGCTCAAGTTATGTTGATTCTTTTAGTACCAATGGGTATTATGGGTATCCTTACACCATATGGTACTGGTCATAGCCCAATTTGGTTTGCTAGTGGTTATAATAAAGGCCCTGAATTCTGGAAATTAGGTGCTATCTTTGGGATTATCTACCTTGCGATATTTATTGTGGTGGGTATTCCATGGATTCAGTTCGTAATGCCACTTTTAGGATAGGCTTTCCGCCGCCATATGTCTCTCTGCGCTCCATTCGCTGCAAGTCGCTGGACAGACATATGGCGGCTTCTTTTATCCTGAAATGGCAATACTCACTTTGGAAAAAGCAAGTCGAGTTTAAAGAACACTACGAGTAGCTTCCTTTATATCCGAAAATGGCAAAACTCGACAGAACTCGACAAATCTAAAATAATAAATATAATATTGATGTGATAGTAAATATCTTTTTTGGGTTTTCTGATGGAGGTGGTTTATTATTATGTCTGCTACAGAGCGTGTTGTACAGTCGATTTTATATGAGCTGGGCTGTGTTTTGATTGGCTGTTTGGTGATGCAGTTTGTTCCGCATGAGGGGCAGCCTTTGGTCTTGATGATTATTTTTTCCTTGTTGGCGATGGTTTGGAATTTTGTGTTTAACTGGATATTTGATAAACTAGTACTAGGTGACCGATTAGCGCGAGGGCCTGTAATCCGCACAATTCATGCAGTGTTGTTTGAAGGTTTGTTTATGCTTGCCACAGTGCCTATTATTATGTACATGATGCATATGAGCTTTTGGATGGCCTTTGCTACAGATATAACGATGACATTAGTCATATTAGGTTATACTTATATTTATAATTGGGTATATGATCGAGCACGTCTATATTTTGTAGAGGCTTAATTTTGAATGTGAGGTAGGTACCTCTTGTAAAATCTATATCGTATAGTAGGAGGTTCTTATGTCTACAAAATCTATTACGGGCACAGGTCTCTTGTTGGCCGTTGCCTTATTGGCGCAAAGCTTGCGCCTTATTTTCCCCTTTATTCCTAATCAGGTGAGCATGTTCCTCATCGGTTCCATTACGTCTGCAACCTTTGTACTCGCCACATGGCGCTATGGATGGAAGAATGGTCTTGTTATTGCTTGGATTGCACCAGTAGTGGCGCATTTACAAGGCATGTTGCCGTTGCCACCGTTCATTTTGATTACGGGCCCTAGGAACGACAGCGTATGTATTCGTAGCCCACTGGTTACAACATAAACCAAAAGCATTGCTTATCATTGTGGCGGCTTTGGTAAAAGCCGGCGTACTCTTTGGAGGGTACTCCTTGTTCTTCTCCTTGTTCCAATTTCCACCAAAGATTGTAAATACCATGCTTTTTGTAGCTAGTTGGCCTCAATTGGTAACATCTTCTTTAGGTATTATTTTGGCATTACTTATTACAAAACGTACTAAAAATTAGTCTAACTTAACTTAGAGTTATGACAACCCATTCAAAATAGATATGACTTTTTCGGGGCACTCAGGCAGTATGAGTGCCCATTTTTGTTGACCTTAGTCATTGTCTACTTTTATAATTAACATATTGTATACAAATATGAGGAGTTGATAGGAATGAAATTTAATACAAAATGTGTTCACGGCAGTGGTAAACCAGATAGCACTGGTGCAATTTCCCCTGCAATCTATATGTCTAGTACATTTTCTCATCCAAAGTTGGGGGATACAACAGGTTATCAATATTCGCGCGAGTCTAATCCAACGCGCGACCGTTTGGAACAATTGATAGCTGGCCTTGAAGAAGGTACAGATGCATTGGCATTTTCCTCCGGTATGGCAGCTGTGGACGCAGTATTCCACCTATTCTCTCCTGGAGATCACATCATCTTAGGTGATGATTTATATGGTGGTTCTATCCGTATGTTCACAAATATTTACGAACAGAACGGCATTGAGTTCACTTATGTAGGCACCTCTGATCTTGATGCGGTGAAAGCTGCTTTTAAACCGAATACAAAGGCTGTTTATATTGAAACACCGACAAATCCTATGATGGAGATTACCGATATTCGTGCACTCTGTGCATTGGCGCATGAACGTAATGCGCTAGTGATTATCGACAACACATTTTTGAGTCCATATTTCCAAAAGCCATTGACCTTGGGTGCCGATATTGTCGTTCATAGTGGTACAAAATTCATCGGTGGTCATCACGATGTAATTTCTGGTTTTACTATTGTAAAAGACGAAGAAATCGCCGCAAAATTGCGTTTAACGTACAAAACCGTAGGTGCATGTTTATCTGCTATGGATAGCTGGCTCGTTATTCGCGGCGTAAAAACATTGGCACTTCGTATGGAGCAACACCAAAAGAATGCCATTGCTCTTGCGGAATGGCTAAAGACACAACCTAAGGTAACAAAAGTATTGTTCCCAGGACTTCCTGAACATCCGGGCTATGAAATCAATAAAGCTCAAACAACAGGCTTTGGCGGCATGTTATCCTTCGAAGTAGATAGCGAAGAAACGGCTAAACAAGTATTAGAAGGTATTGAGCTTATTCAATTCGCTGAAAGTCTTGGTGGTACAGAATCCTTGTTGACATACCCTGTAACGCAAACACATCCAGATTTAAAACCGGAAGATGCAGAACGTAAAGGTATTACACGTCGTTTGTTGCGTTTTTCTGTAGGGATTGAAGATACAGAAGACTTGATTGCAGACTTGGAACAAGCTTTTAATAAATAAAGGAGTTCCTATGGGACAATATAACTTTGATCAAATTTTAGATAGAACGCACACGAAATCTTTAAAATATGATTTTGCTGTAAAACGAGGCAAACCTGCGGATGTGTTGCCATTCTGGGTAGCGGATATGGATTTTGAAATTCCCCCTGAATTGAAGCAAATTTTATTAGACCGCGTAAACCATGGTGTGTTCGGATATACCGAGTCCGACGACGAATACTTTGATGTGTTACAAAATTGGTTTAGCACTCGTTTTAACTGGATTCCAGAACAAAAATGGCTTGTTAAAACGCCTGGGATTGTATTTGCTTTGGCGATGGCGGTGCGAGCTTTCACCAAGGAGGGTGAAGGTGTGCTCATCAACCAACCAGTGTACTACCCATTTAGCATGGTTATTGATGACAACAATCGGCATCTTATCAATGTGCCGCTCATCAAAGGCGAAGAGAGATATACTATCGACTTTGAAGGCATTGAGCGAGCTATCGTTGAGGAAAATGTTACATTATTCCTCTTGTGTAACCCCCATAATCCGGTAGGACGCGTGTGGACTGAGGACGAGTTGAAACGCCTCGGCGATATTTGTATTAAACATAATGTGCTCATTGTGAGCGATGAAATCCATGCAGATTTTGTATGGAAAGGGCATACGCATAAGGTCTTTGCCGCTCTTGGTGAAAGCTATGCAGAACACTGTATTGTATGTACAGCACCTAGTAAGACCTTCAACATTGCAGGCTTACAAGTAAGTAATATTTTCATTCCTAATGATTCCTTACGCCGCCGTTTTATCAAAGAAATCGATCGTGCTGGTTATAGCCAATTGAACACGATGGGGATTGTGGGCTGTGAAGGGGCCTACAAAGTAGGGGCTCCTTGGCTTGATGAATTGAAAGAATATATTCAAGACAATATTCAATTTACCATCGACTATATAGCAAAATATATGCCAAAAATCCATGTGTATCGGCCTGAAGGGACATATCTCATGTGGCTAGATTGTTCTCAATTGCCGCTGAGCCCTAAAGAGCGAGATGAATGGATCGTTAATGATGCCAAGTTATGGCTCGATACGGGTTCTATGTTTGGCATCGATGGGGAGGACTTTGAACGCATTAATGTTGCTTGTCCTCGTAAAATATTAGAAGAAGGGCTCGAATCTTGGCGCCGTGCCTATGAGGCTAAGGGCTTTTAATTAGATTAGGTTATCAAATTGTAGAATATGTAGAGGTGACATTATGCCTATTAAAGTAATAAAAAATTTACCGGCCATAACGAAATTAGCTCAAGAGAATATTTTCGTTATGGATACTGAGCGGGCGGAAAATCAACAGATCCGACCTTTGCAAATTTTGCTAGTCAATTTGATGCCTACTAAAGAAGTGACGGAGACGCAAATTTTGCGTGCTCTCAGTAATAGCCCATTGCAAGTTAATTTAACATTGTTGCATACCGCATCTCGTAAGGCTAAAAATACAGATGAACAATATTTAGAAACTTTCTATCGTACTTTTGATGAGGTAAAAGACCAGTTCTTTGACGGTATGATTATTACCGGTGCTCCTGTTGAGTTAATGCCTTTTGAAGAGGTAGACTATTGGTCTGAACTCGTAGAAATCATGAACTGGGGCGAAGAACATGTATATTCGACCTTCTATATCTGTTGGGGGGCTCAAGCTGGTTTATATCATCACTTTGGTATTAACAAATCTATTATGGATGAGAAATTATTCGGTGTTTATGAACACGATATTTATAATGATCGACCAGTGCTCATGCGTGGATTTGATGAAAAGTTTTGGATGCCACATTCTCGTCACACTACAGTTTCTTTGCAACAAATTAAGGAAAATCGTGACTTGGAACTTTTGGCTGGGTCTGAACCAACAGGTGCTGCTATCGTTCGTAGTTTAGATAATAAGCATATCTTTGTATTTGGTCATGCCGAATACGATTGGGACACACTTAACCGTGAGTACGTGCGGGATATCAAAAAAGGTATGGATATTGCAGTTCCTGAAAACTACTTCCCAGATAATGATCCAAAACAACGTCCCATCGTGCGCTGGCGCTCTGTAAGTACACTATTATTTACAAACTGGTTGAACTACTATGTATACCAAGAAACACCGTACATCATTGAACAAATCCAAAAAATGAAATTTGAACGGGATAAAAATTTAGGCGCTTACATCTAAATGTAAGTACTTATTTCTAATCTATTGATAGTAATATGTACCCCTAATTACTTCTAACATTTCTCAAGGGAACTAGTTCTTTGGAAGTAATTAGGGGATTTTTATTTTTCATAAAATGATTTAGTTCGCATTAGAGTCTTTGGTAAAAGTTTTTATCGTCCTTTGCTTACCATAGTTTAAAGTTATGGAGAAGACCATATAAAAAATAGTAGACATATTTTTTAAAACATAGTACTATACTAGGCATAAAGAATGAACTCAATTCACAGTTAATATAAAGGAGTTGTTATAATGAGCAAACAATACAGATTTGAAACATTACAATTACATGCTGGTCATACCGTTGATCCAACAGGTTCTCGTGCAGTACCTATTTACCAAACTACATCTTTCGTATTTAAAGATGCAGAAGAAGCAGCAGGCCGTTTTGCATTGACTAATCCTGGTGGTATTTACTCTCGCCTTGGCAATCCTACTACAGATGTATTGGATGCTCGTGTAGCACAACTTGAAGGCGGTGCAGCTGGTATCGCAGTAGCATCTGGTTCTGCAGCGGTTACGTACTCTATTTTAAATGTAGCAGATGCTGGTGATAATATTGTTGCTGCATCCACATTGTATGGTGGTACTTATAATTTGTTTACTGCTACATTGCCTCGTTTGGGGATTCAAACTAAATTCGTAAATCCGGATCATTTGGAAGAATTTGAAGCAGCTATCGATGAAAAGACTAAAGCCGTTTATATCGAATCTATTGGTAACCCTGGTATTAATCTTATCGATGTACAAGCCATAGCTGATATTGCACATAAACACAATATCATCTTGATTGTAGACAATACATTTGCATCTCCATACTTATTCCGTCCATTAGAACATGGTGCTGACGTAGTTGTACACTCTGCTACTAAATACCTTGGTGGTCACGGTACAACATTGGCTGGCGTAGTTGTAGAATCTGGTAAATTCGACTATAAAGGTTCTGGTAAATACCCTGGCTTCTCCGAAGGTGACGAACACTACAATGGATTAGTATTTGGTAATTTGCCAATCCCATTCACTGTAAAAATTCGTGCTCAATTACTTCGTGATACTGGTGCATGCATTACTCCACTTGCAGCATGGCAAATCTTACAAGGTATTGAAACATTGTCCTTGCGCGTAGAACGTCACGTAGAAAATGCTCGTAAAGTAGTAGATTTCTTGAGCAAACATCCTAAGGTAGCATGGGTAAGCTATCCAGAATTAGAAGACAGCAAATACAAAGCATTAGCTGATAAATACTTCCCTAAAGGTGTTGGTGCAGTATTCACATTCGGTGTAAAAGGTGGTAAAGAAGCAGGTATTAAACTTGTTGACTCTTTGGAAATCTTCTCCAACCTTGCCAACGTAGCAGATGCTAAATCTCTTGTTATCCATCCTGCATCCACAACACATGCACAACTTAACGAAGAACAACAAAAATCTGCTGGCGTAACACCAGATATGATCCGTGTATCCATCGGCCTTGAAAATATCGATGATATCATCGAAGACTTGGCACAAGCTTTAGATAAAGCATAATTTTCGTACCTCTTGTTTGGAAAACTATAGATCAAACCTTTAAAACTTACAAATGACATCCTTAAGCTGAACTTTGCTTAAGAAATAGAACACATAACTATCAAACCTATAAAACTTATACAAAAGGCCTCCCGCAGGGAGGCTTTTTTGTTATTAGTGTGTTGTTGTCTTTATAAGAATGAAATGTTGTGTAGGTGTAATATAATCTTGATAGAATGGGCATAAAAAGACCTTGGATTTAATGATCCAAGGTCTTTAAGGGAGTATAGTGTGTGTAACGTTTGGTCTGTGGTGTGTGAGCACAGACCGTTTTCCTATTGTGTGAGATAGGATTTAGGGAGTCCGTGGTTAGTGTTACGGGCTCTCTGAGAGTGTGTTAGAGAGTGTATCCAAAGGATACAGTGTGTATAGTATGTGTGTTATATGTGTAGTGTGTCATCTAAGTGGGTTAGGATAGGGTTTCACTTGATGAAATGAAAATCTTAGTATTTTGTGTTTTTAACTTTAGCGCTAATAACTTTACCGGATGTAGCGTCTACTTTTACTTCAGCATTTTTACCGCCGCCAGTTGTCATATCGAATTCATATACAACTCTGCCGTTTTCACGTTCAACGGTCCAATCCATAGTTTGGAAATCAGAACCAACTTTTTCCATAGCTTTTGTTTCAGCTACTTCAGGAATGATGATGTTTTGAACGTTAATTGTTTTAGAAGCTTTGGAGTAACCTTTTACTTCTTTACCAACGATTTGACCAGATGCTTCGTCTACTTTAAGCTCTACTTCACGGTTGCCATAATAACCTTCTACTTCATAGTAAGGATTGTGTTTTGCATCATAGGAAATAGATTTTACAGTAGCGCCAGGGAATTGTTGTTGGAATACTGTAACAGCGCCCATATAGTCAACAGAATAGTTAGCTTGTGCGGATGGAGCAACGCTACCAACACCGTTCCAGTTGCTATGGTTGTTGTAACCATGGTTGCTAGCTGCACCAACTACACCTGCTAATAATACTGTACTAACGCCAAATGCACATAGTACTTTGGATACTTTCTTAACATTTTTCATAAGCAATGCCTCCTGATACCAAATTATAATTTTCGTTTAGTTACGATTTTGTGAAAGTAGATTTTACTCAATCTACTTACGTATAATTTAATATTGTTATATGAAAATAAGATGAAATTAAATGATTTCTGTATGAAGATGAGTATATCTTTTAGTTATTATGAACTATTGATAATAACTATTAGCTATAGTCAAAATTAAAAAGTACAAAAAACATAGTATATATAATATTAGACTATATAGTAAACTAAAAGTCAATCGTTATAGTTGACAATTAAAAATACAAGTGCTTTAATTTAGATAGTTAGTAGTTTGTTTTCGTGTTATCTTGGATTTTTATTCTCCATTGATAGCACAAATTCCTGCTTAGTCTGTTATGAATGGAGGTATACCATGAGCTCTACTGTATCAAAACAAACTCACATTACCACCCGTCAGTTAACGATGACAGCACTTTTTGTGGCGCTAATCGCCGTTGGTGCTTTCATACGGGTCCCATTACCGAATTGTCCGTTTACATTGCAAATCTTATTTACTACATTAGCGGGCATGGTTTTAGGTAGTCGTTTAGGTGCCGCTAGTGTTGGCATTTATATTATATTAGGTCTTGTTGGGGTTCCTATTTTTACGTCCGGTGGTGGTCCTAGTTATATTTTGCAACCTACCTTTGGTTATTTAATTGGCTTTATGGTTGGTGCGTATGCAGTAGGACGCATTGCAGAGACAATGGATACATTATCGTTTAAACGTTTGCTAGCTGGATCCATATTAAATCTATTTATTGTATATGGTCTTGGCATGGTGTACCTATACTTTATTATGAATCTGTATTTAGGTAAGCCTATTGGTGTCGAAGCTGTTATTATTACATGCTTCCTAATCCCCGTTGGTCCAGATATTTTCTTGTGCGCTGTAGCAGCATCTCTTGGTAAGAGAATTATTAAAGAATTACAGCACTAATAGAACGTTTTAATAATTATTATAATTATAATAACAAGAATAAATATAATAACTATTATA
>OBWT01000603.1_pt1 | contig 10640 bp, 10 predicted proteins | sample 1476541 | NCBI WGS metagenome assembly OBWT01 (sample SAMEA2580134, study PRJEB22360) | human gut metagenome | biome: human gut; feature: human-associated habitat; material: faeces | place: Denmark | collected 2008/2010 | reverse complement strand
GGCGGCTGGGGGGCTGCCCGGGGGGACGTAGCCCGCGCGGCCCACCGTGCCCGCGCCGCGGAACACGCTGTCCACCACGCTCTGCCGGTCGATGGCGGCGTACACCCCCTGCCGCAGGGCGAGCTCCAAAAAGTCGGGGCACCGCTCGTAGTTGATGAGCAGCTTGTAGCCCATGTCGTTGGCCTTCTCCACCACGCCGATGGACGGGTCGTTCAAATAGGTGTCCATCAGGTCGGCGGGCAGGGAGGTGATGTCGATCTCCCCACTCTCAAAGGCCAGCAGGGGGTCGCTCACCGGCACAAACTGGATCTTCTCCGCCGCCTGCTCCCCGTTGCACCAGCCGTCGAAGGCGGTGAACTCATAGCTGCCGGTGGCCCCGTCATAGGCGGTGCAGGCATAGGCCCCGCTGCCCGTCAGATAGCCCTCCCCGGTGTAGGAGTTGGGGTCGTCCACGTTCTCCCAGATGTGCTTGGGCAGGATCACGAAGGAGCCCAGGTTGGACAGGGTGTCGGCGTTGGCCTCCTTCACGGTGATGGTGATGGTCTGCTCATCCACCACCGTATAGTGGTCCACCAGATAGCCGTCCCCCACCCCCAGGGAGTTGGACACCGGGGGGTGCTCCTGATAGTAGTCCAGGGTGAAGGCCACGTCGGCGGTGGTGAGGGGCGCGCCGTCCTGGAATTGGGCGTCTGCAAAGAGGGTGAAGGTGTAGTCGTTGCCGTCCATGGACCAGCGCTCCGCCAGCCAGGGCACGTCGCCGGTCTCGTCCTTCTCCAGCAGGCTGCCGTACACCAGGCGCATCTTGGCCGTGCCGGGGCCGCGGGACTGGTGCAGATAGGGATTTGGGACGCCCCAGTCGGTGCCCCCCTCCAGGCGGAGGGTCTCCACCCGGCGGCCGGAGGCGGAGCCGCTCTCCGGCCGGCTGAAGCGGCGCCGCCGCAGCCGGCCAGCAGGCCGGCGCACAGGGCGCCCGTCAAAAGCAGGCCGACCGCTCTTTTTCCATACTTGCTCATGGGTCTCTCTCCTTTTCTTCCCCGGACACAAAAAAGTTCACCATGTGCGGCGTAACGCACATGGTGAACTTCGGTTCACCGGTTTCAACGGCCGGGGGATGGGTGTGGAAAAAGGCTTCAGCCTTTCTAAAGCCGCTTCAGCGGCTCGTTTGGCTCAGTATAGCAGAAAAAGGGCGGGGCTGCCAACCCTGTTCCCCCGATTTCGCCGCTTTTCCCGCCGCCCCGGCTGTGCTATACTTTTAACCAAAGGGGGTTATGGAAATGTACGACCTAACTGCAATGGGGGAGCTGTTGATCGACTTCACCCAGCTCAGCACCGATGGAGAGGGCTATCCCACCCTGGCCGCCCACCCCGGCGGGGCGCCGGGCAATTTTCTGGCCGCCCTCTGCCGCTATGGGGCCTCCGCCGCCTTTCTGGCAAGGTGGGGGACGACGCCTTCGGCCGCCTGCTGGTGGACACCCTGGCCCGGGCGGGCATTGAAACCCGGGGCATCCGGGTGGATCCAACTGTGTTCACCACCCTGGCCTTCGTCACCCTCGTGGACGGAGAGCGCTCCTTCAGCTTCGCCCGCAAGCCGGGCGCGGACACCGTGCTCCGCTTTGACGAGCTGGAGCTCTCCCTCATCGACCAGTCCAGGGCCTTCCACTTCGGCGCCCTCAGCCTGACCGACGAGCCAGCCCGCTCCGCCACCCGGCAGGCGGTGGCCTACGCCAGGGCGCAGGGAAAGCTCGTCACCTTTGACCCAAACTACCGTCCGCCCCTGTGGCGGAGCGAGGCCCAGGCCAGAGCGGAAACGCTCTGGGGCCTGGAGCAGGCCGACGTGGTCAAACTCAGTGACGAGGAGTTGTCCTTCCTCTGGGGCTGTACGCCGGAGGAGGGGGCCCGCCGCCTGCGGGAGGAGTGTGGTGTGGCTCTGGCTATGATCACACTGGGGCCCCAGGGCTGTTACCTGGAAAACGCCAGGGGGGCCTGCTGGGTGCCCGCCCCGGCGGTGCGGCCGGTGGACACCACCGGCGCGGGGGACATCTTCGGGGGCAGCGCCGTGGCGAAGCTGCTGGCCCTGGACACACCTCCGGCGGAGCTGGAGCCCGGCGCACTGGAGGGCATCGCCCGCTTCGCCGTCACCGCCGCCAGCCTGTCCACCCTCCGCCCCGGCGGCATCTCCTCCATCCCCACAGAGGCGGAGGTGCTGGCCGCTCTGGAAGAGTAATAGAAGGCCCGCCGGAGTACCGGCGGGCCTTCTATTATTCTTCAGGCTGTCGAAAAACCTTCCCCGAAGGAGGGCCTCGGAAATGACACTTCGCATGGCGGAAGAGGTGACAATTTTGCGGGAAATCGTGCCCCTTCCGCCATACAATCTTTTTCGGCAGGCTGTATTACTCTCTGCGGGTCTTGAGGCGGGCCATGGCCCGGGCCAGAGCCGCCTTGGAGTGGTAATACTCGTGGATGCTCTGCTTCTGACGCAGACGTTCCTCGGCCCGCTCCCGGGCGGCCTCGGCCCGCTTGCGGTCGATCTCCTCCGGGTGCTCGGCAAAGCCCACCAGCAGGATCACATAGTCCGGCTTGATCTCTACGAAGCCCGCGCCTACGGCGGCGGGCTCCCATTTGCCGTCCACCTTGTAGCGCAGCTCTCCCGGCTCCACGGCAGTGACCGCCGGCTCGTGGCCGGGGTACACTCCCATCTCGCCGTCCACGGCGGGAAAGACCAGGGCCTCGGCGGGGCCGATGTAGAACTGCCGCTCCGGGGTGATGATCTCCAGGTAGAAGGTGGAAGCCTCCGCCATTTACACCGCCCCCATTTTCTTGGCCTTGGCGATGACCTCGTCCACGTTGCCCACGTTGCTGAAGGCGGCCTCGGGATACTTGTCCAGCTCGCCGCCCAGGATGGTTTCGAAGGAGCGCAGTGTGTCCTCCAGCTTCACGTAGCGGCCCTCCAGGCCGGTGAACTGCTCGGCCACCGAGAAGGGCTGGGAGAAGAACTGCTGGATGCGGCGGGCCCGCTCCACGGTGCGCTTGTCCTCCTCCCCCAGCTCCTCCATGCCCAGGATGGCGATGATGTCCTGAAGCTCCCGATAGCGCTGGAGCAGCTCCTGGGTGCCGCGGGCGATCTTATAGTGCCGCTCTCCCACCACGTCGGGCTCCAGAATACGGGAGGTGGACTCCAGGGGATCCACGGCGGGATAAATGCCCTGCTCCACGATCTTACGGGAGAGGACGGTGGTGGCGTCCAGGTGGGCGAAGGTGGTGGCGGGAGCGGGGTCGGTCAGGTCGTCGGCGGGGACGTAGACGGCCTGGACGGAGGTAATGGCCCCGTCCTTGGTGGAGGTAATCCGCTCCTGAAGGGCGCCCACCTCGTTGGCCAGGGTGGGCTGATAGCCCACGGCGGAGGGCATCCGGCCCATCAGGGCGGAGACCTCGCTGCCCGCCTGGACATAGCGGAAGATGTTGTCGATGAAGAGCAGTACGTTCTGCTTCTCCCGGTCGCGGAAGTACTCGGCCATGGTCAGGCCCGTCAGGGCCACCCGCATGCGGGCTCCGGGCGGTTCGTTCATCTGGCCGAAGACCAGGGCCGTCTTTTCAATGACCCCCGACTCGGTCATCTCCCGCCAGAGGTCGTTGCCCTCGCGGGTGCGCTCCCCCACGCCGGTGAAGATGGAGTAGCCGCCGTGCTCGGTGGCGATGTTGTGGATCAGCTCCTGGATGAGCACCGTCTTGCCCACGCCGGCGCCGCCGAACAGGCCGATCTTTCCGCCTTTGGCGTAGGGGGCCAGCAGGTCGATGACCTTGATGCCGGTCTCGAAGATGTCCACCACGGGGCGCTGGTTTTCAAACGCGGGGGGCTGGCGGTGAATCGACCACTTCTCGCTGGTCTGCACCGGGCCCTTCCCGTCGATGGCGTCGCCCAGAACGTTGAACATGCGGCCCAGCACGCCCTCGCCCACGGGGACGGAGATGGGCGCGCCGGTGGCGGTGACGGCCATGCCGCGGCCCAGGCCCTCACTGGGGGAGAGCATGATGCAGCGCACCGTGTCGCCGCCCACATGCTGGGCCACCTCCATGACCTCCCGGCGGCCGTCCAGCTCCACCTCCAGGGCCTCCTTCAGCTCCGGCCGGGCGCCGCCGTCAAAGGCCACGTCCACCACGGGGCCCATGACCTGTACAATGGTTCCTTGCTTCTCACTCATAATGGCAAAATCCCCTTTCGGGTCTTGGTATGTTCTGTATATCCCCTCTCCGGGGGATGTTACAGGGCCGCCTGGGCCCCGCCTACAACCTCCGTGATTTCCTGGGTGATGGCCGCCTGACGGGCCCGGTTGAAGGACAGGTTCAGACGCTGGAGCATAGCCCGGGCGTTGTCGCTGGACGACTTCATGGCCGTCATGCGGGCATTCTGCTCGGAGCAATAGGACTCCACCAGTGCGCCGAACAGGTCTCCCTTTACATAGCCGGGCACCAGCCGGTCCATGACCGCCTTCACCGAGGGCACATACACCACGTCCCGGTTATAGCTGTCCCGGTTCTTCTCATATTCAGGAAACACATCGGGGTCCAGGGGCAGTAGCTTGTGGGCGGTGGGCTCCATCTGGAAGGAGCTCACCATTTTGGTAAAGAGGACATACACCTCGTCCAACTGGCCGTCCAGATAGAGGTCCAGCATCAGCTCGGCCATATCCCGGGCCCGGCCCATGTTGGGGTCCTGGGCCGTGTAGAGAAACTCCACGTCGATGGGGATGCCGTGCTCCAGGAAGTAGGAGCGGCCCACCTGCCCCACCACAAAGAGGCTGGGATTGGCGGCCCTGGACATTTTCTCCTCAGCCAGCTTGAGAATGTTGTGGTTGTAGGCCCCCGCCAGCCCTTTGTCGCCGGTGATGACGATGAAGCCCGTCTTCTGTTTGTCGGGCGGGATACCGGGGCGCTTATCGAAAAAGCGGTGGTCGATCTCCGGGGAGTGGTGGAGGATATCGGAGATGGTGGCCTCGATCTTGCTGAAATAGGGCTCCACATCGGTGAGCTGCCTGCGTGCCTTGCGCAGGTTGGAGGAAGAGATGAGATACATGGCGTTGGTGATCTTCAGCGTCTGCTCCACGCTCTTGATGTGGGTACGGATCTCCTTTATTCATCACCGGTGCCGCTCCCCCGCTTCTTGGCGTCGGCCAGCGCCGCCCGGATGCACTCCACTGCCGGGCCGCTCAGGGTGCCGGTAGACTCAATCTCCGCCACCACGTCGGGGTGCTCGGCCTCCATCTCGCCGGCAAAGCCCAGCGCGAAGGGGCGCACGTGCTCCAGAGGCACGTCGTCCACCAGGCCGCTGGTGGCCACATACAGGAGGATGGCCTGGCGGCTCACCGGCATGGGGTGGTAGAGGGGCTGCTTGAGCAGCTCCAGCAGCCGGCGGCCGTGGTCCAGAGCCTGCTGCGTGGCGGGATCCAGATCGGAGGCGAACTGGGTGAAGACCTCCAGCTCCCGGAACCGGGCCAGATCAATACGCAGGGTACCGGCGGTCTTCTTGATGGCCCGGGGCTGGGCTGCGCCGCCCACGCGGGACACGGACAGGCCCACGTTGACGGCGGGCCGCTGTCCGGCGAAGAACAGGTCGGTTTCCAAGTAGATCTGGCCGTCGGTGATGGAGATAACATTGGTGGGGATGTAGGCCGACACGTCGCCGGCCTGGGTCTCGATGATGGGCAGGGCGGTCATGGAACCACCGCCGTACTCCTTCGTCAGGCGGCAGGCCCGCTCCAGCAGGCGGGAGTGGAGGTAGAACACGTCGCCGGGGTAGGCCTCCCGTCCGGGGGAGCGCTTGAGCAGCAGGGACAGGGTGCGGTAGGCCACCGCGTGCTTGCTCAAATCGTCATAGACGATGAGCACGTCCTTCCCCTTGCCCATGAAATACTCGCCCATGGCCGCTCCGGAGTAGGGGGCGATGTACTGGAGGGGGGCGGATTCGCTGGCAGTGGAGGACACGATGATGGAGTAGTCCATGGCCCCGTGCTTCTTCAGGGTGTCCTGAATGCGGGCCACGGTGGATGCCTTCTGGCCGATGGCTACGTAGATGCAGATGACGTCCTGTCCCTTCTGGTTCAGGATGGTGTCCACCGCGATGGCGGTCTTGCCGGTCTGGCGGTCCCCAATGATCAGCTCGCGCTGTCCCCGGCCGATGGGCACCATGGCGTCGATGGCCAGGATGCCGGTCTGGAGGGGTACGTTGACCGGCTCGCGGCTGACCACGCCGCTGGCCTCGTGCTCAATGGGGCGGGTCTCGGTGGTCTCGATGGGGCCGAGGCCGTCAATGGGCTGGCCCAGCACGTCCACCACCCGGCCGATCAGGCCGTCGCCCACGGGGACGTCGGCGGCCCGCCCGGTGCGGCGCACCACGGTGCCCTCCCGGACGCCGGCCTCGCTGCCCAGCAGCACCACGCCCACGCTGTCCCGGGCCAGGTTCATGACCATGCCCTTCACCCCGGTGTCCAGCTCCACCAGCTCGCCGTACACCGCCTGATCCAGGCCGTAGACGGTGGCAATGCCGTCGCCCACCTCCAGGACGGTGCCGATCTCATCCCGGCGAACCCGGGTGTCATAATTCTGAATCTCCTCCCGCAGGACGGAGACAATCTCTTCCGGTTTTGCTCTCATGCCATTCGCCTCTCTTCCAGTTGGCGGCCCATCCGGCCCAGCGCCCCGCGGACGCTCTTGTCATAGCGCACGCCCTCGATATCCAGGGTAAAGCCGCCCAGCAGGGCCGGGTCGGTGCGCACGTCAAAGACGATCTCCTTCTTGTGGTGGAGACGGCACAGGGCCGCCCGGAGCTTCTCCAGCTCCTCCGCCTCCAGCGGGTGCACACAGGTCAGCACGCACCGGGCGCCGCCCCGCCGGGCCAGCTCCAGCCCGTGAAACGCCTCCACAATCTCAGGCAGCAGGGCCATGCGGCCCTTCTCCGCCAGGAGACGGTAAAAATGCGGCAGTGGGCCGCCCTCTTCCAGGCCGGGCAGCCGGGCCAGTACCCGCCCCTTTTCTCCGGCCTGGACGGCGGGGGAGCAGAGCGCCTCCCAAAGGGCGGGCTCCTCCATCAGGGCCCGGGCCGTACGCTCCAGGGCCTCCCCGTCTGGAGAGACCTGCCACAGGGCCTGGGCATAGCGGCGGGCGAGCTCGCTCATGCCTGCTCACCCACTTCCGCCAGGAAGGAGTCCACCAGCGCCCGGTCGCCCTCCTCCGTGGGCCGCTGGGCCACCTTGGCGGCGGCCAGCAGGGCCAGGGAGGCCACCTCGTTCCGCGCCCCGCGCAGCATGGCGTCCCGCTCGGAGGCGATCTGCGCCTCCGCCTCGCTCCGCAGCCGCTTGGCGTCGGTCTCGGCGTCCGCCATTTTGGCCTCATAGGCCCGCTGGGCGCGGTTCTGGGCGTCGGCCACCAGCTTGGCCGCCTCCTGCCGGGCGTCGGTAAGCTTGTCCTCATACTCCGCGCGCAGCTCCTCCGCCTGGCTCTTGCTGGCCTCGGCGGAGTCGATGGTCTCCTTCACCCGGGCCGCCCGCTGCTCCAGCACGGCGTTGACCCGGCCGAACAGGAGCTTGCGCAGGATAAAATAGAGCACCAGCAGATTGATGACGGTAAAGACGATGGTGGAAACTTGGAAGTCCAGCATTGGGGACGCCCCCTTAACCCATGAAGATCACGAGCAGCGCGGTGATGAAGCCGAAGATGGCGGTGCCTTCGGCCAGGGCGCAGCCCAGCAGCAGGGCGCTGTTGATCTTTCCGGCGGCCTCCGGCTGGCGGGCGATGGCCTCGCTGGCCTTACCGGTGGCGAAGCCAATGCCGATACCCGCGCCGATGCCGGTGAAAACCGCAATACCCGCAGCAATAATTCCCAGTGTCATAATGATTTCCTCCTAAAAGCGATTGATTTAGTCTTCCTCCTTGATGCCCTCACCGGTAAACAGGGTGGTGAGGAACACAAAGACGACGGTCTGAATGAGCCCGTCAAACAGGTCGAAGTAGAGGCTGAACACCGCCGGCAGCACCACCGGCGCCAGCAGCTTGAGCATCTCCATGATGATGAAGGCGCCCAGAATGTTGCCGAACAGGCGCATACACAGCGCCAGAGGCCGGATGGCCACCTCCATCAGGTTGATGGGGATGAGCAGCGCCATGGGCTCGGCGAACTTCTTCAGGCCGCCCGCCAGGCCGTTGTAGCGGAACTGGGCGCCGTAGATGAGAAACATACTCATGAGGGCCAGGGCCGCCGTCACGCTGATGTCCTTTGTGGGCGGAACCAGCCCGAAGATGCCGATGAGGTTGCTCAGGCCGATGTAGAGGGCCACCGTCCCCAGCCAGGGGGCGAAGGGCCGCCAGTGGGCGCCGATGTTGCTCTTGACAAAGCCGTTGAGGAACTCCACCGCCCACTCCAGCGCACACTGGACCTTGCCGGGGCGGTCCACGCTGAGCCGACGGGTCAGCGCCAGGGCCAGCGCGATCAGGGCCGCCATCACAATCCAGGTCACTACCACCGACTCCGCCACTGGGACGCCGCCCAGCACCGGGACGGTAAAGGCCACCTTGTTTCCCAGCTCCTCCACCAGGGATTCCTTGAATGCATCCAAACTCACAACTCGCATCACCTCGTTTTCGCGTGGGCTATCATACTACCAGCCGGGCGGCTTTGGGAACCCTTTTGAAAGTAAAAAAACTTTCGAATATGTCCGTGCTGCGCTTTCGTTTGACAGCGTGGCTGAATTTATCTTATACTGATCCCAACCGGGAAAAAGGAGGCGCATTGTCCATGTCCAACCAGACCGGGCGTTCCATCCGCGCCCAGCTCATGTGGCTGAGCCTGATTATCGTCACCGTCTCGGTGGCCCTTTCCCTGGCCGGCACCCTCTACATCACCCTGCGGACCGAGCGGAAGACCCTGGACCAGAATTTGCTTAACTCCGCATCCATTCTCTCCCAGGTGCCCCTCGTGAGGGAGGCCCTGCTGGGGGAGGTGCCCGCAGACGAGCTGGCCGACTTTCTGGACGCGGCCACCGCCCGCACCTCGGATATCGATCTGATTCTGGTGGGAGACACGGAAAGCGTGCTCCGCTATACGCCAGACCGCAGCTTTATCGGCAGCCGCTACACCGGCTCCGCCCAGACCCGCGCCCTGGCAGGGGCGGAGCCCTATACCTTTGATGACAGCGGTCCAATGGGCTCCGACCACTCGGCCTACGCCCCCATCCGGGACGAATCCGGGGCGGTAATCGGCTTTATGGCCGTGGGGCTCTACCTGCGCAGCCTGACCCATGTGGCGCTGACCACCGCCCTGCGCCTGGCGGCCATCGGCGCGCTGGCGGCGGCAGTGGGGGCCCTGCTGGCCCTGCGGCTGTCCCGGCGCATCAAGCGTTCCCTGATGGGCTACGAACCAGACGCCTTCGCCCGGCGCTTCCACCAGCGGGAGGACATTCTGGAGGCCCTGGAGGAGGGGATTCTGGCCATCGACCGGGAAGGGCGTATCATCTTTCTCAACGCCGCCGCAGCCCAGATGCTCTCCCTGGCGCCGGAGGCCCTCCACTCCGTCTACCCCTCCTCCACCCTGGACCGCATTCTGCGCACCGGGCGGCCGGAGTACAACGTGAGCATGAAGTCCCTCAAGGACGTGCGGGTGCTGGCTGACCGCCTGCCCCTGTATGAAAACGGCGCTCTGGCAGGGGCGGTGGGCATTTTCCGCAACCGGACCGAGGTGGCCCGGCTGGCCGACGACCTCACCGGCGTGCGGCACATGGTGGATGCCATGCGGGCCTATACCCACGAATTCATGAACAAGCTCCACGTCATCCTGGGCCTGCTGCAGATCGGCGAGCCGGAGCGGGCCCAGCAGTACATCATGGATACCACCCGTACCCAGCAGGAGGCGGTGAGCCGAATCATGAACCAGATCAAGGAGCCCTCGGTGGCCGCCCTGCTGGTGGGCAAGACCAGCAGGGCCAACGAGCTGGGTATCCGGCTCACGTTGGACCGGGAGAGCGTCCTGAGTGCCGGAACCTCCTGGCTCTCCCCCGACGCCTGGGTGACCATACTGGGCAATCTGATTGAAAACGCCATTGAGGGCCTGAATCAGACCCGCCGTGGGACCAAGGAAGTCTCCGTCAGCATCCGCGAGGGGGCGGATAACCTGTTTCTCTGCGTGGAGGACACCGGCCCCGGCATCCCCTCCGCCCTGCGGCGCACCCTCTTCGAGCGCGGAGCCTCCTCCAAGGGCCGCAGCCGGGGGACTGGGCTGGCGCTGGTACGGGAGGTAGTGGAGGCTTACCACGGCGACATCCGGGTGGAGTCGGAAACCGGCGTAGGCACCTCATTTTTTCTCAGCTTCCGCCGGGAACCCCTCCCGGCCCCCAAGGAGGAACCCTGAATGTACCGTGTTGTCATTGTGGAGGACGACCCCATGGTCTCCCTCCTGAACCGCACCTTTGTGGAGCGGGACGCCCGCTTTGAGGTGGTGCAGTCCTTTCAGGACGGCCGGGCCGCCCTGGCCTGGCTGGAGCAGAACCCCGCCGATCTGGCGGTGCTGGATGTCTATATGCCCCTCTTCACCGGGCTGGAGCTGCTCCACGCCCTCCGGGGCCAGGGGGTTGGTATCGACGCCCTCCTGGCCACCG
>OBWT01000592.1_pt1 | contig 10769 bp, 8 predicted proteins | sample 1476541 | NCBI WGS metagenome assembly OBWT01 (sample SAMEA2580134, study PRJEB22360) | human gut metagenome | biome: human gut; feature: human-associated habitat; material: faeces | place: Denmark | collected 2008/2010 | reverse complement strand
TCCGGTAAAATGCGTAAAAACTACATCCGCATTCTGACGGGCGACAAAGTGACTGTTGAGCTGACCCCGTACGACCTGAGCAAAGGCCGCATTGTCTTCCGTAGTCGCTGATCGTTTTCGCGCTTAGCGCGCCAGATGCTGAAGGCCGGGATAATTCCCGGTCTTTTCATTTCTGCGTCATTTACAACTTAAAGCGCGCAGATAAAAAAACCGGCCCTGAGGCCGGTTTTGTCACTGAGTACCGAAACTTAATGCGCCGCTTCCGGTTTGTGCTTCTGCGCACTCTGGAAGTCGTAGGTCAGCGCATTTTTCTCTTTATCCAGTTCAACGGTCACCTGTCCGCCGTCAACCAGTGAGCCAAACAGCAGCTCGTTGGCCAGCGGTTTTTTCAGGTTGTCCTGAATCACCCGCGCCATTGGACGCGCGCCCATGGCCCGGTCGTAGCCTTTCTCGGCCAGCCAATCGCGGGCTTCCTGGCTGACTTCCAAAGAGACGCCTTTCTGATCCAACTGAACCTGCAGCTCGACGATAAATTTATCCACCACCTGATGGATAACCGTCGTAGACAGATGATCGAACCAGATAATGTTGTCGAGACGGTTACGGAATTCCGGCGTAAAGATCTTTTTGATCTCATCCATCGCATCCGGACTGTTGTCCTGATGAATAAGGCCAATGGATTTACGCTCGGTTTCACGCACCCCGGCGTTGGTGGTCATCACCAGCACCACGTTGCGGAAATCCGCTTTGCGGCCGTTGTTATCGGTCAGCGTCCCGTTATCCATCACCTGCAGCAGCAGGTTAAAGACGTCCGGATGCGCTTTTTCAATTTCATCCAGCAGCAGCACCGCGTGCGGATGCTTAATAACCGCATCGGTCAGCAGCCCGCCCTGATCGAAACCGACGTAGCCCGGAGGCGCACCGATTAAGCGGCTGACGGTATGACGTTCCATATATTCGGACATATCAAAACGCAGCAGCTCAATGCCCAGCGACTTCGCCAGCTGTACGGTAACCTCGGTTTTACCGACCCCGGTAGGCCCGGCGAACAGGAAAGAGCCGACGGGTTTGTGCTCATGGCCAAGCCCGGCGCGCGCCATCTTGATCGCTTCGGTTAAGGCCTCAATCGCCTTATCCTGGCCAAAGACCAGCATTTTCAGGCGATCGCCGAGGTTTTTCAGCGTATCGCGATCGCTGCGGGAAACGCTCTTCTCAGGTATACGCGCAATCCGCGCCACCACGGACTCAATATCCGCCACGTTAACCGTTTTCTTACGTTTGCTCACCGGCATCAAGCGCGCACGCGCTCCGGCTTCATCAATCACGTCAATCGCCTTATCCGGCAGATGACGATCGTTAATGTACTTCACCGCCAGCTCTACCGCCGCACGTACCGCTTTCGCGGTGTAACGGACGTCGTGGTGCGCTTCATACTTCGGCTTCAGGCCGTTAATAATCTGCACCGTCTCTTCCACGGAAGGTTCGGTGATATCAATTTTCTGGAAACGCCGCGCCAGAGCACGATCTTTTTCAAAGATATTGCTGAACTCCTGATAGGTCGTCGAGCCAATGACCCGAATCTTTCCGCTGGAAAGGAGCGGTTTAATCAGGTTAGCGGCATCGACCTGCCCGCCGGAAGCCGCCCCCGCACCGATAATGGTGTGGATCTCATCGATGAACAGAATGCTGTTGGTGTCCTGCTCCAGCTGCTTAAGCAGCGCCTTAAAGCGTTTTTCAAAGTCGCCGCGGTATTTGGTACCTGCCAGCAGCGAGCCAATATCCAGTGAATAGATAGTGCAATCGGCCATCACTTCCGGCACGTCGCCCTGAACGATACGCCAGGCAAGACCTTCAGCGATAGCGGTTTTACCAACGCCGGATTCCCCCACCAGCAGCGGGTTGTTCTTGCGGCGGCGGCACAGAACCTGAATAGCACGTTCCAGCTCTTTCTCGCGGCCGATCAGCGGATCGATACCGCCTACGCGGGCAAGCTGGTTGAGGTTGGTGGTGAAGTTTTCCATACGATCCTCCCCGCCTGCTTGCTCTTCGCTGCTGCCAGGCTGACTTCCGCTGTTATCGGAAGACTGGCTCGGCTCGTCTTTACGCGTACCGTGAGAGATAAAATTCACCACATCAAGTCGGCTGACTTCATGTTTACGCAGCAGGTATGCCGCCTGAGATTCCTGTTCGCTAAAAATCGCGACCAGAACGTTGGCGCCGGTCACTTCGCTGCGGCCGGAAGACTGGACGTGGAAAACAGCACGTTGCAGCACGCGCTGGAAGCTCAGCGTCGGCTGAGTGTCGCGCTCTTCTTCCGTTGCAGGCAGTACGGGTGTGGTCTGTTCGATGAAGGCTTCAAGCTCCTGACGCAGCGCGACCAGGTCCACTGAACACGCTTCAAGCGCTTCGCGGGCCGAAGGGTTGCTAAGCAGCGCCAGCAACAAGTGCTCGACGGTCATGAACTCATGACGGTGCTCGCGCGCTCTGGCGAAAGCCATGTTTAAACTGAGTTCCAGTTCTTGATTGAGCATAGGCACCTCCCCCAAGTTTATTGCCTGCATTCAGGCTTTTTCTAGCGTACACAACAACGGATGTTCGTTCTCCCTCGCATACTGGTTCACCATCGATACTTTGGTTTCTGCGACTTCTGCGGTAAACACCCCGCAAATCGCTTTACCTTGATAGTGAACCGTCAGCATCAGTTGCGTTGCACGTTCAACATCATAAGAAAAGAATTTTTGTAACACGTCAATAACAAACTCCATTGGAGTGTAGTCATCATTGACTAATATCACTTTATACATAGATGGCGGTTTAAGCGCATCTTTAACTTCGTCCTCAATTAGCTGATCGAAGTCCAACCAGTCTCTCTTACTCATCGTCAGTGTTCATCATCGGTTGCTGTTGCCAACAGGCGGTGGCCTGTCGATGACCAGAGGCTATGCACATCACAAATCTACAATAGATCATAGATAATTATCATCTATTACTTCCATCCGCGACGTCTGTCACATTCCCCGGCAATAGCGTTAACTGCTTCAAATTTTGACGCATTTTTCACCGTCCCCTGGCGTCAATCGCTTGACGCATTTCCTGATTTCTCTAAATTGTAGTGGCGAGAGTTGGCGAGCAAATGAACAACTCGTCACTCCACTACCGGTTCATTCCATCTTACTTATAAGATTTACGAAGGATGTCGAAGTATGGAAATGGGTACTGTTAAGTGGTTCAACAATGCCAAAGGGTTCGGTTTTATCTGCCCTGAGGGCGGCGGCGAAGACATTTTCGCCCATTACTCGACCATCCAGATGGATGGTTACAGAACGCTAAAAGCCGGACAAGCGGTTCGGTTTGATGTTCACCAGGGGCCAAAAGGTAACCACGCCAGCGTGATTGTCCCTGTTGAAGCTGAAGAAACAGAAACAGCCGCATAACTCTTTTGCTTCATTGTGTACATCCCGCCAGCAAAATGCCAGTCCTTCTGACTGGCATTTTTTTATCGCTACTCGCGCGCCAGGGCGTCGACGGGGTCCAGACGAGCCGCATTGCGCGCCGGTAGCCAGCCAAACAGCACCCCGGTCAGCGTGGAGCATAAAAACGCGGTCAATAGCGCCAACGGTGAAAAACCGATCTCCCAGCCGGGTAAAAACAGCTGTAATACAAAGGCAATCAGCAGCGAAAGCGTGACGCCCAGCGCCCCGCCGACCAGGCAAACCAGCACCGCCTCGATCAAAAACTGCTGTAAGACATCGCTGGCCCGCGCCCCGACCGCCATACGGATACCGATCTCCCGCGTGCGTTCGGTGACGGAGACCAGCATAATATTCATCACGCCAATCCCGCCGACCACCAGCGCAATCACCGCCACCAGCGTCAGAAACAGCTGTAATGTATGTGTGGTCCGTTCCGCCGTTTTCAAGATGCTGTCCATATTCCAGGTGAAAACATCCTTCTTACCGTGACGCAGTTCCAGGAGACGCAACAGTTGCTGCTCGGCAACCGCGCTGTCGTAGCCTTCATTGACGCGCACGGTGATGGAATTCAGCCACGACTGCCCCATCACCCGGCCAGCCATCGTGGTATAGGGTAACCAGACGCGCAGAATTTTGCTGCTGCCGAACATTGACTGTTTTTCATCCGCCACGCCGATCACCGTCGCGGGCATATTGCCGACCAGAATCACCTCGCCGACGACCCGCGCTTTGTGCGGAAATAGCTGTCGGCGCGCGTTGCTGTCGAGCACCACCACCTGCGCGCGGCTATTTAGCTGAAGCTCGTTAAAGGTATTGCCTTCGCTAAAGGTCATGCCGTAGACGTTAAAGTACTGCGCCCCCACGCCCTCAGCGCTGGCGGCAACGTCGATGTTATCCGCCCGCAGGCGCAGGCTTTTTGATACCGCAGGGGTCGCCGAGCTCACCCACGGCTGTTTCTGAATAGCTAACAGATCGTCGTACTTGAGCGATTGCTGATAGCGGGGATCGTCATCGCCGAAATCCTTGCCGGGATATACATCAATGGTATTGGTGCCGATGGCGCGGATATCGGCCAGCACCATCTGCTTCGCGGCATCGCCCACCACCACAATCGACACCACAGATGCGATGCCGATAATAATCCCGAGCATCGTCAGCAGCGTACGCATTTTATTCGCCGCCATCGCGCGCCAGGCCATGATCAGCGCTTCGCGAAAGCCGCTGCTGAACTGACGCCACGCCGACGGTTCGGCCGCCGTGCGCTGGCGCAGTACGCCGCCTTGCGCCGGACTCAGCGCGGGCGGATTACGCACGATTTCACCGTCGTGGATCTCAATCACCCGCTCCGCCTGAGCCGCCACCTGCGGGTCATGGGTGACGATAATCACCGTATGCCCCTGCGCTTTTAGCTGGTGAAGGATCCCCATGACCTCTTCGCCGGAGCGGCTGTCCAGCGCACCGGTTGGCTCATCCGCCAGAATCACTTCCCCGCCGTTCATCAGGGCGCGGGCGATACTCACCCGCTGCTGCTGGCCGCCGGAGAGCTGCGAAGGCTGATATTCAGCTCTGTCGCCCAGCCCCAGCCGAACCAGCAGCTCATGGGCCCGGGCCAGGCGCGCTTTGCGCTCGGCGCCGGCATAAACCGCAGGAACTTCGACGTTCTGCGCCGCGGTGAGATGCGATAACAGGTGATAGCGCTGAAAAATAAAACCGAAATGTTCCCGCCGCAGGCGCGCCAGCTCGTCGCCGTTGAGACGTGCTACGTCGGTTCCGGCAACCCGATAGGTGCCGCTGGTGGGTTTATCCAGACAGCCGAGAATATTCATCAGCGTGGATTTCCCGGAGCCGGACGCGCCGACGATTGCCACCATCTCACCGGCGGCAATGTTCAACGTAATGCCTTTCAGCACCTCAACGTTGCCATCGCCGGAGGGGTAGCTGCGGCGAATATCACGCAGTTCCAGTAACGCCGTCATTTCGCCGCTCCGGCCGCACCTTCGCCGATAATGACTTCATCCCCCTCGTCCAGCCCTTTCACCACCGCCACATCGGTGTCGTTACGCGCGCCGATAACAATTTCACGCTCTTTAACTTCACCGGTACGCAGCAGACGCACGTGATAGCGGTTATCGCCGATGGCCTCACCCAGCGCGCTCAGCGGGATGGTGATAACATTTTTCACTTCTGAGAGCTGAATATGCACCTGGGCGGTCATCTCCAGGCGCAGGATGCCCTGCGGGTTCGGCACTTCAAAACGGGCGTAGTAGAAAATAGCGTCGTTGACCTTTTCGGGCGTCGGGAGAATATCCTTCAGCGTCCCTTCATAGCGCGTCAACGGATCGCCCAGTACGGTAAACCAGGCCTTTTGCCCCGGCTTAAGATGAATGACGTCCGCTTCCGAGACCTGCGCCTTCACCAGCATGGTGCTGAGATCGGCCAGGGTCAAAATATTCGGCGCCTGCTGGGCGGCAATCACCGTCTGCCCCTGCAGGGTAGTGATTTGCGTCACTTCTCCGGACATCGGCGCCAGAATTTTGGTGTAGTCGAGGTTGGTTTTGGCCGTATCCAGGGTCGCCTGATTGCGTTTAATCTGGGCTTCAATCGTGCCGATTTGCGCCTCTTTGACCGCTAAATCGGTCGCGGCGGTATCGAGGTCCTGACGAGAGACCAGTTGCCGCTGCGCCAGCTGCTGCTGACGAGCCAGCGTCGCTGCAGACAGCTTACGTTCCGCGCGCGCCTGGTTCAGCTGTGCCCGTAGCTCCATTAACGTCGCTTCGACTTCCTTTATCTGGTTTTCCGCCTGCTCCGGGTCGATAACCCCCAGCAGCTGGTCTTTTTTGACTTTGTCGCCAATCTCGACGCGCAGCGTTTTTAGCTGCCCGCTCACCTGCGCCCCGACGTCCACTTTTTTCAACGCATCGAGCTTACCGGTCGCCAGCACGCTCTGCTGAAGGTCGCCTTTACGCACCACCAGCGTCTGATACTGCGGCAGCGGCGCATTCAGAATTCGCCATCCCCAGACGGCGAGGGCCAGCACGACAATCGCCAGCAGCCACCAAACTTTCCTGCGCTTTCCATTTAATTTCATAACAATTCCTGATGTTTTAACCCGCAGAACCCGCGACAATTCTATCTAAATGCGGCAATAGAATAACGCGCATTTTTAGATGCGCTTCATTTTTGTTTAACTGAAGTTGATGGTGTGCAGATGAAGACCTGCCGGGATGGATCGCCCGGCAGAAAGAGAGAAACAGCGGTCAGCGCTAATCCGCGCGTCCGCGCGCCAGCCATAGCACGCGAGAGAACATTTTTTTCAACAGCGCAGGAATGGCGTCCACCCCGCGCCGTCCGGCCTCCATAGCCACTTCAATCGCCAGGTCCGGTTTTGACGAACGGTGAATCGCTTTGGTGATCACCCGCCGCATATTCATAGGTATATTCATCGGCAGCTGCGCGACCCGGTGATAAACATCGTCGAAGCCCTGACGGTACATAAAATGCTCCATATCCATCGCCGGTAGCGCGGTAAGATGGTCGCGTTCGAGCATTTTGTCGTCATTCAACAGCCCGCGCACGGTGGCAGCGTATTTTTTCCCGGCTTCATCGCCATCCACCAGCACATGCCACTCAATACCCATTCGCCGGGCGAATTTTATCAGCGGTTTCAAACCCGACTGGGCAAACTCAATGACCTTCACCCCTTCCGCATCAAAATGATGGCCGCACTGGCGGGCCAGCTCGTTGATAACCCAGGTTTCCGTCTCCCCCTCCACCAGCAGCCAGCAGCGGGCAAACAGCGATGAAGCGCGGTTAAAGCGAATATGAAACGCGATGCGCCGGCTGTCTTCCGCATTCATCCCGCCGGGCCCCAGCCGCCAGGCCGACACTCGTGAAGATTCACGCACCAGCCGACAGACGTGCTCGACGGGCGTTAATGACAGCAGTTCGCCGGAGTTCGTTGTCGTCACCCGCTGCAGCGGCAGTAAATTGAGCAAATGCCAGGCCACTGACAGCATAATAGGATGCAGCCTGGTTTCCGGGTCCTCAATCAATAAGAGCGGCCGCGCATCGCGATCGAGTCTTACCGTGCCTTTCGCCTGCAGCAGAGTCGAAAACAACCCCAATAAAATCACCCGATGGCTGCGCCCGCCGGGCTTGTCGATCATCCTGTTGATAATATCCAGGTAGCGCCAGCTGCGCTGTTCATCATGTGAATGACGGCGCATCAGACGATGGCGCGACTGCGCGCTGCTCTGCTCGGCAAAATAGTGCTCCAGCAATTGCACCATAGCCGACAGCCCCTGGCGGATCTGCCCATCGGTTAAATTTTGCGGATGATGTACCAGTTCGCGAGAGAGGAAATCAAGCTGGCGAGCGGTAATTTCGATCTGCGGCGAGTGCGGAACGGTGCCGTTGTGGATCCGTCGCATAAAGCGGGCGTCGCGTAACCGCAGAACCGGCATCAGCCGTACCAGGTGACGGGCAAGTTCATCAATATCGTCAAGCTCCAGCGCTTTCCCTTCACCATCAATAAAGCTGCGCAGGGTCATCACGCTGTCGTCATCGGCAAGCTCCCCCTCCAGGCGATAGAAAACGCGCTGATAGCCATCGTCGCAGGGAACCCAGCAGCTGCTGAGAGGACGATAGCGTCGAACCCGATGGCGACCGGGTTCATTTTCACGGAAGGTCAGGATGATATGCAGATGATGCTCGCGCCCCTGAATATCGCCGGGCGGAAACCAAAAATCTTCCCGAACAAAATGATAGAGATCGAACTCCGGCGACAGGAGCAGCGTCAGGGCATCCAGCAGGCTGGATTTACCCCAGGCATTTTCGCCAATCAGCACGTTATTTTGTTCAAGCATCAACGATAATCGGTTAATGCCGCGAAAACCGACTATTTCTACGCGCTCAAGATGCATATGCCCTCCGCTCGGTGGCGACTATCTCCTTCAGTTATCAGCAGTATAGCGAGGTGAGCATCAACATGACACTCCGGGCGTCTGCGAATCGCTCATGGCTGCAGGGGGGAATGTGATGCGCCGTACTTCACTTAATTGAGAAACGCATTCATCATTGAAAGTCGTTTTTTTAACCGTTTTTGTTCTACACTTTTAAAAAATCCGACATAAAAAGGAATCCCAGCGCATTGTTCTAAATCAAATTACATCAATTTATTTAACTGGTCCCAAGATGGCGATCGTCCCTAGAATAGCGTCGCTTTATTCTGGTCGTCATTCTTTGTGGCGAAAATAAAGGCCGGCACGAAAACTCGTGCGCGTTTACGTTTTTATTGAGGTGGTTATGTTTAGAAAATTAGCAGCTGAATGCTTTGGTACATTCTGGCTGGTATTTGGTGGTTGCGGCAGCGCCGTTCTGGCTGCGGCATTCCCTGAGCTGGGAATTGGTTTTGCCGGTGTCGCGCTGGCTTTCGGTTTAACCGTATTAACCATGGCGTATGCCGTCGGTCATATTTCCGGCGGACACTTTAACCCGGCGGTAACTTTAGGTTTATGGGCTGGCGGTCGTTTCCCGGCCAGGGACGTGATTGGTTATATTATCGCCCAGGTTGTCGGCGGTATTATCGCCGCCGCTATTCTGTACGTTGTCGCCAGCGGTAAAGCGGGCTTTGACGCCGCCGCTAGCGGATTCGCATCGAACGGCTATGGCGAACATTCTCCCGGCGGTTTCTCCATGCTCTCCGCTATTGTGATTGAGATCGTCCTGACCTGCGGCTTCCTGCTGGTCATTCACGGCGCCACGGATAAAAACGCACCGGCCGGCTTCGCCCCTATCGCTATTGGCCTGGCGCTAACGCTTATCCACCTGATCAGCATTCCGGTCACCAACACATCGGTAAACCCGGCGCGCAGTACCGCGGTAGCGATATTCCAGGGCGGCTGGGCGCTGCAGCAGCTGTGGCTATTTTGGGTGATGCCGATTATCGGCGGCATTCTCGGCGGCGTGCTCTACCGCACCCTGCTGGAAAAACGCAGCTAAACTTCCGCCACTTTTCTTGAGGCCCGGTGCTGCCGGGCCTTTCTTTTTTTCCACCACTTTACTCAGTCCGGCGATTTGGGTAGTGTCAGGGGCGCTATTTTCATTCTGCAAGGACCAGGTTGTTCATGTTTTCGGGACTTTTAATCATTCTGCTGCCGTTGGTTATAGGCTATCTTATTCCTCTTCATCGGCCATCAGCCCTTAAACTCATCGCGCGACTTCTGAGCTGGATTGTCTACGTTATTCTCTTTTTTATGGGCATTAGCCTGGCCTTCCTGGATAATCTGGCCAGCAATCTCCTGGCGATCCTTCATTATGCGGCCGTCAGCGTCGTTATTATTCTGCTGTGCAATATTGCCGCCCTGATGTGGCTTGAGCAAAAAATGCCCTGGCAAAATCATCATCGCCAGGAAAAATTACCCTCCCGTCTGGCAATGGCTCTGGAATCCCTTCAGCTATGCGGCGTGGTATTTATTGGTTTTCTGATTGGTCTGAGCGGCATATCCTTTTTACAACACGCCACTGAGGCCAGCGAATATACTCTGATCTTCCTTTTGTTCCTCATCGGTATTCAACTGCGCAATAATGGCATGACGCTGCGGCAGATCGTACTGAATCGCCGCGGAATGATTGTCGCGGTGGTGGTCATGGTCAGTTCACTGCTGGGCGGTATCATCAACGCCTTTATTCTCGACCTGCCGCTAAAAACCGGACTGGCCATGGCATCCGGTTTTGGCTGGTATTCGCTCTCCGGGATCCTGTTGACCGAATCCTATGGCCCGGTGATTGGCAGCGCCGCCTTCTTTAACGATCTTGCCCGCGAGCTGCTGGCGATAATGCTTATCCCCGGACTGGTGCGCCGCAGCCGTTCCACCGCGCTGGGCCTTTGCGGCGCGACATCAATGGACTTTACGCTGCCGGTACTGCAACGCTCTGGCGGGGTGGAGATTGTGCCGGCGGCCATCGTTCATGGCTTCATTCTCAGTCTGCTGGTGCCCATATTGATGGCTTTCTTCTCCGCTTAATACCTCTCTGGCGGTAGTCTTCTGCCGCCAATTTTGCGCTAAATCAATCTCCCCGTAAGTTGTATCAGAAATACCTTTTCTCTTCTCGCGCTCGGGCATAACCTTAAACATGTATATTAAATATAACTTTAAAAAAGGTGTGACCATGTTTTGTGTGCAATGTGAACAAACCATCCGTACCCCGGCAGGGAACGGCTGCTCTTACGCGCAGGGGATGTGCGGGAAAACGGCCGAAACGTCCGATCTGCAGGATTTGCTGATCGGGTTGTTA
>OBWT01000584.1_pt1 | contig 10984 bp, 10 predicted proteins | sample 1476541 | NCBI WGS metagenome assembly OBWT01 (sample SAMEA2580134, study PRJEB22360) | human gut metagenome | biome: human gut; feature: human-associated habitat; material: faeces | place: Denmark | collected 2008/2010 | reverse complement strand
TATCGTAGCATAACTGGCTATTTTTTAATAAATGCTTTGTATAATAAAAATCACGTTTCGTAAATGAAAAAGGCATGCTGTGCATACCTTTTTACCGTTAGATAACAATTTAATTATCGGCTAGAACATTGCTGCTGATCATCTTCATATACTGGCGTGTGTTCTATATATTGGCGATTTGCCAATGCCTTTTGTGCTTGTTTATCCTCACGTAACAGAATAAATGTAACCATTACCATCGCTAGACTTAGTGCAGTTAAATAACTATATGTGACTGGCATTTCAAAAGTGACTTGAACTCCAAAACGGACCACTTCCAATAGCCCCCAAAAGAACATCCCTGCAAGCATAAAACCAAGCCAACGACGGTAAGGAGAAAAGAAAACAGCAACAAGCGCGACAGCAATTAAGCTGAATCCGGCGATAGCGGCAAAATTCGCTGTTACCATAGAAACCTCCGTCTTAATGAAAACGTCTAAAAACATTCGGTCTTAAATACCCGACCTCATTCCAAAAACAACTTTAATTCATGATTTGTGTTGAAGCTTACGATGCATTATGGATGTTTTTTTTTAGAAAAAAAGACCCGTTTTTTCTTAATGCGACATACTTTGTCGCAACATTCTTTTGTCATTACATTTTTGTAAAATTCAAAAAGTTCGATTCCCTATATGGCATCAATTCTGGCGTGTCATTACAAAAAAATATGCTGTTTTTAAGGCCCAAAATAAGTTTTTTTCAGATTTTTTTATTGCCTTTTTTCTGTGCAAAATTTTGTCATAACTTGCTTGTTTTTATGACTATTCTGCATAAAAAAAGCGCTACTCTGAAGTAGCGCTTAAAGCTTATCCATGTAGGTTAAGCACGATTTAAATCTTTATCATGCATACCGAGTAAATACAGCACACCATCTAAACCAACACTTGAAATCGCTTGATTTGCATTTTGGCGTACTAATGGTTTTGCACGATAAGCAACGCCTAAGCCTGCAATCGCAAGCATTGGTAAATCGTTTGCACCATCGCCTACTGCCATCGCTTGCTCTAGAGAAATCCCCATCTTATTCGCAAGCTCGCGTAATAGCTCAGCTTTACGGGCGCCATCTACAATTGCGCCTTTCACTTCACCTGTTACGAAGCCGTCTTGCACATCCAAGATATTAGCGTGGACTTCATCAATACCGAGTTTGCCTTGTAAATATTCAGCAAAATACTGGAATCCACCAGATAAAATTGCCGTTTTATAACCAAGTGCCTTTAAGGTCGAGATAAGACGTTCTGCACCTTCGGTAATGGTTAAACGCTCTGCAATTTTAGGTAAAACAGCAGCATCAAGTCCTTTCAATAATGCAACGCGCGCACGGAAACTTTGCTGAAAATCAAGCTCACCTTGCATCGCTCTTTCAGTAATTTCAGCTACTTGTGCACCTACCCCTGCTTCAATCGCCAACTCATCAATCACTTCTTGTTCAATTAATGTTGAGTCCATATCGAAACACACCAAACGGCGGTTACGGCGATAAGCGTTGTCTTCTTGCACAGCAACATCGATATTTAATTCGCTTGAAAGAAGTAAACATGCAGCACGCATGGCTTGTGCATCTAAAGTTGGGCCGCTACTTAGACCAAACTGTACACAGGCACGACGTGGGAATTTGTTATCTCTTTCGAAGTCTACACGACCTGATAAACGCGTTACTGTTTCGATGTTAAAGCCTTGGCTAGACACAATTTTTGTAACTGCTTGTAAGTGTGCCGCAGTGAGTTCTGGGGCTAAAGCCGTGACGATATAACGAGTCCGACCACCTTCACTTACCCATTGATCGTATTCTGCGCCCGTGATTGGTTTAAAGCGCACTGTTAAGCCAATATCATGTGCTAAAATCAAAATCTCTTTCATTGCCAAAGCGGTCGCAGTTTCATTATCAGAAGCGACCACAATGCCTAATGTAAGTTGATTATGAATAACAGCCTGACCTACATCCAGTATTTGCAATGAATGTACGGATAGTACTTGCATTAATCGGGTAAACTGGTTTGGTTGGTCCGGTCCTAAAAAGGATATAAGAATGATTTCTCGCATGAATTGACTCTAGTCTGAGTGACAACTATTGTAAGAATCATAATCGAATTTCAATATAATTGCCTTGGAAGTTTAACTTGATTGCGCCTAGACAAGGGCTATTTGCTAGCCTACTGATCGTTAGTTTTGCATTGCATACCTTTTTATTGGTCATTGCAACGACACACCAGCTTAATGAAAACCGTGCGAGTCAAGGTCAGCTCATGACCAGTCAGCTCGTTGCAGACAGCTTATCTGAGCTTGAACCTGCTAATACGGTGTCTTTAGCTCTGATTGCCAATCGCTATGCGACCAATCCAAGTGTTGCGTCTATTCGCATTCTTGATGCAAACAAACAGGTTCTAGCAACAAGCGGAATTTCAAAAACCCGCCAAGGCGAAATTTTTGCTCGTGATGCCCTTCAAAATGAAAAGAAAGTCGGATCTATCGAAGTTACGTTGATTCAGCCAAGTATTGGAGAAATTCTTCGTACTCAATGGCTTGCAATTTTAGCTTCTCTGTTTTTGCATGTTTTATTGTGGCTTGCCTATCGCGCGATTGCTCGTCCAACACGAAGCGAATATTTGGCACGCATTAATGAAGAAAACCGCTTGAAGCATGAAATTCAGCAGTTAACTCAAGCATTGGCTCTAGAAAAACAAAATACGGTAACTTTGGTTGCACAAGCGCAACAACAAGCGAAAGCGAAACCAGCAGCTCGCCAACAAACCGAGAAAACTTCAGATTCAGCTGACCAACATACGTTGGCACTCAATATTCAGTTTTATGATCCTAAACAGTTATTAAGCAGTGTTAACCAATCGGTATCTGTTCCTTATTTCAAACTCTGCCAACTCTTTTTAAACAAGAGTATTGAGTTATGCGTTAAGCATTACCAATTGAAGCTCACAGATATTGAAGTAGTAGATGAGTTTAATGCCGAAGGCGCGACACTTGCGATTTCAACCTCTCATACGCATGCCGTAGAATGTCTGCTTATGATTGGAACCGTATTCCAATTACTTTCAGATGTTTTATATAAACGTTACCGTGAAGATAAACGTTTTGCGCTGCAAACTCGTAGTGCAACGTGTAATGCTGTGGAAGCTATGCAAATCGATGCAAAAGAAGCTGCTCAACGTTTAGCACAGCATCTTCACGCTAAAGAGTCTGCTTTATATCTCGAAAATGAACAGCTTAAAGCAATTCAAGACAGCTACCAACTTGTTGCAATGCCAAACCCAAGCAATGTGATGACACGTCATGCTTTTATGATCAATGGTATGAATGCAGAATGTGCTGAACTTGCTCAAAATATCCGGACTGAAATTTTAATGGGGAAAAAATCAATCCCACAAAATGATAGTCCAAGTAGTGCAGCTTCATAAAAAATTACTACGCGCATCAGAACCTAGCCAAAAGGCTAGGTTTTTTTTATTTAAATTCATGGCTTTTATTTAAAACCACTCCATTTTCTTATGATTTATTTGTATAAATAAATCTCGATCTATTCTTAGATGTCACAAATTTGGATAAATCAGAATCATAGGCAAAATTCTCTAAACAGCGTAAACTATGCAAAATTTATTAAATAGAAATTGTCTTACGACAAAAAAAGGTGAAAGCGAATGCCGCTGAGTCGTGTTGAAGATCTTGTCGCCGATATTCGTGCAGGCAAAATGGTTATCTTGATGGATGACGAAGATCGCGAAAATGAAGGTGATCTTGTCATTGCAGCAACGCATGTTCGTCCTGAAGATATTAACTTCATGATTACCCATGCACGTGGTCTAGTTTGCCTAACGCTAAGCCGTGAGCGCTGTAAACAGTTAAACCTTCCGTTGATGGTTGACCAAAACGGTGCTCAGCACAGTACAAACTTTACCTTATCAATTGAAGCCGCTGAAGGTATTACCACGGGTATTTCAGCAGCAGAGCGTGCACATACAATTCAAGCTGCTGTCGCAGCGCATGCAAAACCAACTGATATCGTACAGCCGGGTCATATTTTCCCGTTAATGGCACAACCAGGCGGTGTTTTACATCGTGCAGGCCATACCGAAGCAGGTTGTGATTTAGCCCGTTTAGCAGGTCTTGAACCAGCTTCTGTCATTTGTGAAATCATTAATGAAGATGGCACAATGGCACGCCGTGCAGATTTAGAAATTTTTGCTGAGAAGCATGGCTTAAAAATTGGTACAATTGCGGACTTGATTCACTACCGCATGACCAATGAGCAAACGGTTGAACGTCTGGATCAAAAAACCATTCAAACAGAATATGGTTCATTTGAACTTTATCGTTATCGTGAGATTGGTAACCCGGACATTCACTTGGCTTTAGTTAAAGGCGAGCCAAAAGAAGGTGTTACAACAGTACGTGTGCATGGTTTTAGTCCAATTCGCGATTTGCTTAAGCTCAATAAAGCTGATGGTGAACCTGCGTGGAACTTAGACCGTGCCCTACAGACGATTGCAGCGAGTGATCGCGGTGTTTTAGTCTGGATCGGACAAGATCATTTGCAAGACTTGGGACCAGCGTTGGATGATTTAAATAAGCCAAAACCGGTGAAATCCAATGCAGCACTTTCACATCAATATCAAACCATTGGTGTCGGTGCTCAAATTTTGCGTGACTTAGGTGTTGAAAAAATGAAGCTTCTCAGCTCACCATTACGTTTCAATGCCTTATCTGGCTTTAATTTAGAAGTGGTGGAATATGTCACTGCTGATCAAATCACAACGAAATAATCGAGGTTGCTATGGCAATTCGCCGTATTGAAGGTTTATTACATCTCGCAAGCGAAGGTCGTTATGCGATTTTAGTGGGTCGTTTCAACAGCTTTGTTGTTGAACACTTATTGGATGGTGCAATCGACACATTAAAACGTCATGGTGTAAATGAAGATAACATTACTGTTATTCACGCTCCTGGCGCATGGGAACTCCCGATTGTTGCTAAAAGATTAGCTACATCAAACCAGTTTGATGCCATTATCGCACTTGGCGCAGTTATTCGTGGTAGCACACCACACTTTGACTTCGTTGCAGGTGAATGTGCAAAAGGTTTAGGTGTAGTCGCGTTAGAAAGCAGCTTGCCTGTCATCAATGGTGTATTAACTACTGATAGCATCGAGCAAGCCATCGAACGTTCAGGTACAAAAGCAGGAAACAAAGGTAGCGAAGCTGCATTGACTGCTATTGAAATGGTTAATTTATTAAAGGCAATTTAAAGCATGTCTCAAACACTGCAAGCCGCTTATGCAGCAAAACGTAAAGCACGTCGTTTTGCTGTACAAGGTATTTATGAGTGGCAAATGAGTCACAACCCTGTACATGAAATCGAAGCACGCACCCGTGCTGAAAATGCAATGCACAAGGTAGACTTAAACTACTATCACGAACTGCTAACACAAGTGATTGCACAGCACGAAGATCTTGATGCATTACTTATTCCGGTACTTGACCGTGAACTTAGTGCACTTGATGGTGTAGAGCTAGCAACATTACGCTTGGGTGCTTATGAATTACGTGATCATTTAGAAGTACCTTACCGAGTAGTTCTAGATGAAGCTATTGAACTCGCTAAACACTTTGGTGGAGCAGATAGCCATAAATATATTAATGGCGTTCTAGATCGTTTAAGTTCAACACTACGTAGTGCTGAAAAACAACAAGCAAACTAATAGGTTTGAAGTTGATATGGCTGAGTTTTCTATTATTGACCAATACTTTAACAGACAATCTTACACAGATGTCACCTTGGGTATTGGAGATGACTCAGCCTTAATTACCCCTCCCGTAAACCAACAATTGGTGATCTGTGCAGATACACTCGTTGCTGGACGTCATTTTCCTCTTGATACCTCTGCCCATGCAATTGGCTGGAAAAGCGTAGCAGTTAATCTTTCAGATATTGCAGCAATGGGGGCAAAACCGCATAGTATTTTACTGGCGCTCAGCCTACCTACAATTGATCATGAATGGCTTAAAGGATTCAGTCAGGGAATTTATGACTGCTGTAATCAATTTGGGGTTGCTCTGATTGGTGGAGACACGACCCAAGGCCCTCATCTCACCATTACTGTCACAGCCATGGGCTGGGTTGAAAACGGACAAGCCGTGTTACGTTCAGGTGCCAAAGTCGGTGACTATGTTTGTGTGAGCGGTCAAGTTGGTGATGCCGCGTATGGTTTACAGCACCTAGGTCATCCATTACAAGAAAGACTAGACTACCCGACACCACGTTGTCAGCTTGGACAACAGCTGAAGGGATTAGCATCTAGTATGATTGATATTTCTGATGGATTAGCCCAAGATTTAGGCCATATCTTAAAAGCTTCAAATGTCGGTGCCCGATTACTTTTAGAAAAGTTACCGATTGATTCAACACTACAAGCACTACCAGAACAACAGCGCTGGCAATACGCTTTAGCTGGTGGTGATGATTACGAGTTATGTTTTACAATAACACCGCAAAATTATGAAAAACTTTTGCAAAAACAACTAGACATTAAGATTACAATGATCGGAGAGATCGTTGAGCAAACACAACTAACTTTTAAGCATTTGGGTTCAGATTACCCATTGCAAATTCATGGATACCAACACTTTGCATAAGCCACCGATTCATTTTAAGGACATGTCTTGGTTCAACCGCTGCATCGTTTTCTGTGGAGTTGGTTTCGGATCTGGTCTCGCACCTAAAGCTCACGGTACTTTTGGCTCTGCCTTTGCCCTACTTTTCGTTCCAATCTGGTTATCGCTTGGCTTTAACTTAAGCTTAATCGCTATCCTTATCATGTCCTTGGTAGGAATTTATATTTGTGGTCAAACTGCAAAAGTTATTGATGTACACGATGATGGTCGAATTGTTTGGGATGAATTTGCAGGACAATCTATTACCTTCCTTCCCCTGCTTTATTTACAACAAATGAATTGGATCTGGGTGATTGGGGGATTTATATTATTTCGGATTTTCGATGTTTGGAAACCTTGGCCTATACGCGTTATTGATCGTCAAGTGCATGGTGGTTTTGGTATTATGCTTGACGATATTATTGCCGGTGTATGGGCTGCTCTTTGTACACTAATTATTATCCATTTGAGTTAAATCATTAGAGTTATTCATGTCAACTACCGTCATTATTCTTGCTGCAGGCAAAGGAACGCGTATGCGTTCTCAGCTTCCTAAAGTATTACAACCTTTAGCGGGTCGCCCACTTTTAGGACATGTCATTCAAACAGCAAAAAAAATACACGCAGAAAATATTATTACGATTTATGGACATGGTGGTGACCACGTCAAACAAACTTTTGCACAAGAAAATATTGGGTGGGTTGAACAAGCAGAACAACTAGGTACAGGCCATGCAGTACAAATGACCTTACCCGTACTTCCTAAAGACGGTATTTCATTAATTCTTTATGGTGATGTACCTTTAGTACGTCAAACAACGCTAGAGCAACTTGTTGAAGTTTCAAGTAAAACGGGCATTGGCATGATTACTTTACATGTCGACAACCCAACAGGTTATGGTCGTATCGTTCGTCAAGAAGGTAAGATTCAAGCGATTGTTGAACATAAAGATGCAACAGAAGCTCAGCGTCAGATTCAAGAAATCAATACAGGCATCTACTGTGTTAGCAATGCAAAACTTCATGAGTGGTTGCCTAAACTTTCAAATGAAAATGCGCAAGGCGAATATTATCTAACTGACATCGTAGCAATGGCTGTTGCAGATGGTCTAGAAATCGCATCTATTCAACCAGAACTCGCTTTTGAAGTTGAAGGCGTCAATGACCGCTTACAACTTGCTGCACTTGAACGTGAGTTCCAGCAACAGCAAGCAAAAGAGCTTATGCAACAAGGCGTAACTTTTGCAGACCCTGCACGCTTTGACTTACGCGGTTCTGTGAAAGTTGGACATGACGTTCGTATTGACGTAAATGTGATTATTGAAGGTGACTGTGAACTGGGCGATTTTGTAGAAATCGGCGCTGGATGTATTCTAAAGAATACAAAAATTGCCGCAGGCACCAAAGTTCAAGCCTATAGCGTTTTTGATGGCGCAGTTGTAGGCGAAAATGCTCAAATTGGACCATTTGCACGCTTACGCCCAGGCGCTAAATTGGCAAATGAAGTACATATCGGCAACTTTGTTGAAGTTAAAAATACAACGATTGGATTGGGTAGTAAAGCTAACCATTTCACCTATTTAGGTGATGCAGAAATCGGTGCTGAATCGAATATTGGGGCAGGTACGATTACTTGTAATTACGACGGTGCAAATAAACACAAAACCACTATTGGCGATGCCGTTTTTATCGGTTCTAATAGCTCGCTGGTTGCTCCGGTGACCATTGGGAATGGCGCAACAGTTGGTGCGGGTTCTGTGATTACGAAAGATGTAGCCGAACAAAGTCTCTCCTTTGAACGTACGCAACAAATTTCAAAAGCAAATTATCAACGTCCCCAAAAGGTTAAAAAATAAGAGGATTGAAGTATGTGTGGTATCGTCGGAGGCGTTGCAGAACGTTGTGTAACCGAGATTTTAATTGAAGGTTTAAAACGTCTTGAATACCGCGGTTATGATTCTGCGGGTGTTGCTTTACTGAATAACCAACAAATTTTACGTGAGCGTCGTGTAGGTAAAGTTATTAATCTTGCCGATGCAGTTGCTGAACACCAGCTTACAGGGGCTATCGGGATCGCACATACCCGTTGGGCAACACACGGTAAACCAACTGAAAACAATGCTCACCCGCATATGTCTGGTAAGGTTGCTGTTGTACATAACGGTATCATTGAAAACTATCAAGAACTAAAAGATGACCTTCAAGCTTTAGGTTACGTTTTTACTTCTCAAACAGATACAGAAGTTGTTGCACACTCCGTTGCTGAAGCATTAAAAAGTACAGATAGCCTTTTAGAAGCTGTTGAAACTGTTGTACCTCAGCTTAAAGGTGCTTATGCGTTAGGTATTATCCATAGCGATTATCCAGATGAACTCATTACTGTACGTGAAGGTTCACCTTTAGTCATTGGCGTAGGTATTGGTGAAAACTTTATTAGTTCAGACCAACTTGCACTTTTGCCTGTAACTAATCGTTTTATGTACCTTGAAGAAGGCGATATTGCACGTCTTACCCGTACTTCAATTGAAGTATTTGCAAATGGCAAACGCGTTGAACGTCCAGTGCGAGAGCTTGATGCAACCGTAAGCAGTGCATCAAAGGGTGAATACAAGCACTACATGCTCAAAGAAATTTATGAGCAACCAGAAGCAATCAAGCAAACGATTTCTCAAGCGCTTGATGGCAATAGCTTACGTGATGATTTCCTGAAAAATGCTGATGCAGATTTCAACAAAATTCAAAGCGTACAAATCATTGCTTGTGGTACAAGTTACCACTCAGGAATGATTGCGAAATATTGGTTTGAGCAACTGATTGGTGTGCCTTGCCAAGTTGAAATCGCAAGTGAATTCCGCTATCGCACTCCTGTAATTGTCGAAAATACACTTTATATTTGTATTTCACAGTCAGGTGAAACTGCCGATACTTTAGCTGCACTACGTGAAACTCAAAAGCGTGCGAAAGCAAACAATATCAATATTCAGACTTTGACTATCTGTAACGTTGCTACGTCTTCAATGGTTCGTGAAACCGATCATCACTTATTGACGCTTGCTGGTCCTGAAATTGGTGTTGCATCAACTAAAGCGTTTACGACTCAGCTTGCTGCGCTTATGTTGTTAATCTTGAAAATTGGTCAAGTGAAACAACGTATTAGCCCTGCTCTGCTTGAAGAAATTACTCGTGAGTTATGGCACAGCCCGAAAGTTATTCTTGATACCCTCAAAAATGACTCAGAAATTTTGCGTTTGTCTGAATTATTCGTTGAAAAAAATCACTGCTTATTCTTAGGCCGTGGTACGAATTATCCAATCGCATTGGAAGGCGCATTAAAGCTAAAAGAAATCTCATATATTCATGCGGAAGGCTATGCAGCGGGCGAGTTAAAACACGGCCCATTAGCACTTGTTGATAGCGAAATGCCAATCGTGATTCTTGCTCCACATGATGAAATGCTTGATAAGCTAAAATCAAATATGGAAGAAGTTCAGGCACGTGGTGGTGAATTATTTGTTTTCGCTGATGAAAATAGCGGAATCAATGAAAAAGACCGTCAACACGTTGTGCATATTCCAGCAGTAAACGAATGGCTCGCTCCAATCGTTTATAGCGTGCCAGTTCAGTTGTTGTCTTATCACGTTGCTGTATTACGTGGTACGGACGTTGACCAGCCACGTAACTTGGCGAAGTCAGTAACTGTAGAATAATAATCAGACATGCTATCTATGCCATAAAAGGTGTAGATCGCTTCTGTTGATTAGAAAGCCCGATATGCATTAATTGCCTATCGGGCTTTTTTATTGAGTTCATATCGCTACACAAGCGCTTTTACGTGAAAGAAAATCTAGTTTGATAGTAAAGCCCCTCTAGTACCCCGTGTCACAACGGACTTTTACTTTTGCGCTGATTTAAAGTTTGAGAGATCATTGCGACACAGAGATAAGGGAGCTAAGCGAACTTAGCCCATTTCATTTTTGTCGCAGCGTTGAATGCTGCTGAACAAGTTAGGGGCAAAGTCCTGTGGGAGATCAGGACTTTGCAAACTGGTGTGTTTTAAACGTTGCACGATTTGAGGTGAATACACTTGCGCGAGCTGTTGGCAAACACAATTACAACTGGCTTGCATGTGTTCACCTGACAAGCAAATTCTTTTAAATTCTTGCTGAGCATTGGCTTCATCATTTGTAATACTGTAAGCACCGACCACAAGGTTTAAAACTAATATAAATTTATGAAGTTTCATATTATTCTCATGATTATTTATATCTTTAAATAAAATAAAAATA
>OBWT01000580.1_pt1 | contig 11116 bp, 8 predicted proteins | sample 1476541 | NCBI WGS metagenome assembly OBWT01 (sample SAMEA2580134, study PRJEB22360) | human gut metagenome | biome: human gut; feature: human-associated habitat; material: faeces | place: Denmark | collected 2008/2010 | reverse complement strand
AGTCATCGGGCATTATCTGAACATAAAACACTATCAATAAGTTGGAGTCATTACCTCCTGCATGATGAGGTAACATGAGGCCTTTACCAATCCGCGCGCCCAGGCCGATATCACATCCATACCGTTCCATAAGTGCATTTTTTATCTTTATCGCACATTTCCTTTGTTTTTGGTTTCCAGAGATAAACATCTCATTGGCCAGGCGCCACCACATCAGAAAGCCTCGTTGTCTCTGCAACCCGTTTCTTATCAGGCGGTGTAAGACAAACTTATCCCGCATGATGACTTCGGCTTTCCAGTATTCTGACAGATTACGACTTTTACCTGACAATAAAAAGGTGGCAATATGAAAATAAGCTAATGGATTTTTCATCATAAAAACGACCTTAAAGAATAAAGAAAATATTCTGTATTGTGGAATAAAATAACATAACTATCAGAAATACTTTTAAAGTAATATCAGTCAGCTTTAAAGATAACTATCTCATTCTCTCACTGGCGAGATTATAAACGTTACTACGTTCACGTTTACCTACCGCGACAACCGCAATAATTAGCATGTCATCAATAACCTGATAGACCAGACGAAACCCCGATGCGCGAAGTTTGATTTTGTAGCAGTCTTTTAATCCACGCAGTTTTGCGGAAGGAATATGAGGATTTTCGCTGCATTTCTTTAGTTTTTTCGCAAACTGCTGTTGAATGGATTTATCCAGTTTCAGCCATTCTTTGAGCGCATCATCCCTGAATTTTACTGTATAAGTCATAAATAACTGTCCAGGTCCACATCATGCAGTGGCTGATTGCTGCGTTCAGTAACCAGTTTCACCAGTTCCTGGTCATCCAGCGCATCAAGCATCCTTTCATAGAGTTCCGCAGGCACACAGTAGAATGCCGGCTGATTCCGGTTAAGAATGGCGACAGGATAACCATCTCCGGCACTGACTGTAGCCATAGGATTTTTTTTCAGTTCACTGACACTTGCACTGGTGTCAGACAGAATGATGTTAGGCATAACGTACCTTTGAGACTGTTTAACAAGTCTTAAAGATACCTCTGAAAGGACCGGTTAACAAGTCTGTATTACTCATACTTTTGCAAATACATTTAATGCTGGTTTTATTGTTCTGATGCCGCGTGAGCGGCATGGAAGGCGGTATAATGTAGCTACATATGGCACAAGAGTAAAACCGCCGAAGCCCGGCGTAAGCCGGTACTGATTGATAGATTTCACCTTACCCATCCCCGCCCTGCTAAGCCATGCCCGCTGTCAGCCATGAGAGAGCTTATGTGCGCGGTCGGAGTGGTCCCGACGAGGGTTTACCCGAAGTCGGGGCGTATCTCCGCGTTAGCGGGCCGTTAGGGCCGCTTACGAGCGTGTACACGATACGTCCAGCCAGAAGACTGACAGCGATGACAACGTAGTTACAACATTCATAATTAAAAGCGACTCTGTTCCGGCCCGAAGGGCCGGGGCGGGGCCGCTTTTCAGTTATGAGGGAGGGGCTTTGTGGTTTCAGTTCTGCGCTGGTTCGGGGTTTTTCTGGAGGTTGGTTTTGTGTGTTGTAACTAAAGTGGCTCCGGTTGGGGCCCGCCGTTTACGGTGGGAGGTGCATATCTGTCTGTCCACAGGACAGGCAGTGAATAGGTTTTCTTTTTAAATGAATGTAATTAAGTAGTTTAAAGGAGATATAAACAGGTGTTTAAAAGATACATTGCACCCTGTAAGACTGGCGGCTGGCGCTTTATGACATGAACGGTTGTAACCTTATGGGGAAGTCCATTGCAGTTAAATGTGGATAAGCAAATTTCCCCGTCTGTGAGGCGTGTTTTGTATCAAAAACAGGAGGGACCGGATGCACCTGAAGGTGGATGAGGGGAGCCCGCAGAATTCGGAAAAAATCGTACGCTAAGGTTTTCCGGGCATCCGTAAGGGCCGAAACTTCCCGTCTTCCAGTCTGCGGCTCTGCCGCCAGACGTAATCGCCGGTTAGGTTGATGTGCTCCCAGCCCAGCGGCGACAGGAATTGCAGCAGCTCGCCGTCCACCGGCTTGCCGGCCTCGACCAACCCCTGGGTGGCGCGTTCCAGGTACACCGTGTTCCACAGCACGATAGCCGCCGTCACCAGGTTGAGGCCGCTGGCCCGGTAGCGCTGCTGCTCGAAGCTCCGATCCCTGATTTCCCCAAGGCGGTTGAAGAACACCGCCCTGGCCAGCGAGTTGCGCGCCTCACCTTTGTTCAGGCCGGCATGCACGCGGCGGCGCAGTTCAACACTTTGCAGCCAGTCCAGGATGAACAGCGTGCGCTCGATCCGGCCCAGCTCGCGCAGGGCCACGGCCAGTCCGTTCTGGCGCGGGTAGCTGCCGAGCTTGCGCAGCATCAGCGAGGCGGTGACGGTGCCCTGCTTGATCGAGCTGGCCAGGCGCAGGATGTCGTCCCAGTGGGCACGCACGTGCTTGATGTTCAGGGTGCCGCCGATCAGCGGGCGCAACGTCGGGTAGGCTTGCACGCCCTGCGACACGTACAGCTTGGTTTCGCCGAGGTCGCGGATGCGCGGCGCGAAGCGGAAGCCTAGCAGGTGCATCAGGGCAAAGACGTGATCGGTGAAGCCGGCCGTGTCGGTGTAGTGCTCCTCGATCCGCAGGTCGGACTCGTGGTACAGCAGGCCGTCGAGCACATAGGTGGAATCGCGGACGCCGACATTCACCACGCGGGTGCTGAACGGCGCGTACTGGTCGGAGATATGGGTATAGAACAGCCGTCCCGGCTCGCTACCGTACTTCGGGTTGACGTGCCCGGTGCTCTCGCCCCGGCCACCCGCGCGGAAGCGCTGGCCATCGGAGGATGAGGTCGTGCCGTCGCCCCAGTGGGCGGCAAAGGCGTGGCGATACTGGTGGTTGACCAGCTCGGCCAAGGCCGCCGAATAGGTTTCGTCGCGGATGTGCCAGGCTTGCAGCCAGGACAGCTTGGCGTAGGTCAGGCCGGGGCTCGACTCGGCCATCTTGGTCAGCCCGAGGTTGATCGCATCACCGAGGATTGCGGACAGCAGCAACGTCCTGTCTTTGGCCTCGGCCCCGTCCTTCAAGTGGGTGAAGTGGCGGCTGAAGCCCGTCCAGTCGTCCACGTCCATCAGCAGTTCGGTGATCTTGATGCGCGGCAGTAACTGGCTGGTTTGGTCGATCAGCGCCTGCGCCCGATCCGGCACCGCCGCATCCAGCGGGGTGATTTTCAGCCCTGACTCGGTGAGGATGGCATCGGGCAGCTCGTTGTCCTTGGCCAGGCGGGTGACGGTGGCCAACTGCTCGTCCAGCAGCTGCAAACGCTCTTCCAGGTACTGGTCGCTGTTCGGGTTGATCGCCAGGGGCAGGGCCTGCTCGCGCTTGAGTGCGGCGAACTTCTCGGCCGGCAGCAGGTAGTCGTCGAAGTCGCGGAACTGCCGCGAGCCCTTGACCCAGATGTCGCCGGAGCGCAGGGCGTTCTTCAGCTCGGACAGGGCGCAGATTTCGTAGAATTTCCGGTCGAGGCCTTCCGGGGTGATCACCAGCGGCTTCCAGCGCGGCTTGATGAAGGCCGTGGGTGCATCGGCCGGCACCTTGCGCAGGTTGTCGGCGTTCATCTCACGCAGGGTCTGCACGGCTGCCAGCACGCCTTGCGCGGCCGGCGCGGCGCGCAGTTCCAGCACCTCCAGCAAGGCCGGCGTGTAACGGCGCAGGGTGGCGAAGTTCTCGCCGACCAGGTGCAGGTGGTCGAAGCCTTCCGGCCGGGCCAGCAGCTCGGCCTCGCTGACGCTCTCGGTGAACTCGTCCCAGGGAATCACCGCCTCGATGGCGGCATAGGGGTCGCTGCCGCTTTCCTTCGCTTCCAGCAGCGCCTGGCCGATCCTGGAGTACAGGCGCACCTTGTCGTTGATCGCCTTGCCCTGCTTCTGGAACTGCTGCTGATGCTTGTGCTTCGCGCCGCTGAACAGCTTGACCAGGATGCGGTCATGCAGATCGACCAGCTCATCGATCACGGTCGCGGTGCTCTCCAGCACCACGGCGGCCAGGGTCGCGTAGCGGCGCTGCGGCTCGAACTTACCGAGGTCTTTGGGCGTCATCTGCCCACCCTCGCGGGCCAGCTTGAGCAGGCGGTTCTGGTGGATGTGCCGGCCCAGGCCTTCGGGCAAGTCCACCAACTGAAATGTCTTCAGCCGCTCGATGTGTTCCAGCATGTGCCGAGAGTTGGGTTTCAGCGGTGCCTGGCGCAGCCAGGTCAACCAGGTGATGCTGCTGCCGGCCTTGAGCTTCAACAGCTCGTCCAGCTTGGCCCGATGCGAGTCCGTGAGTGGTTCGACCAGGGCGCGGTAGACCCGCCGATTGGCTCGCGCAATGGCTTCCGAGCAGGCCCGGTCAATCACGCTCAGCGCCGGCAGGATGCGTCGTTTCTGCCGTAGGCTCTCCAGGGCCTGACCGGCCAGCAGCAAGCCTTTGTCGGTCTGCTGGGCCAGCTCGGTTAGCTCGCGCACCAGGGCGCGGAAGTCGGACAGGCCGAACGGGGCCAGTTGCAGGTAGGTGCGCAGTTCCTGGGCATGCTCGCGACGGGTCACGTCGCGCTCGCCGTACTTTGCCCAGCTCGCCGGCTCGGCCTGGACTTGCTTCGCCACCCACAGGATGACCGGCTCGGGCAGCTCGCTGTCGGTTCCCAGCGCGTAACCGGGGTAGCGCAGCAGGCAGAGCTGCACGGCGAAGCCGAGGCGGTTGGCGTCGCCGCGTCGCTGGCGGATCAGCGACAGGTCGGAGTCGTTGAAGGTGTAGTAGCGGATCAGGTCATCCTGGCTTTCCGGCAGCGCAAGCAGGGTGTCCCGCTCCGTGGCCGAGAGGATCAAGCGACGCGGCATGTGTCAGTCGTCCGTGCGGAGGTACTGGTAGAGGGTTTCCCGGCTGATGTTGAACTCGCGGGCAAGCTGCGCCTTGGGCTCGCCGGCCGTCGCTCGCTGCCGCAGGGTAGCAGCCTGCTCATCGGACAGGGCTTTCTTGCGGCCCCGGTACGCGCCACGCTGCTTGGCCAAGGCGATGCCCTCACGCTGCCGCTCGCGGATCAGGGCGCGCTCGAACTCAGCGAAGGCCCCCATCACCGACAGCATCAGGTTGGCCATCGGCGAGTCCTCGCCAGTGAACACCAGGCCCTCCTTCAGGAACTCGATGCGCACGCCGCGCTGAGTCAGCTTCTGTACCAAGCGACGCAGGTCATCGAGGTTGCGGGCCAGCCGATCCATGCTGTGCACCACCACTGTATCGCCTTCGCGGACGAAGCTCAGCAGCGCTTCGAGCTGGGGGCGCTGGGTGTCCTTGCCCGATGCCTTGTCGGTGAACACCTTGCTCACCTGGGTTTGTTCCAGCTGGCGTTCCGGGTTCTGGTCAAAGCTGCTGACCCGGACGTAGCCGATGCGGTGCCCCTGCACGATGTCTCCTTGGTTGAAGGCGGCTTAAGTGCACTTTCTGTTCCGTTGTGCCTCAAAGCCCATTTCTGTCAGGCTGAAATCTATAACCTTCGCGGGCATGTGTCAAAAAATGGGAAAGCAGACTCTATTCTGACGAAGCGGCGCGGCCCTGCCTGACATCAAGTTAGGGTATAGCCTAGATTGACATGCGCGATGCAACCCTTAACTTGCTTGCACCTATCGTTTCCATGCTAGCTTTATCGTAACGCTCAAGAAATTGGGCTTAATGCCGAAAACAATAAAATAAAACAGCCAACCCTTGAGGTTCTTATGCGCCAGAATTTACCAGTGACGGGTCGAAACTTAGAACTCCCAAAAGATGCCAATATTCTTTCGACTACCTCCCCTCAAAGCCATATCACGTACGTTAATCCTGACTTCATTAAAATCAGTGGTTTCACTGAGGAAGAACTATTAGGCCAGCCTCACAACATCGTAAGACACCCAGATATGCCGCCTGCTGCATTTGAGCATATGTGGAGTACATTAAAATCTGGCCGCTCATGGATGGGGCTAGTAAAAAATCGCTGTAAAAATGGCGACCACTATTGGGTAAGTGCTTATGTAACGCCAATAGCTAAGAATGGTTCGATTGTTGAATACCAGTCTGTAAGGACCAAGCCTGAACCTGAGCAGGTTTTGGCTGCGGAAAAATTATATGCTCAATTGAGAAGCGGGAAGGCCGCGAGGCCGAAATTGGCTGCTAGCTTTTCCGTGAAAATACTCTTGCTCATATGGGGTAGTATTATATCAAGCGCAATGGCTGCCGGCATGCTTACTGATACATCAATAAGCAGCTTATTGTTAGCCACTTTAATGTCAGGAAGCTTAAGCTCTGTTAGTGTTTTGGCTATTCTCTCTCCTCTTGGAAGACTGGTTGAAAGAGCCAGGAATATTTCCAATAACCCATTAAGTCAATCCCTCTACACTGGGCGCACCGATGAGTTTGGCCAAATAGAGTTTGCTTTACGAATGATGCAAGCTGAAACAGGCGCCATAGTAGGTCGCATAGGTGATGCATCAAATCGGCTTAGCGAACACACCCGAGGCCTACTAAAGGATATTGAGTCAAGCAATGTACTTACAGTTGAGCAGCAGGCAGAGACAGATCAAATAGCAACGGCAGTAAACCAAATGGTGGCAAGCATTCAAGAGGTTGCGAGCAATGCACAGCATGCTGCAGATGCGGCCGGAAGAGCAGACACTGAGACGGCATCTGGCCAGCGTCTGGTAGCCCACACAAGCCAGTCAATCACTGCCCTTGAAGGTGAAATTAGGCAAGCCACTCAGGTTATTCATGAGCTTGAAGGTCAAAGTAACGAGATATCAAAAGTTCTTGACGTTATACGAGGGATCGCCGAGCAAACGAATTTGTTGGCACTCAACGCAGCAATTGAGGCCGCGCGTGCTGGTGAGCAGGGGCGTGGTTTTGCTGTTGTCGCCGATGAGGTTCGCAGTCTTGCTGCTCGCACACAGCAATCGACAACGGATATTCAAAGCATGATCAGCGCTCTACAAGAGCGAGCGCAATCCGCTGTTACAGTCATGGAGCAAAGTAGTCGGCAAGCGCACACGAGTGTAGCTCACGCAGAGGAAGCAGCTACAGCTCTTGATGGAATTGGCCAACGCGTTAACGAAATTACCGACATGAACGCGCAAATAGCGACTGCGGTCGAGCAGCAGGGAGCAGTAAGTGAAGACATAAACCGCAGTATTATCAATATACGCGATGCTGCTGATACCAATGTACAGACCGGGCAGAATAATTTGCAAAGTGCGAAATCTGTCGCTCAGTTAACTAGCGCTCTGAGCGAACTGGCAAAACAGTTTTGGGAAAAACGAGGATAACGCTTTTCAGTATCTCGACAGGGATAACTTACTTTACCATCGGTTATCCCTTTTAGCCGCACAAATTTTAGCCATGGCTTTTCAGGAAGTCAGGGCTATCAGAATGGCCTTAGAAAGCCTAGTCAAAGAGCTGTCACGAGAACACCGTTAGCTTAGCGTACGATTTTTTCCGAATTCTGCGGTTCCCCCGATGATGAGGTTGTTTTTTGTATGCGGTGCTGTTTTTTTGTTCGCTGACAGGCTTCAGGCGTGCAGATGCCTCCGGTGCGGGCCGGATTATTCAGAGGAGGTCACTTTCAGGGGGAAGCTGTGGCCAGCCGGCTGTAATTACGGTTACGTGACAGAATCATGCGCTCTTTCACACGACGCTCCACTTCGCGTTTTACCGCCTCACGATTGGCAGTGAAGCGCCCTTCCGAGATTTCACGCGTCAGCTGCCGTTTCACCAGGGTGACGATATCCTGACGTTCCCTGTTCGCATCACGACGCGCACGGGCACGCTTTATTCCACGGGACTTAAGCTCTGTCTGGTAACTGCGGAAACGCTCACGCACAAAACGCCAGGCTTTCGCTATCAGTTCATCCATACCCAGGGTATCCAGTCCCTGCTTTTTACGCTGTCTGTTTTCCCATTCAACACGACTGCGGCGCGCAGCAACCACTGCATCCTCAGACACATCAAGGGCGGCAAATAGCGCCGGTGTGAACGTGATATCGGTCGGAATGTAGCACCCGATAAGCGGATCATATTCCGTCTGGTAGGTAATCAGTCCCAGCTCTGCAAGGAACGTCAGGGCTCGGGTGGCCCGGGTGATGGAGAGTTTTCCGGCAGCAGACTCCGTCGCCAGTCCGCACTCAATGGCCAGCGTAGTGATGGAGCACTGGACGCGGTTGGCCAGCGGGTCATAGTGAAAACACAGCCCCTGCAGCAGCGCATCAATGGCCCGGCGACGCAGTACCGGTGGCATGCGCCGACGCAGTCCCTTCGAACGGGCATGTGCCACATGAATGGCGAAATCAAAACGGGAGGTGAAGCCCACCGCCTTTTCCATCAGTTTTTCGCAGAACTTCAGCGTTCCGGCACCTTCACGGGGTGTGAACACCGGATTCGGATTTTTAACCTGTGAATAGTATTTTTGAAGGAGATCAGCCATGTCCCCCACCAACACTATTCCCCCTCCTACGGGCGGTAACTAGCTCGTCTGGGCCGACACGTAAAGTTTCGAACATATCTGGTCTGAACCAGATGGTTCCTCCATCAAAAGCGATGAGATGAAGATCATTATCAAGAGTTTTGAGGGCTCTCCAAACACGAGTGTATGAACCTCCACTACAAACTGAAAGCTCTTTAACAGATAAGTTAACTTTGTTCGTATCAGGGATGTAGTGTGCGCACATTACTTGTACGAGGGAAACATAAAAACTAACCATCGACGCGCTGATTTTATTTTTACGTTTGCCATGCGCTATTGCAAGCAAACCTCTGATGAAGATCAGATGCTTGAAGGAGTCAAAATGAGCCCTTTTCTGGAGAAGGCTGCAAAACGGGTGAGGATACTTGCTGGAATCAATGTGAAGATCTGATTCAATCCCACCCGCTATTACTGAATGTGTTTCATGATTAGCCACACCATCCTGCACTTACAATGCACAGAAGGAGTGAGCACAGAAAGAAGTCTTGAACTTTTCCGGGCATATAACTATACTCCCCGCATAGCTGAATTGTTGGCTATGCGGTTTTATGGGGCCCCGGTAATCTTTCTAGTCGCCAAACTTGAAGAAGATTATCGGGGTTTTCGCTTTTCTGGCTCCTGTAAATCCACATCAGAACCAGTTCCCTGCCACCTTACGGCGTGGCCAGCCACAAAATTCCTTAAACGATCAGCAATCTACCACTCACTCCTGAGATAAGCAAGAATGTGAATATTTACGAAGTCGCTCTGCGTTTCAGCTCTGATTCAATCAGTTTTTCAAGCATCTGCGCCTGAGTAATACCTTCCTCATCCGCCAGTTCACTCAGCCTGTCTTTTAACCGGGCCTGAATAACCGCATGAAAAGCCTTATGAGTGTTGCTTCTGCGAGCCAGAGAAGCTCTTTGCCTCTCTCTGGCCGGAACAGGGTTACCTTTCCGGTATGTACGCTTGGTGCCTGATGAGGAAGTCACTGCATTTTCTGTCTGCGACATCTCGCCTCCTCAATTCTCAAACAGGGATCGTTTCGCAGAGAATACTACAGTTTTTTGAAATCAGCGACTTGAAAGTTGTGACGATGATCTGTGTTGGCGCACAAATCATGTCTGATTACGACCGTTTAATGTGATTTTGATAATGAAATGACTGAAAAGCTGGAAATGCCTTAGCCAGGGTGCCGGCCCCGGGCGGGACCGGCTGTTTCTGGTATATAGGGTGTCTGCCCCTGAAATACCTCACACTTCCGGAAAGCGGGGACTTCCGTCCCCGCCCGGCAGCTTACTTCCGTGCTTCGTAGGCCAGAGTTACCTGCACCACTGTATTTCCTCTGTGAATATTCAGCTCACATAACCGTTCCCTGAATATCAGTGAAAAACACAACACCGTGGCGCACACGGCGAGCAACCCGATAAGGGCATATTTCGTCATAAACTTTGACCTCTCAGCAAAGAAGAGGCTACAATCAGTAGTGTTAAGGTACTTCATGCAGACCTCACGAGTTAATGGATTAACGAGTGGGGTCTTCGCATTTCTGGTACCTGCGTCTTGCCTGAACCAGAAAGGCTCAAACACCCGCCGCGATAATACCACATTCCCTGTTGCTGACTATTACCCCCATTTGCCTGTTTTTGTTACAAAAACGCCGGGAGCGGGGGAAAACTTACTTTTTCCCGTTTCCGGGGGGGACAACTGAGCATTGCGAACGCGTCAGCTACGATGTTCCGGTGATTGCTGATCAGCCCCTGTTGTATTCATAAACTAATTAACATTCATTCTGTCTGGTGCATAAATCTGCCCGTGAACATCTGCAGACAATACCGGCCATGAAAAGATAAATAATACCAGTGGAATATATTTCCTCATGTTATTCTCCATATCAGATAAATGGCACCTGTATTTCAGCCCCCCTGAATATCGCAGCACACATTGAATAAGACCTTATTTTGTGAAATTAATCACAAAATATAAAATCGCGACTTAATACGGAAAAAACTCTGTGCTACTCAGAACTGGCCGGTCATACTGCCCGACCGGATATTAAAAAAAGCAAATCTCATAAACTCCTTTCAGCCTTCTGACTCCTGGAGTAATGAAGGCTGCTTTTTTCGTTACACCCTTCCCCGGCAGCGCCGGTGGCAGTGTTCAGCCCTTTTCCGGGCAAACTGTTGCCAGTCTGTCCGGGGAGCTATGCAGGCAGCCCGTCGCCATGCTTCTGCCGCTTCCATCCAGCGTCCACTGACCTCCAGAATAACGGCCCGCCCGCCGGCACGCTGGTAACGCCAGACCTGACCGTTCCGTGAACTGTTTCTGAATCCATTCATTTTTCTGCTCCTCCCTTTTAGTCGTCAGTATTATTGTGGTAAATAATTCAGTGGACTGGCTTCCTTTCGGGTACGGAAGTTATTTCCTTTTAAGCCTTATTGTTTCAGCCTCCCCGGTTTCCGGGGAGGCTTTTTTTATTTCCCATCAAGCACGGCCTGAAGTTCTGCCTTTGTCCGGTTCTGGCGGCGAATTTTCTCCAAACGCCCTGCCGCATACGCTTCCTCCTCCTGAGAAATATGCTCCGTCACATACCCTTCCGTGTCATACCGGCAGGCAC
>OBWT01000571.1_pt1 | contig 11527 bp, 8 predicted proteins | sample 1476541 | NCBI WGS metagenome assembly OBWT01 (sample SAMEA2580134, study PRJEB22360) | human gut metagenome | biome: human gut; feature: human-associated habitat; material: faeces | place: Denmark | collected 2008/2010 | reverse complement strand
CACCGAGGCCATGCGTTCGACTACATCTACGGCTGCATGGACCAGCTTGTCGGCGAGCTTGGTATCGACTACATCAAGTGGGACCACAACAAGCTCGTCACCGAGCCCGGTTCCCGCCGCTCCGGCCGCCCGGCCGTGCACGCGCAGACCCTCGCCGTCTACAACATCTTCAAGGGCCTCAAGACCGCACATCCGGGCCTTGAGATCGAAAGCTGCTCCTCCGGCGGTGGCCGCGTGGATCTCGGCATCCTAGAGCACGCTGACCGTATCTGGGTCTCCGACTGCGTGGACCCGGTCGAGCGCGCGGACATCCAGCGCTACACCTCGCTGCTGGTGCCGCCGGCGATGATGGGCGAGCACGTGGGTGCCAGTCCCGCGCACTCCACCCAGCGTGCCACCAGCCAGGAACTGCGCATGGCCATGGCGTTCTTCGGCCACATGGGCATCGAATGGAACCTGTTGAAGGAGCCGGACGAGGCGCTCGCCAAGCTGGCCGTGTGGGTGGCCGAATTCAAGAAGCACCGCGACTGGTTCGCCATCGACACCTGTGTGCACGCCGACTCCAACGATCCGGCCGTGCGCTTGGATGGCATGGTGATGCCGAACCGCGACGCCGCCATCTACCGCTTCACCCAGCTGACCACCAGCCAGACCTATCCGGCCGCGCCCGTGCACCTGCCCGGACTTGACCCCGAGCGCACCTACCGCGTCAGCCCGCTCGACCCGAGCTTGGATTTGACCGGTCTGACCAACGGCCAGAGCACTCTCGGCTGGTGGAACGAGGAAGGCGTAGTCCTGACCGGCGAAGCCCTGCAGCGTTACGGCATTCGTCCCCCGTCCCTCCACCCCCAGCAGGCAGTATTGCTCAAGGCTGTGGCGTTAAGCTGACAGCCTAGTAGGCTGTCAGTAGCCACGGCCTGAGCGAAGCGACAGCTGAGCGAAGGTGGGATTGAGCCTTGCCGATAGGCAAGTCCGTAATTGCTGGTCGTGGCGGAGTAACTGTGGCGAAGCAACGTTCTTGGCTCCCCTCTCTGAGGGGAGCCAAGAACGGCCTACCCAATATGCTTCACAATCACGCGACTGGCGGCGGCTTTGGCCCAGAGCTGCCAGTCGTGGTTCATAATCGTGAACTTGACCGGCTGGGTCTGGCTGTGACGGTAGAAACGAATGCCGTCACGTAGCGAATCGGTGCCGAGCTTGGCCAAAAACGCGGACTCCCCGGCAATCATCACATGCCCGGGCATCGCGATATTCGCCACCGTAGCCACCAGCGATCCCAACCGGAAACACGTCCGGTTCACCAACTGCGTGGCCTGCGGCACGCGTTCCTTGGCATCGCGCGCAAAGTCCTCAAAACTGACCGCGCGACCCACAATCGCAGAGTACTGTTCGGCGATTGAATCGTCAGTCAAGCATTGTGAACAGCCGATATGTCCGCTGGTGCAGCGCGGCCCCTCCGGATCGATAAGCACGTGGCCCACCAGACCATAGCTCTTATCCGGGTACTGCACTGGCTTGCCGTTCACGGCCAGCGAATAACCAACACCCACGCCGATGGTCACCACGGCGAACATATCCACGCCGACACCCGGCCCGAACCAGGAGGCATCCACCAGCAGAGAATCGATATCATTGAACACCCCGCACGGCAGGCCGGTCGCCTCTGTGACCATCGTCCCCAAGTCCGTGGCCCCGTCCCAATGCAGGAACGGCGCGAACGTCACAATCGAATCGTCGACCACATGCCCACCTACCGCAACGCCCACCGCAGTGGGGGAGGGTAGTCCGGAAGAGGCGATATCGGCGGAACATTCGCGCACCAGCCGCGTGATGGCCGACACCACATACTCAGCCGACTGATCCGCCCCGATCGGCATCTCGTGCCGGCCGGACACCACCTCGCCATGCGCGTTCACCGCAGCGGCCACAATCGACATCCCATGAACCTTGACACCAATGAAGGTGCGTGCGTTCGAACACAACACCAGCGAAGTCTGCGGGCGTCCGCGACGATCCGAACTTTCCCTTGGCGTGAATCGCTCGGGCAGCTTGCCTGACGGGCCGGCCTCGGCCGGAAGCTCCTCGATCACCCCGGCGTAGATCAGATCGCTGGTGATGCGGGACAAGGCCCCTTGGCTCAGTCCCAGCATCTGTGCCAACGTAGTGCGGGCTATCGGCCCGTATTGGGCAATTGCCGCCGCCACGCGATGCGTATGCTCGGATCCGGAAAACCACTGTGGAATCGCGTTGACATCAGACATGCAAGCCCCTTCGCTGTATTTATTGCGTTAATCACAAAATACCGCGCTTTTTGTTGCTTGCGCAAGTGGGCTCGCTGGCGCTGGGAATGAAATGGCCGAACCGTTACCTTGGAAAGTGGAAGAACCGCCGGCACCGAAGCCGGAGGAAAAGAAAGATAAAGGAGTCAACAATTATGCTGTCCGATTCCCCACATGCAACGCCTAGACTGAAGCGTCTGGCCGTGCGCACCGCCGCCGTGATGTGCGCGATCGCCGTCGGGTTCGGCCTGGCAGGCTGCGGCTCCAGCACCGCAGGCACCGTCACGCTGGATTTCTTCCAGTTCAAGTCCGAGGCCGCCGACCAGTTCAAGTCCATGGTCGCCGACTTTGAGAAGCAGAACCCGACCATCAAGGTCAACATCAACAACTCCGCCAACGCCCAGACCGATCTGCGCACCCGTTTCGTCAAGAATCGTGTGCCGGACGTGATCACCTTCAACGGCGACATCAGCTTCGGCAACTTCGCCGCCTCCGGTGTGTTCTACGACTTCACCGACGAACCCATTGTGGACACCCTCAACCCCGGCATGGTGCAGATCGCCAAGAATCTGGTGCAGACCACCGATTCCTCCAAGAAGCGCCTGTATGGCCTGCCCTTCGCGGGTAACGCCTCCGGCTACATCTACAACAAGGCTCTGTTCCGCAAGGTTGGCCTTGACCCGGAGAATCCGCCGACCACCTGGAGCGAGTTCACCGATATGCTCAACACCTTCAAGGACGCCGGCATCAACCCGCTGCAGGGTTCCGTGGCCGACGCCTGGACCACCCAGGCACCGCTCGCCTCCCTGACCGGCACGCTGGTTCCCGAATCGAAGTACACCGAGCTCAAGCAAGGCAAGACCACGTTCCAGGAACTGTGGAAGACCGCAGTCGAGAAGGAATCCGAGCTCTTCACCTACTCCACTGCGGACACCGGCGTCACCTACCAGCAGGGCACGCAGAACTTCGCCCAAGGCAAGGCCGCGATCATCCCGCTCGGCACCTACGCCATCCCGCAGATCCTGCTGATCAACCCCGATATCGAACTTGGTTTCGCCCAGATGCCGGCCACCGATGACGCCAGCGAGCAGATCCTCACCGCCGGCGACGACGTGATGCTCACCATCGGTGCGAACACCAAGCACCCCAAGGAAGCGATGAAGCTCGTCGAGTTCCTCATGCAGAAGGATCAGCTTGACGCCTACGCCGACGCCCAGTCCGCCATCACGCCGCTGAAGGACACCTACTTCGGCAACGATGCGCTGGAAACCGTGCGCCCGTTCTTCGAGGAAAACCGACTGGCCGACTTCTGCGACCACTACATTCCTTCGTCCATCAACATCGGCGGCTACCTGCAGACCATGGTGACCTCCGGCAACACCGACCGCTTCCTGAACCAGATGCAGACCGAATGGGACAAGGTCCAAGCCAGGACCTTCGAGTGATCGGTAGGAGAGGAGAACATCATGTCACACGCAACCGCAACCAAGACCGCTGCCAAGAAACCGGCCAAGAAGAAGGTCTCCGCCTTCTCCACCCGCAAAGTGGACCCCGCCTACTACTGGATGGTGGTTCCGGCGGCCATCATCTTCGCCTTCTTCCTGTACCTGCCATTTCTTGATGGCGTAAAGTATTCCTTCACCAACTCGCAGGGCTACGGCGATTACAAGTTCATCGGCCTGAAGAACTACATCGCCCTCTTCCAGGACAACCGAGTGGGCCATGCCTACCTGTTCACGTTCCTCATCGCCATTCTCATCACGGTGCTGATTAATGTGATCGCCCTGTTCCTGTCGGTGCTGCTGAACTCGAAGATCGCCTTCAAGAATGGCTTCCGAGCCATCTTCTTCATCCCCTACACCCTCTCCGTGCTGGTCATCGGCTACGTGTTCAAGTACATCTTCATGAACCCGCTGCCCGAGCTCGGCAAGGCGCTGGGCATCAAGTGGCTGTCCACCTCGCTGTTGACCAATGAGCAACTCAGCTGGATCCCAATCGTCTTCCTCGCCGTCTGGCAGGGCATCGCCTACTCGGTACTCATCTACCTCGCCGGCCTGCAGACCATCGACGACGAAATCTACGAGGCCGCCGCCATCGACGGCGTCAACGCCTGGCAGAAGTTCTGGAAGATCACATTCCCGCTGATCGGACCGTTCTTCACCATCAACCTCGTGCTGTCCATGAAGAACGCGCTCGGCACCTTCGATCAGGTCGTCGCCTTGACCGAGGGCGGTCCGAACTCCTCCACCGAAACCGTCACCTACCTCATCTGGAAGGGTGGCCTGACCGGTGGCGAGTACGCCTACCAGACCGCAAACGCCGTGCTCTTCTTCATCGTGCTGGCGATCATCGCCTTCGTACAGCTGCGCATCTCCCGCAGCCAGGAACAGATCTGATTTAGGGGAGGATAAGAAATGACTACTGCAACAGTTACCCCGTCCAAGTCCGGCAAGCCCGCCAAGTTCCGCAGGGACCACAAGATCAACTGGTGGCTGACCGCCGCCGTGGCCGTGCTGAGCCTGACCATTCTGATCCCGCTCTACTTCACCATCGTCACCGCGCTGAAGACTCCGGCCGAAGCCGGCACCTTCGCCCTGCCCACCTCGTGGCAGTGGCACAACTTCGCCGACGCCTCCGCCAAGGTCAACTACCCGAAGGCCGCGCTCAACTCCGCGATCATCACGGTGGCCGCCGTGGTGCTCACCCTGCTGACCAACACCTTCGTGGCCTACGCCGTGGCCCGCAACATGGACAAGCGCTTCTTCCGCTTCCTGTACTACTTCTTCATCGCCGCCATGTTCGTGCCGTTCCCGGTCGTCATGCTGCCGATTGCGAAGCAGATGGGCTCCCTGCACCTGGACAACCAGGTCGGCCTGATCATTCTGTACACGGTGCTCGGCCTGGGCACGAACCTGTTCATCGCCACCGGCTTCATCCGTTCGATTCCGGTATCGCTGGAAGAAGCTGCCCGCATCGATGGCGCATCCACCTGGCGCATCTTCTGGACCATCATCTTCCCGCTGATGAGCCCGATTAACGCCACCATCGCCATCCTGACCGCACTGTGGGCCTGGAACGACTTCCTCCTGCCGTTGATCATCCTGACCGACCAGTCGAACCAGACCATCCCGCTCGCCCAGTACGTCTTCAGCTCGCAGTTCGCCACCAACTACCCGATGGCCTTCTCCAGCTACCTGATGGCCATGGCCCCGATCCTCATCGTCTACATCTTCGCCCAAAAGTGGGTCGTCGGTGGTGTGATGAGGGGAGCGGTGAAGTAAAACAGCGCAGGCGCTGCTTTACTTCACCGCGTCGAGCGAGACGAGCCGATTAAGGAAACAGCCCCGTGGGCTGTTTCCCGGCCCGGGCGGCCGGATAGGTCGCGTACTCGCGAGGTCATGTTGGGTCTGGCCGTAGGCCAGTCCTGAATTGCAGGACTCTGTGAAGTAAAGGTCCGCTTCCACCCAAGCCTCCTCCGGCTCTCACCGGAGGAGGCTCTTCTGTCCTGTTGCCATACTGGAAACCGCCACAATAAAGGCGACGGTCGGTTGATGTGGCGGTGGCGCACAAAGGTCATGTGGTTTTGCTCGTTGTGCGAATGAAAAAGTGACGAAACCGTACGGCTTACGGTGCAATTGAGCGCATCTGCTGTGTCGCCGTGCCACTGGCTTGTCCCGGTCCACATATCAACCGTTTGACGCGCGAACCGGGACAGAATCCGCTGTCCAGGTTCGCGGTTTCGGGCGATTTTCACGAACCGGGACAATTTTCATTGTCCCGGTATGAATGTCAATCGTTTTATGTGAAAACCGGGACAACATGTTGATTCCGGGATCGGCTCTATTCCGCCGATTTTGTATTACGGAGCATATGACCTGCGGAGATTGGCTTGTCCCTGTTTGTAAAAAAGGACAAAAATCGCGAACCGGGACAGCGGATTCTGTCCCGGTTCAGACGGCAATCGATTGACATACGAACCGGGCCAACGCCGAAGTCCGGAGCGGTTCCCGAGGCGGGGTTTGCTTGAAATCCGGTGTGCCAGCGAAATCCCCACCAGATTCCCGCAGGCGTGTCAACTAAATCATCTATCCCCGCACCAGTGGGTTCAAGCAGACAATCCAAGCGCGCCCGAAGTTGCTCTTGCGCGTCGCAATCAGAAGAACCGTTAATATGTGAGCTGCCGCAGGTCAGGTAGATTATGGTGGCGAAGTGGCGGCGGAACAAGCGGGCGAGCTCCTTCATAGGTTCGAGCCTCGAGTGCATCATCCACGAGCACAGGCGATATAGCCACACCCACGCCTCGAACAGGAGCATGAACCCTCTGCCGGGCTCGAAGCCGATCGTGATGTGCGGCTCCCGCCCGTCGCCGTCGGCGTCACGGAAGTCCGCAGACCCGACCCTCCAAGGCGACCGCAGCCGAAGCGCGGCGGTGAACAGGTGAGAGGCATCCATGCCTCCAGCCTACCCGACCAACATCACCCCACGGCACAGTCACCCACCACAAACAGCGAAAGGGCCCATATGTTGCTAAATAGCATGTGCAGCTTATGAGAATTGAGCCGTAGCAGTGCCTTCCGGCTCTTTGCAGTTTTTGTTTCCGGCACACCAACGCAGTTCCCCAATGGAAATGTAATTCAGCGCTTTTTAGACTATGAGCAACAGGCAATGTAGACCATAAATAATGGAGGAGCCAACGATGACCACTTCACAACGCACAGTAATTCCAGATTCCATCCGCACCAACGGTGCCACCCCAAATCCGTGGTGGTCCAATGCGGTCGTTTACCAGATTTACCCGCGTTCCTTCCGAGACACCAACGGCGACGGCCTCGGCGATCTCAAGGGCATTACGTCACGGCTCGACTATCTGGCCGACCTCGGCGTGGATGTGCTGTGGCTATCCCCGGTATACAAGTCTCCGCAAGACGATAATGGCTACGATATTTCCGACTATCAGGACATTGATCCTCTGTTCGGCACACTCGACGACATGGATGAGCTGCTGGCCGAGGCCCACAAGCGCGGGCTCAAGATCGTGATGGATCTTGTTGTCAATCACACTTCCGATGAACACGCCTGGTTTGAAGCGTCCAAAAACAAGGATGATGAGCACGCCGACTGGTATTGGTGGCGTCCCGCCCGTCCCGGCACCACTGCCGGCGAGCCCGGTGCCGAGCCCAACCAGTGGGGCTCCTACTTTGGCGGTTCTGCATGGGAGTATTGCCCTGAGCGTGGCGAATACTACCTGCATCAGTTCTCGAAGAAGCAGCCGGACCTCAACTGGGAAAATCCGGCTGTGCGCCGCGCGGTATACGACATGATGAACTGGTGGCTTGACCGCGGCGTTGACGGCTTCCGCATGGATGTGATTACGCTGATTTCCAAGCGCACGGACCTGTCTGGCAAGCTGCCCGGCGAGTACGGTTCCGAGCTGGACGATCTGCCCGTGGGTGAGGAAGGCTATTCCAACCCGAATCCGTTCTGCGCGGACGGCCCTCGCCAAGACGAATTCCTGGCCGAAATGCGCCGTGAAGTGTTCGAAGGCCGTGAGGGCTTCCTCACCGTGGGCGAGGCTCCCGGCGTTACCGCACAGCGCAACGAATACATCACCGACCCCGCCAACGGCGAGCTGGACATGCTCTTCCTATTCGAGCACGTTGATTTTGACTGCGAAGGCGTCAAATGGAAGCCACTGCCACTTGACCTGCCGAAGCTCAAGAGCATTATGGCCGGTTATCAAGCGGCCGTGAAGAATGCAGGCTGGGCAAGCCTGTTTACTGGTAACCACGACCAGCCTCGCGTCGTTTCTCGTTGGGGTGATGACTCCTCGGAGGAATCTCGTGTGCGTTCGGCCAAGGCACTTGGCCTGATGCTGCACATGCATCGCGGCACCCCGTACATATATCAGGGCGAAGAGCTAGGCATGACCGACGCCCACTTCACGCGCCTAGACCAGTACCGTGACCTCGAGTCCCTGAACGCTTACCGTCAAAGGGTTGAGGAAGCCAAAGTGCAGTCGCCCGAATCGATGTTGGCGGGTATCGCCGCGCGCGGTCGTGATAATTCGCGTACCCCGATGCAATGGGACGGCTCTGTCTATGCCGGTTTCACTGCGCCGGATGCCGCTAAGGAGCCATGGATCTCCGTCAATCCCAACCATGCGGCGATCAACGCGGCCGGCGAATTCGACGATCCGGATTCGGTATATGCCTTCTACAAGCAGCTCATCGCGCTGCGCCACGACATGCCTGTCGTGGCGGCCGGCGACTGGCATCTGCTCGATGCGGATGACGCGCATGTCTACGCCTTCACCCGCACCCTCGGCGATGAGAAGCTGCTGGTCGTGGTCAACATGTCCGGCCGAACCGTTGATCTACCGCGCGAAACCGCCGAACTGGCCGCCGCCGGAATCACCGAGTCGAACGTGGTAATCAGCACGTATGATGCCCCGCACGCCGTGGCCTCCCTCGCCAACCGTGAGCTCGATCCTTGGGAGGCCGCCGTCATTCAGCTGTAGCGATTGGAGCGATTGTAGCGGATTGAGTACCTTTCTCCGTTCACAGAGATACTTCAGGGCTATTGCGAAATGCTATCCGCCTTGAAAGAGGTACCGTAACGTCAAAACCCCGAGTATAAGCGTTGAAAAATCAAGGCTTATACTCGGGGTTTTCGATGCTCGGTACCCCTGTGAAAAGCAGATAGCTGTCTGCAAGAGGCCGAATGTACCTCTGTGAAGCGAGATAGCCGGTGTCTCTCGGCATTGTGGTGCTTACAATGGAAAGCTATGGAACAAAAGGATGTTTTGAAGGCGCTGCAGCGTGATCATGCAGCCGAACTGAAGCTGGCCGCCGAACGACTCAAAGGCACTGCCCGCCACACGGAGATCATTCCTTCTCCGGTGCTGAGCGAGATGACCGGTCATGAGATTCTCCTGAAGCCGGAAAACCTGCAGGTCACCGGATCCTTCAAGATCCGCGGTGCCTATAACAAGATTGCTTCGCTCACCGAAGAGCAGATCGCCCGTGGCATCGTCACCGCATCCGCAGGCAACCATGCCCAGGGTGTGGCCTATGCGGCCCGCGAGCGTGGAGCCAAGGCCACCATCTGCATGCCGCAGATCACCCCGCCGCTGAAGGTCGATGCCACCAAGGCCTACGGTGCCGACGTGGTGCTGTACGGCGATGTGTTCGATGAATCCGCCGCCCACGCTGCTGAGCTCGCCGACAAGGAAGGCATGATTTACGTGCCGCCATTCGACGATTACGAAGTCATCTGCGGCCAAGGCACCATCGGTCTGGAGATCCTTGAAGACGTGCCGAACGTCACTGACGTGGTCGTGCCGCTCGGTGGTGGTGGCCTGGGTGCCGGCGTGGCGCTCGCCATCAAGACATTCAAGCCTGAAGTGCGCGTAATCGGTGCGATTCCGGAGGGCTCACCGGCCTGGAAGGACTCGCTGGCCGCGGGTCGTGTGTCTCCGGCTGACCATGTGGTTACCTCCGCCGAAGGTGTTGCGGTCAAGCACCCCGGCGACCTGCCCTTCGCTCTGATTAACGAGTTCCTGGACGATCTGGTCACCGTCACCGAGCGCGACATCAACGAAATGATTCTGCTCATGCTCGAGAAGCATAAGCTGGTGGTCGAGGCGGCCGGCGCCGTTTCGCTGGCTGCGCTGGAACACCTGAACCTGCGTTCGCGCAAGTTCGCCGCCGCCACCGGCCCGCACGTGGTGGTTCCGATTATGTCCGGCGGCAATATCGACACCGTGACCATGGGTGCGGTGATTCAGAAAGGTATGATCGCCCGCGGCCGCATCATGAACTTCGAGGTCGAGCTGCCGGATACTCCGGGCCAGCTCGTCAAGGTGGCCACCCTGCTTGCCGAGCAGCGCGCCAACGTCATTCAGCTTGATCACGACCAGTTCAAGGCATCCGGCCACTACACCAACGCGGTGTCTCTCGGCGTCACGGTCGAGACCAACGGCCCCGAGCACATCGACCGCATCCTCGCGGCACTCAGGGAAGCCGGATTCCAGCCCAAGCGCATCTACTGATTCCAATACCGCTGGCGGGAAGCCGCGCAGAAGTGTGCTCCAATACCTCCCGCTGGCGGGAGGTGGCGCAAAAGCGCCGGTGGGTGGTTAACCGACAATCATCAGTTGCTTAACCCACCCACCGGCGCTTTCGTTATGCTGAGGGCTACTTGTTCTCCGCAATCGTCTCGTCCACCAACTTCGGCAGGGCAACGGCGATATCCTCATGAATCAAGCGGCTCGCAAGATGGTCATATTGCGTGTGACCCATATTCATAATGGTGATGGGCACGCCCGCCTGCGCGGCCACCGGCACAATGCTCGCCGCCGGGTACACCTCAAGGGTCGATCCGATTACCCATAGTTCGTCGGCTTTGGTGGCCAGACTGTACGACTTCTCCATCGCGCCGTCCGGCAACGCCTCACCGAAATACACCACATCGGTTTTGATAATGCCATTGCACGGCATATCGCCACGATACTTCAGTTTGCGATGGCAATGTGGGTCGGGCTCTTCATCCAAACGGGCCATGATGTCCGCCGTGGCATATTCCTGATGGCACTTCATGCAATGCGAGGTGCCGATAGTGCCGTGCAGGTTCACGATGACGTTGTCGCTGTTGCCGGCCTTCTCATGCAGCGCATCGAAGTTCTGCGTGGCCAGCAGCGTCAGCATGCCGGCTTGTTCCAGCTTGACCAGCGCCTTATGCGCAGTGCCGGGCTGCGCATTCCATACTGGCGATTCCTTTTGCCAGCGCCAGGAGTACTCGCGGTCCTCTTTGTTGCGCAGGAACAGATCGATGTCGTAAACGCTCATTTGGTCAGGATGCTTGGTCCACACACCGTCCGGACCGCGGAAATCAGGGATGCCGGCGGACGTGGAAATGCCCGCCCCGGTTAATACAGCAATCTTCTTGGTCATAACTACAGGTATACCCGCGATTCATGAACGAAATCCGATGACGGAGCGCTGTCATGCGCCGATTGTGCGCCGGCAGTGTGGTTGCCGAGAGATGAACGCAGGGCCGACAAGCTGAAAACTCTCGCGACACGCCAGCCGAATAGTGGATTTGATGCTTTTCAGAAACATTTGAGGGGTTAACCTAGCCTCATCAGAGCAAAGTGGGCTCTGTGCGACACGCCGAGGGAACCGCGCTGTTATGCCGATTCCTGGGGTTTTTGTGCGCCTTGATTTGCGTGAATCCGGACATGCGTGTAA
>OBWT01000567.1_pt1 | contig 11584 bp, 9 predicted proteins | sample 1476541 | NCBI WGS metagenome assembly OBWT01 (sample SAMEA2580134, study PRJEB22360) | human gut metagenome | biome: human gut; feature: human-associated habitat; material: faeces | place: Denmark | collected 2008/2010 | reverse complement strand
AGGACCATCTATTCCGGTAGAAATTCTGGGTCTTCCAGATGCTCCAATGGCGGGTGATGAAGTTCTTGTTGTAAATGACGAGAAGAAAGCGCGTGAAGTTGCCGATGCTCGTGCTGACCGTGAGCGTCAAAAACGTATTGATCGTCAAAGTGCAATGCGTCTAGAAAATATCATGTCGTCAATGGGCAAAAAAGATGTTCCTACAGTGAACGTTGTTTTGAAAACAGACGTACGTGGTACTTTAGAAGCATTGAATGCAGCTCTACATGAATTATCTACTGATGAAGTAAAAGTTCGTGTAATTAGCTCAGGTGTTGGTGCGATTACCGAGTCTGATGTGATTCTTGCTGAATCTTCAGAAGCTGTATTATTAGGCTTTAACGTTCGTGCCGATACTACTGCTCGTCAGAGAAGTGACCAAGATGGTATCGATATTCGTTACTACAGCATCATCTATGAATTGATTGATGATGTAAAAGATGCCATGAGCGGTAAGCTTGCTCCTGAACATCGTGAAACAATCTTGGGTGTTGCGGAAGTACGTGAAGTATTCCACTCAAGTAAGTTTGGTGCAGCAGCAGGCTGTATGGTACTTGAAGGCACATTACATCGTAATAAACCGATTCGCGTATTACGTGATGATGTTGTAATTTTCCAAGGCGAGCTTGAATCTCTTCGTCGTTATAAAGATGTTGTTGATGAAGTTCGTGCTGGTATGGAATGTGGCCTTGCAGTGAAAGGTTATAAAGACATCAAACCACAAGATAAGATCGAAGTGTATGATGTTCAATTGATTAAACGGAGTCTTTAATGGCGGGTAGCCAACGCTTAAAGCGCATGGCGGATTCAGTACAACGTGAGTTGTCTGATCTAATCCGTCAAGAGCTTAAAGATCCTCGCTTAGGTGGTCTAGTGACCATCTCTGCGGTGAAAGTCAGTGCGGATATGGGTTATGCTGAAGTTTATGTCACCGTTATGGGACGTGAACTAGGCGATGAGCAAAGTGAAGCAGCAAATAAAGAAACTTTGGATGTATTAAATAAAGCTTCTGGTTTCTTGCGTCATGAATTGAGCCGTCGCATTAAGACTCGTATTACGCCTCGCTTACGTTTCCATTACGATAAGACGAATGCATATGGTAACTATATGTTTGGTCTAATCGAAAAAGCGGTACAAGATTTACCAGAACGTAAGTCAGATGATGAAGAGTAATTAAAACTCAAAATAAAAAAGCCACCTTCGGGTGGCTTTTTTATTGATTCAATTTTTTATTCTTTAGGAGGTTCCATTGGTGGTTTGTTTTGTGAAAAGCGCTGACCAATTTTATAACGATCCCAAGGTAGAGGGCGTTCAATAGCTTCAGGTACTTCACCACTCAATGAGCGTAAACGTAAATGTAGCGCAGCTTGAGCAATCAAATTAGCCGAAACTGGTGCGGTAATGAAAGCTAAAAGGGTAATAAGTAGCTCAGCAAAACCGAACCGCCCTTCGAAAGCAAAAAATATCATTGAAGCGATCAGAAAGCTTCCTAAACCAAGCGTACTCGATTTAGTTGGCGCGTGTAAGCGCATGAATAAGTCGGGTAAACGGACCATACCGATTGAGCCAACTAACATGAAGAAGGCGCCAAAAACCAGAAAGACCGAAACAATAATTTCAATTGTAAATTGCATTTGACCTCTCCTTAATCGATAACATGACCGGTTGTGAAGTAGCGTGCTAAGGCAGCTGTAGATACGAAACCTAGCATCGCAACCAGCAGTGCTCCTTCAAATAGAGAAGTCGTCATCCAATAAATGCCTAACACAACAATCAGGCAAGTTGCATTGAGGAAAAGCGTATCGAGCGCTAAAAGGCGGTCTACAATTGAAGGCCCCATAACCAGTCTAAAAAGGCAAAGTAGCATCGAGATTGTAATGGCAATCAAGCTAATACCTAGAGCATAAGGTAGGATTGTCATGCACTTGCCTCCGTTTTACTTTTCACATTAAAAATTTCCATAAGAGGAATTTCATAACGTTGTTTGATGTCTTGAATATCAGATTCAGTATTATCTGTGCTCAAAGCATGAACCAGAATATCCCCACGTTCCTGATCAATACCCGCAGAAACCGTACCTGGTGTTGTGGTAATGATCATTGCCAGTAAGGTGTTGACCTGCTCATGTTCTGTCTCTAAAGGTACGCGATACCATTTAGGATGTAATTTTTTAGTAGGCCCCAAAACAAGTTTTGCGACCTTAAAGTTAGAAATAATAATATCCCAAAGAACCACAAAACATAGTTTAACCGCAGGTTTCCAGTGAATATGCGGTGTGCGAGTAATAAACGGTTTGACTAAGCGAGGGATAATTAAGCCCAAAAGCATAGCAGTCAAAAGATCACTCGCATCCAGACTATGCGTCAGCATTAACCAAAATAAAATGATGAGAACCGAAACAAATGGATGTGGAAACCAGCGTTCAAGCAAATGAGATAACTGCATTGTTATGGCTCCATAGGTTTCAATTGACTTTCATCAACAATGGTAGGCGTTTGGAGTTTGTCCTGTTGCTGAATTTGTCGTTGTTTATATTCAGAAATATGTTCGCCATTGAGCGTATCTTTCGAAATAATATCTGGAACAAGATAAGCATTATGATCTTCAACCTCACCGCCATACTTCGTTTCCGGTAAGTAACTTGGGTCATATGGCTGTACACTAATGAACTCACCGTTTTGATCTACTTTAAGAATAGAGTGTTGGTAAAGCGCATGGTCTTGGATCTGTTGTGCGGTGCTTAATGTGTAATGCTGAATTGGTGCAGCAAAAACAACATATGCGATTAAACCAGCCAAGAATAGATAAATGACTTGATCGTTACGTGGCGGTGCGCGTTCCGGTAAAGCATGATAAAGAATATAAGCTGGCTGGATTGGATCTTCTTCTGGAGAAGATGCGCGCCAGAATAAGATAAAACCAACACGTGTGAGTGCAATAATACTTAATAGGCTTACCACAAGCACAACACCAATAATCCAGCCTTGATAGCTAGCTTCAACTGTCGCTTGTAAAATGAATACTTTTCCAAGAAAACCACTAAAAGGTGGTAATCCAGCCATCATCATCGCAATCAAGAAATAAGTCAGCATAGCCGCTTTTTCTTGTTTAATTCTTGGGGCAACTTTTAAATGATCTTTAAAATCTCCACGTTGTGAGGTAATCCATCCACAAAATAGATAAAAAGCTGCTCCGATCAATGTACTGTGCACTAAGTAATATAAAGCGCCAGACCATGCCTGTGTATTAGACATGGCAATTGCTGTAAGTAAGGTGCCAATTGAAGAAAGGACCATAAAGCCGACAAATCGACGTAAACGATCTGCCCCAATTGCGGCAATCACACCATAGAGTGAAGTAATTAAGCCAATAGGGAGTAACCAGCTTTTTAAGATTTCTTGACTAAGTGCATCGTCAAAGACTGTTCCATTTACACGTAAAATAGAATAGATCCCGACTTTAGTCATGATGGTGAAAATAGCAGCTACAGGTGTACTTGCAACGGCATAAGTTTTTGGTAGCCAAAAACCGACAGGAAGCATTGCTGCTTTAATGCCGAAGACAACAAAAAGAAGTAAGGAACCAGCGACTGCTAATTTGTGTTGATCTGCTTCAAGTGTCGGTATAAGACGTGAGACATCCGCCATATTAAGGCTACCCACACTGCCATAAATCATGCCAAGCCCAATTAAGAAGAGGGCAGAGGCTAAAAGATTGATAATGACATAGTGAACACCAAGCTGAAAACGAGGTTTGCCTTGTCCATGTAAGAGCAACACATACGAAGCCATCAGTAGGATTTCAAAAAAGACGAAAAGGTTAAATAAGTCGCCTGTTAGAAATGCGCCACAGATCCCCATCAATAGGAAATGTACCATTGCATGGAAATAGCGACCACGGGTGTCCCAGTTGTCACTTGCATACCATAAAACTGGTACTGCTAATGCATAGGTCAGTACTAGCATAAAAGCAGACAGACGATCGAGTACAAGCACAATACCAAATGGTGCTGACCATTCACTTAATTGGTAAACAGTAATTTGACCCGTACTGGCGTAACTTAGATAAACAATAGCGGTAATTAATCCGGCAATTGCTGAGATAAGACTAATACCACGACGCCAAGGCTGACGCCAGTCATCTTTTAAGGAGCCTGCCCCTGGGTTACCTAACAGTAATAAGATAAAACCAGTAAATGCTGGGATAAGAATGCTAAAAATAGGCGTGTGTTGTTGCCAAAAAGATAAAAAATCAAACATCACGGCTCATCCTCACGTGGGTCGTATGTTGGGGAAGCATCTTCTTTAGCATCAACATGATCACTACCTGATTCATAACGGCTACGTAGCGCAAGTTGTACAATAAACGCTGTAGTTGCAAAACCGATCACGATGGCGGTTAACACCAACGCTTGAGGAAGTGGATCGGTTATTTTTGTTGTTTCAGTTAAAATTGCTGGTGAGCTGATTTGTAATCGACCCATAGCAAATAAAAATAGGTTTACTGCATAACCGATTACAGCCAATCCGAGCACAACAGGGAAAGTACGAGCACGTAAAATCAGATAAATACCTGTGGCAACAAGTAAACCAATAGCAGAAGCCAGTAAGAATTCTAAACTGATCATGATGATTCCTCCCGATGTGGTACAGGACCGGACATACTCGAATGACGAGAGTCGCCTAATACAGAGATGAGCAACATTGTCGCGCCTACAACGGTGATATAAACACCCAAGTCAAAACTTGCAGCTGAAGCTAGATGTAGTTTTCCTAGAATTGGTAATTCAACATAGACATGAGCACTCGTGAGGAACGGACGTAACCAGAACCATGCTGCTATACCAGTCAGACCTGCAATCGTTAATCCTGTGCCAATCCAGACTTCGTAAAGGCGGCCAGACTTCGCTTTTAATAGCTGTTCTGCTTGATCTTGACCTAATGCAATATATTGAATGATTAGCGCCATTGAGGTGATTAGACCTGCAATGAAGCCACCGCCTGGATAGTTATGTCCTCGCAAAAAGATATAAACACTGACGACAAGCGCTAGCGGTAATACCCAAGAGGCCGTAATACGGAACATAAGTGGAGATGGATTAAAACGGTAGGTGAGACCTTGCGTCATGGTTGTGCCGTGTACACGCATACCATCCATTAAACATAGGGCACCAATCGCAGCGATGCCTAATACTGTAATTTCACCGAAGGTATCGAAGCCACGGAAGTCAACTAAAATGACATTTACAATATTTGAGCCACCACCAAGTGGTAAAGACTGTTGGGCAAAGAACCAAGAAATTGAATTGTGATCACGGGTTAAAATGAGCCACGTAATCCAACCAATTCCTAAACCTCCAATAATTGCTAAAGCTGCATCTCTTAAACGTCTAGAACGACGAGATTCATACGGCGTGAGCTGTGGAAGTAACGATAAGCTCATTAATAAGAGAACAGTGGTTACTACATCTACTGTAATTTGAGTTAGTGCTAAATCTGGTGCTGACATGGTGACGAAGACCATCGTTACCACTAGACCAATTGCACCACTAATAAGTACTGCCTTAATACGCTCATGGTGGAACCAGAGCATCATCCAACAGCCTGAGAATAACGTCAGCCAAAGAACTACAGCAATCCATGGAGCATGGGTGAGTTCGCGTGTACCTGTGCTCAACCCTTGATTGAGTAAAGGCATGGTGACCATGATGATGCTAAAAGCAATGATCCAGAACAAATAACTTTGCAATGAGCCATTTTCAGTTTTTTGTTTGATTTTTCGGCTGGTCAGCAACAGATGTTTTAAAAATAAATCAAATAAGATGCGACCTTGTAATCTACCTAGGCGCGGATCAAGGTCAATTTTACGAATCATGCCGTCTTTTGCTAAAGCAAAGTAGAACAGCGTACCGCCAACCAAAGCAATAATACTCATCACAAGAGGGGCGTTAAATCCATGCCAAATTGCAAGGTGTGTACCCGCAAATTCTGGTTGCATCAAGCTTGCTCTTGTTACGCTATTGACCAGTGGTTCTACCAATAACGAAGGTAGAACGCCGACCAAGATACAAAGCACAGCAAGAAGAATGGCTGGAGCACGCATACCGATTGGTGGTTCATGTGCATCTTTATTTGGAACTTGTTTACCAATTGGACCGTCAAAGAACACACCATGCACTAAGCGAATTGAATAACTTACTGCGAAGATACCCGCCAGAGTTGCAATAATGCTGGCAAAGATAACCGTTGAGCCTGAAAGATTTGCCAATAGCTCGGTAAAGAACATTTCTTTTGAAATAAAGCCATTGGTAAGTGGTACACCTGCCATAGAGGCAGCGGTGATCATGGTGAGTGTGGCAGTAAAAGGAAGTAATTGCCAAATACCACTAAGTTTTCGAAGATCACGTGTGCCAGTTTCATGATCAATAATCCCTGCAAGCATAAACAGCGCTGCTTTAAATGTTGCATGGTTAATAATATGGAAAATAGCAGCGGCAACCGCTAAAGGAGAACCGATCCCGAGTAAACAAACAATAAGTCCTAAATGACTAATGGTTGAATAGGCTAACAGTCCTTTTAAATCTTCTTTGAAAATAGCAAAACACGCTGCCATACAGAGCGTAAATAGGCCGACAAACGTAACGATATTATGATAAATCGCAGCGCCTATAAAGATTGGAAGTAAGCGGGCAAGTAGAAAAATCCCGGCTTTTACCATGGTCGCAGAGTGCAGGTAAGCGGACACTGGTGTTGGTGCCGCCATTGCGTTAGGTAACCAAAAATGAAATGGAAACTGAGCACTCTTTGTAAATGCGCCAAGCAAAATAAGCAATAACATTGGAATAAAAAGAGCGTGGGCTTGGATCGCATCTTTCATGCCCATGATTTCGCTAATTTCATAGGTTCCAGTGATTTGCCCCAATAGAACAAATCCACCTAGCATTGCTAAACCGCCCATCCCTGTAATGGTGAGCGCCATCCGAGAGCCACGTTGAGCAGCTTCATAATGACTCCAATAACCCACTAACAAGAAAGATGAAATACTGGTGAGCTCCCAAAAGACTAATAAAATAATAAGATTATTAGAGAGCGAAATACCCAGCATTGCTGCCATAAACAGCATGAGTAAAGTATAGAGTTTACTTAATGAATTTTTAGGGCCTAAATAATAATAGGCGTATATATAAATGAGTGTACCGATACCGGTAATAAGAAGAGAAAATAATAAACCAAGAGCATCAAGTCTAAAGCTTAGATTAATCCCTAATTGAGGTAACCAATCCCAACTTTGTTGAATGCTTGCACCACCAAGCACAGTTTTAGCTTGAGTCAGTAATAAACCAAAACTGGTTAAACTGACTCCAATTGCCCCTAAAGCCGTTACTCCACGCGAGAACCGTTGAAGCAATGAAACAAGGGTGGTGCCTAATATTAACGGTAATAAGATAATTATCGGTAGCACACTCGTATCCATATGTGATTTAGGCCGAAACCTAAAGGTGAAATTTTAATTTCAGAATAGATAGGAATTCAAAGAGAGTTCCAAAGCTTATTATTCCGAAAACCCAACCAAATTAGAAAATAAAGCGAGAAACAAGTTGTATTGCGCAACTTGAAGAATAAAAACGCAAAATGAAATTTATTGTACACTAAAAAAGCATTGAAAATCTGATGTTATTACATGTAGTAACAACATCTAGTTATTTTAGTGCCTAAAAAACCGTACTCCACCATATATTTTGTGAGTGTGGTTTTTTTGATTATAAAACTCAAACCGAAGGGCTTTCTTCCGGTGCGTCTCCCGCATGAATCATCCTTAATAATTCATTTTTTTGTTGTTCAGTTAAACCCTGAATCTGCTGAAATAAAACCTCAATCTGTGCTGGTGTTGGGTCTATTAAACTCAAAGGCTGTGCTTCTATAGATGGTGTTAAAGGTTCGCTTCTTTGAAGTAAGGTATAGATATGTTCAAGCTGTTGCTTGGTCGTATTTAGGTCAAGATGGCTAATTTTACCAGACTCTAATTTTAGACATTGATAGGTCGAGGCATGTTCAAGTAGCTCTTCACGACTTCCTGTTGCAATAATTTGTAGGCGTGGGAATGCTTGATGAAGCCGATTTAAGATTTCGGAGCAATGTGTTGAGTCGAGCTGTGCATCAATCTGGTCAATGAGTAAAACGCCATCTCCCTCAAGACAAGGGTTTAGGCTTAAAGGATTGAGTAAACAGAGTCGGCGGGCTATATCGCCTACTAAAGCAATCCAGGTTTTCGTTGTATTGGAAAGTTGCTGAAAAGGTAAGATTTGATCTTCATAGTCGACCATAAGTTGTAGTCGAGGCTGATAGTGTAGATAGAGGTCTTTAAGCTCAGGCAGAACTATACTTAATGCATTCTTGAGGGCATAGAGATTGGGTGAAGTAAGCTGTTTAGGTTGCCCTGATAACTCTTTTTGAAGCTCATTTAATAATTCTTTTTGATCTTGCTGATCTAATTGTTTCGATCTAATCCGTTGTACTAGATATGCAGCTTGAGCATTTTCAATATCACTGATTTCTCGTAGCCATTCAAAAAAGCGTGTAAAAGTTGTAAACGGTAGTGGGCTAATGTCATAGGCTGAAATGGCTTGAGTAATGCCGGGTAAATTTTTATTCAAAAGATTAATATCATTCACAAATCGCTCGGCTGGGTAGTAAGCGATTAAGGGAAGTCCTTGTAATGGATCTTTTTTTATGACTTGTTGATAAAGAGCCATGGTTTGGTCAAGTTGCTGAGTTTCAACTTGGCTCACTCCAATCCCACTTGCATTTAAGGTTTTAAAAAGTTTCCAGCTACATAGTGAAGAGTCTACCTGCTGAGCAGAGGTACTTTCTGGCAGGTGACCAATTTCTGAAGGAATTTGAATAGTCACTTCAATTTTTGATTGTAGACGCGACTGAGTAATGTCTTGATCAGGCATGACAATACCGGGACTACGCAAATCTTTAAGGCGAGCAGGGAACCAAGTTAAAGCATGGTAAGTATGTTTGAGCAACATACTTTTACCAGTTGCCTGTTCACCTAAAATTAAGGTGATTGGCTGTTTTTCATAGTGAAAGTTTATTTTAAGGTCGTGAAACAGAGCAATATGTTTAAATTGGACAGATTCAAGTTTCATAGGCTCACCTCAATATGAGCGCTTCAACCAACCGACTGACGAAGACTTAAAGGCGCCCTTAGTTTTAATTGTTGTATCAGATCATAAAGATGATGGATATTTAGACTTACTTTAGCACGAGTACAGGCAACGTACAGTAGTCTTAATTCTTCATCGGTAATCTTGTGTTCTAACCCATTAATTTTAAATTGATAGTCATCTTCAATATGAACACGGTTCCATTCTAAGCCTTTCGCTTTATGGGCTGTAGAGATGACATAGTCAGCTTGCTCAAGTGGTGTAATCTTTGCAAGCGCTTTTTTTAGTGGGTCAGTGCCGTGATCATCCACCAATTTAACCAATGGTTTAATATCACTGCCTTCATTGGTTTCACAGTATTCATGGACATCATGCCATGAATTGAACCATGCTAATTCAGGAACATCAGTAACCCGTTTTCCTTGCTTTAAGAGGCTTGCAGCGTCTACAAAACGGTTTAGTTTTTGATGATCAGCTTGCAAACTCACTTTATCGCCGTGAACTAAACCTGCCAGTAAAAGTTCCATGGCCCGAGCATTGGTACGGCATAAAATCGCATCACGCATTTTGGTATGCGGTTTATTTACGACACTTGATTTTTGATTTGGATTACCAAGCAAAGGAACAGTTTCATTTAATCCGCCCAGCAATGCATTGGCAACATCCGCAATCGTTTCACCAAAACGAAAAGAAGTGGTGAGGCGAGACTCTGGCAAGGGTAATTGTTGCATTGCATTAATTGCACCACGCCACGCATAAATTTGCTGATGTGCATCGCCTACATAGATGACCTGCGTACTTTTTTGGCGAAGTAAAATACCCAGCATTAAAGGGTCGGCATCTTGTGCTTCATCAAATAGTACATAATCGGCTGGGATGTTAGGTTCAGACAAAGCCCAAAGTTTGAGATAAATATCGTGACCAATTCCTGCCTGATGATTTGGGTCGATGGACTCTAACCAACGGCGCTCTACAGCAGGGTAAAGATGAGTTTGTAGCTCGGTAATATCATCCGGATGTAACCAGTTGGGCGCCTGAATATGTCGAGGCGCTGGATATTGAGAACTGGTTGAACAGAAATAGCTGACAGCATTAGCGACAAGGCTTGCGAGGCGACTTGGCATTAAGACGTATTTTTCATAACGTCCACCCATCATGCGTCGTAAAGTAATAGGTTCTAGTCGATATTCTTTTGCGATAAAGCTTGGGCTTAAGCGAGGCAAGCGTAATTTATCAGTCACACCTCGTGGCACACTGCGAAACGCGAGTGAGTGAAAAGTCCGGCAGTCTACATTACGATGAAATTTGTTTTGTGCTTCACCAGCAATGGCTTTGTTAAAAGCCAAATACATACCGCGCCGTTCAGGCATGGCATCACTAATCATTTGTAACGTAGTAGTTTTACCTGTACCCGCATAGGCAATCACTTTAAATGATTGCCCAAGACGTGCGTTATCTATGGCAATAGCTTGCTCATAGGTGGCTTTAGGTTTTTCGATATTCGACACTGAGTGATTTTAAACCTTGTTGCGGTTAGCTTTTTCAACTAAACCAGATAAACCCTGACGACGAGCTAATTCGTCAATAATAAGTTGTGGATTAAGATCGAAATAACCCAACATGACAATGCTATGGAACCACAAATCGGCAGTTTCATAAATCAAGTCATTTAAATTGCTTTCTGTATTTTGAGCAGCGTAGTCTTTCGCAGCAATAATAGTTTCTACGCTTTCTTCGCCGACTTTTTCCAAGATTTTATTGATACCTTTTTTATAAAGGCTTGCAACATATGACGTATCCGCTTCAGCTTGCTTACGCTCTTGCATCAATTGCCCTAAGTGAGCAAGTACATCAACTTGTTCAGTGGTGTGATCATGATCGTGGCTTTCAGTTTTGGCTTTATCGCCATAAATTGCAGTAGGGTCTTTTAATTGTGCATCGACAATTTCCCAGCCCTGTGGGGTAAGTTTACGGTAGAAACAAGACTCACGACCTGTATGGCATGCAATACCGCCGTGTTGCTCAACTTGTAATATGATTACATCGCCATCGCAGTCTAAACGAATTTCATAAACTGTTTGGAAATGGCCTGATTCTTCACCCTTGTGCCAAAGTTTTTGGCGAGAGCGAGAGAAATACACAGCCTGATTTTTTTCTGCTGTGAGCGCAAGTGATTCACGGTTCATCCACGCCACCATCAAAATACGTCCGGTTTGATGATGTTGAGCAATGGCAGGGATAAGACCTTGTTCGTTAAATTTTACTTCATCGAGCCATTGCGTGTTATTCATGAGGAATCACCAAAGAAATATGAACTATAAATTGATTTCAATCTGATGCTAAAAAATAGCTTGTATAGTGTACGGCATCAAC
>OBWT01000564.1_pt1 | contig 11604 bp, 10 predicted proteins | sample 1476541 | NCBI WGS metagenome assembly OBWT01 (sample SAMEA2580134, study PRJEB22360) | human gut metagenome | biome: human gut; feature: human-associated habitat; material: faeces | place: Denmark | collected 2008/2010 | reverse complement strand
ATTATTATTAGAAATCTAGTTCGGAGAACTAATTCATGAAGTCATCCAAAAATTGTAAGGTTACTGCTGCATTTCTTGCCGCAGCTGCGTTGGGTGGTGTTACCCATGCAGAGCCTACACTTAACATGAATGATTTAGTAGGTACGAGTACCAGTGCTGAATCAACGACACAGAGTCCTACAAGTGTAGCAACTCCAGTCGTGAAACCAATGGCAACTCAGCCAGTCTTACCAGCTACACCACAACCGGCCACCGTTGTACAACAACAAACACCACCGATGGCACAACCTCAACCATCCTACGTGATGCAACCAGCAACGGTTAGCCCTGTACAAACTCAACAAGTTACACCATTGCAAGCAGTACCGCAACAAGTAGTACCAATGCAATCTCAACAACAGGTTCAAACTCAACCGCAGTATGTTGTCAATAAAGATACAAAGGCTGTCATGGAACCTACATTAGCAATGCACAGTTTGATAAATGTACAACGAAAAACTGAACCTGTTACTATAGAGAAACCAGTGGATGGTAAGCAACAAGTACAAACTACACAAGTACAGCGTACACCTGTTGTTATTCAACAAGAATCCATAGCTCCATTAACTGTATCAAATACTACAGTAACAAAAGCCGTGGTAGCAAAACAGAGGCTTACAATTCGAGATATCCAACGAGCTGAGCGTGAGCGTTTAGCTCAACTAGCCGCTGAAGAAGCCTCCCAACAAGAAAATTTATCACAAGCTGATCAACAACAACTTGCTCAAAAACAAGCTGAAGCTCAACGTCAAGCAGCACTACAAGCACAACAACAAACAGAAGCCCAACGGCAAGCAGCTTTGCAGGCGGAACAAGAGCGTATCGCCGCGCAACAAGCTGAAGCTCAACGCCAAGCGGCTATTAGAGCAGAGCAAGAACGTATCGCTGCTCAACAAGCCGAGGCTCAACGCCAAGCGGCTATTAAAGCTGAGCAAGAACGTATCGCGGCTCAGCAAGCTGAAGCTCAACGCCAAGCAGCTATTAAAGCTGAGCAAGAACGTTTAGCCGCTCAACAAGCGGAAGCTCAACGCCAAGCGGCTATTAAAGCAGAGCAAGAACGTATCGCGGCTCAGCAAGCTGAAGCTCAACGCCAAGCAGCTATTAAAGCTGAGCAAGAACGTTTAGCCGCTCAACAAGCCGAAGCTCAACGTCAAGCGGCTATTAAAGCTGAGCAAGAACGTTTAGCCGCTCAACAAGCAGAAGCTCAACGTCAAGCAGCTATTAAAGCAGAACAAGAACGTATCATCGCTCAACAAGCGGAAGCTCAACGCCAAGCGGCTTTAAAAGCTGAACGTGAGCGTATCCTCGCTCAACAAGCTGAAGAAGAACGCTTAGCTGCTGAAGAAGCAGCTCGCCAACGTGCCGAAGCTGCCACTAAAGCCGAAGCCGAACGACAAGCAGCTATTAGAGCAGAACAAGAACGTATGGCAGCTCAACAGGCTGAAGCTCAACGTCAAGCGGCTATTAAAGCAGAACAAGAACGTATTGCGGCTCAACAAGCTGAGGCTCAACGGCAAGCCGCTTTAAAAGCTGAACAAGAGCGTATTGCGGCCGAGAAAGCTAAAGCAGAACGCGAAACTGCTATTAAGGCAGAGCAAGAACGTATTGCTGCTAAACAAGCGGAACTTGCAAGACAAGCTGCGATCCAAGAAGAACAAGAACGTTTAGCTGCTGAACAACTAGCAAAAGAAGAAGCGGCAGCTGCAGCTAAAGCTCGGGCTGAAGCAGAGGCAAAAGCTTTAGCAGAAGCGGACGCTGCTGCTAAAGCTCAGGCTGAAGCTGAAGCAAAAGCTAAATCTGAGGCAGAGACTAAACAGGTTCAAGAAAGTAAATTACCGCAATCTTATGTAAATGCTCGTAATGAAGCTTCCACAAAAGGCTCTCCTGTAACAGAAGAGAAAAATATTCTCTCCCAACCAATTGAACCCCCATTGCAAGCTGATGCATCTGCAAAGATTAGTCTTGCTTTCGACGCAAAGAATTATGAATCCATGTCTACCACAGTAGATAATAAGGAAATCAAATATCGCGCCTTCGAATATATCCCTTACGTGGCTAATCCAATCGACATAGATCAGCAATACATGAACATTTATGTACCAGAGGAATATTTCAACAACGGCACAATCAACGGTTACAATACCCAAACAGCCCCTATCTTCATGCCAAATGCAGTAGGTGGTTACATGCCGAGCCAGGCTATGACGCCTAAGATGGAAAATGGAAAACCTAACAGTGTTCTTTATGCATTATCCCGTGGTTATGTAGTAGCTTCCCCATCTACTCGTGGTCGTACCAATAAAGCTTCCGATGGCAACTTTATAGGTAAGGCCCCTGCAGTAATCGTTGACTTACAAGCGGCTACAGCTTACTTACACGCTAACGATTCCGCTATGCCAGGTAATGCAAACCGCATTATCACAAATGGTACAAGTGCAGGCGGTGGTGTATCCTTATTACAAGGTGCAACTGGTAACAGCTCCGACTTCCAACCATATTTACAAGCATTAGGTGCAGCTACAGCGGCAACTAATGTATACGCAGCATCCGCATATGCCCCTATCACTAACCTTGATGCGGCAGATATGGCTTACGAATGGAGCTATAACGGTATCACATCTTTTAACAAAGTAACTATGGGCCAAGGCGAATTACCACAAGCTAATGTAGGTGGTAACTCTGCTCCACCACAACGTACGATGCAACGTGTAAACTTGAATACAGACGATTTATCATACTCTAAAATGCTCAGCGAACACTTCCCTGATTACGTAAATAACTTACAATTACGTGACTCTCTAGGTCGTATACTAAAACTCGACAAGAATGGTAACGGGACTTTCAAAAACTATGTAAAAGAGTTTATCGTTGCTGCCGCTAATAAAGCAGCAGCTCAAGGTACTGATTTATCCAAGCATACATACCTTGTACGAGATAATAAAACAGGGGCCATCAAAGACATTAACTGGGAAGCATATAACCACTTTGTAAGTCGCTCAAAAGCGCCTGGTGCCTTTGACTCTCGTGCTAATGATACAGGTGAAAACAATCTATTTGGTACAAGTACTACAGATAATAATCACTTTACCATTACTGCTGCATTACACGATTCAACAGCTAACCAAGATGTATACGTAGAAAATGCTAAGATCGTTACTATGATGAACCCAATGAACTATCTTGGTTCTCCTGCTGCGACAAATGCACGATTCTATCGTATTCGTTATGGCACAGCCGACAGTAATACATCTGTTGCAATTCCTTTAATCGTAGGTACACGTGCTCAAAACCTTGGGTACAGAGTAGATATGGCAACACCATTTAATGTAGATCACTCTGGTGACTACGATTTAGAAGAATTATTCAACTGGATGGATAATATCGTTAAAAACGGTAGATAATCACAATTAAATACATACCAAAATACTAAAGGAGCTACCTAGTAGTTCCTTTTTCATATACAATTATAAATTTTCTTGTGTATTCAATTATAAATGTTATTGTGAAAGTCCCTCTCCGACTATGAATAATCTGCACCATTATTTAATCAGTACATCACCCTATTATAATAATAAAAGAATTCAATCAAAAAAGGATGCCCCCTGTAAAATACAGGGGGCATCTATGTGTTTGAGCCAGGTAAAAGCAATTATTATGCTTTCACCATGATAGGCGATTAAACTTCAGGGAACAATGCTGTAGATAAGTAGCGTTCGCCTGTATCAGGGAGAATTACTACAATATTTTTGCCTTTATTTTCAGGGCGTTTTGCCAATTCTTGAGCCGCCCAAAGCGCAGCACCAGAGGAAATACCTACCAATACGCCTTCTGTGTGACCAAAAGCTTGAGATGTAGCAAAAGCATCCTCGTTAGAAACTTGGATTACTTCATCGTAAATGTTAGTATCCAATGTATCTGGAATGAAGCCAGCACCTAAACCTTGGATTTTATGAGGGCCTGGTTTACCATTAGACAATACAGGAGAATCTGCTGGTTCTACGGCAACCACATGTACATCAGGGTTTTGTTCTTTCAAGTAGCGACCTGCACCTGTCAACGTACCGCCTGTACCAACACCAGATACGTAGATATCTACGGTACCATCAGTATCTTGCCAGATTTCAGGACCAGTTGTTCTGTAGTGAATTGCAGGATTAGCTTGATTTACGAACTGACCTGCTTCAATAGCACCGGATGTAGCCGTTACGATTTCCTTAGCTTTAGCAATAGCGCCTTTCATACCAAGAGAACCGTCAGTCAATACGAGCTGAGCACCATAACCAAGCATTAATTTACGGCGTTCAATGGACATTGTTTCAGGCATTACGATTACAACTTTATAGCCAAGCGCAGCACCTACAGCAGACAAGCCAATACCAGTATTACCAGATGTAGCTTCTACGATTGTGCCGCCTGGTTGTAATTCACCAGATTCAACTGCAGCTTGAATGATTGCTGCTGCGATACGGTCTTTTACGGAACCGCCTGGGTTGAAGTATTCCAATTTTGCGAAAATATTAGCGTTTGCACCATATTTTTTACCAAAACGTGTAGTAGCTAATAATGGTGTTTTACCGATTAATTCAACAAAAGATTTTGCAATTTTAGACATAGTGGTCACTCCTTATTAAATAGAACCATCCCAATTATCATATTTTGTATCAAGTTTTGCGTAAGTCCCATCAATTACATCTTGTAGGGTTACGTTTTCTAAATAATCATGAATATAGTTTTGTAAGCCTGCCCAGAAACCAACGGTGCGTTCGTTGATTACTGTATCAGTACTCACCCCTTCATCAAGGGTAGATATGATAGCCATCGATTCCTCAGTAGCAAGCAATATTTCAATAATTGTGTACTCCTTAGGGCTTTTAGACAATCGATATCCGCCGTATTTACCGCGGATACTATCCACTAGGTTAGCAGCGCCTAAACGAGCTACGATACCTTCTAGGTATTTTTCAGATATGCCTTGTCGTTCTGCCACAGATCGCAAGGAAACTGGTTTATCTTGCCCTTGCTCTACCAAATCGATGAGAACCATCAATGCATAACGACCTTTTGTGGAAATCCTCATATATCTTGCCTTTCTTTGTAAACGTTAGTGTTAAACACACCCATATTAAAAAGTGCTTATATTATATTTATAAAGCTATTTATAAAACCTTTCACATTAATAGGAATTAATTTCATTATAGACCACTCACTATAAAAATGCAAGAACTTATTTCCTACTTTTATAAAGGGATATCTACTCATCCTATATTTATTGAGTTTATCCTATATTTTAACTTAATAACTTGCCTCGTAGAAAGCTCAAGTTATTATACTTTTGTTAACTCGCAACACAACGAAGTAAGAATAATCTTATAACACAAAAGGACCAGCCCGAAGGCCAGTCCTTTTGCGTATAGTTTGTAGTTTGTTATATGAGGTTTACCATGATGAATTGGAGAGGGTTCATCTGGTATTGGGACTTACCGTATCGTCAGGAAAACGATGCGCGCCCGTGTTTATGTCATTTGAGGAGTTGTCTAGATTACTCTAGCATTTAAGTATAAGTTTCTTAATTAGATTTTACCTACAAGATCAAGACCTGGTTTCAAAGTATCTTTACCTGGTTTCCAACGTGCAGGGCACACTTGATCGCCATGTTTAGCTACAAATTGAGCAGCTTGTACTTTGCGAACTAATTCTTCAGCGGAACGGCCGATACCCATATCATGAATTTCTGCTGTACGCACGAAGCCTTCTGGATCTACTACGAATGTACCACGGTAAGCCATAGCAGATTCTTCTTGGAATACATCGAAGAAATCAGCTAATTCATGTTTTTTGTCAGCCAACATGTAGTACTCGATTTTATTAATGCTTGGAGAAGCATCAGACCATGCTTTGTGAACGAATTCGGAGTCACAAGATACGGAGTAAACTTCGCAACCCAATTCTTTCAACTCTGCATAAGAGTTTTGTACGTCTTCCAACTCAGTAGGGCATACGAATGTGAAGTCTGCTGGATAGAATACGAATACAGACCATTTACCCAACACGTCTGCAGTGCTAACTTTTACCAATTCAGGTTTTTTGAAAGCATCAAGTGTAAATTCAGGAAGTTGTTTACCAATAATAGACATGTTATGTCCTCCTTATTTGAGTTCCATATGTAACGAATATATTTATATTGGTGTACTTAACACCGCATCTATATCTATCTTTGTCTATATAATAACAAATATCATTCAATATTGCAAGCATTATTTTTAAATTTATCGATATATTTTTCCAACTTTTTTCGATGTAAGCAAAAAAAAGAAGAAAGATGCTCATTTCTGAGCATCTTTCTTCTTTTTACATACTACAACAGACTTACTGTTCACAGTAGCGTGATCAAAAGCTATTAAACCCGCTATATTAGCAAGCCCTCTCCGTGCTATGTGACCAGTTATAGATTGTTCTTTTCCCGATTTACCATATACAAACTGCTCTAGTTTGAGTGCAGCTAATATAAATAAACCTATAATAGATAAAATAGATTCCATCGCTTTAATCTATTTTTTTAGTTCTAAGATTGCATCTACGAAACCACGGAATAATGGATGTGCATTATTTGGGCGAGATTTAAGTTCTGGATGTGCTTGTGTGCCAATGAAGAATGGATGATTTTTCACTTCAATACTTTCAACGAGACGGCCATCTGGAGATGTACCAGAAATTACGAGGCCTGCATCAGTCAATTGTTGACGATATTCATTGTTGAACTCATAGCGATGGCGATGACGTTCATAAATCAAATCTTCTCCATAAGCCTCGTGAGTTTTCGTACCGGCTTCCACTTTGCATGGATAGATACCTAAACGCATCGTACCGCCTTTTTTATCTACATCAACTTGATCACTCATCAAGTCAATTACTTTGTACTTAGCATTTTCGTCGAATTCGCTAGAGGTTGCTCCTTCCATGCCACATACGTTACGAGCAAATTCCATGACTGCAGACTGCATGCCAAGGCATAGGCCGAGATATGGAATATTGTTTTCACGAGCATATTGGATTGTACGAATTTTACCTTCTACACCACGGGAACCAAATCCACCAGGTACGATGATGCCTTCAACACCTTCAAATACCTCTTTAGGATCTACAGATGTATCATCAAGTTCTTCGGAGTCAATCCAACGAATATTCACTTTAGTACCCGTAGCAATACCAGCATGATCTAGAGCTTCAACTACGGACAAATACGCATCATGCAACGCTACATACTTACCAACGATAGCAACTGTAATATCTTTATTAGGATTCAAAATCTTATGAACCATTTCTTTCCATGCAGTCATATCGCAAGGACGATCTTCAAGGCCTAATTTTTTAATAACAATATCATCAAGACCTTGATCTTGCATCATCAATGGCACTTCATAGATGGAGCTACAAGTTTGGTTTTCAATAACGGCTTCTGGTTCTACGTCGCAGAACAACGCAAGTTTTTCTTTCATTTCATCAGAAATGTGTTTTTCGCTACGGCATACCAAAATATCTGGTTGAATACCAATGCTACGCAATTCTTTTACACTATGTTGTGTAGGTTTTGTTTTCAACTCGCCTGCGGCATTGATGTAAGGCACTAATGTAACGTGAATGTAAAGTACGTCGTTACGACCTACTTCTTTTTTCACTTGACGAATGGCTTCCATAAATGGCAAGCTTTCAATATCACCTACGGTACCACCAATTTCTGTAATAACTACATCAGCATTATCCTCTTTACCTACACGGTAAACATTTTGTTTAATTTCATTTGTAATATGTGGAATTACTTGTACAGTGCTACCTAGATAATCACCTTTGCGCTCTTTATTGATTACAGACCAATATACTTTACCAGCTGTAATATTGGAACGTTTACTAAGGTTAATATCGATAAAGCGTTCATAATGACCCAAATCAAGGTCAGTTTCAGCGCCATCATCTGTTACAAATACTTCACCATGTTGGTAAGGGCTCATCGTACCCGGATCGATATTAATGTATGGGTCAAATTTTTGAATCGTTACATTGAAACCACGGTTTTTTAGTAAACGACCCAAAGATGCTGCTGTAATTCCCTTCCCAAGAGAAGAAACAACGCCGCCAGTTACGAAAATATACTTAGTTGCCATGATGCCTCCCACCTATTACATTTTTTCCGGAGCGGAAATACCTAAAATACCCAAGCCTTGACGAAGAACGAGGGCAATCGCTGTAATTAATCCAAGACGAGCTTGTTGTAATGCTGGATCTACGCCAATGATACGACCTTGACGGTAGAATGAATGGAACATGCTTGCCAAATCATATAGATAACGAGCAATACGATGAGGGGCACGATGTTCGGCAGCTTGAACGACCTCTTCCGGATATTCAGCTAATTTCTTAATTAATTCTAATTCCATTTCACTTGTAAGCGTTGTGAAATCAGTTTCACTATAATTGCCAAATGCAATGCCAGCTTCACGCACTTGGTTATAAATGCTGTGAATACGAGCATGAGCATATTGGATATAATACACTGGGTTGTCATTACTGCGAGATTTTGCCAAGTTAATATCAAAATCAAGTTGGCTATCCAAAGAACGCATCAAGAAGAAATAGCGAGACGCATCTACGCCAACCTCTTCGATCAATTCATCTAATGTAACACTATCGCCACTACGTTTAGACAATTTAACAAGTTGTCCGTCACGGAACAATGCTACCATTTGTAATAACAATACGGTTAATTTATCAGGGTCATAACCAAACGCCGCCATAGCCGCTTTTACACGACATACATAGCCATGATGGTCAGCGCCCCAGATATCAATCATTTCCTTGAAACCACGATCATATTTATTGCGATGATATGCAATATCTGCCGCTAAATACGTAGGAACCCCATTATCACGAATAACTACACGGTCTTTATCATCACCGTAGTCAGTGGATTTTAACCACAATGCACCATCTTTTTCATAGACTTTACCAAGGGCCTTCAGAGCCTCTACAGAATGATGAATTTCATCCGATTCATGAACTGTACGTTCAGAGAACCAATTATCAAAAGTAACGCGGAAGTTTCTTAATGTTTCCTCTAAGCGAGCTAATTTTTCTTTTAAGCCCTCTTCCTTAAACAAGGCTACACGATCTGCTTCGTTCATAGCATTTAATTTATCAAAGCCTTCGCGTTCTGCAATCGCTTTCGCTGTTTCAATAATATCTGGGCCACGATAGCCATTTTCAGGGAACACTAAAGCCCCTTCTGGAATATCGAACTCAGGCATAGAACCGTCTTCATTGCGTTTAGGTGGGAATACTAATGTAGCACCTTGTAACTCTTGGAAACGGTACTCAATGGAAATAGCCATGTTGTCGATTTGATTACCTGCATCATTGATATAGTACTCGGATTGTACATTATAACCCGCTGCACGTAACAAGTTTACAAGAGCACTACCGTACGCAGCACCGCGACCATGACCAACATGCAATGGACCTGTTGGGTTTGCACTTACGTACTCTACTTGAATTGTATCGCGCGCACGCAATGGTTGAACACCATACTCAGTACCAGCATTCAAAATGGCTTTTAACGTATCGTACACCATATCAGATTTCAAAAAGAAATTAATAAAACCTGCGCCGGCAACCTCAGCACGTTCAAGCCAATCAAAATTCATATGACTAATCAAAGCTTCAGCAATGGCTCGAGGATTTTGACGAGCTACACGAGCGGATTGCATAGCGATGTTTGTAGAAAAATCACCGAATTCCTTTTGAGGTGGCACTTCGAGAACGATTTCTGGATATTCCCCAGCCGGCAAATCACCGCTGTTAATCGTATCTTGTAATGCCTGTTCAATCCCCGATTTCAGGATTTCCTTCATGTCCATGCTCTATATCCTCCCGCACGTCTATATCTAACTGATTATAAAATTGCCATTCACCTTCAACGGAAATATCATATCCTAAATGAACATGACCTACGCCATCATGAAAGTCTACTGTTAATTCATGAGTATTTACAGCCATATGTAAATCACCATATGGTGTTTCATATACGGCTTCACGTTCTTCACCACGGACGTATTGATGACGCATATTGACAGCCCCTGTTCGGAGCAACACGATAGAATCATCATGAATTTTAATGGTCGTCTTAACCCCATCCAATCCAGTCACACTAGATTCTTCATAACGCACATATTGAGCATTACCTTTTTCATGTGACGTACCTGGGGAAATCAGTTCCACTACGGTATCCTTGCCATCCATATCTCGTTGTACACTCTTTACGGACACTAGAACCCGCTTCATTTTCAACCTCCGTGGTAGTAATTAATCATCATATTATACCATAATCAAGGACTATTTTGCACCCTTAATGAGTCTCAATTTCTTAGTCTTCGTCATCCGTTTAATAGCATATTCCCTGCGTTGTGCTTCTTGTTTTTGGTGAAAGCTTTCAGCATATACCAAGGTCACAGGACGACGTCCTCGCGTATATTTTGCACCGCCTGGGATATGTCCATTGTGAGCATCTATTCGACGTTTGAGATCTGTAGTCCATCCACAATACAAAGAATCATCAGAGCAACGCACTAAGTAAATATAGTGCATTTCTTTTGATTCATCGCCTTGAACACTAGCGTCGTTCAAGATTGTATCACAATCTACAATTATACCTTGTACCTCTTGTGTAGATGCGCATTCACCAGAAAGAGACTCTTGAGAAGTACTTTTCTTATTTGCCATTTTTCGCATCATCAGTAATCGGCTCCAATGTAATGGTATTGATGATTACTGGTTCTACTGGCTTATCATTGCGACCGGTTTTAACCTTGCCGATTTTTTCAACTACATCCATGCCTTGTACTACAGTACCAAAGATGGTGTGTTTATTATCTAACCAATCCGTAGGTCCCAAGGTAATAAAAAATTGAGATCCTCCTGTATTAGGACCACGGTTAGCCATGGCTAGAACGCCCATTTTATTGAAGTGTAAATCATTGGAGAATTCATCAGGAATTGTATAGCCTGGGCCACCAGCACCTGTGCCATCAGGATCTCCACCTTGAATCATAAAGCCTTCGATAACACGGTGAAATGTCACACCATTATAGAAGCCTTTTTTCACGAGATAATCAAAATTTTTGACCGTAATCGGCGCTTTAGACCCTAACAAACGAACCTTAAATTGACCATAGTTTGTATCAAAAATAGCATATTCATCTGCAATTGGCGCATTCGTAAAATTAGGCATCGCCACAGTTTCTGCTTTCACAGTATTACCTTGTGGTTGCTCCCCAGTTTTGGTACTACATGCTGTTGTACTAAGTACTGTAATCCCCAACATTGCGCATAAAGCCAAGCGTTTCCAGTTCATATGTCCCCCAAAATACTAATATTATATTTAACTAAATGTAGATTTAAAATTTACATAGAAAAACCGCTCAACCCATGAGCGGCTCTTTTTTAGTATATCATATTATGGCGCTATTGAGATTAAAAATATAAAAAAATAATATAACAACAAAAAACAGAGCTTCA
>OBWT01000563.1_pt1 | contig 11624 bp, 10 predicted proteins | sample 1476541 | NCBI WGS metagenome assembly OBWT01 (sample SAMEA2580134, study PRJEB22360) | human gut metagenome | biome: human gut; feature: human-associated habitat; material: faeces | place: Denmark | collected 2008/2010 | reverse complement strand
TGCCCGCCGAACGGGGCCGGGGTGCCCCCCGGCTCGGCACGCCAGCCGAAGAGCGCCGCGGCGTCGGCGTGGGCTTCGACTACCGCGATCGGCGGGTGTGCCTGACGACTCAGCGCGGGCCGGAGCGCCTCGGCGGTACGTAAAAATTTCGGGTGGCGGGTCATCATGACCTGAGAATTATGCTGAATTGCCTGTGACATACTGCGTCCTCTGTGTTGATTTGTCCGCAGCATAAGACGCCGCCGCCCGCGGCAACCACTCTGGCAATGCCAATGCATCTGGCAAAATGGCACTGATAATGAGATGAGCGGGTCGCCGATCACAATTCCATAAATCTTGCTCGTGGCGGCCAGTTAAATGCATTATCTTGCCCCTGCGCCGTATGCCGTTTTGGACCCGATCGATGATGCTAACCGTTGAGTATTATTTCACCCATCCGCAGGATAAGCTGGGAATGTACGCCAGCGATCCGGAAGATAATAGCCATGAACATAGTCACGAGTTTGCTGAACTGGTGATCGTTGAAGAAGGGCACGGCTTACACGTTATTAATGGCCGGCCATTATATATTCAGCAGGGTGACGTTTTTTACGTTCAGCCGGGCGATGTTCACTATTATGATGAGCTGGGAACGCTTAAGTTAATTAACGTATTAATTAACCCACTAGTAGAATTTCATTATTTACAGTCTCTCGACACCCTATTGCAGACGTTCTCCGCACGAAAGGCTTCCTGCTACGGCTGGCTGGCGCCGGATACCCGCCAGATCTGCAAGGAACTGGTAGATAAAATATTTTCTGCCGAGCTGCGGCGGGGGCAAAATATTGCCCTGCGCGAAGCCGCGTTTTTCCAGCTGGTAACGACGATTCTGCATGCGGAAACCGAAGCCGAATATAGCACCACCAAATATAAGCTGCATAAATTGCTGACCTGGCTACAGGAGCACTGTTTTGAAGAACATAACTGGCCGCAGCTGGCGGAGAAATTCCACCTGACCACGCGGACCGCTTTTCGCCATATTAAAGAGGCGACGGGATTGACGCCGGATAATTATTTAAAGCGTCTGCGCTTAGTTTCGGCGCGCGTCAAATTACGCGAGACCGATATGACAATTACCGAAGTGGCTTATTTATGCGGTTTTGCCAACAGCAACCACTTTACCACCTTATATAAAAAGGTCTTTGGCCTGACGCCCAGCGAAGATCGGCGGCGTTTGCTGCGCTAGTACACCTCCCGGAGGCGATGCTGCGCATCTGTTTGGGCTACGGGTCCGCAGCGGTCCGCGGTCCGGTAGCCCGGGCAAGGCGCTGTGCGCCGCCCCCGGGAGAGACGCGCAGGGTGGTGAAGAATTGCCCCGGAGGCGAGCGGGGGCTATTCTTCCGGGGTATTGGCGCGGACGTGGCGGCCGCTGGCAACAAAGTTGCCGGTGCCGAGATGATGGAGGGTATTGATCTTATCGTCGTCGAACTGCCAGCGTCCGCTGACGAACGCGCGCTCATCGGCGGCGGCGGAAACCACTTCGCCAAACAGCGTATCGTACTGCTCCTGAGCCGCCGTTGCCGGCAGCAGTCGGCACTCCATCCATGCAAGACACTTCTCTTCAATCAGCGGCAAGCCCAGCTCCGGACCTTGCACGACCGGGATGCCGTAAGCGTTAAATTTATCCTCATCGCGTCCGCTGATGCTGCCGACCGCGTAGGTCCAACTGGCGGCCTCGACGCCGGGAACGACGATGCCAAATGCGCCGTTGCGCTCAATAATTTCCCGCGTCCAGGCGCTTTTATCTACCACGATGGCCAGCCTCGGCGGAGCGAACTCCACCGGCATCGACCACGCGGCGGCCATGACGTTACGGCGTTGAGAGTGGGCGTCATAGCTGGTTATCAAAATTGTTGGGCCATGGTTGAGCAGGCGACTGGCGTACTGGAGTTCCACGTGGCGAAAACGGCTCATATGCGTTCCTTGGTAAATGGGTCTGATGCCAGACAACACGTTAATCCGCAATGAAAATGTAATCAATACGTCATCAAGGCTCCCTATAGTCGGCGTCACTAAGTCCCAAAGAGGATAACAATATGTTAGCTCCCCTGAATTTATCTCAGGTGAGCGCGCGCCGGCGGATGTTGACCGCGGGCAGAGCCACGCTTTCCCAACGGGAGGGCGAGAATGCGCGCGCTGACCAGTATTAAACTCGACGGCGTCTCTTTCGCCTTCGGCGCCCACACCGTGCTTCATCAGATCGATCTGCATATTGATGCGGGCAGCATTGTTGCGCTGCTGGGGCCTTCTGGCTGCGGTAAAAGCACTCTGCTGCGCCTGCTCGCCGGATTATCCGTACCCGCCAGCGGCAGCATTCACTTTGGCGATCGCCTGGTGGCGAAAACCGGCTGGGGCTTGCCGCCGGAGCAGCGCGATCTCGGCATGGTCTTTCAGGATTACGCCCTGTGGCCGCACATGACGGCGGCGCGGAACGTGGCTTTCCCGCTGCGTATGCGTGGCGTTGGGCACAAGGAACGACAGCAACGGGTCGAGGGGGCGCTGGCGATGGTCGGTCTCAGCGGCTTCGCCGACCGCAAACCGTCGGGCCTTTCCGGCGGTCAGCAGCAGCGCGTTGCGCTGGCCCGCGCCATCGTCGCAGAACCGCGCGTGCTGCTGTTCGATGAGCCGCTCTCCAATCTCGACAGCGAGCTGCGCGAGTCGCTGTGCCTCGAAATGAGCCGCCTGCTGCGCCAGCTGGGCATCACTGCCGTCTACGTCACCCACGACCGTCGCGAAGCCGAACTGTTGGCCGACAAGATTATTCATTTATCTGCGGGCTGCATTGCCGCCGTCCGCGCCGTGACTTCAACCTCAGGGGGATCCGTATGAAAACCGTTATCACCGTTACCAAAGGAGCCGCGCTCGCGATGATGTTGTCCGCCACCACGATCTCCAGCGCCCAGGCGCTCACCGTCTATACCGCCGGGCCGGGCTCGCTGGCGAAAAGTCTTGCCAGCGGCTATGAGAAGAAAACCGGCGTTAAGGTGAATATTTTCCAGGCCACCACAGGTAAGGTGATGGCGCGTCTCGAAGCCGAGCAGGCTAACCCGCAGGCGGATGTGCTGATTTCCGCCTCGTGGGATACGGCGGAAGATTTGCATCACCGCGGCTGGCTGCTGCCGTATCAGAGCGCTAATGCCGATAAGGTCCCGGCGAACCTGAAATCCGCCGATTACGTTGCCCAGGGGATTTCCGCCCTGGGGATCGTCTGGAATACCAAAAGCGGTACCCCGGAGCCGAAAGAGTGGCGCGACCTGACCGAAGCGGCGTTCAAAGACAAAGTGACGACGCCGGACCCGGCGCTTTCCGGCGCGTCGCTGGATTTGCTGATCGGGTTACAGAATGGCATGGGCGATAACGCCTGGGCGCTGTTTGATGCGTTAAAGAAGAATGGCATGGTGGTCAGCGGGCCGAACGCCCAGGCGGTAACGCCGGTGATGCAGGGGGCGAAAGCGGCGGTATTCGGCGCGGTTGATTATGTCTCTTACGGCAATATCCATCAGGGCGAATCGCTGAAGGTGATTTTCCCGGCCAGCGGCACGGTCATTGCGCCGCGGCCGATGATGATCCTCAAAACCAGCCAGCATGCCGAAGATGCTAAGGCCTTTGTGGATTATGTGCTGTCGCCGGAAGGCCAGGCGCTGGTCGCCGACGCCTGGCTTATGCCTGCCCGCAGCGATGTTCCGGCGAAGCGTCCGCTGCTCAACGAGCTGAAAATATTGCCGACCGCAGGCGAGGGCACTAGCGAACGTAGCGCGGTGCTGTCCCGCTTTAATACGCTTTTCGCCCAGTAAACCGACTTTTCCCCCGGGCTTCGAAAGTTGGCCCGGGCACATTCCCCGGAGGCGGCGCAGGCGCACCTGTCCGGGCTACCGGACCGCAGACGGCTGTGACCCGTAGCCCGGCTAAGCGCAGCGCGAGCCGGGTAAGATCGTATCCAGGAAAATACCGTGAAACAGAGACTTATTTCAGCGTGCACGCTGGCGGCGCTGCTGGTGCTGGTTGCGTTGCCGCTGCTCTTTATTATTCTGCAGGCGATTTTCCCCCGGTTTAGCTCCGGGTCGCTGGAGGGCGCGTTTAGCGGCGTGGCGGCGCTGATTGCCGACCCGCAGCTGCCGACGATGCTCGGCGGTACCCTGTGGGTGGCCTGCGGCGTGGCGCTGATGAGCGTGCTGATCGGTCTGCCGCTGGGCGTGTTGCGTGGGTTGTTTAATTTGCCGTTGCCGCGGCTGTGGGATCTGCTCTTTCTGATCCCGTTTCTGACGCCGCCCTATATTGCCGCGCTGTCGTGGATGCTGATGCTGCAAAGTCATGGCTATCTCCAGCAGCTGACCGGCTGGGATCTTAACGATCTACTTTTTAGCCGTATCGGGATCGTGCTGGTGATGACCCTCAATATCTTTCCGGTGGTCTACTTTGCCGTCTCGCGCAGCCTGTTGGCCAGCGGTCAGCGGCTGGCGATTGTCGCCCGGGTGCACGGCGCCAGCGCCTGGCAAGCGTTCTGGCACATCACGCTACCGATGCTTTCTCCGGCCCTGGCGGCGGGGATGCTGCTGGCGTTTACCCTGGCTATTGAAGAGTACGGCGTTCCGGCGGCCCTGGGGGCGCGGGCGGGGCTGGTCATGCTGACCGTAGGCATTGAGAAAAAGCTCGCCGACTTGCCTGTCGATCTGCCCGGCGCATCGCTGCTTTCGCTGCTGCTGATCGCGGTGGCGCTGCTCGCCTGGTGGCTGCAAAAACGGCTGACTGGCGATAAAGAGGTCACCAGCGTCACCGGCAAGCCGGGAGAGAATAGCGGGGCGGAGTTGGGCTGGCTGACGCTTCCGGCGGTGCTAGCGATGGCGGGCGTCGGGGGGCTGGCGGTGGTGATGCCGGGTGCGTCGATGGTGCTGACCAGCCTGATGAGCACGCTGTCGGGCGGTATCCACGCTGACAACGTTACCCTTCGCCATTTTGCCGCGCTGTTTGCTCAGCAGGGCGACGCGCTGTCGGCACTGGCAACCAGCCTTTCGCTGGCGCTGGCTTCGGCAGGGGTTGTCGGCATGGTGGGGCTGCTCGCCGCCTGGCTGGTTGTGGTGCAAAAAATGAAGGGGAGCGCCTTTGTTGATGCGCTATCGCTGCTGCCGGCGGCGCTGCCGGGCGTGGTGGTGGGCGTCGGGCTGATTCTACTGTGGAACCAGCCGTTCTGGCCGGTGTCGCCTTACAACACCTGGTTTATGCTGCTGCTTTCCTACTGCTGTCTGCTGCTGCCGTGGCCGGTGCGCTACGTTGGCAGCGCGCTGCGCCAGCTTGGTCATAATCTTGAGCCCGCCGCGCGGGTGCACGGCGCGACGCCCCTGCAGGCGCTTCGCCTGATCGTTCTGCCGCTGGTCTTTCCGGCGCTACTGGCGGCGATGCTGATGGTGTTTGCCATTGCCTCCCGCGAGCTGGTGACCTCGCTGCTGCTTGCGCCGGCCGGGACGCAAACCGTCTCGGTGTTTATCTGGCGCCAGTTTGAGCAGGGCTCGGCGGGAGAGGGAATGGCAATGGCATCGCTGACGCTCTTTACTGGTCTGGGGCTGATGCTCTGCGCGTTGGCGCTGAGGCAGCGGGGCACGCGCGGATAAATACGATCGCACAAAATAGCTGGTCAGGCGGGAAAAACAGGCTATAAATGTCGGACACCGATTGCTGGAGGCATTGATGAGTCCCTTTTTAAGCGCCTATTTTTCTCGCCTGGGCTGGGCGGGTACCCCGGATGTTTCTCTGAACACCCTGCGCGAACTGCATATTCACCATAACGGCGCGATCCCCTTTGAAAATCTGGATGTGCTGCTGCCCAGAGAGATACATCTCGACGATCGCACCCTCGAAGAGAAGCTGATTCACGGTCGTCGCGGCGGCTACTGCTTCGAGCAAAACGGCCTGCTGGAAAGAGCGCTGCGCGAGATCGGCTTTACCGTGCGCAGCCTTCTGGGGCGCGTGGTGCTGGCCAATCCGCCGCATATGCCGCCGCGTACCCATCGGCTGCTGCTGGTGGAGGTAGAGGGGGAACGCTGGATTGCCGACGTTGGTTTCGGCGGCCAGACGCTGACCGCGCCGATTAAGCTGCTGGCGGATATAGAACAATCCACCCCGCACGGTGAATATCGCCTGATTTACGAAGGGGAAGAGTGGGCGCTGCAGTTCAGCCATCACGGCCACTGGCAGTCGATGTACCATTTTGATTTAGGTCGCCAGTACGCTTCCGACTATGTGATGGGCAACTTCTGGTCGGCGCACTGGCCGCAGTCGCACTTCCGCCATCATCTGCTGATGTGCCGCCACTTGCCGGACGGCGGCAAAATGACGCTGACCAATTTCCACTTTACCCATTGGGATAAAAACCATGTGGTCGAAAAGCTGGATTTAGCGGATGTTCCGGCGCTGTATGAAGCGCTGAAAACGCGTTTTGGTCTCGGCGTCGATGATGCCAAATACGGCTTCAGCGAAGCGGAGCTGGCGGCGGTGATGGCGGCGTTTGATACCCATCCCGAGGCCGGAAAATAAATATCGTACAGGAACCGTTGGCTGGATAAGGGGTGACGGTCAAACGGGGATGTTACCCGGCTTGCGCTACGCTTAGCCGGGCTACGGGGCGATCCTGACGCCCGGGTTAGGCGTTTTTGCCGCAACCCGGGATGATTGCGGATTTTGCTCAGCGTCTTGAACGTACCACCTGGTAGCGGCGGGTGAAATATTCAAACGGCGCGCTCCAGACGTGAACCAGCCGGGTGAACGGGAACAGCAGAAAAATCGTCATCCCCAGCACCAGATGCACGCGGAAAACAAAGGCCACGCCGCTGAGCATTTCTGACGAGCCGCCGCGGAAGGTGACGATGCCCTGCGCCCAGCCCACCAGCTTCAGCATTTCACTGCCGTCCGGATACTGCGCCGAGAAAGGGATGGTGCTCAGCCCGAGCAGGCACTGAATCAGCAGAATGCTCATGATGATGATATCCGGCGCGGTCGAGGTGGCGCGAACGCGCTGGTTGGTCAGACGACGCCAGAGCAAACCGGCGCCGCCAATCAGCGTCAGGACGCCGCAGACGCCGCCGAGCACCATCGCCATCTGCTGCTTGACCGCGATGGGTAAAAACCAGGCATACATCCAGTGCGGCGTTAACATGCCGAACAGATGGCCAAAGAAAATGCCGAGTATGCCAATATGGAACAGATTCGACCAGATAACCATCCCGCGTTTATCCAGCATCTGGCTGGAGGAGGCGCGCCAGGTGTACTGGCCGTAGTCATAGCGCAGCCAGCTGCCGAGAAAAAAGACTGTCGCGCAGATGTAGGGGTAGATATCGTAAAAAAAGACGTTCAGATACTGTATCATTTCGGGCCTCCCGCGCTGACGTCGACGTACTGCGGCGCCACGTCCTGGCTAAAGCGTCGTTGATATTGCTGTAACGGTGAGCTGTCACAGGCCGTGGCGTTGTCTTCGATAAATTTCACCTGCTCTTCTTCCCAGACCGCATCCAGCGCCTGCCGGGTATCGTCGCGAGACTCGTTGTTGACCTGTTGCGTGACACTGTCACTTGATAGCGGAATTCCGCCGAGGCTGAGCAGGGCGTCAAACAGCTGATACCAGGGGACACCGCGCTGCTTCAGCCGCCCGCCCAGCAGCGCCAGAATCGGCGCGACGTTTTGCAGACCTTCGCGCGCTTCGTTTTCCGGCAGGATGCTGAGGTATTCCAGATACAGCGGCAGGTGGTCGGGAAGTTCGCGACAGTTGAGCACCAGGCCCGCCTTTTCATACTGAGCGAGCAGGTCGACCATCGCCTGACCGCGGTCGCGGGACTCGGCGTGCACGTGTTCAAACAGTAGCAGCGATGTGGCGCGGCCCCGGTCGAACACTTCGCACCATTCGGCCTGCTTGTCCAGCAGCGGGGCATTCAGCATCTCCGCGGCGAAGTCGTCGAGCACAGGGGCGTCGTGACGCACCATGCTCAGCACCTCGTCCTTGCACTGCCAAAGAAACTCATCCGGGTACTCCATCAGCAGGCCGATCGCTTTGAGGATTTGCATTATTCCCCCTCCGCTTTATCGCGTACTTCGGTGATGTTGATGGCGTCAATGCGGCTACTGTTGAACAGGTTGAATTTGGTGTCGGAGCCGTGGCAGCCGTCGCCGAAGGTAAAGCCGCAGCCGTTGCGCTCGGGGAAGGCGTCGCGCGCCATTTCGCGGTGGCTGGTCGGGATCACGAAGCGGTCCTCGTAGTTGGCGATCGCCAGATAGCGGTACATCTCCTCGACCTGCTCAACGCTCAGGCCCACCTCCTCGATGGCGCGAGTATCGGTGACGCCTTCCACCGTTTGCGAGCGCATGTAGTGACGCATCGCCATCATGCGCTTCAGCGCGCGCAGTACCGGGCCGGTATCGCCCGCGCTGAGCATATTGGCGAGATACTGCACCGGAATACGCAGGCTTTCGATGGCCGGAAGCACGCCGTCGCTTTTCGGCAGACCGCCGGCGTCGGCGTAGGACTGAATCGGCGACAGCGGCGGCACGTACCAGACCATTGGCAGGGTGCGGTATTCCGGATGCAGCGGCAGCGCCAGCTTCCAGTCCATTGCCATTTTGTACACCGGCGAGCGCTGGGCGGCATCAATCACGTTTTGTGGAATCCCCTGTTTCAGCGCTTCTTCAATCACCGCCGGGTCGTGGGGGTTGAGGAACACCTCGCACTGCCGCTCGTAGAGGTCGGTTTCGCGCTCGGTGCTGGCGGCCTCTTCAATGCGGTCGGCGTCGTACAACAGCACGCCGAGGTAGCGGATACGTCCCACGCAGGTTTCTGAGCAGACGGTGGGCTGTCCGGACTCGATACGCGGGTAGCAGAAGATGCACTTCTCCGATTTGCCGCTTTTCCAGTTGAAGTAGATTTTCTTGTACGGGCAGCCGCTGATGCACAGACGCCAGCCGCGGCATTTGTCCTGGTCGATCAGCACGATGCCGTCTTCTTCACGCTTGTAGATGGCGCCGCTGGGGCAGGTGGCGACGCAGCTTGGATTCAGGCAGTGCTCGCACAGGCGCGGCAGATACATCATGAAGGTATTTTCAAACTGGCCGTACATCTCCTTCTGAATCTTGTCGAAGTTACGATCGCGGGCGCGCTTTTCAAACTCGCCGCCGAGCAGCTCTTCCCAGTTGGGGCCCCAGATGATTTTATCCATCCGCTTGCCGTCGATAAGCGAACGCGGACGGGCGGTGGGCAGGTGTTTTCCCTCCGGCGCGTTGTGCAGATGCTGGTAATCAAAGGTAAAGGGTTCATAGTAGTCGTCGATCTGCGGTATCACCGGATTGGCGAAAATTTTGGTGATGACGCCCATTTTTCCGCCCAGACGCGGGCGTATTTTGCCATTAACATCGCGCACCCAGCCGCCTTCCCACACCTCCTGATCTTCCCAGTTTTTCGGATAGCCGATGCCCGGTTTGGTTTCGACGTTGTTAAACCAGGCGTATTCCATCCCTTCGCGTCCGGTCCAGACGTTTTTACAGGTGACGGAACAGGTGTGGCAGCCGATGCATTTATCGAGATTGAGAACCATACCGACCTGTGAACGTATTTTCATTTTTTCGCCTCCTGTACCCCATCGCGACCTTCGTCATCCAGCCAGTCAATATTTTTCATTTTGCGGATCATGATGAACTCGTCGCGGTTGGAGCCGACGGTGCCGTAGTAGTTGAAACCGTAAGCCAGCTGGGCGTAGCCGCCAATCATATGGGTCGGTTTCGGGCACACGCGGGTGACCGAGTTATGGATCCCGCCGCGCCGTCCGGTGACTTCCGAGCCCGGAATATTCATCAGGCGCTCCTGGGCGTGGTACATCATGGTCATCCCCGGCGGTACGCGCTGGCTGACCACCGCGCGGGCGGTGAGCGCGCCGTTGGCGTTGAAGGCCTCGATCCAGTCGTTATCTTCGATACCCAGCTCGCGGGCGTCGGTTTCGCTGATCCACACGATCGGCCCGCCGCGCGACAGGGTCAGCATCAGCAGGTTTTCGCTGTAGGTGGAGTGGATGCCCCATTTCTGGTGCGGCGTCAGGAAGTTGAGCGCTTTTTCCGGGAAGCCATTGGGCGGGATCGCTTTCATCTGGCTGACGCTGCGGGTGTCAATGGGCGGACGATAGACCACCAGGCTTTCGCCAAAGGCGCGCATCCAGGGGTGATCCTGATACAGCTGCTGGCGGCCGGAAAGGGTGCGCCAGGGGATCAGCTCGTGGACGTTGGTATAGCCGGCGTTGTAGGAGACATGCTCGCTCTCAAGGCCGGACCAGGTCGGGCTGGAGATAATTTTGCGCGGCTGGGCCTGAATATCGCGGAAGCGGATTTTTTCATCCTCTTTATTCAGCGCCAGGTGCGTATGCTCGCGGCCGGTAAACTCGCCAAGCGCTTGCCAGGCTTTGACCGCCACCTGACCGTTGGTTTCCGGGGCGAGGGCGAGGATCACTTCCGAGGCGTCAATGGCGGTGTCGATGCGCGGGCGACCTTTGGCCGGGCCATCAAGCTTGACGTAGTTAAGCTTGCCGAGGAAGTCGACCTCGTTCTGGGTGTTCCATGTGATGCCTTTACCGCCGTTGCCCAGTTTGTCGAGCAGCGGCCCGAGGGAGGTAAAGCGCTCATACGTCGCCGGATAATCGCGCTCAACGACGGCAATCGACGGCGCGGTTTTACCCGGCGTCAGCTCGCATTCCCCTTTCCGCCAGTCCAGTACGTCGAAGGGTTGCGACAGCTCCGCCGGCGAATCGTGCTGCAGCGGCACCAGCACGACGTCGGTCTCTTTATCGAGGTGGCCGACGCAGACCTCGGAGAAGGTTTTGGCGATATCTTTGTAAATTTCCCAGTCGCTTTTCGCCTCCCACGCCGGGTCAACGGCGGCGGAGAGCGGGTGGATAAACGGATGCATATCCGAGGTGTTCATATCGTCTTTTTCATACCAGGTGGCGGTCGGCAAAACGATATCGGAGAACAGGCAGGTACTGGACATGCGGAAATCGAGCGTCACCAGCAGGTCGAGTTTGCCTTCGATGGCCGCGGTCTGCCACTCCACCTCTTCGGGCTTCACGTCATCGCTGGCGCCCAGCTCATCGCTCTGAATACCGCTGTCGGTGCCCAGCAGATATTTGAGCATATACTCGTGGCCCTTGCCGGAGGAGCCCAGAAGGTTAGAGCGCCAGATAAACAGATTACGCGGATGATTTTTGCCGTTATCCGGCTGTTCGCAGGCGAAGCGGATCTCGCCGGACTTCAGCGCCCGGGCGGTGTAGTCTGCGGGGGTCAGTCCGGCTGCGGCAGCCTGCGCCTTGATGGTCAGCGGATTGACGCCCAGCTGCGGCGCGGAGGGCAGCCAGCCCATGCGCTCGGCGCGGACGTTAAAGTCGATCAGATGGCCGCTGAATTGGCTGGCATCGGCCAGCGGCGACAGCAGTTCCCGGGCATTCAGCTTCTCATAGCGCCACTGGCTGGCGTGATTGTAAAAAAAGGAGGTGCTGTTCATCTGGCGCGGCGGACGATTCCAGTCAAGGGCGAACGCCAGCGGCAGGCCGCCGGGTTTGCCTATACCC
>OBWT01000560.1_pt1 | contig 11656 bp, 12 predicted proteins | sample 1476541 | NCBI WGS metagenome assembly OBWT01 (sample SAMEA2580134, study PRJEB22360) | human gut metagenome | biome: human gut; feature: human-associated habitat; material: faeces | place: Denmark | collected 2008/2010 | reverse complement strand
AGTAGCAAGAATATTGTACTGAGGGCTAGCCGTCGTGCCAGCGACTTGGTACAATGAAAATGAAAAAAAGTTTTAACTGTGGAAAAGAACTTGTTGAAAGGAACAAATTATTATTTCGAAGTTACACAATGGAATGAGGATGGTACGTGTGAAGCAATAGTAAAAACTTTATCTTCAGAAGGAATCATTATTAATAAAACTCATGCTTTGATATTGGAAATGTATAGAAAAAATATTTCACCAGATAATATAGCAAAAGAAATAGGTTGCTCAAAGAGAACGGTAATGGCATATATTCCAAGGAAAAGACCTGTTTATAATGAAAACCAATCAGAAAATGCATTAAGAATTAAAAGAAGTAGAGCAAAGAAGAAAAAGTAGGTTTGTAAGAGAAGTGTAAAATATAATGTCTAAAAATATAAAAATATGTCTTAATTGTGGAAAGAAACTTGAAAGAAATAAATATTATTGCTCACATAAATGTAGAGCAGAATATATTCAAAATATGAAAACTTGTGTTATCTGTGGGAAAAAATTTCCTGCAAGTCCTTCATCTGGAAAGCTTACATGTAGTAAAGAATGCGAAAGAATAGAGAGGGCAAATAATGGAAAAGTAGGAGCGTCTTCAAAAAGCTTGTTGCTCGCACAAGAAGCAGCAGAAAAAAGTCCTAATTCCGGAAGATTTGAGACAAATGCAATTGCAAAAAGCTGGATTATACAATCACCTGAAGGTAAAACATATGAGATAAATAATCTTATGTTATGGGCAAGAGAACATGAAGAATTATTGCCAGGAACACCTTTGCAATTTGTGGGCGGAATAAGAGACATTAAAAGAACTTTTCTTGGAAAAAGGAAGAGAGGAAGCTTTCAGTACAAAGGCTGGACACTATTATCGTGGAGTGAAGAAAATAAGGCGAGGGTAAATTTATGAAAAGTAAAGAACTTAAAGAATTAAACTATTATGCCGAAGTTACGCAGTGGAATGAAGATGGTATATGTGAAGCACACTGGGGCTTTCATGTTAGAAAAGAAGGCAGAGATATTTTTACGTTTCAATTAGCAAATGAATTAATTGATTTTGCGAATAAAGAATATGAAAAGAGATTTAACAAAAAAGTAGATTTTAATGTTGTAAAATTAGATATGACAAATTCTTATGAGGATGAAGATTATGTTTTAGATGATGGAGTCTCACATCCTTGCTATACTGTTGGAAAGAAAAAGATTGGAAAATATGATAAGCGAAAAAATTTGTTAAGAATCTTTGAAGACGATCTTCCTGTATACGAAAACAACAATGGAAAGATTTGCAGAGATGTTTGTGCGTTGGCAGATAGTTTGATGTAAATAGATATTTAAGAATAGAAGAAATCAGTTTTTTGTGTGAATGGAGACCAGCTACGAAAATTGAAAGAATAAAAACTTACATTTTATTATCTGTGATTTGGTGTGTTATGGTTGTGCTAAATGTGGGCAAAGATTATCACAAGACTATTGCTTCCAAAGGTAGAAAAAATTATATATCAAAATCCTGGAAATGGTAATGTGTACATTTTCAGGATTTTATTTTATGTGTAAAAATACCAAAAATCTGAATAAGAATATGTGAAAAAAGACCATTGAAAACAGAGTGGATACATAGTATTTTGTATACACGTATTTTTGTAGTGATATTTATTAGATATTGAAAGTGGTGGAAATTTCACATGAAAAAGTATAAGCATATAACAGAATATGAACGAATTCAAATAGAAGCTTTGACAAAGGCAGGATTGCGTTTGCAGCAGCGAAGGCAAAAAGTTACACTTATGGAGAGGCGGAATATATTGGCGTGAAGCTTAACAGCGGTATGTACAAGAATGCATTTACGTGTGGCATTCCTAATAGTTTGGAGGTTGGAAGTGCTTTTGCGGCGGCGCTTGGTGTGATTGCCGGGAAAGATGAACTGGGATTGGAAGCGCTTTCGGATGTAATGCCAGAGGATACAAAGAGAGCAAAAAGACTCATAGAGCAGGAAAAGGTAGAGGTTATTTTGAAAAATATTTCCAGCAGGATATTTATCGAAGTCAGAGTGAAAACTGCTTTTGACGAGGCGGTTGTAACAATTCAGGATGCTCATACGAATATTACCAAAATCGTAGTGAACGGAGAGAAAAAGCTGGAAAAATCAGAGGAAGACAAGGCGCAGAATGTAGAAAGAGATGGGAAACAGATTCATCAGTATACACTTCAACAGTTATATGAATATGTGGATTCTGAGGATGTAGAAGAGTTGGAGTTCATGTGGGAAGCGTATCATGTGAATTTAGAACTGTTTGAAGAGGGGATGAAAAGTCCGCGGACGACATTTGCCAAGCATCTGTTGAAGAAAAATGGCGGTAAAGTATTCTCGGAGGATGAACAGAGGACAGCTTCGCTGCTTTGCAATGCGGCAATTGAGGCGAGAGTTTTCGGGCTTAATAAACCGGCGATGAGCATTACCGGATCCGGAGCTCATGGAATCATTGCGACCATGCCTCTGTATGCTGCCTATAAAGTAAACGGTTATTCTCAAGAGCGGCTTTTGCGGGCGACAGCGCTAAGTTATCTGATTTGCATGTATATCAAGGAATACTCAGGAAAGTTATCTGCGTTTTGCGGATGTGCGATTGCAGCGGGAACAGGGATGGCTTGTGGGCTTGTATATTTGCGTGGTGGAACGGTTAAGATGATGGAAGAGACAATCAATAATATGGCAGGAAGCATTACCGGGATGATCTGCGACGGTGGAAATCAAGGGTGTACGATGAAAGGGATTGTGGCGGTGGATGCGGCGTATCAGTCAGCTGAGCTTGCAATGGATGAGGTTTGTGTTGCACATGTACATGGCATTGTCGGAAGGACACCGGAGGAGACTATGGGAAATATGGGTGAGATTGCATCACCGGGAATGATTGGAACAGAGAAGACGATTTTAGATATTTTACAGAGAAAGGTAGACAGGTAATCAATATGTATCAGGCAGATAAAAAACGTTATGAAGGAATGAACTATAACCGATGTGGGAAAAGTGGACTGAAATTGCCGGAGGTTTCACTTGGATTGTGGCATAATTTCGGGGACACCGGAAATTTTGAGAATATGAAACGGATGTGTTTTACGGCATTTGATCATGGAATCACCCATTTTGATGTGGCGAACAATTACGGGCCGGAGCCGGGAAGCGCAGAGGTACATCTTGGACGTATTTTGAAAGAAGAGATGGGAGCGTACCGAGATGAACTGATCATCAGCACGAAGGCAGGATATCTGATGTGGGATGGTCCTTATGGGGACTGGGGAAGCAGAAAATATGTGCTGGCGAGTCTGGATCAGAGCCTGAAAAGAATGGGTCTTGAGTATGTGGACATTTTTTATCATCACCGCATGGATCCGGAGACACCGCTTGAGGAGACAATGGGAGCACTTGACACGGCAGTCAAAAGTGGAAAGGCATTGTATGCCGGGATTTCGAATTATGATGGGGAGACGATGAAAAAAGCGTGTGCAATTTTAAAAGAATTGAAGTGTCCATTTGTCATCAATCAAAACCGATATTCGATTTTTGACCGTACGATTGAGAAAAACGGACTGAAAGCAGCCGCAAGAGAAGAGGGAAAAGGAATTATTGCGTTTAGTCCTCTTGCTCAGGGAATGTTGACGGACCGTTATTTGAAAGGGATTCCGTCGGACAGCAGAATCTGCACAGATGGAAGATTTTTGCAGGAGCAGACGGTGGAGACAAATCTGCAAAAGATCCACAAGTTGAATGAGATTGCAAAAGAGAGAGGAGAAAGTCTGGCGCAGATGGCATTGAAATGGGTGCGGAAAGATGATGATGTGACAAGTGTTTTGATCGGAGCATCAAAACCGGAACAAATTTTGGAAAACCTGAAGGTGATTGAAAGTGCTGCGTTTACGGAGGAAGAGTTAAAAAGAATTGATGAGATTGCTTTGAGGGAGAATTGAGATGAAGCTTCAGGAATTTTATGAGGGACAGTCGTTTGACGCATATGGGTATTTTGGCGCACACAAAGAGAAAGACGGGGTGATGTTTCGGACATACGCGCCGGGAGCGGCGAAGGTGACGGTGTTTGGAGAGTTTAATCATTGGACAGAAGAGGAGATGCAGCAGGACGGGCAAAGTGGTGTCTATGAATTGAAAAGTGCGAAGGCTGAAGTCGGAATGATGTACAAATACTGCATTTATGCAAAAGGGGGCTGGCGTGTAGAGCATTGTGATCCTTATGGATTTGGTATGGAACTTCGACCAAACAGCGCATCGTATATTGTGGATTTGTCAGAATACCGGTTTCATGATGCAAAGTGGATGAAAAATAGAGATAAGAATTATAACAGACCACTCAACATTTACGAGGTGCATTTGGGATCCTGGAGAACAAATGAGAAGGATGCAAATGGCTGGTACCGTTATCATGAGATTGCAGATCAGCTGATTATGTATGCGAAAGAGAACGGGTATACGCATCTTGAATTTCTGCCGCTCAGTGAGCATCCGGCAGACTGCTCTTGGGGATATCAGAATACGGGATATTTCAGTCCGACGTCCCGTTATGGAACGGCAAGGGATCTGATGGAACTTGTAGACAAATGTCATCAGGCGGGAATTGGTGTGATTATGGACTTTGTTCCGATTCATTTTGCGACAGATTATTATGGGCTTGCGAACTATGACGGAACACAGCTGTATGAGTATGTGCAAAGTGATGTGACAGACAGTGAGTGGGGAACACGTAATTTTGATTATTCAAGAAGAGAAGTGTGCTGTTTTCTGCAGTCGGCGGCAAATTATTGGTTGAAAGAGTATCATTTTGATGGAATAAGAATGGATGCGATCAGCCGGGCGATTTATTGGCAGGGAGAGCCGGAAAGAGGAGTGAACCCATGTGCCATTTCGTTTATCAGAAATATGAATGCGGGATTGCAGAAATTGCATCCGAGTGCGATGCTGATTGCGGAAGATTCGACGGCGTTTCCGAAGGTCACAGCGCCGGTGGAGTATGATGGACTCGGATTTGATTATAAATGGGATTTGGGGTGGATGAATGACACTTTGAATTATTTTAAGACACCGCCACAGGAACGGGCAGAGCACTATTATCAATTGAAGTTTTCGATGGACTATTTTTATAATGAGTTGTATTTGCTTGCGTTATCCCACGATGAAGCTGTGCATGGGAAGGCGACGATCATACAAAAGATGTGGGGAGGCTATGAGGACAAATTCAGACAGTGTCGTGCGCTCTATCTATATATGATGACGCATCCGGGAAAGAAGTTGAATTTTATGGGAAATGAAATTGCACAATTCCGTGAGTGGGATGAAAGACGACAGCAGGATTGGGAATTGTTGAAATTTCCAATGCATGATGGATTTTATCATTATGTCCGGACACTGAATGAGTTGTATTGCAGAGAAAATATACTTTATGAAAAAGAGTATGACAGGGAAAGATTTCGCTGGCTTGTTGATGATGCGAAGGAACAGTCGGTGTATGTGTATGAGCGCGGGAAAGGGGAAAATACGCTTGTGGCAGCCTTTAATTTTTCTAAAGAAAAGCAGGAATGTGTCATAGAAAAATTGCTAAAATGCGAGAAACTCACTGAAATTCTGAACAGTGATTGGGATATTTATGGCGGGGAAACGTGCAAAAAGAAAGAGATTATATGCAACGGAAAAATTGTGCTTGCTCCTTTTAGTGGAAGAATCTTCTGGAAAGAACACATTTCATAGTGACGAAAACGGCATTATAGGATATAATGGGGAAGATTTGAAAACAAAAGAGAGAGAGGACATGAGATGGAGAATCGTAAAATCATACAGGTGGAAGAAAAAGTTCCGGCAAAGCTTCTGATTCCGCTTAGTATTCAGCACATGTTTGCCATGTTTGGGGCATCTGTGCTAGTGCCATTTGTATTTGGAATCAATCCGGCAATTGTATTGTTTATGAATGGTGTAGGAACATTGTTGTTTATTTTAGTCACGAAAGGAAAGGCGCCGGCGTATCTTGGTTCGAGTTTTGCATTTTTGGCACCGGCAGGGATTGTTATTTCTAAATTCGGTTATGAATATGCGTTGGGTGGATTTGTTGCAGTTGGCTTCTGCGGATGTATTCTGGCGGCAGTCATCTATAAATTCGGTTCAGATTGGATTGACGTTGTGCTGCCGCCGGCGGCGATGGGACCGGTAGTGGCATTGATCGGTTTGGAGTTATCGGGAACAGCAGCAAGCAATGCGGGGCTGATTGGAGATCAGATTGAGACAAGCAGTGTGATTGTGTTTTTAGTGACATTGGGAACTGCAGTATTTGGATCGATTCTGTTTCGTAAATTTTTGTCAGTGATTCCGATTTTGATTGCAGTTATAGCGGGATATATTGCGGCTATAGCATGTGGAATCGTGGATTTTTCAGAGGTTGCAAAGGCGCCGATCTTAGCTTTGCCGAATTTTTCTACACCAAAATTCAGTATAGATGCTATTTTGATTATTTTGCCGGTGATTCTTGTTATTACATCTGAACACATTGGGCATCAGATTGTGACAAGTAAGATTGTCGGAAGAGATCTTTTGAAAGATCCGGGATTACACCGATCCTTATTTGGAGATAATTTTTCGACGATGATTTCAGGTTTGATCGGATCTGTTCCGACTACGACGTACGGCGAAAATATCGGAGTGATGGCAGTGACACGTGTGTACAGTGTGTATGTGATCGCAGGTGCAGCGGTCTTGTCGATTATCTGCTCTTTCGTGGGGAAATTATCGACTTTGATCCAAACGATTCCGGGGCCGGTAATCGGAGGAATTTCATTCCTGCTATACGGTATGATTGGAACATCCGGTATTCGTATTTTGGTAGACTCGAATGTAGATTATGCGAAATCGCGTAATCTTGCACTCACATCGGTAATCTTCGTTACAGGTTTGTCCGGGATTGCCGTGAAATTTGGAAATATCGAATTGACAGGTATGGTGCTTGCCTGTGTGGTAGGTATGATCTTAAGTTTGATTTTCTATGTGTTGGATAAATTTCATCTGACCAATGATACAGAATAAATGAAAAACTCCGAGGGCGTTATGCTTTCGGAGTTTCTTTTATGATTTGCTTTAAAATCTTTTCCACACTGTCGGTCACGGCATATGCACAGTTTTTTACATCTTCCGGGGCAGTTGCCATCGCGTAGCTCTTTTTGGTCAGAGTCAGCATCTCGATGTCGTTTTGCTGGTCGCCAAATGAGACAGTCTCTTCCGGGGACAGGTGTAATGTTTCCAGTAAAGTCTTTAAAGCAGTACCTTTGTTTGAATGAAGTGGTACAAAATCAATCCAGTCCATGCCAGAAGTTACAACTTTGATCTCGTTTTTAAACAATTCCTGCAGATGAGTGGCGGACTGCTGTGGTGTCACAGTGTCAAGCAGTGCGATTTTTAAAATCGGTTCCTGAATGGATGCAAAGTCATCTACCGTATCGACGTTGTTATGTACAACATGACGGATATGGTAGAGATACTCGTCGTCCCCGGATTCGATGTAGCAGCAATTGAGACAGGATACGAGCGGCTTACAGTTCGGGCATTGCTTGATTGCGTCGATAATGCGAAAGGCAAGGTCGCGGTCAATCTCAGTTATTGAGATAATCTGATTGTTGTGAATACAGACAGCGCCATTTTCGGCGATATAGGAAATCTCATCTGCAATCGGTTTGAAAAGATTACGTTCACTGGCATACTGTCTTCCGCTGGCGGCTGCGAAATGAATCCCACGTTCTTTTAATGCCAGAATAAGATCGTATATTTCAGGGTTTAATTCCTGAGCGCCGTTTTGTAAAAGTGTGCCATCTAAGTCGCTTGCGATTAGTTTTATCATGAAATCATCCTCCTTTTTTCACTCTTTGAACATTATATACTGATTTTCTGGGAAAGAAAACCCTGATATTAATAAGCATTATAAAAACTTATTAGTAAATTGTACTACAATAAGAAGGAGTTATAAGCTATAATAAAAAAGAAGAAGTCGAGAAACGATTATCACAAGATAAAAGGAGAATGTTCATGGAAATGTTATCAATCGAAAAAGAGCTACAGGGAAATGCTTATCCGGGGCGCGGAATTATTATTGGAAAGACGCCGGACGGAAAGAAAGCAGTGACTGCATACTTCATTATGGGAAGAAGTGAGAACAGTAGAAATCGTGTATTCGTAGAGGAGGGAGAAGGAATCCGCACGCAGGCATTTGATCCTTCCAAATTAACAGATCCAAGCTTGATTATTTATGCACCGGTAAGAGTGTTGGGAAATAAGACAATTGTGACAAACGGTGACCAGACGGATACCATCTATGAGGGAATGGACAAGCAGCTGACGTTTGAGCAGTCTCTTAGAAACAGAGAATTTGAGCCTGATGCACCGAACTATACACCTCGTATTTCCGGAATTATGCACATTGAAAATGGAACATACAATTATGCAATGTCCATTTTGAAAAGCAGTAATGGGAATCCGGATGCATGCAACCGTTATACATTTGCATATGAGAATCCGGTAGCAGGAGAAGGACATTTTATTCATACATATAAATGCGACGGCAATCCGCTTCCAAGTTTTGAAGGTGAGCCAAAATTAGTTGGGATTTTAGACGATATGGAGGCATTTACGGAGATGCTTTGGAACAGTCTGAATGAAGACAACAAAGTTTCGTTATTTGTGCGTTATATTGATATTGCAACAGGAAACTATGAGACAAAGATTGTAAACAAGAATAAGTAGGAGCGAGACAGATGAAAGAATTAGAATTAAAATATGGATGTAATCCGAATCAGAAACCATCTAAGATCTATATGGAGAATGGGGAACTTCCAATCAAAGTATTGTGTGGGAAACCGGGATATATCAACTTTTTAGATGCATTTAACGGCTGGCAGTTAGTGAGAGAATTGAAGAAGGCAACCGGACTTCCGGCGGCAACTTCTTTCAAACACGTATCACCTGCAGGGGCAGCAGTTGGACTTCCATTAGATGAGACATTGGCAAAAATCTATTGGGTAGACGACATGGGAGAACTTTCACCACTTGCGTGTGCATACGCAAGAGCGAGAGGTGCGGACAGAATGTCTTCTTTCGGAGATTTTATTTCTCTGTCAGATGTGTGTGATGTTGCAACCGCAAAATTAATTAAACGCGAGGTATCAGACGGTGTCATCGCACCGGGGTATGAACCGGAAGCGTTAGAACTTTTAAAACAGAAGAAAAAAGGAAATTATGCGATCATTGAGATTGATCCAAATTACGAGCCGGCTCCGATCGAACATAAAGAAGTGTTCGGAATTACATTTGAGCAGGGAAGAAATGAGCTTGTGATTGATGATGAATTATTATCGAATGTCGTGACAGAGAATAAAGAAATTACAGAACAGGCAAAAATTGACCTTGCAATTGCTTTAATTACATTAAAATATACACAGTCAAATTCTGTATGCTATGCAAAAGATGGTCAAGCAATTGGTATCGGTGCCGGACAGCAGTCACGTATCCACTGTACACGTCTTGCTGGACAAAAAGCAGATAACTGGTGGCTTCGTCAGTCTCCACAGGTACTGGGACTTCAGTTCGTAGACAGCATTGGAAGAGCAGACAGAGACAATTCGATTGATTTATATATCGGAGATGAATATGAAGATGTACTTGCAGAAGGAACATGGCAGAATATCTTCAAAGTAAAACCGCCGGTATTTACAAGAGAAGAAAAACGTGCATGGTTAGATAAGCTGGAAGATGTAGCATTAGGATCAGATGCGTTTTTCCCATTTGGAGATAATATCGAACGTGCTCACAAGAGCGGTGTGAAATATATTGCGCAGCCGGGAGGATCCGTTCGTGACGACAATGTAATCAGCACATGTGACAAATATAATATGGCGATGGCGTTTACAGGAATTCGTTTGTTCCATCATTAATTTAAATTGTTAAATTGGGGACGTAGTAAAATTGAATTTTACTACGTCCCCAATTGACATTAGCCCTGTCCCTTTTTGAAAAAAGTAGTTGTATATTTTATGGCATGAGTATATAATAAAAAAGGTTGGAAAACTGATTGTGCAAAAAAAGCGGTGAATAAGCCAAATTTATGGAGGGAATTAATATGGGAAAATATTTTGGAACAGACGGATTTCGCGGAGAAGCAAATGTGGTTCTGACAGTAGAGCATGCTTTTAAAGTAGGTAGATTTCTAGGATGGTATTATGGTCAGGAACATAAAGCGAGAGTTGTCATCGGAAAAGATACAAGAAGAAGCAGTTATATGTTTGAGGACGCTCTGTCGGCAGGGCTTACTGCATCCGGTGCAGATGTGTATCTTTTGCATGTAACGACAACACCGAGTGTTTCGTATGTGACACGTACAGAAGATTTCGATTGTGGAATTATGATTTCCGCAAGCCACAATATTTTCTATGATAATGGAATTAAAGTCATCAATGCAAAAGGACATAAACTGGAAGCAGAAGTAGAAGAAAAAATTGAGTCATATATTGATGGAACATGGGGAGAGATTCCATACGCAACACGCGATGCAATTGGGTGCACGGTAGACTATTCGGCTGGAAGAAATCGCTATATTGGACATTTGATCGCGATGGCAACTCGTTCTTTCAAAGATAAACGTGTGGGGCTTGATTGTTCAAACGGAAGTGCATCTTCGATTGCGAAAAGTGTATTTGATGCGTTGGGAGCAAAGACATACGTGATCAACAGTGAGCCGGATGGAACGAACATCAATAGAAACTGTGGATCTACACATATTCATGTATTGCAGGAGTTTGTGAAAGAAAAGAAATTAGATGTAGGTTTTGCTTACGATGGAGATGCGGACAGATGTCTTGCGGTAGATGAAAATGGTAATGAAGTTGATGGGGATCTTATTCTCTATGTATGCGGAAAATATTTGAAAGAACAGGGAAGACTGAACAATGATACAATTGTAACGACAATCATGTCAAACCTGGGATTATATAAAGCATGTGATAAAGCTGGAATCAAATATGAAAAGACTGCAGTTGGAGATAAATATGTATATGAGAACATGGTGCAGAACAACCATTGTCTCGGAGGAGAGCAGTCAGGGCATATTATTTTCAGCAAATATGCGACAACAGGTGATGGTATCTTAACTTCGTTATTGTTGATGGAAGTTATGCTGGAAAAGAAACAGACACTTGCAAAGCTAACAGAAGAAGTGAAGATTTATCCACAGCTTTTGAAAAATGTAAGAGTATCTGATAAAAAGACAGCAAGAGAAAATGCAGAAGTCATAAAGGCGGTGGAAGCAGTGACGGAGGCACTTGGAAATGATGGACGTATTTTGGTACGTGAAAGTGGAACAGAGCCGGTAATTCGTGTGATGGTGGAAGCATCTACAGATGAACTGTGTGAAAAATATGTAAATCAGGTTGTTGAGGTAATGCATCAGCAAGGACTGATTGTAGGATAAGTCAGAAGAGGGAAAGTAGCGATTCATAGAAGTAGCTGCTTTCCCTAAAATTATCTCTACATAATAACAAATTAATCTTGAGTTTCCGCAAAATGTAGTTCTAAGATGAATATAGCTTCCCAAAGCACCAA
>OBWT01000548.1_pt1 | contig 11934 bp, 16 predicted proteins | sample 1476541 | NCBI WGS metagenome assembly OBWT01 (sample SAMEA2580134, study PRJEB22360) | human gut metagenome | biome: human gut; feature: human-associated habitat; material: faeces | place: Denmark | collected 2008/2010 | reverse complement strand
TTATAATTTAGTATGAGCTTTAATTATTGTGCCTGATGCGAAGAGCGGTTAGTAGTCTATTTCTTGATTTTATTGTTTGAATTCTCATCAATATAGTTTTATAAAACAGTATAATTCCACTTTTATTGTCTATTTTTACTATGTCTTTGCAAGTTTGGTTTGCCTATATGTTGGCCTGTTGGGTCATTAGTGTCTCTCCGGGTGCGGGAGCTATTGCCTCAATGTCGAGTGGCCTAAATTATGGCTTTAGACATGGTTACTGGAATGCAATTGGTTTACAAGTTGCCTTGGTGCTTCAAATTATGGTGGTGGCAGCAGGTGTCGGGGTCTTATTTGCAACGACTCCTTTAGCTTTTCAGGCCGTTAAGTGGTTTGGCGTAGCCTATTTATTATATTTAGCCTATTTGCAGTGGACAGCACCTGTAAAAGATATAGAAATTCAACAAGAAAAAAGAGATAAGTCTGCTTTAGCTCTGCTATTAAATGGTTTTGTAGTCAATATTAGTAATCCTAAAGCGATCGTATTTTTATTGGCAGTTTTGCCGCAGTTTTTAGATTTGAGCAAGCCTCAATGGATACAATATCTAATTATGGCAGGCCCCATTGTTTGTTTTATGTGATTGTAATGGCTGGATATACGGGGCTGGCATCCAAGGTTTTAAGATTACTTCGATCCCCTAGACAGCAAAAATATTTAAATCGGGGCTTTGCTGTAATGTTTAGCTGTGCGGCTTTATTATTGAGCACTGTTCATCAGGCGTCCTAAGTTAGGCCGCCTGTGTTTGATTTTTTAGCTTTTGAGTTATAAAAATAACAGCAAAACTTAATGCCATACATAAAACAATACTAAGACCTGTAGAGATATTGAGTGCTGCACTTGACCATAAACCGACACTAACACCGAGCTGGGCTAACACGAATGCCCAAATAACCATTTGCTTTGGCGAGTTTGCCAATAGGCGAGCGCTTAAGGCTGGGATCACGAGTAATGCACCCATTAGTAAAGAACCCACAGCACGCAAGGCTAAAACTGTAAATAAGGCTAATAACAGCATGAAAATAAGGCGTTGCCAGTTTGCATTCACTCCTTCACTAATTGCGATATCCGGATCAATTGCAAACTGTATTTGTGGCTGCCAAAAACGGTAAAGAATTACGAGTGATATCGCAATAATCAAAGTGAAAACAGGGAGGTCAGGCCAATCAATGCTGAGCAAGTCGCCAAATAAATAACTTAAAAGCTCTGGTCTTAAACTTGGTACATGTTGAATAAACAATAAACCACTACACAGTAATGTCGCTGAGCATAAGGCTAACAGAGCATCGTTGGGCAAACGATTGTCGTGTAAAGCCCATAATACGCCTACCAGTAAAACCGCTGTGCCTGCAACGCCAAGCCATAATGGAAGACTTAAGGCTCCTGCAATAGCAACCCCGAGTAGTGTTCCGTGCGCCATCGTGTCAGCAAAAAAAGACATGCGTCTCCAAAGCATTAAACAACCCAGAGGTGCAGTCAAAAATACCAGCAGGGTTCCCATAATCCATGCGGGCAACAATAATTGTAACCATTCCATCATGGCTTAAGCTTCCGGTTCTGGGTGAATATGAGGGCGGTCATTATGAGGGCAAGGGTGAGCAGCATCACCGTGAGCACAATGGTCATGATGATGTTGATAGAAGACCCTTTGGGTTCCAAATATTGCCTGATATTCAGGGTGTTGTTGAATATTCTCGGGTAGTCCACTACAGCAAATATGTTTATTTAAACACACTACGCGGTGTGTTCCTTGCATAACCCATTGTAAGTCATGAGAGACAATTAAGATCGCACAACCATATCGTTCTGGCAGGCTACGAACATAATCATAAAGTTCCGCTTCTGACTGAATATCTAGACCTTGCATGGGTTCATCAAGAACTAAAATATCTGGCTGACGAAGCAGTGCAGGAGCCAATAGTACTCTTTGGCGTTCTCCACCTGAAAGTTGTTGTACTTTTGATTGTTGTAACTTTGAAATACCTGTGTCTTGAATAATTTCCTGACGCAGGGCAGAGCTGCATTTTTCTAAATCAAGAAGATCCTGAACACGTAAAGGGAGACTGTGTGAAGGATTAAACTTTTGTGGCACATAAGCCATTTTAAGTTTTTTATGATTGACAACACGCCCACTACTCGGCTGGAGAATACCGAGTAGAACCTTTATCAGTGTTGATTTGCCAGCGCCATTGGGGCCAATTAAAGACACAATTTCATTTTCATGTAGGGCAAAATCAACTTTCTTTAATATATCCCGATCATCACGATGAACAGAAACCTGCTCAAGCTGAATTAATACAGGATTTAAGGAGTTGTGGGGCACTGTTGGCATTTCCCCGAAATTTCAATAATGCTGTGTTGAGCCACGAAGTCATCTGAAGCTGCAAGCTGGTCAAGCTGGTGTGTGAGACCTTGAGAAGAAGCTTCTTTAACCATATGACATTCAGTACAAATCAGGAATGCTGCTTGATGGCCTTCACGTGGGTGGCAGCAAGGAATATACGCATTAATAGAAGTTAGGCGGTGAATGAGGCCTTTTTCTAATAAGAAATCTAAAGTTCTATAAACAGTCGGAGGTGCAGCAGGGCGATCAGTTTGACTTTTTATACGTGCCAATAAGTCATACGCACCCATTGGACCCGATGCATTTAAAATGAGTTCCAGAACTTCTTTGCGCAAAGGTGTAAGACGTGCGCCAGTCGCAGAACATAAACTTTCTGCTTCAGCTAAACGACTTGCGACATTATGGTGATCATGCACACCATGCAAAGAATCATGATGTTCATGCGAACAGGAACTCATAGGGGTAACCTCGAATTTTTAACGGAATATTAGCATGAAGCGATGCTTCATTCGATTAATCTTAGGTATTTTTGTAACTTTGTTATATTATAACATGCTTCGAGCTAATTTAAATTGATGGTCTGTCATGTTCCGTTTTTTTGTTTTCAGTATGTTCTCACTTTTGAGTACGTTAGGGTGGAGTCAGGGGTTGGTGGTTTCTACACACCCGATTTATCTGATTGCAAAAGAAGTCACTCAAGGGGTTGAAGAACCACAACTCTTATTAAAGGGACAAACAGGGCATGACGTACAATTAACCCCAGCGCATCGTAAAGCAATTAATGATGCGTCTTTGGTGATTTGGTTGGGTAAAGCACATGAAGCACCTTTAAATAAGTTATTAGGTAATAATAAGAAGGCAATTGCTCTATTGGATAGTGGTATCGTTTCTGTTTTGCCCCAGCGTAGTACACGTGGTGTAGCTTTACCTAATACAGTAGATACACATGTATGGTTAGAGCCTAACAATGCGGTTCGAATTGGTTTCTTTATTGCGGCTTTGCGCTCTCAGCAACATCCTGAAAATAAGGCAAAGTACTGGAATAATGCCAATGTGTTTGCTCGTAAAATGTTGCAGGCAGCACAAGCTTACGATAGTTCAAGTAATGGCAAACCGTATTGGGCATATCATGATGCCTATCAATATTTAGAGCGTTCACTAAACTTAAAATTCGCTGGTGCTTTAACAGATGACCCTCACGTTGCACCAACAGCAGCTCAAATTAAGTATCTTAATGATAGTCGACCAAAAAATCAGATGTGTTTGTTGGCAGAGAGTTTTACCACTAAGAGTCAATATCAAAAATTAGGTAACATTACTTTTCAACCAGTAGACGAGAGCATGAATAATGAGGATGATTTCGTCACTGCATGGAAGAAACTGGCTATAAAAACAGATAAATGTGTATTAAGTACGCAAAAGTAAGATAAAAAGTAAACAAAGGCTGACTGTAGCGTCAGCACCACCTGTCATGAAAAACCCCGACTAAAGTCGGGAAAAGATTGCATGTTCAGGGGTGTAACTCTATAATGCCTGCGATTAAAAGCGATCATCAGCTAAACTTGTCAAGCATTTATGCTGTGAGTGGATAAATAATGAGCCAAACTAGTCGCTTGATTGACCGACGATTAGCAAAAGCTTTGGTCTTCTTACAAGCATGTATGATCCCTGTTTCCGCACTTGTGGCGTGGAGCATAAAAGACATGACAGCAGCATTAAGTGCGGCACTTGGTGCGTTGGTCTGCTGGCTTTCTACGGGTTATTTTTCGTGGCAATCCTTCAGAACAGCAGGTGCACGAGCATCAAAACAAGTGCTGTCTAACATGTATAGGGGCATGTTAGGCAAATTTGCAATCATGATCGTTGGATTTATTTTGATTTTGAGCAATGTTAAACCTTTATCACCGTTAGCATTGCTGTTTGGTTTTATTCTCGTTCAGGCAATGTCGTGGGTCGCTCCGTTTTGGGTGTCACGTCTACAAAAACGGGTGTAGAAACAAGAAGAATTGAAGATTTTTTGGAGGGTGGCGAGATATCGACAGTACGCCGATGTTCGTTTCCCTTCTTTTTAGTAATTGACATTGACCAGGTGTGATTTATGGCTGCTGAAGAACATGCCCTCACTTCGACAGAGTATATCAAGCATCACTTGACCAATATGACCTATGGCAAAATGCCAGACGGTACATGGAAATTGGCTGAGACTGCTGAAGAAGCTCATTCGATGGGGTTCACTGCAATTCACTTGGATTCAATGGGTTGGTCAATTGGCCTTGGTGTGATTTTCTGTTTGATGTTCTGGATCGTTGCGAAAGCTGCAAATGCAGGTGTTCCAACTAAATTCCAGTCAGCAATCGAAATGATCATTGAGTTTGTTGACTCAAGTGTCCGTGATACTTTTCATGGCAAATCACGTTTAATCGCTCCGCTTGCACTCACTATTTTCGTGTGGATTTTCCTCATGAACTTAATGGACTTGATCCCAGTTGACTGGATTCCTCAAGTTGCAGCGTTTGTAGGTGCAAACGTATTTGGTATGGACCCTCACCACGTTTACTTCAAGATCGTTCCATCTACAGATCCAAACATTACTTTAGGTATGTCTTTATCTGTATTTGTACTTATCTTGTTCTACAGCATCCGCGAAAAGGGTGTTGGTGGTTTCGTTGGCGAGTTGGCACTTAACCCATTTAACCCAAGTAATCCAGTTGCAAAAGCGTTGCTTATTCCAGTGAACTTGATTTTGGAATTGGTAACATTCCTTGCTCGTCCGATTTCATTAGCTCTCCGACTATTCGGTAACATGTATGCCGGTGAGTTGATCTTTATCCTAATTGCTTTATTGCCGTTCTGGATTCAATGGGCGTTGTCTGTGCCTTGGGCGATCTTCCACATTCTTGTAATCACGTTGCAGGCATTCATCTTTATGATGCTTACCATCGTTTACTTGAGCATGGCAAGCGAAAAACATTAATGGTATTGCCTAACTATCAAATGATGGTTGGGCTGAATTTTTTTAATTTAATTTGGTAATAACCTAACCTCTGAGGAATTTTTCATGGAACTCACTTTAGGTCTAGTTGCAATTGCATCTGCTATCTTGATCGCTTTCGGTGCTTTGGGTACTGCGATTGGTTTTGGTCTTTTGGGTGGTCGCTTTTTAGAAGCTGTTGCTCGTCAACCAGAATTGGCTCCACAACTTCAAACTCGTATGTTCTTAATCGCGGGTCTTCTTGATGCTGTGCCTATGATCGGTGTTGGTATTGGCTTGTTCTTCATCTTCGCTAATCCATTTGTAGGTTAATCATCTTAATTCCTAAATCCACTATTTGAGGAATTGCAATGAATATCAACCTCACATTGATTGGTCAAGCGATTGCGTTTGCATTCTTTGTTGCATTCTGCATGAAGTTTGTTTGGCCACCACTAATCAATGCGATTAGTGAGCGTCAGCGTAAAATCGCTGATGGCTTAAATGCAGCAGAAAAAGCGAAAGCTGACCTTGCCGATGCACAAGCGCAAGTTAAGCAAGAGCTTGATGCAGCTAAAGCACAAGCGGCTCAATTGATCGAACAAGCGAACCGTCGTGCAGCGCAATTGATCGAAGAAGCTCGTACTCAAGCTGCGGCTGAAGGTGAGCGTATTCGTCAACAGGCTAAAGAAGCTGTTGATCAAGAAATCAATTCTGCTCGCGAAGAATTACGTCAACAAGTAGCTGCTTTGGCAGTAACTGGTGCAGAAAAAATCCTGAACCAGCAAGTTGATGCAGAAGCTCATAACGCCATGCTGTCTCAGCTGGCTGCTAAACTTTAAGCGAGGCGAATTATGGCTGAACTCTTGACGTTGGCACGTCCGTATGCCAAAGCAGCATTTGCTTATGCTTCTGAGCAAGGTGCAACAGACAATTGGTCGAATGCGTTACAAGTGCTCAGTGCTGCGGTGCAAGACGAAGCATTTTCCGCTTATTTAAATCGCCCTGAACTTACTCCTGCGGAGCAAGTGAAGCTTTTTGCTAAAGTTTTAGGTGAAGATCAATCTCAAGCAGTGTCTAACTTTTTGACACTTCTTGCAGATAACGATCGTTTAATGCTGTTACCTGAAATTGAAGCAGAATATGAACAGCTTAAATCACAGAATAACAACAATGTGGATGTCGTGATTGAATCGGCTTTCCCGTTAACTGCTGAACAAGAGCAACTGTTGAAATCTGCTTTAGAAAAGCGTTTTAACAGCACAGTAACTGTTTCAGTTGAAGTTAAACCTGAGCTTATTGCAGGTGTTGTAATTCGTGCAGGCGATCAAGTGATAGATGATTCTGCGCTTAACAAGCTTGAAAAAATGCGTACTCGTCTTCTTGCATAATGCAAATGATGAAGACTGAACTAATAAAAGATTGAGGAATAGCGCAATGCAACAACTGAATCCATCCGAGATCAGTGCGCTCATTAAACAGCGTATCGGAGATCTGGACACCAGCGCGACCGCTAAAAACGAAGGTACCATTGTTATGGTATCCGACGGTATCGTGCGCATTCACGGTCTTGCTGATGCAATGTACGGTGAAATGATCGAATTCGACGGCGGCTTATTTGGTATGGCACTGAACCTAGAACAGGATTCAGTGGGTGCCGTTGTTTTAGGTAACTACCTAAGCCTTCAAGAAGGTCAAAAAGCTCGTTGTACAGGTCGTGTATTAGAAGTTCCAGTTGGTCCTGAACTTCTTGGCCGTGTTGTCGACGCTTTGGGTAACCCAATTGATGGTAAAGGCCCAATTGATGCGAAATTAACTGATGCTGTTGAAAAAGTAGCACCAGGCGTAATTTGGCGTCAATCTGTAGATGAGCCTGTTCAAACTGGTTATAAATCAGTTGATACAATGATTCCTGTTGGTCGTGGCCAACGTGAGTTGATCATCGGTGACCGTCAAACTGGTAAAACAGCGATGGCGATCGATGCGATTATCGCTCAGAAAAACTCTGGCATTAAATGTGTATACGTTGCGATTGGTCAAAAACAATCAACAATTGCAAACGTTGTGCGTAAGCTAGAAGAAACTGGCGCTATGGCGTATACAACTGTTGTCGCTGCTGCGGCTGCTGATCCTGCTGCAATGCAGTACTTAGCTCCGTACTCTGGCTGTACAATGGGTGAATACTTCCGTGACCGCGGTGAAGACGCTCTTATTATTTATGATGATTTGTCTAAGCAAGCTGTTGCTTACCGTCAAATTTCATTACTTTTACGTCGTCCACCAGGTCGTGAAGCGTATCCAGGTGACGTATTCTATCTTCACTCACGTCTTCTTGAACGTGCTTCTCGTGTATCTGCTGACTACGTTGAGAAATTCACTAATGGCGCAGTAACTGGTCAAACTGGTTCTTTAACTGCATTGCCAATTATTGAAACTCAAGCAGGTGACGTATCTGCATTCGTACCAACGAACGTAATTTCGATTACTGACGGTCAGATCTTCTTAGAAACATCATTATTCAACGCAGGTATTCGTCCTGCTGTGAACGCGGGTATCTCTGTATCTCGTGTTGGTGGTTCTGCTCAAACTAAGATCATCAAAAAATTGTCTGGTGGTATCCGTACTGCTTTAGCACAATACCGTGAATTGGCTGCGTTTGCTCAGTTCGCTTCTGACCTTGACGAAGCAACTCGTAAGCAACTTGAACATGGTCAACGTGTAACTGAGTTAATGAAGCAAAAACAATATGCTCCTTACTCAATTGCTGACCAAGCTGTTTCTGTTTATGCATCTAACGAAGGCTACATGGCTGACGTAGAAGTTAAGAAAATCGTAGACTTTGATGCTGCGTTAATTTCTTACTTCCGCTCAGAATATGCTCCGTTGATGAAACAAATCGATGAAACTGGTGATTACAACAAAGACATCGAAGCAGCAATCAAAGCAGGTATTGAAAGCTTTAAAGCGACTCAAACTTACTAAGTTTAGTTTTAGTTAAGTTTGGTTCACGGATCAACCTTCGGAAGCTCGAAAGAGCTTTCGAATACTAGGTTAAGCGTATGGCAAATTTAAAAGAAATTCGCGCCAAAGTAGCTAGTATCAAGAGCACGCAAAAGATTACTCGCGCGATGCAAATGGTAGCTGCTTCTAAAATGCGTCGTGCGCAAGAGCGCATGGCTCAGGGCCGTCCGTATGCCGATAATATGCGCCGTGTAATTGCTCACTTGGTACAAGCAAACCCTGAATACAAACACCGTTATATGGTTGACCGCCCAGTTAAGCGTGTTGGCTATATCGTAGTGTCTTCAGATCGTGGTTTGGCAGGTGGCTTGAACATTAACTTGTTCAAGAAAGTTGTGCAGCATGTCAAAGCACAACAACAGCAGTCAATTGAAGTTGAATTTGCTTTAATTGGTCAAAAAGCGGTTTCGTTTTTTAAGAATTACGGCGGTAAAGTGCTCGGTGCAACTACCCAACTTGGCGATGCGCCGAGTTTGGAACAGTTAACTGGCTCAGTCCAAGTTATGCTTGATGCATTTGATAAAGGCGAATTAGATCGTATCTATCTCGTATCAAATGGCTTCGTTAATGCAATGACTCAGCAGCCTAAAGTAGAACAACTTGTTCCTTTAGCACCAGCAGAAGAAGGCGATGATCTCAACCGTACTTATGGTTGGGACTATATCTACGAACCAGAAGCAGAAGAATTGTTAAATGGTTTGTTGGTTCGCTATATCGAGTCTATGGTTTATCAAGGTGTGATTGAAAACGTTGCATGTGAGCAGTCAGCTCGTATGGTCGCGATGAAAGCAGCGACAGACAACGCAGGACAATTGATTAAAGACCTACAACTCATTTACAACAAGCTGCGTCAAGCCGCGATTACTCAGGAAATTTCCGAGATCGTTGGCGGTGCCGCTGCCGTTTAACATTATTAAGTTTGAATTGAGGAGACAGCAATGAGTAGCGGTCGTATCATTCAGATCATCGGCGCGGTTATCGACGTCGAGTTTGAGCGCAATAGCGTTCCTAAGATCTATGACGCTCTCCAAGTTGACGGTACTGAAACTACATTAGAAGTTCAGCAACAGCTTGGCGATGGTGTTGTTCGTACCATCGCAATGGGTTCTACAGAAGGTCTTAAACGTGGCCTTAATGTAACTAGCACAAATGCACCGATTTCTGTTCCAGTAGGTCCAGCTACGCTTGGTCGTATCATGGACGTTTTGGGCCGCCCAATTGATGAAGCAGGTCCGGTAGCGACTGAAGAGCGTTTGCCGATTCACCGTCAAGCACCTTCTTATGCTGAACAAGCAGCTTCTACTGATCTTTTAGAAACTGGTATTAAAGTAATTGACTTACTTTGCCCGTTCGCAAAAGGTGGTAAAGTTGGTCTATTCGGTGGTGCTGGTGTTGGTAAAACCGTTAACATGATGGAGTTGATCAACAACATCGCGAAAGCTCACTCAGGTTTATCTGTGTTTGCTGGTGTTGGTGAGCGTACTCGTGAAGGTAACGACTTCTATCACGAAATGAAAGATTCTAACGTTCTTGACAAAGTAGCAATGGTCTACGGTCAGATGAACGAGCCACCAGGTAACCGTTTACGCGTAGCGTTAACTGGTTTGACTATGGCTGAATACTTCCGTGATCAAAAAGACGAAAATGGTAAAGGTCGTGACGTATTATTATTCGTTGACAACATCTACCGTTATACACTTGCAGGTACTGAAGTATCAGCATTGTTAGGTCGTATGCCGTCTGCGGTAGGTTACCAACCTACACTTGCAGAAGAAATGGGTGTTCTTCAAGAGCGTATTACATCTACTAAATCTGGTTCGATCACATCGATCCAAGCAGTATATGTACCTGCCGATGACTTAACAGATCCATCTCCTGCAACTACATTTGCTCACTTAGATGCAACAGTAGTATTGAGCCGTGACATCGCATCTTCTGGTATCTATCCAGCGATCGATCCACTTGACTCAACTTCACGTCAGTTAGACCCATTAGTTGTTGGTCAAGAGCACTATGAAATTGCGCGTGCAGTACAAAACGTATTGCAACGTTATAAAGAGCTTAAAGACATCATCGCAATCTTGGGTATGGATGAATTAGCTGAAGAAGATAAATTGGTTGTTTACCGTGCGCGTAAAATCCAACGTTTCTTCTCTCAACCATTCCACGTAGCTGAAGTGTTTACTGGTGCTCCTGGTAAATTAGTACCACTTAAAGAAACGATTCGTGGCTTTAAAGGTCTATTAGCTGGTGAATACGATCACATCCCAGAACAAGCGTTCTATATGGTTGGTGGTATTGACGAAGTGATTGCTAAAGCTGAGAAACTCTAATTTAAGGAGATCATCTCATGGCGACTATGCAATGTGATGTCGTAAGTGTTAAAGAGTCTATTTACTCTGGCGCAGTAACGATGTTAATCGCGAAAGGTGCTGGTGGTGAGCTTGGTATTTTGCCAGGACATGCTCCACTTGTAACCTTGCTTCAACCGGGCCCGATTCGTGTTCAGTTGGAAAATGGTACAGAAGAAATCGTCTATGTATCTGGCGGTGTTTTAGAAGTTCAACCTCATGTTGTAACGGTTCTTGCAGATACTGCAATCCGTGCTGACAACTTGGATGAAGCGGCAATTTTAGAAGCACGTAAAAATGCTGAACAATTGCTTGCAAACCAAAAGAGTGATTTGGACTCGGCTGCTGCGTTGGCTGCCTTGGCAGAAACAGCTGCACAGCTTGAAACTATCCGTAAAATCAAAAACCGCGCACTATAATTGCCGGTTTGAGATTGAAAAAGCCACCGTAAGGTGGCTTTTTTTATAAGTTGTTTTTTTAAGATTCAGTTTTTGAATCTGACTTTTCATCTCCTGCCATAATCATGGCAGCAAGCTTCACCATATCCATTTGAATGGTATTAAGCTGTTTTTCAATTTGGTCAAAATTGATTTGATCTAATTTCCCATTGAGTAATGGCATGCTAAGAGCTTGTTGGTTGGCATGTAATAAACTTTGGCGAATATTCTCAATTTCCTGACTTTTGATATCTAAAGTCAAAAGTGCTTGATTTAAACCTTCTAGTTGCTGTTTTAAAGTGGTGACAGTAGTTTTTAGTTCATTCTGATTTTTATCTTGGATGGCTTGTTCAACATCAAGCTGAGTGTCTTTAAGTTGTTCAACGTAGTCGCCAGCTTTAAGCTGTAAATTAGCAGCATCGCGGACCATATAAAAAATATTGCCACTTTTAAGTTCGGTTTTGTTGGGGGCAATATCTGACTCTTGTTGTTCAATGTTTTGGTTAGATGCCTGTTCAGCTATTTCAGTCTTTTCTTGTTCGGTAGCATTGTCTTGTGCCTGATCGCACCCGAGTAAAAGCATGCCTGAGGCAAAAATTACAAAAGGAAGAAATGCGCCCTGTAAAACTTTTTTCATAACTACAAACAACATCAAATAAAGCAAATAGATACTATAGGTATAAAATATGAAGAAAGATTGTATTTTTGCAAACGAACAACACTTTGAGGAGAGCATAAAAAAGAGCGTATAAAACGCCCTTTCTCACATTTTA
>OBWT01000540.1_pt1 | contig 12043 bp, 12 predicted proteins | sample 1476541 | NCBI WGS metagenome assembly OBWT01 (sample SAMEA2580134, study PRJEB22360) | human gut metagenome | biome: human gut; feature: human-associated habitat; material: faeces | place: Denmark | collected 2008/2010 | reverse complement strand
CGGTGGTCGGGCTTGGCGCGATAGCGATGATCGGCCAGGCGCTGCCGAAGGCCGTGGGCTACGGTCACGACCTCGCCGCCCGCGAAAGTATGCTGCTGGCTTCTTGCATGGCGGGAATGGCTTTTTCCAGCGCCGGTCTGGGCTTATGTCATGCGATGGCGCATCAGCCCGGCGCGGCGCTGCATATTCCACACGGGCAGGCCAACGCCATGCTGCTGCCGACGGTAATGCGGTTTAACCGCATGGTATGCCGCGAGCGTTTCAGTCAGATCGGCCGGGCGCTGACCGCTAAAAAAACCGACGACCACGAGGCTATCGCCGCCGTAGAGGCGCTGATCGCCGAAGTCGGCCTGAGCAAACGACTCTCTGACGCCGGGGCGAAGCCCGAACATTTCAGCGCATGGGCGCAGGCGGCGCAGGAGGACATTTGTCTGCGCACCAATCCACGCACCGCCACCCGGGAGCAGATTATCGATCTGTACGCGGCGGCGCACTGATGCGGCCATTTTCCCGGAAGCGTGTGGCTGTCCCGGCTCGCGCTGCGCTTAGCCGGGCTACAGGATCGCAGCCGTCTGCTATTCCGTAGCCCGGGTAAGGCGTTCATGCCGCGACCCGGGAAAGCCCCCGGAGCGCGGTTAATGCCCCGGCGTTCACAGTATCTACAAATCATAAATGACAGGGAGTAAAGGCTATGGGAATTAACGAAATCATCATGTACATCATGATGTTCTTTATGCTGATTGCCGCCGTGGACAGGATCCTGTCGCAGTTTGGCGGCTCGGCGCGCTTTCTCGGCAAGTTTGGCAAAAGCATCGAAGGATCCGGCGGCCAGTTTGAAGAGGGGTTTATGGCGATGGGGGCGCTGGGCCTGGCGATGGTCGGGATGACCGCGCTGGCGCCGGTACTGGCGCACCTGCTCGGGCCGGTGATAATTCCGCTGTATGAAATGCTCGGCGCCAACCCGTCGATGTTCGCCGGAACGCTGCTGGCCTGCGATATGGGCGGCTTCTTCCTCGCCAAAGAGCTGGCGGGCGGCGACGTGGCGGCATGGCTCTATTCCGGTCTGATCCTCGGGGCGATGATGGGGCCGACGCTGGTGTTCTCCATTCCGGTCGCGCTCGGCATCATCGAGCCCTCTGACCGCCGCTATCTGGCGCTGGGCGTACTGGCCGGGATCGTCACGATTCCGATCGGCTGCATCGCTGGCGGCCTGGTGGCCATGTACTCCGGCGTGGAGATTAACGGTCAGCCGGTAGAGTTCACCTTTGCGCTGATCCTGATGAATATGATCCCGGTGCTTATCGTCGCGGTGCTGGTGGCGCTGGGGCTGAAGTTTATTCCGGAAAAAATGATCAACGGCTTCCAGATCTTCGCCAAATTTCTGGTGGCGCTGATCACCATCGGCCTGGCAGCGGCGGTCATCAAGTTCCTGCTTGGCTGGGATCTGATCCCGGGGCTCGACCCGATCTTTATGGCTCCCGGCGACCAGCCCGGCGAGGTGATGCGCGCCATTGAAGTCATTGGCTCGATCTCCTGCGTGCTGCTCGGCGCTTATCCAATGGTGCTGCTGCTGACCCGCTGGTTTGAAAAGCCGCTGATGCGCGTCGGTAATCTGCTGAAAATCAACAATATGGCCGCCGGCGGCATGGTGGCGACGCTGGCCAACAACATCCCGATGTTCGGCATGATGAAGCAGATGGATACCCGCGGCAAAGTCATCAACTGCGCGTTCTCCGTCTCCGCCGCTTTCGCGCTGGGCGACCACTTAGGCTTCGCCGCCGCCAACATGAACGCCATGATCTTCCCGATGATCGTCGGCAAGCTGATCGGCGGCGTCACCGCCATTGGTGTAGCGATGCTGCTGGTGCCGAAGGATGAAAACGCACCGGCGGCAGCGAAAACCGAAGCGGAGGCGCAATCGTGAAAACTCGCCAGCTGCTGAGCGTCGGTATCGATATCGGCACCACCACCACTCAGGTGATCTTCTCCCGCCTTGAGCTGGTTAACCGTGCGGCGGTGTCGCAGGTGCCGCGCTACGAATTCATCAAACGCGAAATTAGCTGGCAAAGCCCGGTGTTCTTTACCCCTGTCGATAAACAGGGTGGTTTAAAAGAAGCGGAACTGAAAACCTTAATCCTCGAGCAATATCAGGCTGCGGGCATTGCGCCGGAAAGCGTTGATTCTGGTGCCATCATCATCACCGGTGAAAGCGCGAAAAACCGCAACGCTCGCCCGGCGGTGATGACGCTCTCCCGGTCGCTGGGCGATTTTGTCGTCGCCAGCGCTGGACCGCATCTCGAATCCGTGATCGCCGGTCACGGTGCCGGGGCGCAAACCCTTTCTGAACAACGGCTGTGTCGGGTACTGAATATCGACATCGGCGGTGGCACCGCGAACTACGCCCTGTTCGATGCCGGAAAAATCAGCGGCACCGCCTGCCTCAATGTCGGCGGTCGCCTGCTGGAAACCGACAGCCAGGGGCGCGTGGTTTACGCTCATAAACCGGGGCAGATGATTGTGGATGAGTGCTTCGGCGCAGGCACCGACGCCCGTTCGCTGACCGGCGCGCAGCTGGTGCAGGTTACCCGGCGGATGGCAGAGCTGATTGTCGAAGTGATTGACGGAACGCTTTCGCCGCTCGCGCAGGCATTAATGCAAACCGGTTTGCTGCCCGCAGGTGTTACGCCCGAAATCATTACGCTTTCTGGCGGCGTGGGCGAATGTTATCGCCACCAGCCCGCCGACCCGTTCTGTTTTGCCGATATTGGCCCGCTTCTGGCAACGGCGCTGCATGACCATCCGCGCCTGCGTGAGATGAACGTGCAGTTTCCGGCGCAAACCGTGCGCGCCACGGTGATTGGCGCGGGTGCACATACCCTTTCGCTCTCTGGCAGCACAATCTGGCTGGAGGGCGTACAACTGCCGCTGCGCAACTTGCCGGTGGCGATCCCAATTGATGAAAAGGATCTGGTGAGTGCCTGGCAACAGGCGCTGATTCAACTGGATCTTGATCCCAAAACTGATGCGTACGTGCTGGCGCTTCCCGCCTCGCTGCCTGTGCGTTACGCCGCGGTACTGACGGTCATCAACGCGTTGGTCGATTTCGTCGCGCGTTTTCCGAATCCGCATCCCCTGCTGGTGGTGGCCGGGCAGGACTTTGGTAAAGCTCTGGGCATGTTGTTGCGCCCACAGCTACAACAACTCCCGTTGGCAGTCATTGACGAAGTGATTGTCCGCGCGGGGGACTATATCGACATTGGTACGCCTCTTTTTGGCGGATCGGTTGTGCCGGTGACGGTGAAATCACTCGCATTTCCTTCCTGAGGGAACGACTTATGAAACTAAAGACCACATTGTTCGGCAATGTATATCAGTTTAAGGATGTAAAAGAGGTGCTGGCTAAAGCCAACGAACTGCGTTCGGGGGATGTGCTGGCGGGGGTGGCGGCGGAAAGTTCGCAGCAGCGCGTGGCGGCGAAGCAGGTGCTTTCCGATATGACGGTCGCCGATATTCGTAACAATCCGGTGATTCCTTATGAAGAGGACTGCGTGACGCGTCTGATTCAGGATGACGTCAACGAAACCGCCTATCAGCGGATTAAAAACTGGACCATCAGCGACCTGCGCGAATATGTGCTCAACGATGAGGTCACCAGCGATGACATCGCGTTTGTGCGCAAAGGGCTGACCTCAGAAGTGGTGGCGGCGGTGGCGAAGGTCTGCTCCAACGCCGACCTGATCTACGGCGCGAAGAAAATGCCGGTGATTAAAAAAGCCAACACCACCATCGGCCTGCCGGGCACCTTTAGCTGCCGCCTGCAGCCGAACGATACCCGCGATGACGTGCAGAGCATTGCCGCGCAAATCTACGAGGGACTTTCTTTCGGCGCGGGCGATGCGGTGATCGGCGTTAACCCGGTAACCGATGACGTGGAGAACCTGACCCGCGTCCTCGATACCGTCTACGGCGTTATCGACAAGTTTAATATCCCGACTCAGGGCTGCGTGCTGGCGCACGTCACCACCCAGATTGAAGCGATCCGCCGCGGCGCGCCGGGAGGGCTTATTTTCCAGAGCATCTGCGGCAGCGAAAAGGGGCTAAAAGAGTTCGGCGTGGAGCTGGCGATGCTCGATGAAGCGCGGGCGGTCGGCGCCGAGTTTAACCGTATCGCCGGAGAGAACTGCCTCTACTTTGAAACCGGGCAGGGCTCGGCGCTGTCGGCCGGCGCGAACTTCGGCGCCGACCAGGTGACGATGGAGGCGCGCAACTATGGTCTGGCGCGGCACTACGATCCGTTCCTCGTCAATACCGTGGTGGGCTTTATCGGGCCGGAGTACCTCTATAACGATCGGCAGATTATTCGCGCCGGTCTCGAAGATCACTTTATGGGCAAGCTGAGCGGCATCTCGATGGGCTGCGACTGCTGCTACACCAACCATGCCGACGCCGACCAGAACCTCAATGAAAACCTGATGATTCTGCTCGCCACCGCCGGCTGCAACTACATCATGGGCATGCCGCTCGGCGACGACATCATGCTCAACTATCAGACCACCGCGTTTCACGATACCGCTACCGTCCGTCAGCTGCTGAATCTACGGCCGTCGCCGGAGTTCGAACGCTGGCTGGAAACCATGGGCATTATGGCAAACGGTCGTCTGACCCAACGGGCGGGCGATCCGTCACTGTTCTTTTGATGACGCGGGGATGACACATGATGGATCAAAAGCAGATTGAAGAAATTGTACGTAGCGTGATGGCGTCAATGGGACAACCGCAGACGGCAGCTGCAGCGCCTGAGGCGACGGTGACGAAATGCGCCAGCCGGTGCGAGGTCGCGGCGGAGAGCTGCGCGCTGGATTTAGGTTCGCCAGAGGCGAAAGGCCGGATTGGCGTGCAGCAGCCGCATCGCGCGGAAGTGCTGGCCGAACTGAAGCGCAGCACCGCGGCGCGCGTGTGTACCGGCCGCGCCGGTCCGCGTCCGCGCACCCTCGCGCTGCTGCGCTTCCTTGCCGACCACTCGCGCTCCAAGGATACGGTGCTGAAAGAGGTACCGGAGGAGTGGGTGAAAACCCAGGGATTGCTGGAGGTGCGCTCCGAAATTAGCGACAAAAACCTCTACCTGACGCGCCCGGATATGGGCCGTCGGCTGAGTCCGGAGGCGATTGACGCGCTGAAGGCGCAGTGCGTGGCGAATCCTGACGTTCAGGTGGTGGTATCCGATGGCCTCTCTACCGACGCGATTACCGTCAACTATGAAGAGATCCTGCCGCCGCTGCTGTCGGGCCTGAAGCAGGCCGGACTGAAGGTCGGTACGCCGTTCTTCGTCCGCTACGGGCGGGTCAAAATTGAAGATCAGATTGGCGAAATTCTCGGCGCGAAGGTGGTCATCCTGCTGGTAGGCGAACGTCCGGGGCTGGGGCAGTCGGAAAGCCTCTCCTGTTACGCCGTGTATTCGCCGCGCGTGGCGACCACCGTCGAAGCGGACAGGACCTGTATTTCCAATATTCACCAGGGCGGCACGCCCCCGGTAGAAGCCGCGGCGGTGATTGTCGATTTGGCCAAACGCATGCTGGAGCAGAAGGCTTCCGGCATCAACATGACTCGGTAAGGAGGCATCATGCCTGCATTAGATTTAATTCGCCCTTCGGTGACGGCCATGCGCGTGATTGCCTCAGTGAATGACGGCTTTGCCCGCGAGCTTAAATTACCGCCGCATATACGTAGCCTCGGACTCATCACGGCGGATTCGGATGATGTGACTTATATTGCCGCTGACGAAGCGACAAAACAGGCGATGGTGGAAGTGGTCTACGGTCGTTCTCTTTACGCCGGCGCGGCCCACGGCCCTTCGCCAACCGCAGGTGAAGTGCTGATTATGCTGGGCGGCCCGAACCCGGCGGAAGTGCGCGCCGGTCTGGATGCGATGGTGGCGCATATCGAAACTGGGGCCGCGTTCCAGTGGGCCAACGATGCCGAAGATACGGCGTTTCTGGCGCACGTGGTGTCGCGTACCGGCTCTTATCTCTCGTCTACCTCCGGCATTGCGCTGGGCGATCCTATCGCTTATCTGGTGGCGCCGCCGCTGGAGGCGACCTTCGGTATCGATGCGGCAATGAAATCGGCCGACGTGCAGCTGGTGACCTACGTGCCGCCGCCGTCGGAAACCAACTATTCCGCCGCCTTTTTGACGGGAAGCCAGGCCGCCTGTAAAGCCGCCTGTAACGCCTTTACCGATGCCGTTCTGGATATTGCCCGTCATCCAATCCAGCGCGCGTAAGGGGGAAGCGATGATCAACGCCCTGGGATTACTGGAAGTGGTCGGCATGGTGGCCGCCGTTGACGCGGCGGATGCGATGCTGAAGGCGGCCAACGTGCGGCTGCTCAGCCATGAGGTTCTTGACCCCGGCAGGCTGACGCTGGTGGTGGAAGGCGACCTGGCGGCGTGCCGGGCGGCGCTGGATGCCGGCAGCGCTGCGGCGCAGCGTACGGGGCGCGTTATCAGCCGTCGGGAGATTGGACGCCCGGAAGAGGATACCCAGCGGCTGATCGCCGGTTTTCAACGGCTGCCGCACACGCCGGAGCCGCCGGTGGTCGTGGAATCCTCAGAACCTTTGCTGACGCTGCTCTCTTCGACGCGTCAGGGAATGACGGCAGGGGAGGTGGCCGCCCATTTCGGCTGGTCGCTTGAAGAGGCCAGGAAGGCGCTGGAGCAGCTCTTTTCTACCGGAGCGTTGCGTAAACGCAGTAGTCGCTATCGCTTAAAAAATTAACCAGTCGGAGGTGCCGGGAACGCGAAAGCGCTCCCGGTTTATCAGATCATGAAAAAGAAAAAACCGGCCAACCTGCACCATCTTTATCATGAAGCATTACCCGAAGACGTTAAACTGACGCCGATGGTCGAGGTGGACAACGTCCATCAGCGGCGGACCACCGATGTCTATGAACATGCCCTGACGATTACTGCCTGGCAGCAGATTTACGATCAGCTGCATCCGGGGAAATTTCACGGTGAATTTACCGAAATCCTGCTCGATGATATTCAGGTCTTTCGCGAATATACCGGCCTGGCGCTGCGTCAGTCCTGCCTGGTGTGGCCGAACTCCTTCTGGTTCGGTATTCCGGCAACCCGCGGCGAGCAGGGGTTTATTGGCTCACAGTGCCTCGGCAGCGCCGAAATCGCCACCCGACCCGGCGGCACCGAGTTTGAGCTCAGCACGCCGGATGATTACACCATTCTGGGCGTAGTGATCTCGGAGGATGTCATTTCCCGCCAGGCCAGCTTCCTGCATCACCCGGAGCGGGTGCTGCATATGCTGCGTAACCAGTCGGCGCTGGAGGTCAAAGAGGAGCACAAGGTGGCGCTGTGGGGCTTTGTGCAGCAGGCGCTGGCGACGTTTAGCGAGAATCCGGAGAACCTTCATCAGCCCGCGGTGCGTAAGGTGTTGGGCGATAATCTCTTGCTGGCGATGGGGGCGATGCTGGAGGAGGCGCAGCCGATGATTACCGCCGAGAGCATTAGCCACCAGAGCTATCGGCGTCTGCTTTCCCGGGCGCGGGAGTACGTGCTGGAGAATATGTCGGAGCCGCTGACGGTTCTCGATTTATGTCAGCAGCTGCACGTCAGCCGCCGTACGCTGCAAAACGCCTTTCACGCCATTCTGGGGATCGGGCCGAACGCCTGGCTGAAGCGCATTCGTTTAAACGCGGTGCGCCGGGAACTGATTAGCCCGTGGTCGCAGAGCACGACGGTTAAGGATGCAGCGATGCAGTGGGGATTCTGGCACCTGGGCCAGTTCGCCACCGATTATCAGCAGCTGTTCGCCGAGAAACCGTCGCTGACGCTGCATCAGCGGATGCGGCAGTGGGCGTGATGACGATCTATTTAGCGGATGGCGATTCGCGCCGTCATCGCAGGCCTGATAAGCGTAGCGCCATCAGGCAAAACGGCGCCGTATCTGGCCTGCGAACCGCACCATCTGGCAACGTTAAACCCAATCGCGCACCTGAATAAACGCGCTCAGCGCCGCTTCCGGGCTGCCAGCTTCCGGCTGGTAGTCGTATTCCCAGCGCACCAGCGGCGGCATCGACATCAGAATGGATTCGGTGCGGCCGCCGGTTTGCAGGCCGAACAGGGTACCGCGATCCCACACCAGGTTGAACTCCACGTAGCGCCCGCGGCGGTAGAGCTGAAAAGCGCGCTCGCGCTCGCCCCAGACCCTCTCTTTACGCCGCTCGACAATGGGCAGATACGCATCGGTGAAGCCATTGCCCACTGCCTGCATAAAGTCGAAACAATGGTCAAAGTTCGGGGTATTCAAATCATCGAAAAACAGGCCGCCGATGCCGCGCTGCTCGTTACGATGCTTGAGGAAGAAGTAGTCGTCGCACCATTTTTTATAGCGCGGATAAACCTCTTCGCCGAAGGGCTGGCACAGGTCGCGGGCGGTGCGATGCCAGTGAACGGCATCTTCTTCAAAGCCGTAGTAGGGGGTTAAATCGAAGCCGCCGCCGAACCACCATACCGGCTCGGCGCCCGGTTTTTCCGCGATAAAGAAGCGCACGTTAGCGTGGCTGGTGGGGATATAGGGGCTGCGCGGGTGCACGACCAGCGAGACGCCCATCGCTTCAAAGCTGCGGCCCGCCAGCTCAGGGCGGTGCGCGGTTGCGGAGGCCGGCATCGCCTCGCCGTGCACGTGCGAAAAGTTAACGCCAGCCTGCTCAAAGATACCGCCATCGCGCAGCACCCGGCTGCGTCCGCCGCCGCCGCCTTCCCGCTGCCAGCTATCTTCGATGAATTCGCTGCCGTCAACGGCGCTGAGCTTTTGGCAGATAGCATCCTGGAGCTGGAGAAGGAAAGCTTTTACCTGGTGCGCATCGGGTCTCATTAACGTCTCTTCGAGTGGGCTTTCTGGTTATCGAACCAGTGGAAATAGCTGATGATGCCGTTGGCAATCGCCGTGGCGATTTTCTGCCGGAACGCGGTGGTGCCGAGCAGTTTTTCTTCGTTCGGATTGGTAATAAACGAGGTTTCTACCAGTACCGACGGAATCGACGGCGATTTCAGCACCACAAACGCCGCCTGCTCGGTATTGCGGCTGTGCAGCTTGTGCACCGGCTTGATCTTTTTCAGGATATGCGAACCGAGCGTCAGGCTGTTTTTGATGGTATCAGTTTGTACCAGGTCGAACAGCACTTGCTGCAATAGGTGGTCTTTATCCGTCGTTTTCTTGCCGGCCACTTCATCCGCCCGGTTTTCACGGTCCGAGAGATACTTTGCCATGGCGCTACTGGCGCCGCGGTTGGAAAGGGCGAAAACGGAGGCGCCGGCCGCGCTCGGGTTGGTGAAACCATCGGCGTGAATTGACATAAAAAGATCGGCGCCGTGCTGGTGGGCGATCTCCACCCGGTCATAGAGCGGAATAAAGGTATCGCCGCTGCGCGTCAGGCGCGCATCGATGCCGTTGCTGCGCAGAATGCTGCGCACGTTTTTAGCGATCGCCAGCACGACGTGCTTCTCTTTTGAACCGTTATGGCCGATAGCGCCGGTATCAATACCGCCATGGCCCGGGTCGAGCATCACGACGCGTTTGGCGCCTTTTTTCTTCGCTGCGGGTGTGCTGTGCCCATTGGATGTTTTCAATGGCTGTTGTTCTTTCGCGCTGGCCTGTGAGGCGATCCCTGAAAGCGTGATTGCTGCCAGCCCGGCTTTCAGCACCTGGCGGCGCGAAGCAAGTATTTTTAATGGTTTAAAAGTGCTCATTCGGCCTGAATTGCAAACAAGTGGTAATCGATGTTATATCGTATCGTCTTTTCTGATACGACCATTCAAAATAAGAATTGTTTTACTTTTCATTTCAATACATGACAAAGTCATAGTATGCCATTTTTTGCGGCTCATTGCGCCTGATATTGGCTATCGGGCACAATCACGCCATAATCTCTGTTTTTAACCGTCAATGGTGGGGAATACCATGGAGATACGCGTTTTTCGCCAGCAAGATTTCGAAGAGGTCATCACCCTGTGGGAGCGTTGCGATCTCCTTCGCCCATGGAACGATCCGGAAATGGATATTGAACGTAAGCTGAACCACGATGCCAGCCTGTTTCTGGTCGCCGAAGTTAACGGTGAAGTGGTTGGCACGGTGATGGGCGGTTATGACGGGCATCGCGGGTCTGCCTATTATCTTGGCGTGCATCCTGAATATCGCGGTCGCGGTATTGCTAATGCGCTGCTTAATCGGCTGGAGAAAAAGCTGATCGCCCGCGGCTGTCCGAAAATAAATATTATGGTTCGCGAAGATAATGACGTGGTGCAGGGAATGTACGAACGCCTTGGCTATGAGCATTCAGACGTGCTGTGCCTCGGCAAGCGCTTAATTGAAGATGAAGAATACTGAGTTTATCCCCGCCGATTTCGATACCCACGGCCGCCTGCGTTTGCCGTTTCTCTTTTGGTGCGTGCTGCTGCTTCAGGCGCGGACGTGGGTGCTATTTCTGATGGCCGGCGCGTCACGCCAGCAGGGCGACGCGCTGCTGAATCTGTTTTATCCGGACCACGATAATTTTTGGCTGGGATTGCTCCCCGGTATTCCGGCGGTGCTGGCGTTTATCATTAGCGGGCATCGTCAGCGCTTCCCCCGGCTCTGGCCCATGATGCGCTGGCTGCTGGTGCTTTCCCAGCTCTTGCTGTTGGTCTGGCAACCGCTGTTGTGGATGAGCGGCGAGTCGCCTTCGGCGGTGACCATCGGCCTGCTGGCGGCGGATCTTTACGCGCTCTGGTGGCTGTTAAGCAGTCGTCGGCTGAAAGCCTGTTTTCGCGAAGAACAGGTTTAACGGCACTTTTTGCCGATCGCGCACTCCAACTTGCGTTGAATACATCAGAAAGGACACTCAGTCATGAAATCGCTACGTTTACTTCTCTGCGCACTACCGCTGGCTTTAACCGGCTGCTCAACGATGAGCTCGGTGAACTGGTCGGCGGCTTATCCGTGGAACTGGTTTGGTTCCTCTATGGAGGTGAGCGAACAGGGCGTAGGCAACCTGACGGCGTCAACGGCGCTGAGCGAGCAGGCGATCGGCGACGCGCTCGGCAGCAGCTACCGCCTGCGCAGCGGCATGAAAACGGCTAACGGCAATATTGTGCGCTATTTCGAAGCGTTAAAAGATGACAAGGTCGCGCTGACCATCAACGGCGAGAGCGGGACTATTAGCCGCATCGACGTGCGCGATAGCAATATTAAAGCCGCCAGCGGCGTGAAAATCGGTACCCCGTTCAGCGATATCTACAGCAAAGCGTTTGGTAACTGCCAGAAAGGCAACAACGATAACGGTGCCGTGGTGGAGTGCAAGGCCGAGGGTAGCCAGCATATCAGCTATGCCTTCACCGGCAACTGGAGCGGCCCTGAAGAGCTAATGCCCTCCGACGACACGCTGAAAAACTGGAAGGTGAGCAAGATTATCTGGCGTCGCTAATTTGATCTGAAGTGATTCGAGGTCCTGAAAAAGCGGGTACAATAGCGCCTTAAAAAGCCACAGCGTTGTGGTTGTACTATTTCAGGAGGAGCGATGTCTCAGGTTCAGAGCGGCATTTTGCCGGAACATTGCCGTGCGGCGATTTGGATTGAAGCAAATGTCAAAGGCGATGTTGACGCCCTGCGCGAAGCCAGCAAGGTGTTTGCCGATAAGTTAGCCACCTTTCAGGCGAAATACCCGGAAGCGAAGCTGGGGGCGGTGGTCGCTTTTGGCCATAACGTCTGGCGTCAGCTAAGCGGTGGCGTCGGGGCTGAAGAGCTAAAAGACTTCCCGTCCTATGGCAAAGGTCTGGCCCCGGCCACCCAGTATGATGTGCTAATCCACATTCTGTCCGCGCAGCATGAGCTAAATTTTTCTGTCGCTCAGGCGGGCCTGTCCGCTTTTGGCGCAGCGATTGATGTCAAAGAAGAGATTCACGGCTTTCGCTGGATTGAAGAGCGCGATCTGAGCGGCTTTGTCGACGGTACTGAAAACCCGGCGGGGGAAGAGACCCGCCGTGAAGTGGCGG